>OFHA01000625.1_pt1 | contig 29866 bp, 40 predicted proteins | sample 1521891 | NCBI WGS metagenome assembly OFHA01 (sample SAMEA3504089, study PRJEB24116) | mouse gut metagenome | biome: mouse gut; feature: mouse-associated habitat; material: faeces | place: Denmark | collected 2011
TCTATCATACAGGTTTGCTCCAGTTTTGTATAGGTACGCACTATCTACCGTTTACAAATACACCAAAAGAAAGCCGCATAAGACAGAACGAAAAGACTGTGAGAGAAAGAACCCCACAGTCTTAATGTTTGCCATATTCAGATATATTTTTCCCTCTTTTTCAGATGTATTCCATAGAAATCAAATAGCTTTAACCTGTATTCTCACATGATTCTGATAAAATCAGCACTGTACAACACTTCCCGTTGTGCATCCTTGATCGTGTCAAAATACAACAGCTTATAAAACGTATTATAGCACAGTTTATACACACCGTTTACTTTGACGGTCAAAATATATTCCCTTTATGCATGTCTGACTTATGTGCATCCTGTACCAAATAGCTTTTCCCATCATTTCCCTTGAATTGTCTTGATCCATTGATTCTCATGCTCCTGTCCCTGCCTTTCTATAAATTTTCAATTTGTTTTTCTGTTATGGTTCCGTCATAGTAGGCCTGTAAAAGTCTTAAAGCATACCAGTCCAGATTGATAGAGTTTCCGTTCTCACCTTTTAATCTGACTTTGTAATATTCATCTGCTATCATTTCTGCAAACTGATCCTGAATCATGTTTGACTTATATGTATCTTTCATATCTTCATACCTTCCCTTTCTTTTATACTCAGGGTGTAGCCTTTCCTATTGGTTACACCCTTATTTTTTACTTGTGGTTACGCTTGTTTCAGTCTCTTTGTTCCGTCTGTCTCTACCTCTGTACTTCCGTAGTAGTTTCTTATGTCTTCCATGCTTAACTTCTTATGACTTCTTTTTCTGAATGCTTCACTATGCCAGTACCATGACTTTTTCTGACCTGCAAACTTAAAACCAAGGTCTTTCAATTCTTTTTTATATTGGTATGTATTACCACTAATCCAGATCCAGTTGCCAATAATTTCGATTGTAATATCTGATAAGTGAATAACTTTTTGCAGCATATCTCTTAACAATTCATCCTCTGAAAAGTCGTATTTCATATTATTAAAGTCTGTCTTTGTGTTGTTCCCTTTGTTGTCCGTTGATTTGCTTTCGTGTCTGTCCTTTAATAATTTGAAAAGCCGATCATATTCCGCATTGATTTCTTGTGTTGCTTGTGTGCTTCCGTCTTTGTTGTCGGGGTGATACTTCTTTAATAAATCCCTGTACTGTCTTCTTAACTCTTCCAGTGTAGTGATATTATTGAAATATGCCATCCTCATAACCTCCTTCATTCCGTTTAGGTATGCTATCTTCTGATTACGACTGTCGCGCTGTTATCGTCTGCTTTGAGAACCTTTATGCTTGCATAGATTGCTTTCAATATTCGGTATTCATAATATGTTACGTTCTTTTTAATCATTGCTGTTTCCTCCATCCAATAAAAAAAGTGCAAAGCCTTTGGCAATTCAATAGGCTTTACACTCTTTGTTTGTGTGATTATTCAGTTGTGGTTATGCTATTTCAAGTCGTTCCTTAATTCTTCGTAATTCAGTTTCAAGGACGCTTACACGGATAGCAAGCATTTCTTTTTCGCTATCTATCTTTAGTGCTTCGTGTAGATTTCTTGATAAGTCAAGATGTCCTTCAGCTACACGCTTGATATTAGTACGGATTTCATTTTCAAGTGTTAATTCAATATTTGATACTTTTTTTTCAATGGTGCCGACTTTTTCAAGTAATAAATCAAGTTTTTCACTGTCTGTCATTCTATCACGCTCCCTTTGCGATTGTTTCACTGTTATTAAGTAGAAGTATACCACATCCAGAGTGTAAAGTCTATTGAATTGTCAAGGTGCTTTGTGTTGTGTGATGTTTGATTTGTTATGATTATTGTACACTATAGTATACTTAAAAGTCAACAATAAAAGTACACAAAAATATACAGATAAAATTGTCGAAAGTATATAATAGTGTACTTTAAATAAATATAAAATTATATATAAATATGTTATTTAGTTGGTATATATTCCATAATATCAGAAGGTTGGCATTCTAAAATCTCGCATAAATACATAATAGTATCAACAGCCACATTAGAATTATTATTTAATCTATTAACAATTGTTGGTGAAATTTTATATTTTTCTCTCAAATCTCTTTTCTTAATATTTTTTTGTTCCATTAATGTAAATAGTTTCTTATAACTAATTGTTCCGCTATATTGTTTTTCTCTTTCTCCCATATATAAACACCTCCGTAATTTAATTGTACATTATTGTGTTCTAAAAGTCAACACAATAAATTGTACACTTTTATATACTTTCTACAAAAAAATAAAGTATAGTTTTGTGTACTTTGCCGATTGAAAATAAGTATACTATAGTGTACAATTAACTCAACAAATCAAACAAAGCAACAATCACAACAAAACGAAAGGCAGGTAAATGATATGGCTTATAAAGTAAAAGAAGTCATAGAAACCGACAGGGAAGGCAACAGAAAGCAAAAAGAAGGAACTTTCAATACTTATAACCAGGCGGTTTTCCATATTAAACAACGGATGAAAGAGATTATAAAACAGGATGCATTAAAATTTTTCAGGATGTACGGACAAAAGATTACAACTGAAAAATTAAATAGTTTTTGTAATGATGAATTAGTGTCCTGGTTAGATGAATCAGACGGTGAGCAATTCCCATATGTAGCAAGCTGTTTAGAGTGGAGTTGCTTTTGGATAATTGAACAGAAAATCCCCTGAAGAGCAACGGTGAGAGCCGGCGAAACTACCCAAACAAGGGTAGTCGGGATAGTACACAATCCTAAACAGCAATGGAACACAAAATTGAGAAGATGATAAAGGAGAGACGGTTATGTGCATCACGACAAAAGAAATGAATCAGAAAATGGAAGAAATCAGAAGTCTGGAAATGCTTCTGAAAGAGACAGAGGACAGCATTAAGGCATTGAAAGGAGAAGTCATTGAATTCCTCAACGAGAACAGGAACGACTGCCTGACAACCAACAGCAAGGGTAAGGAAATCTTACAGTTTATCGGGCACATGTGCAAGGCGACCTATTCCCCGCAGGAGCGTGAAACCGTGGATAAGGAAGAAGTGAAAAAGCTGCTCAGCAGGGAAGATTACCAGAAAGTAAGCAAGGTAAGCTATTACAGCGTGCTGAGAATCAGCTAAATATAATACATGGAAAGCGGGGAAAAAGCAATGAACAAAGTAAAAGTTTCTGTCAAAGCTGACAGTGGAAAGCGGTCACAGGTAATTGAATATGGGACAGGCACAAGGGTAGAGATTCCCATAAACAGCGATGGGACAGTCAAATGGTATAAAGATAAGCGGAAAACCTCATCCCATTAGCTGGAAAGTGGGCGGATGGTTCTGGAATTTATGTGGGTTCGATTCCCACACGCCTGATTCATTCAATCGGCCAGTTGAATCAGAAAACAAATGTTCTCAACCAAACGAAAGGCAGGTAAAATGTTATGACAAATAAAGCAGTATTGGATTATACGAAAAGACCATTGAACGATGGAGAACGTGAGTTTGCTTCACTTCCGGAAAACCATGATCTGATTTTTGAATATATGAGATTGAAAAAACTGGATGCAGAAACCTTTTATGATGAATTGGTGATTGATTATCTTACCGCGATAAAAAAATATGTGACGGAAAAGCCCGAATTGCAGACAAGATACCCATTTAGGCAGGTATTATTCCAGCAGTTAAAGGGCAGGATGATGCATTACTGGCGTGAGTATTACGGTAATAAAAATATAGTGGAGCGTGAGTCATTCCGACTGGATTATGAATATGAAGATCGTAAACAGGAAACATGCAGCAGGGTGGAGCCATGGTGGATTGACCCCATACAGAACGTGGAACGGTATGTAGTGGAAAAAGAATTCCTGGATGATATATATTCCAATATCCACAGATATGCAGAATCGGATTTATTAAAGCTCATCATAGACATGAGACAGGAAGGATGGAGTGATTTTGAGATTGCAAGAAAAGCGGTTGCAATCCTTCCGGATTATTTCGATTGGGGAGTCCGGGAAACTGCACAGCTCATAGTAACACTTACCAAGAATTATAACAGCGCATTACAAAGGCTTTACAGGGACACGATGAAGTATGGAAATGTGGAAGATTTTTACAGATGGGAAGATGCAAGGGAAAATTGGTAGATACATACCGGGGCTGCCCGGGTAGGTGGCAGTCCCATAAATGGAAAAATTACCAGGTGGGAAATTATTATATGGATAACGGAAAGGACGGAAAATATGATGTTTGATTTTAGGATAATCATTTGCGATGATGGAACGGAAATTATAGATAGAAACCTTGTGACGGAATACGCTGAATTGACACCGGTTCAGATGGTGGAATATGTGGAAGTGGATGTGCAGCTTGCTATTATGGACAGTATGAGAAGAACAGAGCAGAGAAGGAAAGAGAGGCAGCAGAAAATTTCACAGAACCCGTTATATAAACTGGCCTGTCTGTGCAGATTGGTTTAGTGGAAGGACAGAGGGAATTTATGGATAAGGAATTAGCAGTAAAATTTGTCACAGATGAAAAATTTATGGATTTTTGCAATATGGTAGACCAGTTAAGGGAACAGGGGCATAAAATAAATATCCCATTTGAAACAGCAACGATGTTATTCAATGCCGGAGTTGATTTTGTAAAAGGTGACAGCAGTCTTGCGGTCGTGCATGATGCAGTGGAAAGGTTTCTGGAATGGAACTGTTTATTCGGAGGGATGCAGTTTTATGATTATTTTGTTTCCATATGTATAAAGGATTTGTGAAAAGGAAACAGGCTGACAGCCTGCGGAATCACATGAATGGACAGCATAAGATAATGAAAGCATATACAGAAAGAATGACAGAGCATGGACAGAAAAGCCATTTGATGAATTCATCAAGAACGAAATGTTTCATTAACGGAAAGAAAATGGTATCTTTATATGGCACTGGTGGGAATCTTTTACTACTGTTGATTGAGGATAAGTTTTAATTTAAGGGTGTTTATCCTTACACAAAAACAGTTGATTTCATGTAGGGTAATTACGGAATCATTTTCTTTGAGAATGGTACGGAAAATCTTATATGAAAATACTTATGGATTTCATGGAGTAACTGAGATGGAAAATAAAATATTTGCTTATATGAGGATATCGACTAATCATAAAACACAGAAGACAGATAGACAGAAACAGGCTATCATTGAGTATTCTATATGCAATGGATTTAATATTGATGAATTTGTTTCTGATATTATCACTGGTGGAACAAAAGCGGATAACAGACCAAACTATCACAATATGAAGAAACAGCTTAGGAATGGTGACACTCTGATTATATCTGATATAGACCGATTAGGGAGAAATGCAGATGATGTGATAGTGGAAATTAAGGATTTACAGTCAAAGGGTATCAGGGTTGTAGCTTTAGATGTACCGTTTCTGAATGATTGGGAAAAAATGAATGATGACAGTTTATCGAAGATGATCATTGATATTTTTGTGACGCTAAAGGCACATATGGCACAGCAGGAAAAAGAAAAGATACATGACAGGGTTATGCAAGGCTTAGGTGTGGAAGCAGGAAAAAAGCAGTTGGCAGATCACATTCAGCACCAATTTGAAATCGGAAAGCCAGTAGAAATCAATGGGGAATTGTACTGGATGAAAGACGCAAAGCAGAATTTAATGGATATTATGAATGATATTGAATCCGCATGGAATGAAGAACATGGAGTGAAAAAGTTTATTGTTCCATTAAAGCATCCGTATAAGGAAATTACAAGGAAAGTCATTATTGAGGCGGAGACAGCAGAACAGGCTATGATAAATGTTCTTTTGGAATTTGAGCAGGGCTGCGGTTGGATTGTAGATACAGATTATGAAAACTACAAGCGGTTGAGAGAGTGAGGAGTGTATATGGATAATGGCAATAATATTTTTGATGTTTTAACAATCCGTGTAACCGGGGAAAGGTTAGACAGTATTCTTGCAGGGGATGGAGCATATCTGAAAGCGCGGAAGGAAATAGAAGGTGTTTCTGTACAGATGAAAGAACATGGATTTTCAGAGAAAGAAATGCAGATGATAGATGGTTTGGTGTGCGCTTACATATCACAGGGGATCTGCTGCATGAGGGCTGCATACCAGCAGGGATTTAAAGACTGTGTATGCCTGTTGAATGAAATAGGGCTGATTAAATGAGAATACATAAGAACCAGAAGAGGGAAAAGTTAGAGGAAATTCGGAAGGAAGAGAAGTATGAAAAGTATGAGTTTTAGTAGAGAAGATTGTAAATATACAAAGTTCAACATTGAAAATCACAAGATAGAATTTGATGTTTCTGGTGAGCATGGTGTTTTAATATCCATTCCTTTTACAGACGATACACCACAATGTATCAAAGACAAGCTGAATGATATTATCTATCAGGGCATGGAAGAATGGTCAAAAACGGAATCAGATATGGATATACCAAAGTCAGAGAAGCTATTGTTATGTGTACGGATGCAGGTTTTATGCCACAATGATGAAGAACTTAGCCCACAGTATTACATATCGGTTGTAATAACTGATCCGATAGAATATTGGGTTGATATTGATAAAACGGTGAATATTTTTTCTGAAACATCTAAATTTCGAAATGAGTTCATATCGTATTGCCAGTGGCAGTTGAATAAGGTTTTGTTTCCTTTTTGATAAAATTAAGACAGGGAGGCATTTATGGAAACCACAACAATGGAAAAAGTAAAAGAAAGCAACCGATTGAAAGAAAAAGCATGTAATACCTGCATGGGAAAATTGAATGGTGTGCTTTCAGATGGTGAAATGCAGCAGTTCAGGGAAGCGTTTTATGCGGCTTCTGAGGGGTATTTGTTCCGTGAGGGTACCCCAGGACAGAAGTAAGGATATTTGTTTGCAGAAAACGAAAAGAGCTATTTGAAAATCAAGCAGCCCTAGTGTATAATCTAATCAGGAAGTGAACCGGATGCAAGATCCGATTTGCCCTCAGTAGGAATATCTATTTTGGAATAGCATTCACTTTGGACGGTGGGATGCTATTTCTTTCATATAAAATTGCAGCAGTTCAGGGAAGCGTTTTAGTTGATTACAAATGGAAAGCGTAAATTTTCTTCTGGTGCTGATTGTATATGGTGCGGGAAAATGCTATATTATAGATGTAAATGGATGAAGCAGTTATGATATCAGGAAATGGGAGGTGTATTTGCCTATGACAGCAATCAGACAGGAAGCAATCAGGATGCTGGAAAAGGTGCCGGAAGATAAATTGGGCTTTGTGATCCAGATTATGCAGGGTGTGAATGGCTTATACAATGACGAACAATCAGAAAGGAAAGAAGCGTTTGCAAGATTAGAGCAGTTGCGCAGGAAAGGGACTGTTACTGATTATGATGCGGAGTTAGCTTCTTATAGGGAAGAAAAGTATGGTAAATAGGGTTCTGGTTGATACGAATGTATTGCTTGACTATCTTCTTACAAGGGAGCCGTTTTATAAGGATGCAGAGAAGATTGTCCTTGCCTGTGTGGATGGAAAAGTAAAAGGGTGTATTGCAGCGCATTCAGTTTCTAACATGTTTTTTATATTAAGGAAAGATTACAATGCAGGAGAACGGAGGGAGGCGCTGCTTAATTTATGCCGGATTTTTGATATTGAAGGGATAGATAAAGCCAAATTGCTGTCAGGGCTTCAAAATGGGGATTTTTCAGATTTTGAGGATTGTTTGCAGATGGAGTGTGCAAAAGCATATGGGGCAGAATACATTGTAACAAGAAACATTGATGATTATAAAACCTCAGAAATAAAGGCAATTTTACCAAAAGACTATTTAGAATTATAAAAAGATTTTATATAGTGAAATGAGAAGCGCCAAAGGATGAATTGATTATCTGGCGGTGCTTTCTTTGTATCCTGTTATTGGTGATGGATGATTGTTTTATGTGAAGATGCAGAGCAGCATAAGGGATAAAATGAATCACCATGCAGCAGTTCATATAGCGAAAAAGTTCGGTATATAGTTCGACATTTTGTATGTTGGATATTATTTTTTAAATAATATCCAAGTAAATATATAGGAAATATATATTATCATGGAAATAAATGAGATTAGAAGTTATTCTAAAATAAGGATGTTCGGTAGGGATGGTTATTTTCTGGAGGGAGAGTATCAGGAATGCTATGTTTTATAAGTAATTTTCGATTATTAGTGTAGGTTATAAAATGAAATTTAATATAAGTATAACTTATTAAAAGGTGATGATTTATAAGTAATTCGGATTTTTGATTGTAAAATAAGGGAATGTGGGAGTTTTCAGGATGGGTTTTGGACTGCTGCATATTTGGAGATAATGGGGTGGAAGTGGTTGTGAAATAAGGGATTGTGGGGTGTTTGGGTAAGGGTGAGGGATGGTGTGTTTGTGTTCGGTGGAGGATGGAAAATAGTTTGACTATCAAAATATATATTATGTGAAGTTTGCAAATGAATTATTTCTATATTTAGTAGGTATGAAAAGAAATATGAAAAATAGGCACAAAATATAGTTGCAAATAAATAAGAGTTATGATAAACTTATTTTTAATTTTATGAACAGTTGTTTGTTTTTGTTAAGGGGGGGAGGTTATATATGTATACTGGCATTATTCGTATTCAAAATAGTGTAAACGTGTATCACTTAAAAGGGATATCAAGATCTATGGATTATCTTAAGATGCAATCAAGTATCAATAGTTTAAAAGATGCAGTTATGCCACTTTATAATTTGAAGCTGTGCGAGACACAAGCAATATCAAAGTGCATTTCAAGTTTAAGAACAATGCGCATGAGTATTTTTGGTGAAAATTGGATGCAGAATGTATCGGCTATAGCTTCTAATCTAAATGTTGTTTTGTCTAATTGTGGCATTGTTTTACAGAGTTCCGTTTTAGAATCATTTAAACAGTGGAAAATAATACATGATAAAAATCTATTTTTAAAAATAGCGGACGAATTGGGGTTCCCTATATATCTGGAAATGGATACAGAATTGCAGGATAGGTTGATATATTCTTATAAAAGCAATGATAATCAATGTAATAAGAAAGAAATGTGCCAAATTATCCTGGATTATTATAATGATGAATGTATAGCTCATATTTTGAATGGTATTAAAAATGTTCAAGTTTTTAATTCAGAACGAGTGGTACTTATTGAAGAAGGAATAGAGACATATGAACTTGGATTATACGCTTCATCAGCTTCTTTATTTGCAACTCAATTGAGTGGAATGATACGTGATGTATATAACGAATTGATTAAATTCCAGAGGATTCCATATAAAGAAAAAAAGGATCTTATAGTTAGATTTAATCAGAATTGTAAACCAGATAGTGAAAAAGGAATGCTTCTTCAGATAGTAAATTGTCAATCACAGAGGTTTATTATTATTATAGGAAATAAAGTGTTACAGTATTTTTTGGGAGTTGCATATTCGACTAAGGAAAATGATATAGACACACAGCCTAATCGGAATATGATATGCCATGGAAAACAGACAAATTATAATACAAAAGAAATGAATTTGAAGCTGATTTTATGTATGGATATCATTGCAGAACTTGCGTGGAGAGTGAAAAAAATGCAAGAAGAATATTCAGAAATTGTTATAGACGTGTAGATTGTTAGTTGTGAAAGGCATTGTATCTACTTAGTTGTTTTAAATCCTTCGTACAGAAAATACGAGTGGTATATCCAGTAAAAGCAAATCTGTCGTTACTGGAATAAATGAATATCTGGCAAGGCAAATCACCTGCTCAGCTCCATATAGGCTAATCTGTCTAAGTGTATCGTTTCACATAGATAATTACTGTAAATTTGGTATAAGTAAAAGGTTTTTATAATCAAAATAATATGTTAAAAAATTAGGAGTATTTATGGAATACAAGGATTTTGCAAATAAACCTCTGCCAGATCATACAAAAGTAGATTATTATGAGTGTCTGGCAAAATTAATATTAGAAAAAATGTTTCCAAACGAGTTTGAAAATTTAGAAATATTGGATAAGCCAGATTTGCAAGATGATAAAAATGGCATAGGTGTTGAAGTGACTATAGCCAGAAATAAGGTGCAAGAAGAAAATGAAAGTTTGTATGCAAAAATAGAAAGTGGACAAGTAAGAAACAGGGATAAGGCAATTGAGAAAATAAATAATTCTTATAAACCGTACGCAATGTATGTTGATGGGATACTTGTTGGTATACCTGATAATGATGATTTTGAGAGGATATTTAAAAGTTTTTCAGAGAAAATAAAAAAATTAAATGATGATGGATATAAAAAATATATGGAAAACTATTTGTTCGTGTATAGTGATATTTTGGCAAATCAGCAAATGCTAAATCAAGCAATTAGTGAAATGAACAATATTCAGACTAAACATAAAATAAGGTTTCAGAAGGTTTTTGTTTGTGTTCCACAATATATTTATATTTTAAATTTGGAAAGCAAAAAGGGAGAGAGTATGGATATAAAAAGTTTTCAGATTGGATTAGCAGAACGGGCAAGGAATATGGTTATTCAATGTGAAGTTAGTAAGTAAATCGAAAGTTTGGATTAGTAAAATGGGATGTAAGATTATTCATAAAATAGTAGAGGGAAAATAGGAAATGAGTTTAATTATAGGAATAGTGTTCACAAATAGGGCAATTGTAATCAGTGATGGCCGTGTTAAAAATGCCAGGACAGATTTAGTGGTTGATGAAAAATTTGATAAAACAAGAAAGATAAATGATAATGTGATTTTAGGGTTTAGCGGTGATCGAGAATTCTCTTTATGGCTTTTAGAACAATTTGAAAATGTTTGTAAGCAGGACATTTCTCAATTAAAAGCGGATCATGTTGCAAATATTTTTTGTAAAATTGCCCAGGAAGGGGTGGATTATAGAAAAAATTTGAAAGAATCTCTCCCTACAAATTTTCAGATGGTTGTAGCAGGAAAAAACAATAAAGGAATAATGGCATTGTATAATTTTGGAGTGCCTACAAATTTTGAGATAAAGGAATATATTCCTACTGCAAAAACTTTTGTATATAGTGTATTATCTCCAGGCACTAAAGATATTGATTCTATTTTTGAGAAAGTAATGACAAATTACCCAGGTAGAGAATTGGAAGATTATATTAATTTACTATTTTCTAAAGCCTCCGATATGGATGACAGTATAAATACGAATTTGTTTATGAAAGAAATATAATAAAAGGTATTTTGCCATTTAAAAATCCTGTGTGACCGAACTTACCAAAAGCAGCCTATTTTTCACCTGCATATCAGCAGAAACCATTGAAAAATAAGGTTCTCTTGATAGGGAGCATATACAGACCCTTGATTTGCTGGATTTTCCACAATATCCATGTTGAAAATAAGCAATCTGGCAACCACGTAAATATATACTCACGAAAAAATGAGGATGCCGAAACATCCTCATTTCCTAAACTACCACTTGAAAAAGAACTCTGGATAGTTTATAATCATCATAGAAGCAATCAAAGGATATTGAGCTGTCCGATGGTTGCCACCGGAAACTTAATAATGGTGATTTTAAGTTAAACAGGCTACTTCCTATTGCCGTAGGAGGTAGCCAATTTACTTTTTATGGTGATTGTCGAGGTATGATAAGGCTGCAAAAACAACCAATAATAGCGTTAAAATTTCTAACGTATTCATATGTACTCCTTTCCGTTTCCGGAAAGTACAACCACCAGACTATCCCTACGTTGTTCTAATCTGACTATAAGCATTCTAACACATCCGGCAGAATAAGACAATCTTCACTTTTCCACGTAAAGGATATCCTCAACACTGCAATCCAAGTAAATACAAATCTTTTTCAGTATATCAAAACTGATCCGGGTAGTCCTGTTGTGGTTCAGGTTCCGAAGCGTGGTTGTGGAGATTCCGGTATCCTTTGCCATTTTATTTTGTGATATTCCTTTATCCTCTAAAACTTGATTAAGCATAATCTTCATTCATAATCACTCCGTATCTGCATATAGGATAGAGTTTGTCCAGGAATCATGGGAATATGCATAGTGAATTTACCCTGTATGAAGTTTTCATCCCGTCAACATGTAATCTTACATCCATGCTCCAAAATAATTCCATACAGGGCATTTGTGATTCTGAATAATCCGGGGTGAAATCTATTCTATAAGATAAAGAGCATTAACAGGCTGATTCAGCCTTGTTTCCAATAAATGCAGAATCTTACCCTAAAACCATTTTAACCCGTATTTGAGCCAAATATCGCGCTACAGGCATAGCCATTCACCTCTGAAATAAAACAGCGATTTCATGGCAAAATACATAAGATGCAGCTATGCCAAAATGGCACAGTTAAATTATTTCTTAATGAAATAGTAAAAAATCGCACGAATATATTTGCATTATCGCACAAATAATATATAATAATAGTACGGAAGGAGATGATAATATGTCCATTACAGCTACAGAATTAAAACAAAATTTAGGCAAATACTTGTTGCTTTCTGCACAAGAGGATATTTATATTACAAAAAATGGGAAGGTTGTTGCAAAATTGACAAATCCACATCAAAACAGAGTAGAAACGGCAAAGGCATTATTTGGTATATTGCCTAAAGATGCTGATATAGATGCTGCACGAGATGAAAGGCTGGATAATAAATAATGAAAGCATTGGTTGATACGAATATAATCATAGACGCATTAACAGGCAGGGAGCCATTCAGGGAGGCAGCGGAAGAAATATTTATGTTAGCCGCTAATCAGATAGAGGATTTATATATTACCGCAAGTTCCGCTATAGATATTTACTATCTGATAAGGAAACATCTGCATGATTCTGAACAAGCGAAAAATGCCATATCCAAATTATTTGAGTTGTTTTATATTTTGGATGTTACTTCTGAAGATTGCCGACAGGCATTATTACTGGATATAAAGGATTATGAAGATGCAGTTATTTCTTGCTGTGCAAGCTGTAATCAGATGGATTACATTGTAACAAGAAACATAAAAGATTATAATGAATCAAAAATCAAAGCTGTATTACCGGATGAATTTATTAAATTTGTTTCCGGTGAGGAATAAGATATTGCTTCACTTTTAACTACCAATGTGTGTAATTGTACAGAGGTAGTTTTTTTGTTTCCATAATTTAAAGAAAATAGCAAACATTTGTTCGTGATTTCCTGTTGACAAAAACAAACAAATGTTCTATACTTATCATTGTCAACAGGATACGGAAAAGACCCATCCAATCATACAAACGGTGTTAGCGCACCTCTGATGGACAGGTCTTTATGCATAATTTAACGCAGAATGCGTCTGCAATATTATTACATATTTTGATACAATAAGTCAAGTTTTTAATATTCCGAGCGATTCTGTAAAATTTTCCAGATGGGGATTTTTACAATTCCAGAAAGATATTTTATGATCCTTACTTTTAATTGTAAGGAATTATTTCATGTGCCTTGAAATGAAAAACTATAAACTTATTACTTCTCTGTTTACAACAGAAAAATATGCGAAATGTTGAATTATCAGATGGAGAAGTAATAATCAAGAAATGATGAAATTAAAAAGAGAAATATGTGTTAGATACAAAAAAACGTATCTTCTAATACAAGGAAACTATATTGCAAATAAAAAACGAAAGATTTTTTTCCATATGGAGAAGTAATCATATAGATGGAAGGAATGACAGGCAAATGCTCCTGTCCTATCAACAACTATTAACTGAGGGCTGGCGAAATGCTGGCTCTGCATAAAAAGAAAATATGGAGGATAAGAAACTATGACAAACTTAAGTTTAGACAGATTAAGGGAAGAGACAGGCGCATTCATATCAGAATCAGATTTCCAAGTGATAGAGCTGCAATATCTGGATGTCTTGAAAAACCATAATCTCACAGATTCAGAGGAATTAGCGGAGCAGTTCATTGGGGAATGGATTGAGGAACAGGAAATATTGTGTACATTTGCAGAGACAGAAGACGGTTCCATAAAGTATTTCTCTCCTGAAGGCATGGAAGAAACAAAGAAATCCACAATGGAGCTTTTGGTTGAGAAGGATATGGCTTCCTACCACTGGGAAAATATGTGCCGCAGCTATTGGAGGATATTTGAAGAAATTTACAATACAGGAAATGTTAATCGGGAACTGCTGAAGAATATCCTGTCGGAGAGGACAATATCGCATGAACAGATTTATGAATTGCAAAAAGCAGTGAAAAACAGAGTACATGAACTTTTAGGATAGAAGATGATATTATCGGGCGGTGTATATCCAAATATGCCGCCTATAACGAGAAGAGGAGTATATAAAACAATGAGACGTAGAACAACAACAAAACAATTGCTTGAAGCAATCACAAACAATCTGTTACAAGTCAGAAAAATAGAGTGTAGCTATAAATCATCCAATCAGATAAATGAACTGAGCAAAGAAATATTTCTGGATAATTTAGCTTTTATAAATGAATCTGGAGTGTTTGCTAATTTTATAGACTGGCACTATGAAAGGGATTTGTCTGAAAATGATGGTTACATAATTGAATGTGGCAGATATAACCCACATTCAGAAAATATCATCACTGTATATTTGGAAGTTGCTGACAATACAACTGATGAAGAAATAAATAAAATACTGCTGTTTGAAGAAACGGAGGAATGAATCAATGAGACAGGATATCTTAAGCAAATTGGACAAATTATTTTCAGGAACCATTGACACAATAAAAGTCACTTGCCGTTCCAGTAAATTACAGGAAATCATGAAATTTGAAATGCTTGGACATGAAATAGAAGAAGACGGCAATGCCATCAAGGTTTCAGATGATACGGGGAATGGATTCTTTTCACCAAAGACAGTGACCATTGATCCAACGGAAGTAAAGAAAGTTACATATGAGGATGGTACAGGAATCCATTGCAGGAATATGGTTATCATGATGAAGGATGGAAACAGGATTGAATTGGAGACGGTTGCATTTGGATAGGGAGGTGTGGAATTGGAAGAGCTTTGTTATTAGATGTGGAAGAAAGAGTGCTGGAATAGGATTGGAGGAATAAAGCAAATGAACAACACAGATAAGAAAAGTTTTATTGTTTACAGTCAGAAAATGGCAGGTTATTTGATGCAGATGGGATTTGTCCTTATTGATATGCAGCCCGATTTAAAGAAAACTGGCAGGAATGTATTCTTTTTCAATGACACACCACAATTAAAATCGGCAATAGATAAATATATGAGTCGATAGATGGAGTGTGTGCCAATGAAGAAGACAGAATTAACATGGGATGATTTTGAAACTTATTTACCAGAGAATTATGAATTTGATGAAAAGCAGATAGAGTTTTATAAAATGGTTTTTGAAGTCCTCATACATAACAAAGACACTTCAAAAGTTACTTGTTTTGGTGGCAGACCAGGAATAGGGAAATCTACCTTTATAAAAACGTTTATGCATTGCTGTATTGGGGATTATTTCTATGGCAGACGACATGAACCTCTGGGATTGGTAGTTATTACAGATTCAATTAAAAGATTAGAGGAGTTGTCTAATGGGAGGAAAGATAGGGAAGAAGCCGCTAAATGTTGGGGAGAGATATTTGAAACGTTTGGGATTGAAGACCATTATAGGGAATTTGAAAAATGTGTTATTGTTTTGCGTTCAAATACGTCTGTGTCATTTGAGAAACAGTTGTCAGAGCAATATTATAAGCCTATTGTCTTACTTTCGACACAAAGGTATTTTATGCTTAGTGAACAGGTAAGGGAGCAGCTTTTCAGGTTTAATTATAATAACAAGCCTTTGAAGAGAAGCATAGTCATTTTTGATGAATGCCCATATTTTTCAGAGACAGTTACAATAAACAGCAAAAACTTGACAGATATAGAATCCGCTCTTTATGAAGGGTTATCTGATGAAGTAGAAAACAAAAAGTTTGCTATCAGAGAATTTAAGATATTTAAGGACAGGCTGCTCAGCCAGATGGATGAAAAGGAAGATTCAACTAAAGACAATGTAACTTTATATTGGAAGGATGGAAGATACCCTACCATAACTCCGAACGACACATTATTTTTTGAAGTTGTTGAGAAAAATAGGGAATCCCTGACACAACAATATAATGCAATATTAAAGGATTTGCAGTATTTAAGGGAAATTGCAGAAAATGGAGCCATATTTAATTTCATAAAAAAGAAGAAAAGCGATAAATATGAGCGTTCAATTATATTAGTTAGGGATAATAGGGAATCTTTTTATTTAGGACAGGATAAAAAGTTTTTTGTCTTTGATGCAACATGTGATATTGATCCACGTTATGATTTGGACTATGTAGATATTGTAAGCGGGGAAAAATATAATAAACCACTTAAAATGACTATAACGAATGTAAAAATGGCAACAAGCAAGAATGTATTATGCAATGGAAAGAAACAGTCATTTTTAACGACAAATTCTATTGCAAACTATTTGAAAAATAAGATACATCATGGTATTGGCAAACAACGGAAGATTTTAATAGTAACATACAGTAATTTATTCCAGCGTTTCAATAAAGAGTTTGATTATGTTGGGTATTTTGGCAATCTTAAAGGTTTTAATGACTTTAAGGATTTCTGCAAGATGGCACATATTGGGATGAACCGTTATCCGCCAACTGCATATTTTTATATCTATTGTGGATGCAATATGGATATTTACCATAAGTTAAAAGATATGACAGAAGAGGAATCAAAGAACTTTTTTAAAAGCGTTAATTCAAATTTGAGTGAATACCAAAATATTCTTGACACTGTAATGCTTAGGTGTATGCTTGCTGATTTTGAGCAGAATATATTCAGGCTTGCAATAAGGAACTATGGGAATACAGATGATGTACATATATGGACATTCTATAATAATGGATCGGATGTTTATAAAGCATTATCTTCTATGATTGAAGACAGGTATAAGCCGTATGGAGCAGTATTTGAGTATGAAGATACACCAGAGGAATTGCAGATAGAGAAAATAAAAAACAGGAAACCGCCAGAGGGAAAGAAAATGACCAATGCACAGAAAATAATTAGTTGGTGCGAACAACAGGAACATGGAGCTGTATTTAAGATTAGCACACTGCTATCAGATACAGGACTTTCTAATAACACTTTTAAGGAAACAAGAAAAAGTAATTCAATTATAAAAAAAATGTTTAATGAAATGAAGACAGAAAAACAAGGATATTATAAAATTGGTTAAGTTTATTTTAGGGGGGATTTCCTAATATATATTATTAGAGAATCCTACCCAAAATTGTAAAGCAAAAAGTAACAATGATGCTCTTGTTGATAAAAAATAGTTCTTGTAAAAAGGTTTTGTCCCCTATTTTCTAATTATATACTTATATAGGAAAAGGGGGACATTCTAAAATAAATTAATATGTTTTGTGTCCGTTTTCTAATTATATATTTATTAGATGGCACATAAAAATTTTGGAATCAGATAAGGCAGATTGAAAAGGACATTATAAGGTGAAAAGTGGGGTAAGATTCACACAGATGTATTATTTATCATATTTGTGGATTCTCCCCCAAAGAAAAATATCTGCTTACAAAAAAGATGAGTTTCGTTAATTGGATTGGCATATTGCGAACCGCCGCCCTTTGGCGGTGAATAGGGCAAGACAATATGGCTGTCTATGGGTGTGGGTGTCCCCACTTATGTTAAGTAAAGATTGGAGAAATGTTATGACAAAAAGGGAAGAAACATATATTGATAATTTACATAAGAAATTTGCTACATTATTGGATGGTTTTATGAATTCAAGTGTTATTGAATATGAGAATAAAGAGCCAATATTAAATGATTTAAAGTTTGTGATTGATGAACGAATCAGAGAATTACATGGTGAGGATTTATTGGTATAGTCCACTGACAGTTAGGCAATCGCTTGCAAAAAGCGGCAAGCTCATGCCTCCGTTTCGCAATCAGGGATTGCTCACGAGTATATATTTTTTAGATGGGAATTATATGGCAAGGATGGTTAAATGTTGCGTCACTGGTATTCATGGAGAATCAGATGAGTTTTATAAAATTGGACGTGATTGGTTTAAAGATAAAGATGCATACATAAATTACCTAAAATTTAAAGATGTAACATATAAAGATATTCTATCTTTGCTGACAGAAAATAAGAATAAAATAATTTCTTCATCAGCAAAAGATAAAATTATCGAAGTAATAATGTTAGATCATAAAGCAGAATAAATTTTATCAAAGAAGGGTATCAGCAAGAAATTGAATGGGAGATGAACAAAATGCTTGAAGTATATGGTGTTGATAAGTTCTGTCCTATGAAGAGTGGAAATTATAGATTTACGAGTTAAAAAAGGATAAAAAAGGAACGCTGATCATGAATAAACAAACGCTGATAAAAAATATTTTGACTATTTATAATAAATATGGTGTTACACAAGAAGATATAGAGCCGTTAATAGATGGAAGTGTAAAAGATGGGTATACATATGACAGGATTTATTTCTTCCTTCAATTAGCAATAACGGATGCTTATGGTCTGGATTTCTTCTGGTGCACAGCGAGTCAGATGGCAAAAGCATTCGGGACATCTGAGGAAAGAATGCTGGAAATCATGAAAGAGGTACATGATGAGGTTGTTAAAGAGGAAGATTTGGATAAACCTTTTAGAGTGCCAGTAGAAGTAGGAGAGAAATTTTTTATGGATAAAGGAGATATGGTTTATGACTGAATTGCAAATGATTTCGTCAAGCGATTGGCAAGATTACTATAGGATAATGGACGGATATTTATTTGTGGTAAATAAATTTGTAGAAGTTGATGATATGAAAACAACATATACAATTCCTAAAAATTATTATAGGAAAGTTGACCAGAAAGCGAAGGGTAAATTATGGATTCTTACAAGACCTGTCAAGCGTTATGGTGGCCATAAAAATTATGAGTTATTAGAGCTTGGTGAAGAAAATGGTGAATTTCCTATTGGTACAGTATTTTACAATGAGAAACCAGTAAGAAAAACAGATAATCCTTATGCTTATGATTGTTTTGTCAAAGCATCATGGAATTGTTTACACAATTATTTAGAAGATTGGAAGATGATTTCAGAACAAATACAAAAAATTACTAAAAGATATTTGGAGGATAAATAAAATGAGTTCGTGTAAAAATTGTAGGCATTTGATAGATATTCTTGATGAAGAAAGAATCGTATGTGAAGCACATAAATTTTCGGTTGAAAAAGATCAAGAATGCAAAGCATATTTAAGTGCTAAGTGTAAGGACGAAAAGAAAATAAAGAGAAGTAATAGCAGAGTAGAAGATATATTGTTAGAGGAATATGAAGACATGCTTGGATAATAGTGTAGTCTCTGACAGTAGGCAGCCACCGCAAGCGGTGACTGATTAGTTCGCAATCTGACGATTGCTCACAAATATAGATTTTTTGGATAAGGAGAATTAATTATATATGGCAAACAAGAAAGGAATTAAAATTACAACAAAAATATTTCACGATAACAAGATATATCTTAAATTATCGGATGTAACCAAAGCATTAAATTACAAAACAAAACAATCATTTGTAGATGCACATGGAGATATGATTATAAAGATTAAAGGAATAGGTGATTGTATTCTTGAAACAGATTATAACAGTCTGCTTGTAAAAGATGATAATGCTCTTTCAAGGCAAAAACAAATCGAAATAACAAAGGTAGATACTCTTAGAAGCAAAATAGAAATGGTAACAAGTATGTATCCGTTAAAACTTGCATTTGGCAAAGGATATTTTGATTTAATGGCTAAAAAACACGGTTGTATTTCGGTTGAAGAATATATTTTAAAGTATGACTTACCACAAGAAGAGCAGAAATGCCTAAAAGAAATCCAGGAACACAGGGAAAGCCATACATATTATAAAGAGGAAGTAGCAGCGTTATATGATAAATCAAGGCTGGATATTGATAAATTAAGGCAATGTGGGCTTGATATACAGGTTATGACACAGGTTACCAGTAATGGCCATATGAATTTGATTTCTTATATTGTTGGGGAAGGAGTATTTATTGAATTTAGTTCCTATGATTATCATGAGTGGGACAAGATCAGCATTGATGAAAAAGGGAATATATTAGTTCCATATTTCAATTATGACGATCATCCTGAAGATGGAGAGCAGCTTATTAATCTTTCGGATGTAGGTATTGACAGGGATTTCCGTAACCATAGTATTGTGGAGAACCTTGCATGGTGCATCCAAAATTTAAAAGTGGAATCATTAGAAGATTATGAATACGATGTTTTTCATTACCGCAGTGATACGATTGATTTTGAGATAGGAATTGAATTATTAGTAAATATGATTAAACCGGATGCATCAAATACGGTATATGTAGATGGAATTGTGGGTTATGAAGAAGAAGTATATATAACGGATGTGGATGGACAAAAAGTGTTTGGAAGATAAGATAGGAGAGAAAATAATGGACAGAGAAACGGTTTTACAAAATATAATGAACAATTACGGAAAATATGGAATTACAGAAGATATGGTGAATGAGGTTATTGACGTAGGTCTGGAAGGCGGACTGACTTATGAATTCATTTATTATGACATGTGCAGAAAGATTTCTGAAATCACAGGTGAGGAATTTATCTGTACGTCTTCAGATATGGCGAAGGCTTTTAATATTAGTGATGATGAAATGCAGAAGATTATTGAGGAAGCAAGAGAGGAATTGATTGAATCTGGTGAAAATCCGGATGAATATTTTCGGGAAGTTCCGGTGCGAAGATTTATGATTTAGGGATAAAAATAATGGCCTGTCAGTCAGACAGGTAAAGAGGATTACAAGGATATTCCTTATCTCTGCCATTTTGATTTAGGAGCAGTTGGTTTAAACCAAGTGGTGAAAATATATAAAAAAGAGGTAAGAAATGGCAAGTGAAAGATTGAGCAAAATACAGAAATGGATATTAGAAACATGTTTCAGAATTACGGTATTACATAATAGAGAAGGTTTGAAACCATTGAAAATATGCTGTTATTATGACAAGGATAAATGTCCTGAATTTGCAATAAAAATACGAAATTGTTATAACAATATTATCTGCAAGTGTGAAAAAGAAGGGAGACCATATTATGCAAGCGATTATTGTAATATGTATGAAATGTACTTAGAAGACATATTGTTGAATTATTTTGGCATGGAATTTAGTTATGAGAAGGGTACTATATATCGTGTCGCACGGATAAAGATGGATCATAACACAAACAAGAATTATGCTACAGTAACAAGAACCATGAAAAATCTTGAAGAGAAGGATTTAGCATTCAGATATAAATATGGTGAGAAATCAACCGAAATTTGTTTGACTGATAAGGGAAGAATGAAAGCTATGGAATTATTGCATATAACAGAAGATGAGATAAGTGAGCCACCATTACTTTCCGATAATGAATGTAACGAAAAAAAGATAGAATTAGATGCAGAGATCAAAAGAATAGAAAGTGGAATATCTTAATGTTAAGAGTATGATGTGGGTTTGGTTATTATTAACTATAAGAAATTTCTTAAATTTCTAAAGGTTAAGAGTATGTCCAAATGGACACATTATTAACATTAAGAAATATGGAGGATTCAAACGATTAATAACACAAAAATTCAATACCTATCAGTAGCAGATTCAAAAATCTATAAAGTCACAAATATTGACTTTTGCAATTTGATGATAGGAGCAATCGAAACAGACTTGACAATGAATGATGTGCCAGAGAGTGAACTGTGGGATATTTCATATTTTGGGGATTTTAGGATTAGGCTGGTAAATTATGGTGGTGTGGCTGAGATTATTAATATGGCTGATTGGTTGGAGCAGCATAATAAAAAGAATTGATTTTGCCAATAAAATTGCTCTTTTATTCGAAAGGGAATACAAGATATAGAGCATAAAAAGAAAATAAATACTATATATTGTGTAGATGTATAGAGGGGATTAGAATTCCTAGGGATATTAAGAAATCTGATGGAATGGATGATTAATACACAATTAGGTAGACGCAATCTTCCACCTCAACAAAGAATTGCTGTTGTCAAAAAATTTGAGAAAAAGATTCAAGAACAGGCAAAAATCACTCAAGGTGCAAGAACTGATTTAACTTCTTCTCCAAATGGAGAAAAGGTTATTACTTCTACTCGTACTGATAAAGAACTAGCAAAATTAGCTGGTGTTGGAACTGGCACTGTCGCAAGGTTTAATAAAGTAATGAATTCTGATGATGATGAATTAAAGAAAAAAGTTCTTGCAAATGAAGTGAGTATCAATGCTGGATATGAAAAAGTTATTGAAACTAATATCCGTCAACGTGGCATAGGTAATCCCATTAAACTGGGAAGATGTATTAAAGAGTTGGAACAGACTTATGGAATTGAGTATGGAGGCGATAGAAAATCAAGTTCTAATAATTATAACTTGAAAACTCAGTCTGATATTGCAGAAATGATTGGTATTTCAGTAGATACACTTAATAATTATAAATAAACTCACAGAACTGGTTCCTGAGTTACAAGATTGGGTTGAAACAAAAATTTATAAAAATGTTTCTTATGAATTGAATTATACAGTGGTTATAAAGCCGTTATTTCGGCTGTATTTGGGTTTTTATATGCAGGTTAGGAGTTGTTGGGATGATGGATTTTGAGGGGAATTTGGCAGGATAATTGAGTGTGGTTATAAAAGATGGTTCCTGGATTGATGCAAGGACGTTGCATAAGGAATTGGGAGTTGTTGTATCTGGTGGTAATAAGGTTACTGTCAAGTGATAGGGGATTATTGTTGGATTTTGGTAAATTTTGGGACATTGATAATTGAATAGTGATGGTTGGTGTGGTATTATTTTATTAATTATATTAGATTGATTTTGTTTGGGAGAATATAAATGAAAGATATACTTCAAAATACAACTGAAATAGTAGTTGCATTTGAAAAGGTAATGGAAGGCAATGCTATAGGTGTATTTCAATTATTAGACAAAATTAGGAAATCAGTAAATTGTATAAGAGATGCGATGTTTTACGAAAAAATATCTGCGTTAATGAATGAACTTGACAGCCATCAAACTGATAAAAGGAAAATAGGAGAATTACTTGCTAAAAGTGATTATGGTAAAGACTATGGGTTTGCATTATTAAAATATATTGATGATTTTGAAAGTATAGATAAAGGGAGGTATTTAGCACATTTGTTAGATTCACTTTCAAAAGACTTTATTACTGCCCAAGAATGTTTTATTTATGCAAGACTGCTTAAAGATGTTTCTTTAAACGGCTTGCTATTTGTTAAAAACAATGTCTCCAGTCGAAGATTTGATAAAAATTTGATACTGAGAGAGTTATTTAGATACAATTTAATGTATGAGGCAAATGAAGGAGGTTATGCATTTGAAATAATAGCGTATTATCTTGATAAGTTTGCTTTGTCGTATTGTGTTGAAAAATATAAGTATAATGGAGAAGAAGATTATATTCCTTCTAAAGAGAAGTTTCCGAAGAGAGTCTCTAGTATAGTGATATCTCAGGGAAAACCATATTAAGAATCAGTTTACCAGCCATCAAAAATAAAACGGTGGCTGTTTTTTTACACTTGAAAATAGAACGTATATTCGATATAAAATGTAACACAGAACGCACATTCGAAATACGTTTATAACGATATTAAGCACAAAACACACAGATTCAAAGAAATTCATTAAACGGAAATAGCATATAGGAATGATTCATTGATTTAAGGCAGTTTCTTAATTGGGACTGCTTTAGGTGTTATTTTTTTACGGATTTTTTGGTTTTTTGAAGAAATATTTCAATTTTTTTGAATTTAATAGGTTTTTCGCAGTTTTGAGAAAAATGTGGGAATGGATGGAGAAGTAATAAGTATATGAATGATGATAAAGCAATCTGATTTTCCATAAAAGGATAATATCTCAGAATCCTAGAGGCGGAACCGAAACTTTCGGATGGGATATGGTTCCGACTGGCTGATCCTGATTATATGGATTATGCGTTATAGTGTGGGATTTTTGGTTGGGGAAAAAGAGAATAGATAAGTGTAAGCGTTGTTGTTGTGAATTTTAGGTTGTGGAGGATGAATTATTGAGTGGCATAGATAAAAGAAGTGGTATATTAGTGGATGATAACAAATTAGAAAATCTATATCAAATTTATATGAGAGTTCAATCTGGAGATAAAGCTGCTTTGAATGAATTATTTCAGACAGTGGACAACCACCAGATACATAGACTAGACGTAATGAATAAGGAGTATCAGATGTCCCATATGGATAATGTTTTAGATTCAGAATTCGTGCTGGATAATGAAAAGAATATACAGGAAAAAGAATGGATAGATTCTGCATATTCAAGCGTGAGTTTCCGGTTTTCGTGTTTGAATAAAATGCTTTATAAAAAGAAGAAAAAATTTTTATCTAATGCAAAAAATACGGGTTATGAGAATGGGAAGAAATTAAAGAATAGTGGCAATAGAAAATATTATGAAGGCGAATATGATATTTCTGATTTTAATGAACTAATGTATGAAACAACCATTGAGGTATTTAGTACAAAAACAGATGAAAATAATTGTCTGACTTTGGATGGCAAGAAAAATGTAGATACTCCAATAAGTAATGGTGTTTCACTGCTCAGAAATATTTCATATTTTACCTCAAGAAAAATAAATAAAAGAGCAAAGACCAGTTGTCTGGATATATATGATATGGAATGTTTGAGGAAAGAATCGGAGATTGGATTTTCAAATTTTGATAAATATGCATTCAGAAAATTTTTATATGCTGAAGGCGGCATGTCACGATTAACAATGTATACAGAATATTTAGATTGGTTAAGGAAATATGATGTATATAAACTTTTTAAAGCAACTTCCAGCAATATCAAGGCCATTATTGAAACTATTATGAATTGTGAGGATACTTTTTTAAAAGATGAATCCGGTGATATGGAAACGGGGTTTGGTATGCGTTTTGTGACACAGGAAACATTACATGAAATAATCAGGTTCAGACATCATATGAATATTGAGCAGGAAAACATATCAAAGGATATGGAGATTATAGAGCAGCGGTTGTTAGACCATTTATTCTATTCGTTAAATTACGAAATTGGGAAAGCAGAGAAAAGCGAAGGTGTTTATGAGAAAGAATCTGAACGTTTTTTATATGGGCTGGATAAAAAGGCATATATAAAAATGTTTGACAGGGCAAGTTATGAAATATATGGAAAAAGCATTGATTTTATTAATAGTGATATAAATGGAAATGATTTTGATAATTATTTCAACATAATGAAAAAGTATGAAGAAATGATTCTTGGCGTTATCTCTAAAGAAAAGGGAAAGAAGAAGTACGACATGGTTAATTTAATATCAGACAACGATTATGATTTAGTGGAAGATAAAAGAGAAGCGTTATTTAACATAGCAAACACAATGATAGCATGTTATCAAAAGAAAGAAGATGAATATAGAAGGAAATATTTTGGCGATTATCAAATAAGGGGGATTGTTGATTGGGAAAATGGATATTGGGAAGCTGAATTACGTGACGGAATTTTGAAAATCAAATTATTTTCAAGTAGGAAGGTAAAAAAACCAATTCAATATAATATTAATAAGGTAAAACTAATGGCGTATTATGGCTGTATCAATTATTATTTTTGCGATGAAGAAAAGAAAGTGTGTTACATATTTCCTAAAAACAGGCGCATTGTTAGCAAATCAAATAAAGACCATGAAATTTTTATGTATAAAGTAGGGTAAAAAGGTGCACTTACTTATATTAACAAGTACATATATACAGAGGGACAAGAAAGAAAAATTTGTTTCCTCAAAATGTTTTTTGTTTTGAATATCAGGCATAAGAGGGCGTATAAGGCTGTGGAGAGCCATATGTGCAATAAACCTTTTGTGCCAAACAAAAATTCATCCTTCAGATCGATGCAGGTTTCACCACCTGTATTGGTATTCACTCCGTATCCACAGCGGGGTATATGCGCTGAGTCCACTAGGCGCACACAACAACAATGTAAAATCCTGTAATATATAAAAACTCCACTATATGTTTACAGGTCATCCGGCGGAGGGCTCCACAACCTCTGCTGGATGTATATCATGTTTTTTTATATTTTTATGTGGGTTTTTATAAAGAAAATCAAAGTAAATAAACAGGATAAAGAAAGGAAAAATAGAATGGATTTAAAAGAAAGAGTAAAAATGTTTATGGAAGATACAGGCGCGAAGCTCAGTGTATTTTCCCGTAAAGTTCAAATGAGCGTTACATATTATTATGCATGGATGCGTAATGAGGTAGAACCCTCAGAAGAAATGTGTGAGCGTATCAAGGCATATCTTGATGAAGTGTATGCAAAATAGTACATACATAATTAAGCAACCAATAAACCAGGAACCCATTTCTCAGGAATCCGGATTCTGAAAATGAAAATATAATTTCTTGAAAATCAAAAACAATTGAATTTGAAAACAGTAAAAAATCCCAAAATTAAAAATAGAAATAAGCAAAAATTAAGCATTTTTTGAAAGAAATGTAAAAAAATCAACATGATACTATACAATGAAAATTTAATATAGAACTAATGATAACACAACAGTGGGATGGTGTAAAGTGGGAAAATATGTTCGTGTTTTGGATGGTGGAGAAAAATAGTGGGTAAAATGTGGAAAGAAAGCAAACATATGATTGCAGTAGAAAGGTACAGGTGATATAATGGAAACATAATATATAATAGAAGAAACAGTTATTGGGGGGTGTAGGGTAATGGGCAGAACAATTCTTTGTCCGCATTGCAAGTCGACGATAAATGAAGATATATTGAAGCAAAAAAACAGTGAAGATATATGTCTGGTTTGTGGTGGGAGATTGGATGATGGTGGTAGTGCAGATGCTAAGTCTGATTGGATCACATGGTATTATTATGGGTTAAAAGATAAAAAGGGCAATAAAACTGAAATAACATCTTTAATGGATAAGCCAATGGATTTAGAGAAGTTTGGGGATACTCATTATCTTATAAAAGAATTCCAGGCTCCACCAAGGGATATAAATGGAAAAAGTGATGCTGCAAAGAGGGAACTCAGGAAATATGTCCCAGATGCTTTCCAAGAAGCGAAAGCTGTACCAAAGGTGCAATGCCCATATTGTTTCAGTAAGGAATATACCATGATGAACCGTGGATTTTCTATCTGGACGGGCTTCTTAGGGAGTGGGAAAGCAAAAAGGGTATGCAACCGTTGTAAAAGGGAGTTCTGATTATGAGGTATAGTGTATGGTACTGTTGATTATAATTGGGTGCTTTGCAGTTGCATTCCTTGTTGAGCACATATATTATTCATATCTTGATACATTGCCAAAAGATAAAAGGGATGAATTGATTAAAAAGCAGTCAGGAATGAGTTGCAATGTTTGTAGTTGTAATGATTTTGAAGTTGTAGGGATGAAGCGTGGTAGATTGCTGTTTCAGTGCAAACGCTGCAAAAGGATATGCTAATTAAAAAGAATACTGTAAATTTTTAGGGAGATTATTTCATAGTCTCTCTTTTATTATGCTTAAAATTAAGGAGGAAACAGAAATATTGAATGAATTTGTAATTGAATTGTTGGCCTTGTTGGATCAGCAGAAGAGCAAAACACAGATTAATGCCCAGATTAAGGAACTGGAGAAAAGCATACGGAAATTAAGGCTTGTCGGGATTCTGGCGAAAGGCGACACAAAGAATGGAGTGAATCAGACCATCCGACAGATGGAAGGGAACCTCCGGCAGATAAAGATACAGGCGAAGATGGACAGCCGCCAGTTGAACAGGGAAATTAGCAATGCATTGAGGAATGTGTCAGCAAGGGATATTAACCTCAATCTGAACAGTACAGGCGATAGGTTAAACGCACAGGTAAGGCGTACTGTATCACAGGCGAGGGAGTTTGTGAGAAGGAACCCAATCAGCGTAAACATTGATTTGAAGAAAGAAAAACTGATGAACCAGCTTGCCGCATTTACCAATAAGCACACAAAGATAAATGAATCATCTTATTGGCTCCGTGAGGCTGAAAGATTACGCGGTGTAATTGGTTCTGTCACGAACAGGGATGAATTAAGGAATGCAACGGATCAGCTTCAGGTCTTTACCACAGGGGTAAGGGCTACCGGATATGCGGCAGTTTCAACGACAGACCGTATAAAGGGGATGCTTGGGAATGTCGTGAAAATTGGGAATTATTTTGCATTGTCAGCATTGGCTATAAATAAATTCCGCGCATCGCTTAACAACTTGAAAGAGATGGACACGATATACACTGAAATTAGCAAGACCAGTGATTTAAGTCTGCGAAAATTGAATGAACTTGCAGAGAGATCGTATTCCATAGCAAGCAGGTATGGAGTGCTTGCCAAGAATTTTTCGACAAGTTTACAGGAAATGAGCCGCGCAGGATTTGGTGAAAACCTGGCAGAGCTTGCAACGCTCGCGCAATCAGCCGGAGATTTAACGTCAGAACTTGCGAATGATTATTTAATCGCATCCTCGGCTGCTTACGGATATCAAGGAAATGTGGAAAAATTAAATGCGCTCCTTGATTCTCAGAACCAAGTGACGAACCGCAATGCAGTATCCCTCACAGAATTGGCAGATGCAACTAAAGTTGCCGCAAACCAGCTTGCAAATTCAAACATTTCTGAGGATCAAATGACTGCGCTGTTAGGGGCTGGCATTGCAACGACAAAAGAATCAGGGCAGGTCGTTGGCAGGGCTGTTAAGGCAATTGTGATGAACCTGCAGCAGGTGAAGAATACAGAGGAAGGGTTTGAAACAACGGAAGAAGACCTTGGAAAAGTGGAAAGCCGCTTAGATTCCCTTGGGATTAAAATGAAGGAGTTTGTGGATGGGACAACCCGCTTACGCAATCCAATATCCATTTTAAAAGAACTTGCGGAAACATACAATGCCCTCCCTAAAGACAGTGCAGAACGTGCAAATATCATTTCAGACATTGGTGGAAAATATAGGGGGAATGTTTTAAGCAGCATACTTTCTAACTGGTCTACATACACAAAAATGTTAGGCGATTATGAAAATGCGGAAGGTTCCGCTTTACAGGAAGCAGGGAAAAGTGCGGATTCCCTTGAAGGCCGCTTGAATGCTTTGCAGAATACATGGGACAGTTTTGTAGCATCCATTACCAACAAGGATGTGATAAAAGGCGGTGTGTCATTCCTTGACAATGCAATCCAGTCGTTTGAAAAGCTGGGTGACGCAATAGGGGCGATCCCGGTTATCCTCACCACGTTCCAGGCAGGGATGACAGCACTCAATAAGAATTATGGCATAACGCAATTATATAATAAGGATACCCATAAGATAGATTTGCAAGGAAACTTTATGGGGATCAATATTACTGAGTATAAGAAGCAGTTAAACCATTATAGAAATGCAGAAACGGCTATTAGTGGTTGGAATGATGAATTAATAGCAGGGACAGCAGATATAGATAATTTTAATGGAGCAGTTGGAGAAAGCAATGCACAATTAAGAGCATACCTCCAGACAACATCTGTAGAAGCCCCTGCATCATTAGCAGGATACCGCTCCTATCTGGCTTCCTGTGGTGTATCAACGGATTCATTAAGGATCAAAACAGTGCTTTTAAATTCCGCATTAACGTTAGGGTTAAGCCTTGGCATACAGGCAGTTGCAACAGCAGTTTCAAATTTCATCCGCGTATCAG
>OFHA01000626.1_pt1 | contig 29825 bp, 19 predicted proteins | sample 1521891 | NCBI WGS metagenome assembly OFHA01 (sample SAMEA3504089, study PRJEB24116) | mouse gut metagenome | biome: mouse gut; feature: mouse-associated habitat; material: faeces | place: Denmark | collected 2011
GCAATATTTTACCTCTTGTGCGAGTGCGCATATTATTTTTATCTTATAGGAAAGACACTTTCACGCGTTAGCGTGACAAGGTCTTTCCTATAAGATAAAAAATCCCATGCAATACTGTCGTACTGCATGGGACGTAATATACGCGGTTCCACCCTGCTTGCTCCGTTTCCGGATTTTTGAAAACAAAGCCTCTCATTTTGACGATAACGGAGTCACCGGGCTTTTGGCCTGCTCAAGGGTGGTCTTCGGCTGTTTCCTGCCAAACCGTTTCCAGCTCCCGAACAGCAAATCTGTTCTTCGACGGTTCTCTCTGCCTGTTTTTCTTCCTAATATATATAGAAGAAACCCGGCATTTCGCAGCTTACTCTTCCTGTCAGCGCTTTGTCTGTTTCAGTTCTTTATTACTATAATCCTTTTTCCCTCATCTGTAAAGGGATTTTTATTTATTTCTTCCGCAGCACTTTTTGTACTTTTTGCCACTGCCGCAGGGACAGGGATCATTGGGATAAATTTTGTCTTCTTTTATAATTGTACCGGATTTCTTCTGCTCCAGATACAACCTGTGTCTGGTTTCCTCGTCATAAATCTTCTCCCACTGAGGAAGTTCATAAAGCCAGTCTGCCTTTGCATCCACCATGTTTTTGTAGAGTTTTTCCTTGTCAAAGGCCAGACTCACTCTGGTGTCCTCTTCCATTTCTTCAATTGGATTGGGGGTAATCAGACTGTCATTAATTCCATCCAGAAATCCCGTCATATCCATAATGGACAGTTCATATTTTTCCGCCAGTTCCTTTACTGTTCCCTCCACCGGCTGATCCGGATTTTCCAGCAGCTGCTCATACACACCCTTCTCCAGAAGAAAATATCTCTGCCAGAATCTCTGAAGTTCTCCCTTGTTGGTTTCCTGATTGTATGCAATATCTTTCCACTGTTCTAATAATGCCATATTAAATACCATCCTTTACCACTGTTCTATTCTGTACCTGAACTGTACATACTTATCATAGTATAAACCATTTCCTGCGGTTTTTCAAAGGAATTTTTTATAAACTTGTGAAGCAGAAGAAAAAAATCCCCCGTCCGGCAAAGCCTTACAGGGGATTTTAAAAAGGGGAGGATAAGTATTTAACCTTATCTTTGGTTCAAAGCATTCTGCTTTTACCGCTCAGGGCAAGTGGGGGATTTGTCCTGTTCGGATGATAATAGTATGAACCGTTTCTTTTCTTTTATACAATATTTTAAAAATTTTTGCTATTTTTCTTCCGGTTATGTTAGAATAAGAATGCGCAGGATGGAAATTTTATTTTCATAAACTTCAAAAATATTTTTTATCATACGGATATTTCTCCTGCCATACAAAATAATCATAAAAGGCGGTAATTTATGAACGAAAAAAACATTTCAGGCAACAAATATTTTCTGTATGTCACAGAATTTTTCTCCGGCATGTCCGTGATGGCAGTGGAACTGGGCGCAAGCCGCCTGATGGCTCCTTATTTCAGTTCTTCCCAGATTGTATGGACCGTGATCATCGGCGTCATTATGATTGCCATGGCTCTGGGCAATGTGTGGGGCGGACGTCTGGCAGACAAAACCTCCTCTCCGGACAGGCTGTATGGAAGGCTTCTTCTGGCCTCTGTCTGGATTGCGCTGATTCCTTTTGCAGGAAGGTATCTGATCGGGGGGATTTCTCTGCTTCTTGCAGCATTTGTCACCAGAAATTTTCTGGTATGGGCAGCTCTTTCTGCCTGTCTTGCTGTGTTTGCCTTTCCCTGCGTACTCCTTGGAACTGTTACCCCTTCTCTGGTAAAATATTCGGTAAACAGCCTTGACAACAACGGAAAAACCGTGGGTGAGCTTGGAGCCTTAAACACCATCGGAAGCATTATCGGTACATTCCTTCCTACTTTTGTGACAATTCCCTCGGTGGGAACTGCCGTCACCTTTTTGATTTTTTCCGGTGTCCTGGCCCTTATCAGTATTGTCTATTTTGTTTCCATGCGGAAAAAAATGGTAACATGCATTTTAACAGCTGTACTGATTCTCACACTGGGCCTCACTTCTTCCAGTTACAGTTTTGCATTCTGGGAACAGGATATTACCCTGGAAGACGAATCCATCTACAATTATCTGCAGGTAAAAGAATCGGATTCTTCTGTGATTCTTTCCACCAATGTGCTGTTTGGCGTTCAGTCTGTCCTGATGAAGGATTCCAGGCTCACCGGCATGTATTACGATTACGCTCTGGCTGCTCCTCTGATGGCGGGCATTTCTGCTGAGAAACCCGGCAGTATCCTCATTCTGGGACTTGGCACCGGAACTTTTGCAAAATACTGCAGTGAATATTTTCCAGGCTGTTCCATTGAAGGTGTGGAAATCGACAGAAAAATTGCTGACCTGGCTTCGGAATATTTTGAACTGCCGGACTCTGTTCAGGTGTCTGTCTACGATGGACGCTCTTACCTTGCTGCTTCCGATAAAACCTATGATGTGATTATGGTGGACGCCTATCAGGATATCACCATTCCTTTTCAGATGTCTTCCGTGGAATTTTTTACAGAAGTCCGGGAACATCTGGCTCCCCACGGGGTAATGGTGGTAAATATGAATATGAAATCCCGTTCCGAACATTCCATCAACGATTATCTCTGTGATACCATGGGTTCCGTATTTGAACATGTCTATACTGCTCCCGTAAGCGGAGGTACCAACTGTGAAGTTTTTGCATTCCAGTCTCCTGACGTACTGAAAACTTTTGAAACAGAAAGAAAAGCTCTGACAGATGCAGCCCTTTCTGATATGATGGAAACGGTTTGGGGCCAGATGGCGCCCCGGCAATCCGGCAATTTAATTCTGACGGATGACAGGGCACCTGTAGAACTCCTTGGTATGCAGGTGCTGGATGAAATTATTGCCGATGAGCTGGATTATTACCGGGAGCTGTATCTGGGGGAAATTTTTTCAAGTGCTCCATTTTCCGGTGCATAAAACCACGCTTTTCAAAGCAGTTTATTTCTGTCTGAACTGTTTTACCAGCCAGTTCCCCCAGGGAGTCAGTTCTTTGTTTTTCCATCCGGAGGTTTTGCTGCAGTCAGACTTAATCAGTGCGGAGCTCTCCCCTTTGTTGGAAAGATTCCATCCCACATAACTGATTTTATTCCTGTTCAGGAACTTCATCCATCGGCTGCCTTCTGATTTGTTCAGCGCCCCATTTCCGGAAGCATCGGAAATACCGAATTCCGATACAAACAGGGGCAGCCCCTGATCCAGCGCCGCCTGAGCTTTCTGCCGCAGATATTCCCCGTGGGTTCCCGCATAAAAATGCAGGGTATACATAAGATTTTTTCCTCTGACAGGGTTCTGAGCTGCCAGCTCCACGTCCTGAGACCAGTTCGGAGTTCCAATCAGAATCACTGCATCTTTATCTCTGGAGCGGATGGCCTTTACCACTTTCCCGGCATAAGTTCTGATATCTGACCAGGAAGTCCCTCCATTGGGTTCATTGCAGATTTCATAAATCACATTGGTATAATTCTTATACTTTGAAGCCATTTTCTTAAAAAAGGCCACTGCTTCTTTTTCATAAGTTCCGGGATTGCCGTCACTCAGAATATGCCAGTCAATAATCACATACAGTCCGGCTTTTGCGGCACATTTCACGCCCTGGTCAATCCGTTTCTCCAGCGTCTTTCTGTTGGCTTTGCCGCCGGTGCAGTATCCGTTGTATTCACTGGTATACATGGCCAGACGTACCGTATTGATCTTCCAGTTCTTCTTCATCCAGGAAAAAGCCTTCTGATTCACATACTGGGGATACCAGGACAGACCGTGAGTGCTGACTCCCCTGAGCTGAACCGTTTTCCCCTTATCATTTACCAGCTGTGTTCCCTTTACCTTCAAAGCCGGAAGTTTTGCCCCATACACCGGCATACAGTCTGATGCTGTAATGCAGAGAACTGCCAGCAGACAGATAAAAAATTTTCGTATTCTGATTTTCTTCATAATTTCCTCCCCTCTGTGGGTTTTTAAAAAAGAATGCGCTATGCGCATTCTCCGCGCGCGAGCGGATTGCGCAGCAATAAACATCACCCCCGCGAGCTGCGCATCATTGTTTTATGCTTCTATAGGAAAACCAGAGGAATTTCCTATAGAAGCACAAACAGGCAGACGGTGAAAGAATCTGCAGATTCTTCCACCCTTTTGTTCCTCTCCTGCCGGCATGGCAGATCAGATAATCAGCATGGCGTCTCCAAAACTGAAAAATCTGTATTTTTCCTGCACTGCCGTTTCATAGGCTTTCATAACCTGTTCTCTTCCTGCAAGGGCTGATACCAGCATCACCAGCGTGGATTCCGGCAGATGAAAATTGGTAATCAGTCCGTCCAGCACCTGAAACTGATACCCTGGATAGATAAAAATGTCTGTCCAGCCGCTGCCTGCCTGTACTGTCACTCCTTCTGAAGGGGCTCCGCCCTCCTGCTGCTTTTTTGCCTGCAGAGATTTTGCCGCAGATTCAATGGTACGGCAGCTCGTGGTTCCCACGCAGATAATTCTGCCGCCTCTGCTTTTCGTTTCATTGATGATTCCGGCCGCTGTCTCATCAATCTGATAAAATTCCGAATGCATATGATGATCCTGCACCTGTTTTGCTTTCACCGGACGGAACGTACCAAGGCCCACATGGAGCGTTATTTCCGCAATGGAAATTCCTTTCCGGCGGATTTCTTCCAGAAGTTCCGGTGTAAAATGCAGTCCGGCGGTAGGTGCGGCTGCCGATCCTTCTTCTCTGGCATAGACGGTCTGATAGCGGTTCTTATCCTGGAGGGGATGGGTAATGTAGGGAGGCAGAGGCATCTGGCCCAGCCGGTCCAGAAGTTCCTCAAAAATCCCGTCATACGTGAACTGAATCAGCCGGTTGCCTTCTTCCGCAATCTCTAACACTTCTCCCGTCAGAAGGCCGCCGCCGAATATAATTCTGGTTCCGGGTTTTGCCTTTTTCCCTGGCTTTACCAGAGTTTCCCAGATATCATTTTCTCTTCTTTTCAGCAGCAGAATCTCTATTCTGGCCTGTGTTCTCTCCCGTTCTCCATAAAGCCTTGCCGGAATTACCCTGGTATTGTTGAGCACCAGACAGTCCCCTGGATTCAGATAATCCACAATATGGCGAAACCCTTTGTGCTCCAGTTCTCCCGTCTCTTTGTGAAGTACCAGAAGACGGGACCCGGAACGGTCCTCTAACGGGTCCTGGGCAATCAGCTCCTCTGGCAGCTCATAATAAAAATCTTTCACATCCATACGATTTATTTCCTCAGTTCAATGCCCAGTGCTTCCAGCTCTTTCAAAATCTTTTCCATCGCCGGCGCATAGTCTGCTTCTTCCAGTGTTTTGTCTTTTGCCCGGAAGGTCAGAGAATATGCCACAGATTTGCAGCCTGATTTAATCTGAGCTCCTTCGTAAATGTCAAACAGTTCATAGCTTTCCAGATATTTTCCTCCTTTGGCGTCAAATATCTTCTCCACTTCTCCCACCAGAATATTTTTCTTCATAACCATGCTGATATCGCGGGTTACTGCCGGGAATCTGGCAATCCCTTCGTATTTCCGGTCAAAGTTGGCCAGTTTTACAATTTCCGGCATGTCGATCACGGCCACATATACCCGGTCTTTGATGGAATAATTGTCTGCCACCTGGGGATGAAGTTCTCCCAGATATCCCAAAACCTTTCCCTGGTACAGAATATTGGCCTGTCTGCCCGGATGAAGAAATGGTTTTTGAGAATCAGGGTCATAGGTTTCTTTTCCGGTGAGCCCTGCTTTGGCAAAAAATTCTTCCACCACGCCTTTCATGGTATAAAAATCCCCTTCTCCATACATGCCAAGGGTAAACTGCATTCGTTCTTCCGGCAGTTCTGTGAGAGGCACCTGTCCGGGAAGATAAATATTTCCCAGCTCATACAGACGTACATTTTTATTCCGCCGGTTGTAGTTGGTGGACAGGGAAGTGAGCATTCCGTTCAGGGAAATAGTACGCATAATGCTGAAATCCTCTCCCAGCGGGTTGGAAATCACCACTGTTGTACGCAGACTGCTGTCTTTTGGAATCAGCAGCCTGTCAAATACTTTCGGACTCTCGAAGGAATACGACATCCCCTGGCTGAACCCGCAGTATTCAGCCACATTTTTGGCCACTTCCTCCACTCTGAGCTTGAAGGAGAGTTTTCCTGTGGTGGCTTCTCCGTTGGGCAGTGTGGTGGGGATATTGTCATATCCGTAAAATCTTGCCACTTCTTCCGCCATATCTGCCAGACATTCCAGATCCTGCCGCCAGGAGGGTACCAGAACCTCGTCTTTTTCCTCATCATAGTCCAGATCGATTTTCTTAAAGTAGCCAATCATGGTTTCTTTTGAAATCTGCGTTCCCAGCAGCCGGTTGACTTTTTGAGCATCAAAAGGAATTCTTCTGCCTTCTTTTACTTTTCCGTATACGTCAACCACACCGCCCACTACTTCTCCGGCTCCCAGCTCTTCGATTAACTGGCAGGCCCGGTTGATGGCATCCAGTGCATTGTTGGGATCCAGACCTTTTTCAAATTTTCCGGAAGCATCTGTACGCAGGCCGATTTTTTTGCTGGAAAGACGGATGTTTGTACCGTCAAAGCAGGCTGCCTCAAACAGCATGGTCTGTACGCTGTCGGTAATCATGGAATTTTCTCCGCCCATAATTCCGGCAATTCCCACGGCTTTTTCTCCGTCGCAGATCATCAGTACGGATTCATCCATGGTGCGTTCCTGTCCGTCCAGAGTCACAAATTTCTCTCCTTCTGATGCCCTTCTTACCACAATTTCTTTTCCGGCAATGGTATCAAGGTCATAGGCGTGCATGGGCTGGCCATATTCCTCCATCACATAATTGGTAATATCCACAATGTTATTGATGGGCCGGATCCCCTGGGAAGCCAGACGCCGCTGCATCCACTCCGGCGATGGAGCGATTTTGATATTTTTTACCACCCGTGCGCAGTATCTGGGACAGAGTTCCGTATCTTCCACCGTAACTTTGATATAATCTGCTGCATTTTCACTGTTTCCTGTCTCCGGCACCACCGGGGGCTGAAATTTTCTGTCAAATGTGGCTGCCGCTTCTCTTGCAAGGCCCAGAACTCCGAAACAGTCCACCCGGTTGGACGTGATTTCATATTCAAACACCACATCGTCCAGTCCCAGTGCACGAACAGCGCTTTCTCCCACCGGTGCATCTTCACCGAAAATGTAAATGCCTTCTTCCGGTGCTTCCGGATACATTTCCCGGCTGGAGCCCAGTTCTTCAATGGAGCACATCATCCCCTCTGACGCAACGCCTCTTAATTTTCCCTTTTTGATTTTGATGCCGCCGGGCGTTTTCTTTCCGTCATGGCCTCCTGCCACACGCCCTCCGTCCAGTACCACAGGCACCTTCTGTCCTTCTTTTACATTGGGGGCTCCGGTAACAATCTGTATGTCTTCCCCGGCACCCACATCCACCTGGCAGATTACCAGTTTATCTGCATCCGGGTGCTTTTCTATTTTCTTAATCTGTCCAATGATGATTTTTTCCAGATCCTGGTCCAGTTTCTCATAACCTTCCACTTTGGAACCGGAAAGGGTCATTGCGTCCATGTATTCCTGAGGGGTCACATCCAGTTCCGGAACATATGCCTTAATCCATGATAATGATGTATTCATAATAATTGATTCCTTTCTCTGATTTTCAATAATTTATCCTGACAGGTTCAGAACTGTCTCAAAAAGCGGTCGTCATTTTCATACAGCAGACGCATATCGTCAATTTCATATTTCAGCAGTGCGATTCGCTCCAGTCCCATTCCAAATGCAAATCCGGAATATTCTTCTGAATCAATGCCGCTCATTTCCAATACTCTCGGATGTACCATTCCACAGCCTAAAATCTCGATCCAGCCGGAGCCTTTGCAGAACCGGCAGCCTTTTCCACCGCATTTAAAGCAGGTAACATCCACTTCTGCACTGGGTTCTGTAAAGGGGAAATGATGGGGACGGAATTTTACTTTTGTCTCTTCTCCAAACAGCTGTTTTGCAAATTCTGCCAGTGTTCCTTTCAGATCTGCAAAGGTAATGTACTTATCAATCACAAGCCCTTCTATCTGGTGGAAAGAGGGAGAATGAGTGGCGTCCACTTCGTCGGAACGGAACACCCGGCCCGGTGCAATCATGCGGATGGGCAGCTTCCCTTTTTCCATTTCCCGTACCTGAACCGGAGAAGTCTGGGTACGGAGCAGAATCCTGTCGTTGATATAAAAGGTATCCTGCTCGTCTTTGGCCGGATGGTTGGCCGGAATATTCAGAGCCTCAAAATTATAATAATCATATTCCACTTCCGGGCCTTCCACCACTTCATATCCCATACCAATAAAAATGCGTTCCACCTCTTCCAGGGCAATGGTATTGGGGTGACGGTGTCCCACAGGATTTTTTCTGGCCGGAAGGGTTACGTCAATTACTTCCTGTTTTAACCGCAGATCCCGTTCTGCCGCTTCCAGCCTGGCTTTTGTCTCTTCAATGAGTTTTTCAATACTTTCTCTTGTCTCATTCACAAGCTGTCCCACTATCGGGCGTTCTTCGGGAAGCACGTCTTTCATTCCTTTTAAAACAGCCGTCAGCTCTCCCTTTTTTCCCAGAAACGCAACTCTTACATCATTTAATTTTGCCAGTCCGTCAGAATTCTGAATCTCCCGGACTGCTTCTGTCTTAATCTGTTCCAGCTTTTCTTTCATAATCATTCTCCTTTTTATAAAGTGGGCAGGCCCACATTAGTATAAAAAAACCCCCTGTGCAGAGAACTGCACAGGGGCGAAATATTCCGCGGTACCACCCTGATTTTCCGGTTTCCTTCTGCTGCATTCTTCCGAATACAGGGATACCGGACACTCTTTCTGCGTAACGTGCAGGCTACGTCATATCCTACTCCTGAAACCTGTTTCAGATATGCAGCTCCGGTGGGAAATTCGATTCCTGTCTTCTCTTAAAAGGATTTGCAGCCGGTGATCCTCTCTCTCTGTAAGCAGTACAGTTCTCTACTTAACACCTTCATTGCTTTTGCATGGAACTCATTTTAACATGGGTTCTGAAAAACTTCAAGTGTTTTTTCTGATTTCCCCAAATGCTGATAACCTTCAGGAGAACTCCCGTTCCCACTCCGGATAAATCCATGGTCCCGTTACTTCACGGTAACTGTTTTGCTCCATGTACTGTACTGGGTTTTATATTTGTATCTGGAACATTCTGTCCTTATGCGGAATCTCAGATTTTTATCTGAAGTTTTCAGCCCTGTGATACTGCACACCAGCTTTCCGCTCTTTGTTTTTACTTTTTTCAGATACTTCCATTTCTTCGTTCTGGCATTATATTTGTACAGTTTTTTTGATTTTACCCGATAAGCCAGTTTGTACTTTCTGCTGCTTTTGTTATACTGGCTGATCTGATAAGTATTTGCATTCTTCACCGGTTTAAACGACAGCTCCACACTTTTGGCAGAAAGGCGTTTGAGGGACAGTTTCGTGGGCGACTTTGGTTTGACAATCACTTTGGATTCTTTGGAGTAATTGCCATAATATGTCCTGCCTCCGCTTTTTTTGTATGCTCTGACTTTATAACGATATGCCTTTCCCGCAGTTTTCTTTCTGTCCGTATAGGAAGGACCCGTTGTTGTGTTAATCCTCACAAACCTGCCTTTGGAAGGATTATAGCGGAACACCTCATATCCCTGGGCACCCGGTACGCTTTTCCATTTCAGTTTTACCCGGCTGGTGGTATCGGAGGAAACACTTACCCCTTCCACTGTCTGCAGCGTAACTGTCTGGGAACTCATTCCCGGCTGGAGATCAGGCTGCTCCTGACTCCGTCCCTGTACTGTCACATTACATCCCGCATCCGCAGATGTAACTTTTGCTGCTCCGGAAGCAGAGGTCACCACCAGAGTATAAGTTCCGGCGTCTCTGGCAGAAGCAGAGGAAACGGTCAGTGTCCTGCCTGTTTTTCCATTCAGCGGCACATCGTCTTTATACCACTGATAAGTGTGAATTCCTTCCTTCTCCGTAATCTGAGGTGCAAGTTCAAATCCCTGACCTTCCGCCACTGTAATCTTTCTGGAAGAAAACTGAAGTTCCGCCGGAACAGGCCGGGGCTGTACCGGTGTTTCCCCCCGCTGTGCCTCTCTGGCTTTTACGCTTTCCGCCGCAAAAGCTGCGTCTATCACGTCTCCGGATTCCAGAGAATCATAATTAATCTCCACGGTCATGGATTTGTTATCTGTAATTTCCTGCCAGATACTGCCCACCACAAGCTGGTCTATTACATATCCGTCCGCCGCCTGAATGGTAAATGTACGGCTCTCCCCCTGCTGCAGCGTAACAATTCCTTCTTCTGCCCCTGTGATGCTGCCTCCTGCAGTATTGCTTACAAGCACTGATTTGGCAGGAGTTTTGCCATCGTCTTTATCTTCCACGGCCATAATGGCAAAAGGACTGAAAGATTTACATGTGATTACCAGACCATAACGTGTAACCGTACAGGGTACTTCTTCCACCCCGACAATTTTTCCTGCTTTGTTCCTGATAAAATGGCAGGCTTTAAACGTTACTCCTTCATCAGAAGGCCCGTATCCCGCCGGAAATCCAACGCTAACCCGAACAGAATCTCCAAGCTGTACCACATTCTTTTTACAGGTGAGAAAATTAATATTATATGTCTCGCTTTTCAGTACCTGTTCCCCCGGAAATGTACTTCCCACCAGCTCGTTCATAGCGTCTGCCTGTGCCTGGGTGGTTGTGGTAGCCACCAGGGTGAGTCCGGTTACCATCTCAGGTGTAAGGCCTGATCCATCCTCTGTCTCCCAGCTCTCCCAGTTTTTGCAGGAAAGATCTGACTGTTCCAGAAGAGACGGCCTTCCCCATACATTATAAAAATACCCTTTGGTACGATATGCACAGATACAGCTTCTGTAAGCAGCTGAATAACTGAACGCATTCGGCACTTTTCCACTGTCTGTCCCCACCAGTCCGGTAAGGCCAAAACGATAGGTAATACTGTTGTCCAGCCACATTTTACTGGGTGTAAAATCCATCTCTACCGTCCTGTCTCCGTCCCAGGTAAAATTCTCAACTTTACAATACTGCATGGCAGTGGTATCTGACTCTCTGACAGACAGGGTAATACCTGCTTCAGCAGCATCGTCTGCAAGTTTTAACGTATCGTCATATGTAATCTTCAGATGATGGGTTTTTTCAATTTCCAGATTCCCGGTCATGGCCGGTTCTGCTTTCTGCACATAAGGAGGCGGCGTATAGGTTCCATTGGGATTGAAAAGTTTTTCAGAACTCGCCTCAAATAACAGGGGATCTCCATGAAAGGTAAGATTCTCCAGACTGCCCCCGTTATTTCCGTCATAATTTCCCGGATTTTCACGGGTCACGGCAAATTCCACAAACTGAGCATTCGGCACATACATGGTCAGCTCTGTTTCCGTATCGTTCATGCTGGGATATACATCCGGAAGACAGTAAGCCCACTCTCCATACTCCCACCGTTTCGACTCCTCATAATATTTCGTCTCTTTCATCAGGATATAATTGCCCGTTTCAATGGCTTTGGAGGCCCCCATTCCCTGATAGCTCACCTTAAATATTCCTGTGGGAAGACCAGACTGCATTCCTTCACTGTAACTGACCGTTAAACCGTTGCTGTTTACAACTTCCTCAAACAAAGGCCCCTGTCCTTCCAGCACAGGGTATGTAAATTCAAACTCTGCCTCTGACATAACTCCGTTGGGTATATGGCGCCTGCCCATAACATCTGCCCCTGCGAGAAGATACATGGTTCTTTCTCCCCCGTCCAGGCCATTCCCGTTCTCATTGGGCACAGGAACAATAGGATCATCCATGGTTGCGTCCACACCGTACCACTGACCGTCCACCTGTACATAATTCCACATATGCAGTTCTCCCTGGTCTCTGGTGAGCTGATACATGCCCTGAACCAGCACGCAGGGAATTCCCAGCCTGTCCAGCACGGATTTCATGGCTCTGGCATAACCTTCACAGAGGCTTTCTCCTTTGACCAGAGCTCCGTAGGCAGTCCTGATATGTCCCGCATTTTCCTTTTTGCAGCTGTCTTCTAACCGGTAAGAGGTGTGCTGTATAATTTCGTCATGCACATACTTTACCTGCTGCTCTGTCAGATTCTCCCCCTCTTTTACAGAAAGACTCCTGGCCCCCTGTGCAATCTCCTCTGCTCTGGCCTCATATGCCGCAATGGCTTCTTCCACCTGCTGACTGTTTTCAAATCCCTTTACATAATAGTCGCTGCTTCTGCCGGATCCCAGCCAGGCATGATAATTTCCCCCTCCGTCCCTGGTCACACGCAGGGAAAGATACGAAAAATCCACATAAAAAATATCAGGATAATCTGCATAAAAGGCGTCTCTGGCTGCTCCCATGGCAGACAGCAGCCCGTTGTTTCCACTGGCATAGCTTTCCAGCTGTTCCCCTGTCACACACTGGTTGGCTGCCAGGTCATAATCTCCGGTTCCGGTTTTGAAAATGCCCTGTTCATACATCTGATACATGGCATCATAAAGCCTTTTCCCTTCTTCCGTAAGCTGGTTATAATAGTACCGCTCCTGTGGGGCACCGTGCACTTCCCGCATTTCTCTGCCGAAGGTCTTCGCCGCCAGAGGCAGCGCCAGCATGAAAAACAGCAGCATAAAAAATGTTTTCCTGCGTTTCATCAACTTCCTCCCTCTTATTCTGGAAAAATATAGTTCTGATTCCAAGAATAACATGGGAAAATTCAGAAAGTCAAGTCCTGGAAAAAACTATTACCGGAAGTTATGTAACTTCCGGTAATGGCTTTTATGAATTGTCTGAAATTTTTCTGAGCAATGCAATCTCCCTTCCATATCCTTCCAGATCATTGGGCGTCTCCAGAAAAAAAGGAAGGCTGCACAGAGCGGGATGAGTGACAATGGCCCGAAAGGTTTCCAGACCAATTTTTCCCTCTCCGATTTTCGCATGACGGTCCTTATGGCTTTCCAGACCATACATGCTGTCGTTCAGATGCATGGCTTTCAGACGCTCCAGACCGATTACCCTCTGAAATTCTTTTATTACCTCTTCCAGATGATTTACAATATCATAACCGCTGTCAAACACATGGCAGGTATCCAGACAGACGCCCAGGCGGCTGCTGTCTTCCACACGGTCGATAACCGCCCGCAGTTCTTCAAAATTCCGTCCCATTTCCGTGCCTTTTCCCGCCATGGTTTCCAGTAAAATCCAGGCATGGTATTCCTTTTCATTTATCCGATTCAGCATATCAGCAATCAGTTCCACGCCCCGTTCTGCTCCCTGCTTCACATGACTTCCCGGATGAAAATTATACATGGCCTCCGGAAAATACTCCAGCCGGCTCAGATCATCACACATAATATCGTATGCAAACTGACGCAGCCCTTCGTCTTTTGCACAGGCATTTAAAGTATAGGGAGCATGGGCCAGAATCTGTGCAATTCCATGTTCCTTTGCAAATTCCAGATAAGCGGCAATATCCTCCGGATTCCGTTCCCTGGCTTTTCCGCCTCTGGGATTTCTGGTAAAAAACTGAAAGGTGTTGGCTCCAATTTTCACCGCCTCTTTTCCCATGGCCAGAAAGCCTCTGGAAGAAGACAGATGACATCCAATTCTTAACATACCGACTCCTTTACAGTTCTTTTTTCATAACCGCGCCTTTTGCCCCTGAGGTAACCATCTGTGCATACCTTGCCAGATAGCCTTCCGTAACTTTTGGAGTCCTGGGCTTCCACTCTGCTCTTCGTTCTGCAAGGATTTCCTCCGGTACATCCAGCTCCAGTTTCATTTCCGGAATATTGATTTTGATGATATCTCCTTCTTCCACCAGTGCAATGGTTCCGCCTACTGCCGCTTCCGGTGAAACATGGCCGATAGAAGCGCCCCGGCTGGCTCCGGAAAAACGTCCATCTGTAATCAGCGCAACGGTGGAGCCCAGTCCCATGCCTGCAATGGCAGAAGTGGGATTCAGCATTTCACGCATACCCGGTCCGCCTTTCGGCCCTTCATAACGGATTACCACCACATCTCCGGCCGCAATTTTCCCGCCTTTGATGGCTGCAATAGCGTCTTCTTCACAGTCAAATACACGGGCAGGTCCCTCGTGTACCATCATTTCCGGTGCAACTGCAGAGCGTTTCACCACGCTTCCCTCCGGCGCCAGGTTCCCCTTTAATACAGCAAGGCCTCCTGTTTTACTGTAAGGATTGTCAAGGGGCCGGATTACTTCCGGATTCCGGTTGACACAGCCTCTGATATTTTCTCCCATGGTCCGTCCGGTAACCGTCATACAGTCTGTGTTCAGCAGATTAAGCTCCGCCAGCTGGTTCATCACCGCATAAACGCCCCCGGCTTCATTCAGATCCTCCATATAAGTGGGGCCTGCCGGAGCCAGATGGCAGAGATTCGGCGTCTTTTCACTGATTTCATTTGCAAATCCGATATCAAAATCAAAACCAATCTCATGGGCGATGGCCGGAAGGTGCAGCATACTGTTAGTAGAACAGCCCAGAGCCATATCCACAGTCAGGGCATTCAACACAGCCTCTTTTGTCATAATATCCCTGGGGCAGATATTTTTTCTGTACATTTCCATCACTGCCATACCTGCATGTTTGGCAAGCCGAAGCCGGTCGGAATACACTGCCGGAATGGTTCCATTTCCAGGAAGGCCCATGCCCAGGGCTTCTGTCAGGCAGTTCATGGAATTGGCCGTATACATGCCGGAACAGGATCCGCAGGTAGGACATGCCTTTTCCTCAAATTCACAGACATCCTCTTCTGTCATGGTGCCTGCTGCATAAGAGCCCACTGCCTCAAACATGGAAGAAAGGCTGGTCTTTTTTCCCTTTACATGGCCTGCCAGCATGGGACCGCCGGACACAAATACAGTGGGTACATTGATTCTCGCTGCGGCCATCAGAAGTCCCGGCACATTTTTGTCACAGTTAGGCACCATCACCAGCGCATCAAACTGGTGGGCCAGGGCCATACATTCCGTGGAATCTGCAATCAGATCACGGGTTACCAGAGAATATTTCATTCCCGTGTGTCCCATGGCAATCCCGTCGCAGACTGCAATGGCCGGAAATACCACCGGAACTCCGCCGGCTTCCGCTACTCCCAGCTTTACCGCATTCACAATTTTGTCCAGATTCATATGTCCCGGAACAATCTCGTTATAGGAGCTTACAATTCCAACCAGCGGTTTGTCCATTTCTTCTCTGGTAAATCCCAGCGCATTAAACAGGGAACGATGGGGCGCCTGCTGCATCCCTTTTTTCACATTGTCACTTCTCATTTTCTCTACCTCTTTCTCTCTGTTTTCTTTCTCTTACAGAAAATATCCTCCTGCTGCAAAATACTAAAATATATGACATTCCGGTAAGATCATTATGCTTATTATACCTTCATAGTTGTCTGCTGTCAATACAGTTGTATAACATTTCTTTCGTTTCATTGACTTTCCCTGTAATACATGCTAAAATATGGAATGATTTTGGATTACAAATTCAGGGAGAGAGTTAGTATGAGCAAACAGAACATAAATCATAACTTAATTGAACACATCCTGAATCTGCTGAGCATCCCGGAAAATCACGACATAGATATGGAAGATTTAATGGAAAAGTGCCGACAGACAGAATTTCCTGCTTTACTGGATTCCCAGAGCGCACGAACTGCTTTTGAAGTAATAAACTTTATGGATGAAATGCCTGGGGGATTTTTGATTTATCATGCAGAAGGCAGAGAAGAAATCATCTATGCCAACAAGGCGCTGCTGCGGATTTTCCAGTGCCAGACACTGAAAGAATTCAAACAGCTGACCGATAATTCTTTCCGGGGTATCGTACATCCTGAAGACCTGGACATGGTAGAACAGAGTATCCGGGAACAGATTGCTGACAGCCAGTATGACCTGGACTATGTGGAATACCGGGTTACCCGCAAAGACGGAAGTATCCGCTGGATTGAAGATTACGGTCATTACATACATATTGATTCCATAGGAGGAATTTTCTACGTCTTTCTGGGAGACGCCACAGAAAAAAGACAGCGGCAGATTACGGAACGGACAATTTTACTGAATGAAACCAATCAGAGGGAGCAGAAACTTCAGACCCTGATAGAAGAATATGACAAAGAACGGAGACTGATTAATCAGGAACATCTGCGCCGTCTGGAAGTTATTGAAGGACTCAGCGTTAATTATGAATCTATTCTCTATGCTGACCTGGATACCAACCGCATCCTGCCCTATCGTCTGAGCGACCGGACAGAGCGGCAGTTTGAGAAAAAGTTTCAGGTAAAAGATTTCGACTGGTATACCGCAGATTACATCAATACCTGGGTCTATCCGGAAGACAGGGACAATGTTATCAAAGTAACCGCACCGGAATATATTCGTAAAAAACTGGTGAATAACAAGACTTATTATGTAAATTACCGTATTCTTCGGGAGGAAGAAATACAATATCTGCAGCTTCGCATTGTAAATGTCAGCAGCAGAGACCACATTTCCCAGATTGTAATGGGCTACCGGAGAATTGATGAAGAAATCCGGCGGGAAATTGAACAGAAAAAAATGTTCGAACATGCACTGGAAAATGCCAATCTTGCAATTACTGCCAAAAATACATTCCTCTCCAACATGTCCCATGACATGCGGACACCTCTGAATGCAATTTTCGGCTTTACTACCCTTGCCCGCAAACATATTGACAGCCGGGAAGCTACTGAAAATTATCTGAATAAAATTGAACATTCCAGCAAACAGCTTCTGAGCCTGATTGAAAAGGTACTGGAAATCTCATGGTTTGAGTCCAACGATACCCGTGTTTCAGAATCTGAATGCAATCTGTGCGATCTTGTACAGGATACCCATGAGCATCAGCTGTCTCTGGCGGCAGATAAAAACATCACATTCAATCTGTACACCACAGATGTAAAACATTCCGATATTTACAGCGACCAGGAAAAACTGAAACAGATACTCATGCATCTGACCAACAACGCCATTACCTACACGGAAGACGGCGGCAAAGTGGATCTGATTGTAACAGAACTGGAAAAATTTCCAAATGGTTACGCAGTCTATCAGTTTACGGTTCGGGACAACGGCATTGGCATTCATAAGGATTTCCTGAAACATATTTTTGAACCCTTTGAGCGTGAAAAAAACACCACCTTCAGCGGTATTCATGGCACCGGGCTGGGCCTTGCCATCGTAAAAAATCTTGTGGAAATGATGGGCGGACACATTCAGATTGACAGTATTCCAGGAGAAGGAAGTACATTTACCATCACACTCCGGTTCCGGGTACAGGCTCATCCTCTTTCCGCCGAAGATTCGGAAGAAGGATTCGCCAACCTGCTGAATAAAAAAATCCTGCTGGTAGACGACAATATGGCCAACCTGGAAATCGAATCGGAAATCCTTCAGGGAATGGGATTTCATGTGGAAACTGTCACGGACGGAAGTATTTCTGTGGAAAAAGTCGGACAGTCCTCTCCGGGCGACTATGACCTGGTTCTGATGGATATTCAGATGCCCGGCATGAACGGATGGGATGCCACCAAAGCCATCCGCAGACTGGAAGATCCGGCTCTGTCCAGCATTCCCATTATTGCCCTGTCCGCAGATGCTTTTGAAAGCGACAAACAGATGTCCAGAGAAAGCGGCATGGATGCTCATCTCACCAAGCCCATCGACATTCCTCTGCTGCTTGAAACCATTTCAAAAACGCTGCAGGCCCACAGAGCCTTACTGAAAACCTGACAGAACAAAATGTGCAATTTCCTCAATCCTGAGGAGATTGCACATTTTGACGTATGCAAGGGGATTATGGAGCAATAAACTTCATTTCCGCCAGCTGTACTTCTTAATTTTTATTCCATGGGAAGCTGCTCCATGGCATGTAGAATATGAATGCGCATGGCATTTCTTGCACCTTCCCCATTTCGTTCTTTCAGAAAATCCATCAGGATTTTGTGGTCCACCAGTGTGGCCTGCACTGCTTTTTCATGAGATTCTGACAGTCTCACTCCCCTGTTGATTCCCTCATAAATCACCGGCATAAGCTGATTCATAAATTCGTTGTGGGTTGCTTTCGCAATGGATTTGTGGAAAGACTGTTCTACTTCTGTCCGGTCTTTTTTCTGGTGTATGCGCTGTTCAATTTCCGCTCCCAACGCAAGAATCCGCTGAATTTCCTCTTCCGTAGCCCGCAAAGCTGCATAGTAGGCAGCCTCAGGTTCAAAAATCAGACGCATTTCATACAAATCTCTGGCGTTCACTCTGGCCTGATTCAGAGAGGACAGTTCTTCCGGCCGGTTGATTTTAAAGTCTTCCCGTACAAAAGTCCCTCTTCCGCGGCGGATTTCCAGAACTCCTCCCGTAGCCAGAATCCGTATGGCTTCCCGCAGCGTAGTGCGGCTTACGCCCAGTTCCTCCGAAAGTATGTTCTCATTGGGCAGTTTGCTTCCCGGCAAAAACCTTTTTTCCACTGTAATCATGGACAGAACGCTGTCTGCAATCCGGTCCGATAATCTGCTCTCCTGTTCCATTTTCTTTCCTTTTTATCCCATGAAAATTTTCCGGATTATCTCTCTGTTTATACCGTATGAAGATTTTTCAGAGAAATATCCATAATAGGCGCGGAATGGGTCAGCGCTCCGCTGGAAATATAATCTACGCCGAGAGAGATATAATGCTCAATGTTTTCTCTGGTCACATTTCCGGAACATTCTATCTCTGCTCTTTTGTCAATTGCAGCAATGGCTTTCTGCATTTCCTCCACAGTCATGTTATCCAGCATAATAATATCTGCTCCTGCTTCCACAGCTTCCTGTACCATTTCCAGAGTCTCACATTCAATCTCAATTTTGCGTACAAAAGGCGCGTACTCTTTTGCCATCTGAATTGCCTCTTTTACGCCTCCCGCAGCTCCGATATGGTTATCTTTTAACAGAACCCCGTCAGAAAGATTATAACGGTGGTTATAACCGCCTCCGATTTTAACGGAATATTTTTCAAAAATACGCATGTTTGGAGTGGTTTTTCTGGTATCCAGCAGTTTTACCTTACTTCCCTCCAGAAGAGAAGCAATGGAATTTGTGTAGGTGGCAATTCCGCTCATACGCTGCAGAAAGTTCAACGCTGTCCGCTCGCCCGACAGAATGGCCCTGATATCACCTGTTACTGTTCCAATCAAATCTCCCTTTTTCACTCTGTCACCGTCTGTAAAATGGAATACCACAGAAACTGTTTCGTCCAGCAGTTCAAATACACGCCGAAATACAAACAGTCCTGCAAGCACTCCATCCTGCTTGCAGATTAACTGTGCTTCTCCTTTCTGAGGTCCCCGCATCACAGCATTGGTGGTTACATCCTCACTGGAAATGTCCTCTCTCAGCGCCTGTAAAATCAGTTCATCCGCATTTAATTTCATGGTTATGCTGTTGTTCATATTCTTTTCTCATCCTCTCTATTTCTTTCTGCACCAGTTCTCTGTTTTCCTGCCGCAGCTTTTTCATGTCCCTGTAATTTTCCGGTTGAAACAGGCATTCTTCCGGTTCCTGAGCTGCGGAAACCTTTTTAAGCATATGTCCTGTTTCCCTGTTTTCGGAACCGTCCGGTATTTCCCCCAAACCAATATCAAGAGCGGCCCGTCTTGCGAATACCAGACTCTCCAGAAGGGAATTGCTGGCCAGCCGGTTGGCTCCATGCACACCGTTGCAGCTTGTCTCACCCACTGCGTACAGACCTTTCATGGATGTTCTGCCTTCCAGATCCGACTGAATGCCTCCCATAAAATAATGCTGTCCCGGTACCACCGGAATGCACTCTTTTGTCACATCATACCCTTCCTCCAGACATCTCCGGTAAATGTTGGGAAAATGGCTTAGAATATCTTCTTTTGCAATATGCTCCATGGACAGCCATACATAAGGTTTTCCATCTGCCTTCATCTGTTTTTCAATCTCCGCTGTCACCACGTCTCTTGGCAGAAGCTCGTCCACAAACCGCTCCATTTTTGCATTATAAAGAACCGCTCCTTCTCCCCGGACAGACTCGGAAATAAGAAATCTCCTGCCTGGCTTTTCCGAATATAAAGTGGTGGGATGTATCTGTACAAAATTCACATCCTGAAGCTGTACTTTATGACGCAGAGCAAGGGCAATCCCATCTCCGGTCAGGTGGGCAAAATTTGTGGAATGGCGATAGAGTCCGCCAATACCGCCGCAGGCCAGCACCGTATGCTCTGCCCGGACCGGCAGAATCTCTCCCTGGCTGTCCACTGCTGCTATTCCATAACAAATATTATTTTTACAGAGCAGGTCTATCATTTCCGTATGCTCGTAAATCGTAATATTTCCGCGGCTTTTCGCCTGGGCCAGAAGTTTCCCGGTAATTTCCTTACCGGTAATATCCTCATGAAACAGGATTCTGGGCCTGGAGTGGCCTCCTTCTCTGGTGTATACCAGTTCTCCGTTCCTGCGCTCAAATTCCACCCCGTATTTCAGCAGCAAATCAATGATTTCACCGGAACTGCGAATCATCATTGCCACGGAATCTCTGTTGTTTTTGTAATGTCCTGCCTTCATGGTATCTTCAAAGTATCCGTCAAAATCATCCTCTGACCGCAGAACACAGATTCCGCCCTGGGCCAGAAAGGAATCGCTGTTTTCCACTTCATCCTTGGTGATGACTGTTACCTCTTTTCCCTCCGGCAGCTGCAGTGCGCAGAACAGCCCCGCTGCTCCTGTACCCACAATTATAACATCTGTTTCTTTTTCCATGTCCCCACCTGTGTTTTTCTTTTCACTTTCCGAACCTGCGTATTTTCTGACGCCTGATTCGTACCAACGTTAAAATTCTATCATACCTGCCGGGAAATTTCCAGTGTTATTCCTTTCTTCTATTTCTTCACGCCTTTCCCGTCCCGGTTGGCCAGCCTGAGCCTGTGCAGTGCAATTTCTTTTTCTTTCACAGTAATGGTACTTTCTTCCTGTCCCAGCAGGTACACTGCTGCCAGACTGTCCTTTTCGTCAATTTTCATGCCCCGGACGCCCACAGCGCCTTTTTTCTTCTCCGGCACATCGGAAGCCAGAAAACGCAGAAACATGTTTTTTTCTGTCTGCATGACAATGGTTTCCTCTTCTTCCTCTGCCAGGATCTGTACCAGAAGAAGTTTTTCTCCTTCATTTAATTTAGTGGCCGCCGCAGTACGCCTGGATATGTCAAATTCTTCTCCGCTGACCTGCTTGAGCATTCCGCCGCTGCTGGCAAACAAAAGTTTTCGCCCCTTAAGGCCGCTCAGGCTGCTGACTAACAGCATTGCTTCCTCATTGCTGTTATAATTGCTTACATTATCCAGCGGCGTCCCCTTGTCCCGGAACTTCCCGTGAGGCAGATCCAGAACTTTTACGGTGTGCACCTGTCCCTTATCGGTAAAAATGCAGAGCCTGTCTGTGTTCATACAGGAAATAATGTATTTGTTTTCTCCATCTGCCGCTTCTTTGTTCCGCTCATAAGTGGACACATCCACTGTTTTCACATAACCGAAACGGTCCATCAGGACCACCACCGGAAGTTCTTCCGCTTTCTTTTCCTCATAAACTGCTTCTCCGGCATTTTCAACGGCAGTTTTGCGGGCCTGTCCGTATTCCTTCTGGAACCGGTTTAATTCTTTGATAATCACTTTGGCCATGGCGGTTCGGCTGCCGAGAATTTCCTCATATTTTGCTATATTGGAAAGGGTGGTTTCATGCTCTTTCATCAATGCTTCAATTTCCAGACCGATTAACTTATACAGCCGCATTTCCAGAATGGCATTGGCCTGACGCTCGGTAAAACAAAGCTGTCTGGCATCTGCTTCAGAGCCTTTGTAACGGAATTTTATTTTCTCCGTATTTCCGTTCATGAGACAGTCTCTGGCATCTTTTATATTTTTGGAACCCCGGAGGATTTCAATAATCAGGTCGATAACGTCGCAGGCTTTGATTAATCCTTCCTGCACCTCTTTTTTCTCCAGTTCCCTGGCCAGAAGGGTTTTGTATTTTCTGGTGGCCAGCTCATACTGGAAATTCACATGATGGCGGAGAATCGGCACAAGTCCCATGGTTTCCGGACGTCCCTCTGCCACTGCCAGCATGTTGACGCCAAAGGTATCTTCCAGCCTTGTTTTTTTATAGAGCATGTTGCAGAGATTTTCCACATCCGCTCCCTTTTTCAGCTCCAGTACAATACGGATACCCTCTTTGGAGGACTGGTTGGAAATGTCCACGATATCACTGGTTTTCCGGCTCTCTGCCAGATTATACACATCCATCAGGAATTTTCCGATATTGGCCCCCACCATGGTGTAGGGGATTTCCGTAATCACCAGCCGCTGCCTGCCCCCTTTTACCTGCTCGATTTCCACTTTCCCGCGGATTTTTATTTTTCCTGTTCCTGTCTCATAAATCTTAAGAAGATCTGACTGATTTACCACAATGCCTCCGGTGGGAAAATCCGGCCCTTTGATGTGTTCCATCAGTTCTGCTGCGGTGATGTCCGGATTTTTCATAAAGGCTTTTACTCCTTCAATCACTTCGGAAAAATTGTGGGGCGGAATACTGGTAGCCATACCCACTGCAATTCCCTCCGCTCCGTTTATCAGAAGATTGGGTACCTTTACCGGAAGAACGGAAGGCTCCTTTTCTGTTTCATCAAAGTTGGGCACAAAATCCACCACATCCTTATCCAGATCCGCAAGATAGGCTTCCTGAGTGATTTTCTGCAGACGGGCCTCCGTATAACGCATGGCCGCTGCCCCGTCCCCCTCAATGGAACCGAAATTTCCGTGTCCGTCCACCAGAGGCAGTCCTTTCTTAAATTCCTGTGCCATTACCACAAGGGCTTCATAGATGGAGCTGTCTCCATGAGGATGGTATTTACCCATGGTATCTCCCACAATGCGGGCACATTTCCGGTAGGGCCTGTCGTACCGGATGCCCAGTTCGTGCATATCGTAAAGCGTTCTGCGCTGTACCGGTTTCAGACCGTCCCGCACATCCGGCAATGCCCTTGCAATAATCACGCTCATGGCATAATCAATGTATGATTTCTGCATTAATTCCGAATATTCCGTTCGGATAATCTGTTCCTTTTCCTGCATGGTAATTCCTTTCTGCAGATGTTCAGCAAACTGAGCAGACTGTCAGTTTCAGAAACAATATTTTTCCATCTGCCTATATATCAAGCTCCGCATCATGGGCATGTTCATGTATAAACTCCCGCCGGGGCGGAACTTCTGTTCCCATCAGCATTTCCGTTACATCCGAGGCCATTCGGGCGTCTTCGATTTCCACCCGTTTCAGAATCCTGGTTTCCGGATTCAGGGTGGTTTCCCAAAGCTGGTCTGCATCCATCTCTCCAAGACCTTTATACCGCTGTAGGGTGAAGGGGCCTTTATGGCGTTTTCTGTATTTTTCCAGCGCAATATCATCATACAGATATTCTTCCTCTCCTCTGGAAGGGATGGCCTTGTACAGCGGAGGCATGGCAATGTAGATATGTCCCTCAAAAATCAGCTCCGGCATAAACCGGTAAAACAAAGTCAGCAGCAGGGTGGAAATATGGGCTCCGTCCACGTCCGCATCCGCCATAATAATAATCTTGTCGTAGCGCAGCCTGGAAATATCGAAATCATTGCCATAGCCTTCGGAAAAACCGCAGCCAAAGGCATTTATCATGGTTTTGATTTCCGCATTGGCCAGCACTTTGTCGATACTGGCCTTTTCCACATTCAGAATCTTGCCCCGAATGGGCAGGATTGCCTGGTAATTCCGATCCCTGGCAGTTTTGGCAGAACCTCCGGCAGAATCTCCCTCCACAATAAAAATCTCGCAGATGGAAGCATCCCGGCTTTCACAGTTGGCCAGTTTTCCGTTGGAATCAAAGGAAAATTTCTGTCTGGTCAGCAGGTTTGTTTTCGCCTTTTCCTCTGTCTTTCGGATTTTGGCTGCTTTTTCCGCACAGGCAATGACTTTTTTCAGGTTTTCCAGATTTTTGTCAAAATAAAGCTGTATTTCCTCTCCGGTTATTTTTCCGGTGACCCGGGCCGCATCCTGGTTGTCCAGTTTTGTCTTGGTCTGGCCCTCAAACCGGGGATTGGGGTGTTTGATGGAAATCACCGCTGTCAGGCCATTGCGCACGTCCGCTCCGGTAAAGTTGGAATCTTTTTCCTTCAAAATTCCCAGTTCTCTGGCATAATTGTTGATGACCGTGGTAAATATGGTTTTGAATCCCGTCAGATGGGTGCCGCCCTCCGCATTGTAAATATTATTGCAGAACCCCAGCACATTTTCATGGAATTCATTGATGTACTGAAAGGCAGCCTCCACTGTAATCCCTTCATTTTCCCCTTTAAAATACACCACGTCATGGACAGCTTCCGCTTTTCGGTTCAGGTCTTTCACAAAACCGCTGATTCCCTCTTCCTCATGAAATTCCAGATGTTCTGTGACCTCTCCCCGCCTGTCCTCATAAATAATGGTCAGCCTGGGATTCAGGTAAGCCGTCTCATGCAGGCGGCTTTTCACATCTTCTTCCTTGAAACGAGTTTTTTCAAAAATTTCCGGATCCGGCAGGAAATTAATTCTGGTTCCCGTCTTTTTGGTTTTTCCGGTCACCGGCAGCATCCCCTGATCCAGCTCCAGAACCGGATTTCCCCTCTCATATCTGTCATGATATATTTTTCCTCCCAGATATACTTCCAGGTCCAGATATGTGGACAATGCATTCACCACGGAGGAACCCACGCCGTGAAGACCGCCGCTGGTCTTATAGGCGTCATTGTCAAATTTTCCTCCTGCATGGAGGGTGGTAAATACCAGCCGCGCCGCAGACATGCCTTTTTCATGCATTCCCACGGGAATTCCCCGGCCATTGTCCTCCACGGTACAGGAGCCGTCTGCCTCCAGTGTTACAGATATGGTATCGCAAAATCCTGCCAGATGTTCATCCACAGAATTGTCTACAATTTCGTAAATCAAATGATTCAGGCCCTTGCGGGACACACTTCCAATATACATGCCCGGCCTTTTTCTTACCGCTTCCAGTCCCTCCAATACGGTAATATTCCCGGCACCGTATTCCTGATTCTCTGCCATTTTATTTTCCTTCCTTACTTTATTTCAAAATTTTGATACACATGTTCTGTTTTTAACCTGATTATTGTACCATAACTTTCTCTTATTTGCAAAGATTTCCATTGTATGTTTAAAACTGTCGTTCCCTTCCCGGATTCTTCCGGACTGTCCGCAGGAAATAGCTGCAGGTGATTTTCAGATACGCTCCAGCGCTTCCCGCAGCGCCTCGCAGGAACTGTACCGCTCCTTTGGACGGGAACGGGTACATTTTCGGACAATTCCGGCCAGTTTCCGGGGCAGTCTGGGGTTCCAGCGGCGGACAGAATACTGCCCGCAGGGAAACCTGCAGGGATCCCGGCCAGTAAGCAGATGATACATGGTGGCCCCAAGGCCATAGATATCTGTCCTGGCGTCCACGGATTCCCCGGCAAGCTGTTCCGGCGCCGCATAACCTCTGGTTCCCAGGCTGACCGTTGTTTCCTGCCCTGACAGCTCCAGAGCTGCTCCAAAATCCAGAAGCCGCAGATTTCCGCCGGACTGCAGCATAATATTGGCCGGCTTCATATCCCGGTAAATTACAGGGGGCTGACAGTGATGGAGATACCCCAGTACCAGACACATATCTTTTGCCCAGACAACCACCTGCTGCCAGGGCTGAGGGCCCAAACGCTCCAGAACCTGAGCCAGGGTTTCTCCTTCCAGATATTCCATCACGATATAGCAGCGTCCTTCCCGCTCCATCACTTCTTCAATTTCCGGAAAATAGGGATACTGCAGCTTCCGTATCAGATCTGCTTCCCCATGTTCCATGGTATGTATCCGGCCATGCGAAAACCTGTCCAGTTCCTTGACTGCCCGATTCCTGCATGTTTCCCTGTCATATGCCAGATAAACACGGGAAGAGCCCCCGTTTCCCAGTATCTTTCGTATTTCATATCGGTTTTCCAGAATGGTTCCCGGTTCCAGCATTACGGTTCCTCCTTAAAAACGGTACTTTCATTTATTAGTATGACAGGGTATTTCCTGTAGAAGAAAAAAGAATCCCGCCTGTGCGAGATTCTTCGTCTTCCTTTATCCTGCGTCTGTGCGGAAGTTTATTTGCTTTTGTTCAGGCTGCCTGACCTGCTGATGGAAAATTTATTTTCTGTTCCGGTCAGCAGACGCTTCACATTGGCCCGGTGGCGCCAGATTGCCAGAACTGTGAAAACTGCTCCCACCACATAAGTTTCCGGCAGCAGTTCCTTATCCACCCACAGATATCCCATCTGTCCGAATACAATCAGCTGTATATAAAAGCAGACAGATACCAGAATGGAGCCAAGGGAAACATATCTTGTTACCGCAACTGTCACCACAAATACCAGCAGGCACAGAATTGCCAGAGGCGGATAAAAGGTAATCAGAAATCCGGCCGTACAGGCAATGCCTTTTCCTCCTTTAAATTTCATGTAAAAAGGAAAATTATGTCCCAGTACCGTTCCAAGTCCCGCATACATTTCCAGAAGGCTTACCTGCCCCGGATACTTTTCATGAAACAGAATCCAGGCCAGCAGCATGGACAGAATTGCCTTGCCTGCATCTCCCAGAAAGGTAACCAGACCTGCTTTCCAGCCCAGCGTCCGCAGGGTATTGGTGGTTCCCGCATTTCCGCTGCCATATTCCCTGATATCAATATGATGCAGTTTCCCGTAAATAAATCCTGTCTGAAACAGGCCGAAAATATAACCGATGGCCAGACAGATTATCCTGTTTACAACCATGCTACCCATCCTTTCTTTCCCGAATAATAAATTTTAACGAGGTTCCCTGGAATCCGAAAGCATCCCGGATGCGGTTTTCCAGATATCTGGTATAGGAAAAATGCATCAGCTCTCTGTCATTTACAAAAATCACAAAGGTGGGCGGTTTTACCGCAACCTGCGTAATATAAAACAGTTTCAGCCTTTTGCCCTTATCCGAGGGGGGCTGCTGCATGGCCACTGCTTCCGACATGATTTCATTTAATACGCCTGTAGCCACCCGCATGGAATTATTTTCCAGTACCACATCAATCATCTGAAATAACTTCCTGGTGCGCTGTCCCGTTTTTGCTGAAATGTAAAGAATTTCCGCATAGGGCATGAAACTCAGGATTTCCCGAATCCGCTCCGTATGCTTATAAACGGTTTTGTCATCCTTCTCGACAGCATCCCACTTATTCACTGCAATAATAATTCCTTTTCCGCGCTCGTGGGCAATGCCTGCAATCTTTGCGTCCTGCTCGGTTACGCCTTCTGTGGCGTCAATGACGATTACCACCACGTCTGCACGTTCCACAGCCGTCACCGCGCGTATAATACTGAACCGCTCCAGTTCTTCTTTGATTTTGCTTTTTCTTCTCAGACCTGCCGTATCAATAAACACATACTCCCTGTCCTGCCAGATAACTTCCGTATCTATGGCGTCTCTGGTGGTTCCCGCAATATCCGATACAATCACCCGTTCTTCTCCCACCAGCCGGTTAATCAGGGAGGATTTTCCCACATTGGGCTTGCCTACAATGGCAACTCTGGGCCTGTCGTCCTCCATTTCATCCTGGGATTCTTTGGGAAAATGCTTTACAACTTCATCCAGCATATCTCCGATTCCCAGTTTGGAAGCGGCTGAAACAGGTACCGGGTCTCCGATTCCCAGATTGTAAAACTCGTAGACATCGGGCATGAGCTTCTCAAAACTGTCCACCTTGTTCACTACCAGTACCACCGGCTTCCTGGAACGTCTGAGCATATCGGCCACTTTGGAATCCGCGTCCACCAGCCCCTGGCGCACATCCGTCATAAAAAGAATCACATCTGCTGTATCAATGGCAATCTGAGCCTGTTCCCGCATCCGGGACAGTATAATATCCTGGCTTTCCGGTTCAATCCCCCCTGTGTCAATCAGGGTAAACGCTGTATTCAGCCATGTAACATCTGCATAAATCCTGTCTCTGGTCACTCCCGGCGTATCCTGCACAATGGAAATACGCTTTCCGGCCAGAGCATTAAACAGCGTGGATTTTCCCACATTAGGCCGTCCCACTACTGCAACTACTGGTTTACTCATTTCACTCTCCTAACTCTCTCATCAAACACGACACCAAATCCTGTCCGCTTGATTTTACAATATCTGTCTTCACTTGTAAAGCATTTTCCAGATGAGAAAGCGTAATGTCGTCCAGAAACACCTCTTCGCCGCTGCGCAGGAGATTGCAGGGCAGAAGCAGTCTGCTGCCTGAAACTCTGCCTTTTAACTGTGCAATTATGTCCTGTCCCGTCAGAAGTCCGGAAACCGTAATCCGTTCTCCGAAAAAATGATTCACAACAGGGATGACCTGTATCTCTTTTTCCGGAAATATCTGCTGAAAGGATTCTGCCAGTTCCTGCAGAATGGGAGCTGCAAGAACTCCCGTTGCAATGGTGATTTTCTCTGTTTTATCTGCCTTCCGGGATTCTTTCATGCCCTTTTTTCTGCCGGCTTCTGCCAGGGCTTTTGCAAACTCCTGCCGCAGCAGCCGCAGCATTCCCACACCATTTTCCAGCTGCAGATAGCCGTCGTACCTGTCTTCCTGCGGAAGCTCCTGTTCTGCCAGCAGGTACCACTCGTCACTGGCATGAATAAAATGCAGCCCCTGTCTTTCAAAACATATCTCCTGCCAGCGGTGGATAAGCTCCAGCACCTCCCTGGCATCCTGTTTTGTAAAAGGCTCAAGAGGATACAGCCCTTCCCGGTATCTGCTCAGTCCCACCGGAACCACCGACACGCTCTCCATCACCGGCATATATTTCATCAGATCTGTAATGGTTTTTTCCAGTTCCTTCCCGTCATTCACTCCCCTGCAGAGGACAATCTGGCCATTCATGGGAATTCCCGCCTCATACAGCCGGTCTATTTTTTTTAAGGCTTCTCCTGCAAAACGGTTATTCAGCATTTTGCAGCGCAGCTTTGGACTGGTGGTTTGTACTGATATGTTAATGGGCCCCAGTTTATAGGCGATAATCCGCTCCAGATCATGCTCTTTCATATTGGTAAGGGTCACATAATTCCCCTGAAGAAAGGACAGGCGGGAATCATCATCCTTAAAATACAGCGTATCCCGCATCCCTTCCGGCATCTGGTCAATAAAGCAGAAAATACATTTATTACAGCAGGATCTGTAATCGTCCATCAGTCCGTTTTCAAACTCAATGCCCAGATCTTCCTCGTATTCCTTTTCTATTTCCAGCTCCCACTCTTCTCCGTCCTTTTTGCGGATTATGGCAGTGAGATATTCTTCATCGGTATAATAATGATAGTCAAATACATCTTCTATTTCATGGTCATTGACGGACACCAGCACGTCTCCCGGCTCTATTCCCAGTTCCTCTGCTATGCTGCCCGGCTGAATTCTGTCTATAATATGCTCTTTCAACATCCGTTCTCCTGTTCCGCGTGTAAGCGGACTGCGCAGCGGTAAATGTCATCTCTGCAGCGCATAATCTGACAAGGTCTTTCCTATAAGGATTAGGGTGTCAAAAGCACCTTTGGTGCTACG
>OFHA01000627.1_pt1 | contig 29797 bp, 25 predicted proteins | sample 1521891 | NCBI WGS metagenome assembly OFHA01 (sample SAMEA3504089, study PRJEB24116) | mouse gut metagenome | biome: mouse gut; feature: mouse-associated habitat; material: faeces | place: Denmark | collected 2011
AATCGCTTTCGCAGGAGGGCAAGGCAAAACACAGCAACCGCTATCCGTTCTCTGGGAAAATCAAATGCGGCAGATGCGGAGCAAGCTATGTCGCCCGATATAAGACCCGTAAAGACGGAAGCAGATACAAGGCGTGGCGTTGCTATGAAGCGGCAAAACACGGCAGACCGCACATCGACAAGGCGGGCAATCAAGCAGGCTGTTCTGGTGAGAGTATCCGCAATGAGGATGCGGTTTATTTGCTGTACCTTGTTTGCAGGGAGCTGAAAATCAACCGCCAGAAAGTTGTCGATAATCTCACCAGAACGATTGACTTATGTCTGCGGATAGACCTAACAGGAACAAGCACAAGTGCCTTATCGGAGAAAATCGAAGAAGCTAAGAGAAAGCGTACAGGTCTTATAGACCTCTATACAAGCGGCAACATAGACAAAACCGAGTTCACGGCTCTAAGAGCCAAGTATGACGAGGATATTGAAAAGCTAAAGTCTATGGCGGAGAGAATTGAGCAGCAGCAGACGATGATACTCAAACAGCGGGAATTGATGGAGGATATAAAGAACGCCATTGACGAGCTGATTAACGGTATCCAGTACGAGGACGAATACTACACCCAGATACTCGATAAGATGGTAATCAGCGATAAAAACCATATAGATGTTTATTTGAAGATGCTGCCGCATAAATGGAGCTTTACGGCAGCAAAGGGCGTTACGGGGGCTTTAGAAACGCTCGCGGGGAAGCGTCCAATGGAAGCTCCCCCGCACACTGAGGCGAAAAAAGCTGAAGCCTCAGAAAACTCCATTTCTGAGGCTTCACTACCGATATCGGTAAGAAGCCCTGCCACCTCGCGGAAAGGCATGGTATAGCGCTGTGCCAGGTAGCGCATGGATGCAGCCAGCTCGCCGTCCGGGCCGCCGAACTGTGACAGGATAACCTGTGCGATTTTCGGATTCGGCACGGAAATGTTTACCGGGTACTGAAGTCTTTTTTCATAATTCCACATTGAGCAGTAACCCCCTTCCCATGGCCATGGCTGGTCAGCCCAGTACCAGTGGTCGTCGTCATTGATTACATCCATATTCAGCGGCCCGTACTGCGCTGCGTAAGTGTCGAGTGCGTGGCGGCGCATCTGGCTGTATTTCTGGAAAAATTCCAGTGCCTTCTGGTCATCCGGATGGGTGTCGAGGTAAAGCGCCATGTCGTAAGCCATAAAGCTTACCTTATTAATCCAGGAAAATAATTCCTGCCTGTTTTTGGCCTGGTTCATCCGCGCATCACGCTCCTTCCAAGAAATGGTTTGTCAAGCTCCGGGAAAATCGTGCCTGTTCGAAATGCCTGTTCCGGCTCGTAGGTGCTGGCAAGCTGCTGCCATGGCACGGTGGAAATGGCAAGGTGGCAGGTACAGCTGACTGCATTCGGGCATCCGCTGGAAGCTGCGGCATATGGCACAGCGCCGCAGCCGGCTGGCTGGTAACAGTTCCTCATAAAAATACTCCTGATTCTTTTTAGTATAAAATATGCATAAAATGGAAAACTGGTGCATAGATTAGAGCATATTTGAAAATTCCATGCGTCTGGCTGATGTGCCTGCCCCAGACACAGTCAGTCAAAAATTGTAATATTTTGTAAGGATTCGCTGCTATTTACAGCCTCATATCCTGAAAATCTTGTCAAGGGTAAATTGGCTGTGAATAGTAACAAGGAGTTACTATTCACAGCTGCCTGAACACTCTGCTGTTCAGGCAGCTGCCAGGCTGATTCAGGGGTGAGCAGGCTCCAATCTGCAAGGCAGATTTTTCCTATGAGCCTGCGAACGTTACTATTTACAGCCTCATCTCCTGAAAATCTTGTCAAGGGTAAATTGGCTGTGAATAGTAACAACAAGGATTCATTTGCAAAATGCTGCAGGGCATAAGTTTTTTTTTCAGTACAAGCTATGAAATAAAGCAGAATATGTAGATTTTTTGGGAAAATTATATTATAATCAGGACTATCGGAAAGAAATGGCCAGTACGGGTATCTGAGAGATTGTTAAAAAAATAACAATTATTGGAAGCTGCATGGGAAACAGATACAGGCTGGCAGAAAAAATAAACAGATGGGGGAAATGGTATGTACAATGATGAGAATGTCATTAAAATCAAGCATGACGTGCTGTATGAAGTAGCAAAGCTGGCTTTTGACGGAACGCTGGAAGAAAAGCGCGATTTTATTCCGGAAAAGCTGATTCCAGGCCCGGTACCGCAGTTCCGCTGCTGTATTTACAAGGAAAGGGAAATCATCCGCCAGAGAGTGCGCCTGGCAGAAGGCAAAAATCTCGGCTCGCAGGATGATGGAAACGTCATTCAGGTTATCAGTTCTGCCTGTGAAGGATGTCCGATTTCCAGTTACACCGTTACAGACAACTGCCAGAACTGTCTTGGAAAGGCCTGCATGAACGCCTGCAAGTTCGGGGCGATTACCATGGGCCGTGACCGTTCCTATATCGACCCGTCCAAGTGCAGGGAATGCGGCCAGTGTGCAAAGGCATGCCCGTACAATGCGATTGTCGGCGTGAAGCGTCCTTGCAAGGTAGCATGTCCGGTAGATGCGATTACATATGACGAGTACAACGTTTCGGTTATTGATAAGGAAAAATGCATCCGCTGCGGCCAGTGCATCCATAACTGTCCGTTTGGTGCCATCGGTTCCCAGACCTTTATCGTAGATGTAATTGAAGCGCTCAAATCCGGCAAAAAGGTATATGCAATGGTTGCGCCAGCCACAGAAGGCCAGTTCGGTGCAGACATTACCATGAAAAGCTGGAAAGAAGCATTGAAAAAAATAGGCTTTGAAGATACGGTAGAAGTCGGCCTTGGCGGAGACATGACCGCAGCCAGCGAAGCAGATGAATGGGCAGAGGCTTATAAGGAAGGAAAGAAGATGACGACTTCCTGCTGTCCGGCATTTGTCAATATGGTACATAATATTTATCCGGAGCTGAATGACCATGTATCTACGACGGTTTCTCCGATGTGCGGTGTTTCGCGCATGATTAAGTCCAAAGACCCGGATGCTTATACGGTATTTATCGGGCCCTGCATTGCCAAAAAATCAGAAGTCAAAGACCAGAAGATTGAAGGAAATGCAGATGCCGTGCTGACTTACAGTGAAATCCGCACGATTTTGAAGGTGAAGGATATCACGCTGGAGCCGGCAGAAAACGATTACCAGGAATCCAGTATTTTCGGAAAACGGTTTGGCAATTCCGGCGGCGTAACAGAAGCTGTGCTTCAGTGCTTAAAGGAAACAGACCAGGAGATGGATGCAAAAGTATGCAGGGCAAATGGTGCCGCGGAATGCAAGAAAGCACTGCTTTTGATGAAAGCCGGAAAACTGCAGGAAGACTTTATCGAAGGCATGGCATGTACCGGCGGCTGTGTAGGCGGCCCGAGTGCATTCCAGGACCAGATAAAAGCGAAAAAGAACCGGGAAGCGCTGCTGTCACAGGCAGATGACCGGAATGTGCATGGAAATCTCGGCAATTACGAAATGGATAAATTCTCCATGCACCGTGCATAATGGGAAATCTGTCAATGAAATGGAACCCATCCCAGATAAAAGCCGCATCTCATGCCAGCGGCCCGTGCCTTGTTCTTGCAGGGCCGGGCAGCGGCAAGACCGCGGTTATTACGAAACGCACCGAACAGCTGATTGCCCGCTGCGGCATTGCGCCGGGAAGCATTTTAGTCGTCACCTTTACGAAAGCGGCAGCGATGGAAATGCAGCGGCGTTTTGAGCAGATGACGGCCGGCCGTTACCGGGGAGTCAGCTTTGGCACGTTTCACGCAGTCTTTTTTACTATCTTAAAGCATGCCTATCATTATTCTGCATCCAGTATCATCCGCGAAGAAGACAAATATCAGTTCATGCGGGAAATCATTGCAAAAAACAGGATTGAATGCGAAGACGAAACCGAGTTTTCCAGCAGCATATTAAGTGAAATCAGCGTGCTCAAAAACAGCGGGGCTGCGCTGGAGCACTATTATCCAATGCACTGCGGCAGGGATATATTCCAGCTTGTGTACCGGGAATATGCAGGATATATGCAGCGCCGCCGCCTGATTGATTTTGACGATATTCTGGTATATACCAAAGAGCTGTTAGAGCAGCGCGCGGATATCCGCCATGCGTGGCAGCAGAAATTTTCGTATATTATGGTGGATGAATTTCAGGATATTAACCGCCTGCAGTATGATGCTGTACGCCTGCTGGCCGGAGATGCTGCAAACCTGTTTGTGGTCGGAGATGATGACCAGTCTATTTACCGTTTCCGCGGTTCCAGGCCGGAGCTGATGCTGAATTTTCCAAAAGATTATCCGTCTGCCGATGTGATAAGGCTGTCTGTGAATTACCGCTGCCCGAAAGAGGTGATTCAAAAAGCCGGCTGCCTGATTGCCCATAATAAAAACCGTTTTGCAAAGCAGATTGAAAGTGCGGCTCCTGTATCGGATAAGCCTGCATTTTCGTGTACCTGCTTTGAGCAGGCGCAGCAGGAGAATCAGGCCATTATCGATATCATCCGTTCCCATGCAGGGCAGGGCGGCAGCTACAGCCAGATTGCCGTGCTGTACCGGACAAATACCCAGCCGGGCCCGCTGATTGCAAAGCTGATGGAGTATAACCTGCCATTCCGCACAAAAGAGCGGATTCCAAATGTATATGACCACTGGATTGCAAAAGACCTGCTGGCTTATCGGGGGCTTGCGCTTGGAAGCCGCGCCCGCCAGGATTTCCTGCGCATTATGAACCGCCCGAAACGGTATCTCAGCAGGGAGAGCCTGGAGCAGCAGGAAGTGGATTTTGACAGGTGGATGGATTTTTACCGGGAACAGCCATGGATTGCGGAGCGCATAGAGCAGCTTTTTTATGATTTGCAGGTCATTTCCCGAATTACGCCGTATGCTGCCGTCAATTATATCCGCAAAGCCTGTGGATATGAGGATTACCTGGCAGAGTATGCCATGCAGCGCCAGATACCGCAGGGAGAGCTTTTCGAAGTGCTGGACGAGATTCAGGAGAGCACGAAGCAGTACCATGCGCTTTCGGACTGGATAAAATTTACACAGGATTATGCAGAGGAATTAAAACAGAAGCAGCAGGTTCAGCAGGTGCAGGAGGACTGCATCAGTATTATGACGCTGCATGGCTCGAAGGGCCTGGAATACGATATTGTGATTATTGCGGATGTCAATGAGGGCGTGATTCCGTATAAAAAAGCCGTGCTCGAAGCAGAGCTTGAGGAAGAACGGCGGATGATGTACGTCGGAATGACGCGGGCGAAAAAGAGACTGTATCTTTTTTATGTCAAAACAGCACGTGGCAGAAAAGCAGAGCCTTCCTGCTTTCTGGAAGAAATGAAATGATTTTTAAGAAAAAGATATACAAATGCCAAAACTTAATGCTATAATAGGCACAGAGACATAAGACAGAGCGGGACACAAGACAAGATTCGTTTCCGGATAATAGGCAGACAGGAGAAGGCATGAGTATGGAATATACAATCATTGAGGGAAATTACGCAAAAATCGGTGTCTCCAGAATCGCAGATACGGTGTATTTTACATTCGAAGGGGAAAAGGAGCAGGAATGTGCCATCTGGCTGTATGCGGCAGAAAAAGAGCCGGTACGCATTCCGGTTCCCAGCGAATACTGTATCGGGGCACTGAGGTCTGTTGGAATTAAGGGACTAAAGTGGAAAAAATTAAATTATCATTATGAAATAGACGGGCAGACAGTACCGGACCAGCATGCGTGCAAAATTATCGGACGGGAAATATGGAAGGATGCGAGGCGGCTGCAGGACGGCCTTTTCGTGCGTGCAGGCTTTGATTTTACGGAATTTGACTGGCAGGGTGACCGTTTCCCGGAAATTCCGCGGGAAAAAATGATTATGTACAAGCTGAATGTGCGCAGCTTTACGATGGACGGGGGAGCTGCCGGCAGGAAAAAAGGAACGTTTGCCGCAGTTACGGATAAAATACCATATCTGAAAGAACTCGGTGTCACGTCGCTGGAGCTGATGCCGGTCTATGAATTTGAAGAACTGATGCCGCAGCAGCCAGCCGGACAGGATGTGGACGGCTGGAGCGAAAATGCCATGGAAGGGCTTGCGCTGGAAAAAAACGGGACCGGAAAAAGCATGGAAGCTGCGTGCAGGGTAAACTGCTGGGGCTATGTGCCGGGGGATTATTATGCGCCAAAGGCTTCTTACAGTGCGGCCGGGGAGCCTTCTGCCGAGCTGAAAACACTCATACGCACGCTTCATAAAAACCACATGGAATGCATTTTAGAGATGTATTTTGACGAAAAGATGAACCAGAACATCGCAGTGGAAATCCTGCGCTACTGGGTCATGGAATACCATGTGGACGGCTTTCACCTGCTCGGGGCAGCGCTGCCGGTCAATGCCATGGCACAGGATTTGATTTTGAGGCGTACAAAGCTGTTTGCAGAAGGGTTTAGTGAGCGCCTGTTTGAAAAACAGTGTACTTATCCGCGCCTGTTTGTATACAATGAAGATTTCCTGTATGCATCCAGAAAGCTGTTAAGCCAGGACCGGGGCAGCATGCAGGAGCTGCTAAACCAGTTAAAGCGCCAGAATCCGGTATTTGGATTTGTTAATTTCATTGCAGGAAATAACGGGTTTACGCTTGCAGATTTATTCAGCTATGAGCGCAGGCATAATGAGGAAAACGGCGAAGGCAACCAGGACGGGCTGATCTGGAATTTCAGCACCAACTGCGGCGTGGAAGGGCCGACCCGCAAGCGCAGCATTGTCGAATACCGCAGAAAGCAGATGCGCAATGCGGCCGTGCTTGTGCTGATTGGGCAGGGCGTGCCTCTTTTTATGGCTGGAGATGAATTTGGCAATTCGCAGCAGGGCAATAATAACTGCTACTGCCAGGATAATAAAACCGGCTGGGTAAACTGGAGCAGCTTAAAGCGCAATGCGGCTTTTGCGCAGTTTGTGCGCCAGATGATGGCATTCCGCAAAAATCATCCGGTTTTAAGCAGCAGCCGTCCGATGCAGATGTGCGACTACAAGCTGAAAGGCTTTCCAGACCTTTCCTATCACGGGGAAAATGCCTGGGTGATGTCCCCGGGCCTGTACCCGCATGCGATTGGAATGCTGTATTATGGTGCCTACGCACTGCGGGAAGACGGCACGGAGGATGATTTTATTTATGTCGGGATGAATTTTCACGAGCAGCCGCGCAGCCTTGCACTGCCGAAGCTGCCACAGAAGCGCCGCTGGTACCTGGCTGTCAGCACGGCAGAGAAAGACATGCCGTTTTGCGAGCCGCCCGTGCTTCTGGAAAAGAAGTACCAGATAGAAGTGCCGGGACAGGCAATTTTAATTTTAGTCGGGAAGTGAGTGGTTATGAATTACATTGCAAATGCTGTCAAACATTTCAAAACAATAGGTCATCATAAAAAACTGGTTATGCAGGCATGCTTCCGGCTCGGCCTGTACTGGCAGGGACTGACGCATGACCTGTCCAAGTATACATGGCCGGAGCTGCGCACGGGCATTCTCTATTACAGGGAAGGCCAGAGCCCGCATAACGGGGAGCGGGAAAGGTTTGGCTATTCCACGGCGTGGCTGCATCATAAGGGGCGCAATAAGCATCACGCGGAATACTGGATTGACTATACCGCAGAACCTGACCCGCAGCAGCGGCATGTGACCGGCATGAAAATGCCTGTAAAATATCTGGTTGAAATGTTTGCAGACCGCATCAGCGCGTCCAAAAACTACCGGGGAGACCAGTACCGCGACAGTGACCCGTTAGCTTATTATGAAAAGCGCAAATCTTATATGGTCGTGCATGATGCTACAAGAAAGCAGCTGGAAATCCTGCTCCATATGCTGGCGGAAAAGGGCGAGGAGGAGACGTTTGCCTATATCCGCCAGCATATCCTGCGAAAGAAAAAGGCACCGGCGTTTTTACGGCTGCTGCGCAATGTCCATCGGGAATAACTGCATCATATCTTCGGGAAGCGGGGCAAAGGCCTTTTGCAGCTGTCCGGTAACCGGATGATAAAACGTTAGGTTTCCGGCATGGAGAGCCTGTCTTTTCATGCCGGAATCCCCGGGATTGGGATGATAGAGAAAATCCCCAATCAGCGGGTGTCCGCAGTAACGCATGTGCACGCGTATCTGGTGTGTGCGCCCGGTTTCCAGCCAGAGCTTTAAAAACGAAAGCCCGTTTCGGCAGGCCAGCCGTTCGTAATGGGTAACGGCCGGCTCTCCACTGGCAAAATCGACCGTCCGTTCAATCACAGACGGTGCTTTCCGTGCAATCGGGGCATCAATCGTGCCTGATATTTCCGTAATTCCTTCGGCAATTGCATAATACGTCCGGTGAATGGCGCGCTCCCGCATCTGCTGGTTCAGCACGCAGCTGCTGTAAGCGTGCTTGGCGATAATGGCAAGGCCGCTCGTGTCGCGGTCTAAGCGGTTTACACAGCGGAACGGGTAGCATTCCCGGCGCTGCATGGCGTGGAAGGCTGCGGCATTGGCAAGCGTGTTTTCTAAATGCCCCATTGAAGGATGCACGGGCATTCCGGCAGGCTTGTCGGCAATCAGAAGGTCTTCATCTTCGTAAACCACGCGAAACGGCAGGGCTTTCGGACAGGCTGCATCTGTACCGCATGGTTCCGCCAGCCGGATGGCCAGAAGGTCGCTTTCCTTTAATATATGGCTGGTATAGGCCCAGATTCCGTTTATTAATATGCCGCATTCGGTTTTTTTCAGCTGCGTGATGACGCTGTGGGAATAGCGTTTTTGTTTTAAAAATGCCAGGATGCTCTGTCCGGCAGTACCTCTTGTTATCTGGTAAGTCAGTATTCGTTCCATGGGAAGTATTTTACAGGAAAACCGGCGGCTTGAAAAGAGGGAAAACAGCTTTCTGGATTTGAAATTTAAAAATTGGAAAGGCACGCTGCGGCATGCACCTACATAGAATATAAGAAAGTGGCTTTGAGGTGCGGGTTTTTGAAGACTTTTCTGCCGCCTTTGGGTATACAGGAGGAGAAAAAAGCTTTAGAAGAAATGCAGGGAGGAAGCCTTGAGGCCCGAAATACACTGATTGTGCATAATATGCGCCTCGTGGCGCATATTGCAAAAAAGTACCAGAATGCAGAGGAAGACATGGAGGAAATGATTTCTATCGGCACGATTGGCCTGATTAAGGCGGTTATGACGTTTCAGCCGGAGAAAGGCTCCAGGCTCTCTACCTATGCGGCAAGGTGCATTGACAACGAGCTTTTGATGCATCTGCGCGGAAAGCGCCGGACAGCAAGGGAAGTATCGATTTATGAACCGATTGGCACAGATAAAGAAGGCAACCAGATTAACTTTATTGATATCATAGAGAGTGAAGAACCGGATGTCATTGAACGCATGGACAAAAACGGAAAAATCAGTTACCTGCAAAAGCTTCTGCCCCGGATTCTGACAGACCGGGAGCAGGAAATCATTATTCTGCGCTACGGCCTTTTGGACGATGAGCCGGTGACGCAGAAACAGATTGCAGGACGGCTTGGCATCTCGCGGTCTTATGTAAGCCGGATTGAAAAGCGGGCGCTGGAAAAAATGCGGGTGTGCTTAGAGAGCGGGAATGTGTAAACAGGCAGGGATTCAGGCAGGCGCAGTCCCTGCCTGTTTCAGGAAAGGGAGAAACAGGAATGGCGTGGGGAGCAGATGGCATCCGCTTTTGCTGGCTGACAGGCACGCAGCTGTCGGACATGCTTCGAAGCCACCGGCACCTGCAGTGGATCTGGGGCGTTTTATCCGGGTTTGAAACAGGCATTGCCCTCGAACAGGTGCTGGAATATCCGCTGCCGGGTGCGGATGATAACCGCATTTGGGAAAATCCCGTTGTCGTCCGGCATCCGTTAGCAGAGATTGAAATCGTGCCATGGGACAGCTCCATGGTATTTTTTGTGAGCAGGAAAAAAGAGCCTGTGAGAAGGTTTCGGGAAGGGTTTGTTCTGAGTGAGGATTTCACAGAACAGATGTTCGGAAAAGGAGAACTATGAAAAAGGAATACACGCAGGCAGAAGGGCATTCTTTCCATAAGGAAGAATCAGTAAAGAAGGACATGAGTATGTATTCAGTGAAGGGGCTATTGCTTTTCCCGATGATATCGAAAAGCCGGCAAGAACCATGCTGACTTCAGAATCGAGCCTGAACAGAAGCACGCATATTATTGAAGACCCGCAAAATGAGAAATTACGGCTGATTACGCCGCTTGAAGCAGAATGAAATATTTGAAGAAGAAGTATAAAGCTGAACTGGCTGCAAACATTAAAATTCCATAAATCCCTTCCCAGGCTGCCAGATTTATGATACGATAACCATATCTTTTTTGATTCTTGAAATTTCCGCCGGTTCCCAGCCTTTGCTTAAAGGCGCGGCAGTTCAGAAAATCCCCAGGCAGCAGAGCCTGCAGCAAAACCAGAAATACCTGCACATTGAAAAAAGGAGAATTTATTTGTACAGCATTGTATCAACAGCGATTATACGCGGAATCAGCAGCGTTCCGGTGCAGGTGGAAGCGGATGTCAGCGACGGGCTGCCGATGTTTGAAATGGTAGGTTTTCTGGCTTCGGAAGTAAAGGAAGCAAGGGAACGGGTCAGGACGGCGCTGCGCAGCTGCGGCTACAGCCTGCCGGCAAAGCGGATTACCGTTAACCTGTCTCCGGCAAACATGAAAAAGACCGGGTCTTCGTTTGACCTGCCGGTAGCCGCTGCGATTCTGGCAGCGCTTGGCATTGTGCCGTCCGAAAGCCTGACGTCCATGCTGGTGATGGGCGAAGTCCGCCTGAATGGAAAAATCCAGCCAGTGGAAGGCATCCTTCCGGCAGCGGCACAGGCAGCGGAACAGGGATTTACACACTGCATGGTGCCTTACGGGAATCTTGCGGAAGCATCTTTGATTTCGAATGTGAAAATTGTGGCTGTCAGGGATATGGAAGAAGTGATTGCTTATTTAAAACAGCCGCAAAAGGCCTGCCTGATGAAAGCCCAAAAGACCGGGAGCATATGCTGCCTGGAAAAAGAGCCTGCCAGCCCGGAGCCGGACTTTTCACAGATTAACGGCCAGCGGCTTGTACGGCGGGCCAGTGAAGTGGCGGCAGCTGGCATGCATAACCTGCTGATGGTCGGGCCGCCCGGCGCGGGAAAAACGATGACGGCCCGGTGCATTCCGGGCATCCTGCCGCCAATGTGCGGCCAGGAGCAGCTGGAGCTGGCCAAAATATACAGTGTCAGCGGGCTGCTTGTGCATGACAGCCAGTTTCATGTTATCCGGAAACGCCCGTTCCGCAGCCCGCACCATACCATCACGCCGCAGGGCCTGGCAGGGGGCGGGAAAAAGCCGAAGCCGGGTGAGATTTCGCTCGCGCACAAGGGCGTGCTGTTTTTAGACGAGCTGGCGGAATTCCACAAATCCACGCTGGAACTGCTGCGCCAGCCAATGGAAGAAAAGCAGATTCATATATCCAGGCTGCATGGCAGCTGCACATACCCGGCGGATTTTATGCTTGTGGCAGCCACAAATCCATGTCCCTGCGGTGCATATCCCGACATGAACCGCTGCCGCTGCACGCAGAGTGCAATCGACCGCTATCTGGGCCGTATCAGCCAGCCGCTTTTAGACCGCATTGATATCTGCGTGGAAATGGCGCAGCTTTCTTACGGCGAGCTTACAGCAGGAAAGGAAAACGAAAGCTCGGCAGTTATCCGGGAACGGGTCTGCGCGGCGTGGGAGGTGCAAAAAGAGCGCTATAAAGGAAGCGGCATTTTTTTCAACAGCCAGGCTCCGGCAGACGGACTGAAAGAAATCTGCCGCATCGGTACAAAAGAGGAGAGGTTTTTGCAGGATATGTACCAGCAGCTTCACCTGACGGCCCGTTCGTACCACAAAATCCTGCGCGTGGCAAGGACAATTGCCGACCTTTCACACAGCAGGGATGTCAGCATGCAGCATCTTTCCGAAGCGTTCTGCTACCGCAGCCTGGACCGGAAATACTGGGAAAGGTGGTAGCCTGTGCAGAGAGAAATGGACTATGCGGATAAAAAAACGGATGCAGCAGAATCTGGAATCATATGGGGCAATCACCGGAAAGAGGAAGAAAGGGAAAGCGGCCCAGACAGCGTGGAAAGCAGAAAATATGCCTACTGGTTCAGCTGTGCCAGTGATTTTAATTACCGGGTGCAGAAGCTGCTGATTACCGTTTGCGGCAGTGCAAAAGAAATATACGGGCTGGACAGCCGCCAGCTGGAAAAAATTCCGGGGCTGATGCATAAGGATGCAGGCCGGCTCATAGAATCTAAAAAAACATGGGACACCGACCTGCAGTGGGAGAGGCTGGAGCAGTCAGGCGTTCGTTTTACCAGCCTGGAATGCGGGGATTATCCGCCGCAGCTGCGGGAACTGGCGGATGCTCCGTATGGGATTTTTTACCGTGGCAGGCTTCCGCAGCCGGATGAGCCGCGGGTGGCCGTGGTCGGGGCCAGGATGTGCTCGGAATATGGAAGGAGTATTGCCAGGGAAATTGGCAGGCAGCTGGCTGCCTGGGACGTGCCGGTCGTAAGCGGCATGGCGAGGGGCATCGACGCGGCCGGGCACCGGGGCGCGCTGGACTGCGGCGGCGACACGTATGCCGTGCTGGGATGCGGCGCGGATGTCTGTTATCCGAATTACCACAGGCAGCTGTATTATGAAATCGCACAGCATGGCGGGCTGCTTTCCCAGTACCCGCCGGGCACAAAGCCGCTTGCCTGGCATTTTCCGCAGCGCAACCGGCTGATCAGCGTGCTGTCAGATGCCGTATTTATAATAGAAGCAAAAGAAAAGAGCGGCTCGTTAATTACGGCAGATTTTGCACTGGAGCAGGGACGGGACGTTTATGCGCTTCCGGGGCGCATTACAGATGCCCTGAGCAGCGGCTGCAACCGGCTGATTGAACAGGGCGCCGGCATCATTCTGTCGGTTGAGGACTGCCTGGAACAGCTGGCCATGCAGGCAGGGAGAAAGAAAAAAGCAGCGCAGGAAGCAGTGTGCAGAAAGAAGGCCGCAGAGGCGGAAAAACAAAAATTTGACAATTTACATAAATTTTCTCTTGAAAAAGATGAGTTGTTGGTGTATGGTTGTCTTGGTCTTTTGCCAACGGGCATGGAGCAGATACTGGAACAGACCGGATTCGATGTACAGTCAGCAGGCCGGGCTTTGTCAGCCCTTTTGCAAAAGCACTATATAGAAGAAGTATTTAAAAACTGCTATAAAATCAGGTAAGCAGTCCAAGGAGTAGTCAACATGGCAAAATATCTGGTAATTGTGGAATCACCGGCAAAGGTAAAGACAATTAAAAAATTCCTGGGGAAAAATTATGAAGTCACAGCCTCGAACGGGCATGTCAGGGACCTTCCCAAAAGTCAGATGGGGATTGACTTCGAGCATGATTTTGAACCGAAATACATTACAATCCGGGGCAAGGGCGAGATACTTGCAAAGCTGCGCAAGGAAGTAAAAAAGGCTGACCGCATTTATCTGGCAACGGACCCGGACCGGGAAGGGGAAGCGATTTCCTGGCATCTGTCCAAGGCGCTGAAGCTGGATGAAAACAAGGATGCAAAAGAAGTATACCGCATCAGCTTTAACGAAATTACCAAAAATGCAGTCAAGGCTTCGTTAAAGCAGCCGAGGGAAATCGATATGGACCTTGTCAATGCGCAGCAGACAAGGCGTATTTTAGACCGGATGGTTGGCTATAAAATAAGCCCGGTGCTCTGGGAAAAAGTAAAGCGCGGCTTAAGCGCAGGACGCGTGCAGTCGGTTGCCCTTCGCATCATTGCAGACCGCGAGACCGAAATCAGTGAATTTATCCCGGAAGAATACTGGACAATCAATGCCTCGCTGGCCGTTGCAGGAGAAAAAAGAAAGCTGGATGCAAAGTTTTACGGGACTGCCGGCGGACGCATGAAAATTGAAAACAAAGAGCAGGCAGACCAGATACGCGAAGCGCTTTTAAAGGCGGATTATTATGTGGAAGATGTCAAAAAAAGCGAGCGGACGAAAAAAGCGCCGTTTCCGTTTACGACAAGCACCCTGCAGCAGGAAGCGTCCAAGGTGCTTAATTTTTCCACGCTGAAAACCATGCGCCTGGCCCAGCAGCTGTATGAGGGCGTGGAAGTAAAGGGCATGGGCGTCATCGGCCTGATTACTTATTTAAGGACTGATTCCGTGCGCATATCCGAAGAAGCAGATGCCCAGGCAAGGGATTATATCGGCCGTACCTATGGAGAGGATTACATTGCAGCGGCCCAGCCGGAAAAGAAAAAGACAGGCAAGATACAGGATGCACATGAGGCTATCCGCCCGACGGACATTGCAAGGACGCCGGTGGAAGTAAAAGAATCACTGTCCAGGGACCAGTTCCGCTTATACCAGCTTATCTGGAAACGGTTTACCGCAAGCCGCATGAGTGCGGCAAAATATGAGACGACAAGCGTGAAAATCTCTGCCGCGGATTACCGCCTGACCGTTTCGGCGTCGCGGGTTGTGTTTGACGGGTTTATGTCCGTTTATACAAGCGACGAGGATGAAAAGGGGGAAAACAACCGCCTTTTAAAATCCATTGATGAGTCTTCCAAGCTGACGCTTGCAGATATCGAATGCACCCAGCATTTTACCCAGCCGCCGGCGCATTATACCGAGGCTGCGCTTGTCAAGACGCTGGAAGAACATGGCATCGGCCGTCCGAGCACCTACGCGCCGACGATTACAACGCTGCTGGCACGCCGTTATGTGCTGAAAGAAAATAAAAACCTGTTTCTGACGGAGCTTGGCGAAGCGGTCAATACGATTATGAAGGAAGCCTTTGCCTCGATTGTGGATGAAGAATTTACAGCCAATATGGAAATGCTGCTGGATAAGGTGGAAGAAGGCGGTGTCAGCTGGAAAGCAATCGTCAGCAACTTTTATCCGGACCTGGAAGAAGCCGTCCAGAAGGCAGAAAAAACACTCGAAAAGGTAAAAATTGCGGATGAAGAAACCGATGTAAAATGCGAAGAATGCGGACGCAACATGGTGATTAAATACGGCCCGCACGGCAGGTTTTTAGCCTGTCCGGGATTTCCGGACTGCCGCAGCACAAAGCCGTACCTGGAAAAAACCGGCATTGCGTGTCCGAAATGCGGCAAAGACATTGTCGTGCGCAAAACGAAAAAAGGAAGGCGGTTTTTCGGCTGCGAAGCAGGACCGGATGACTGCGATTTTATGTCATGGCAGAAGCCGATTGCTGAAAAATGCCCGCAGTGCGGCGGATATATGGTAGAAAAAGGAAATAAGGCTGTATGCGCGGATGAAAAATGCGGATATATGCACGAAATCAAAAAACAGGAAGAAGGGGCATAGAAGTACAGAAGGATGGGAGGATTCCTTAACAGATGCCAATGGCATGCCAGAGTGTGCATAGCCATCGGCATTTCTGTTTTTCGCAAAAGCCATTTCACACGGACTTGGCAGTGCATGCCCCTGGGGCAGACCCTGCCAAGTCCTGTGTGAACAGTAACCACAGTTTTTCCTGTTTTCACGAAATACCCGAAAATCAGTTGAATTATCAGATAAGAAGTGTTATCATAAATCCGTACACCCGGAAAATGGCCGGCAGAAAAAGGAGGAGAAGGCGCCAATGAGTGTTCAACTGCTAGACAAGACGAGAAAGATTAATAAGCTGCTTCATAATAACAATTCATCGAAGGTTGTGTTCAATGACATCTGCGAGGTCATGACCGATATCTTAAAGTCCAACATTCTTGTTATCAGCAAAAAGGGAAAAGTGCTTGGGACGGGGCTGCGGGACGGGATTGCAGAAATCTCAGAGATGATTGTAGATGAAGTCGGCGAGCTTATTGACGTCATGCTGAATGAACGGCTGCTGGGCATATTGTCTACCAAAGAGAATGTCAATCTGGAAACGCTTGGATTTGTGCAGGATATTAAGAAATATACTGCGATTATCACGCCAATCGATATTGCAGGGGAGCGTCTGGGAACGCTTTTTGTATACCGGATTGATGAGCCGTATGATATTGATGATATTATTTTATGCGAATACGGGACTACGGTCGTGGGCCTGGAGATGATGCGTTCGGTCAATGAGGAAAATGAGGAGGAAACAAGAAAGATACAGATTGTGCGTTCTGCAATCAGTACGCTGTCATTTTCCGAGCTGGAAGCGATTATCCATATTTTTGATGAATTAAGCGGCACGGAAGGGATTCTGGTCGCGAGCAAGGTGGCAGACCGCGTCGGGATTACCCGTTCCGTCATTGTAAATGCGCTGCGTAAATTTGAAAGTGCAGGCGTGATTGAGTCCCGTTCTTCGGGCATGAAAGGTACATATATTAAGGTTACAAATGACGTTATCTTTTCGGAACTGGATGCATTGAAAAAAAAGAACCGCAAGGGAATTTAAATGCAGGATTCGTCGACAAAAAAGTGTAACAATATGTGAAATTCCTCTTGTAAAAAACGTACATTTTATTATAATATATTATTAGGATTGGTTTTTTGCAGGACAGCAGAAAGAATACGAAAGAAATACAAAAGAAATCAGGATAGGAGGACAACTATGTTTCAGACATCTGCATTTGATTATATTAATGTGCTTGATAAGGCCGCTGATGCAAGCTGGCTGAGGGAAAGCACGCTGGCAAACAATATTGCCAATGCAACAACACCGGATTTTAAGCGTTACGATGTGGATTTCCAGTCCCTGCTGGAACGGGAGCTGATGGATTCCAAATATAACCGCAACCTGGACAGCAGGGTACATAATATGAACCTGGACCGTTTGACTGCAACATCCAGGATTGATATGGCAGCAGAATCTTTTTCATACCGCCTGGATGGCAACAATGTGGATATGCACACCGAAAATGTGGAGCTGGCTTCGGAGCAGATTCGCTATTCTGCGCTTACAGACAGCATTTCACAGGAGTTTGCGCGCATGCGTACAGCGATGAGCAAATAAAAAACAAATATATAACAGAAACTATGGCCGGCATGGCATGCGGGCTGTAAACCGGAAGCTTTGTACCGCGGGCTTCGCATCAGGGAAAGGAATGGACAGATTATGGCATTGTTTCAATCATTTAATATCAGTGCAACCGGGATGACCGCCCAGCAGTTCCGGGCAGACATTATTGCAGAAAACCTGGCAAACGTGAATACGACCAGGACAGATGCCGGGACAACATACCGGCGCAAGGTTGTGTCTTTTCAGGAAAAAGGCGTAAATCGGTTTGACCGCTATCTGACAGAAAGCAGGAAGCGCGGCAGCCATATCGGAAACGGCGTCAAGGTCGTGGAAGTAGGGGAAGATAATACGACAGAGTTTATTATGGAATATGACCCTTCGCATCCGGATGCGGATGAAAACGGCTATGTTTCTTATCCGAATGTCAATCTTGTGACAGAAATGACGAATCTGATTGATGCAAGCCGGGCATATGAAGCAAATATTACTGCTTTTGAAGCAGGCAAGTCCATGGCTCAGGCAGGGCTGCAGATTGGGAAATAAAAACGGATAACAGGGACGGTTATCACAGGAAAAATATAGGAGCGTAGGTATGGATGCAGCGAATATAACAGGAGTTACAGGAGCCGAGGCAGCTTTTGCCACGGCGCAGAAACAGTTTCTGATAGCAGCACAGGAAAACAGCGAGGATTTCGAGACAGTTTTCCAGTCTGCACTTGGGATGGTAGAAGAAACAAATGATTTTCATAATGATGCAGAGTCAGCAATGATTCAGTTTGCAATGGGACAGTCAGAAAACACGCATGACCTTTTAATCGCACAGTCGAAAGCGAATATTGCCCTGCAGTATACTGTTTCGGTAAAAGACAAGGTAATTGAAGCTTACCGGGAAATCATGCAGATGCAGATTTAAGCCGGAAAAGCAGGAATCATGCGGTGATAAAAACAGTGCTTTGCATCTTAGGGCAGCAGCTGGAATTCACAGGGTGCATGGTGTGTGGATAAAATTATGGAGAGTGGGTTGACATGCCAGACAGAATTAGGGAATTGGGTAACAGAATCGCCGAATGGTGGAAAAAATTTACGAGAAAACAGCAGATGATAATAGCAAGTTCAGTGCTGGTCGTGCTGTTTGCAATCGGGATTCTTGCATTTGTGCTGACGCGCCCGGAAATGGTAATTATTAAAATATGCGAAACGGCCAAAGAAGCGTCGGCTGTACAGACACTTTTAAACGATGCAGACATCTATAACGAAGTGTCGGAAGATGGAATGACATTTACGATTAAGAAAAAAGATTCGTCACAGGCAAATATTATTCTTGGCTCAAATGCCATAACGACAAATGACGAACAGCTGAGTAATATTTTAAACGGAAGCCTGAGCACGACAGAGGCAGATAAGGCAAAATTATATAAAGAGTATCAGGAAAATAAAATGGAAACCGACCTGGAATCGTTATCCAATGTTGTAAAGGCGACAGTAAACCTGGATATTCCGACAGACGACGGCACGCTGATTGCCAATGAAAAAGAGTCGTTTGCGGAAGTGTTTCTGGAACTGGAAGGCGAAATGAACGAAGACCAGGCCATCGGGCTGGCACGCATGATAGCAACCGGCCTTGGAAATAAGACGACAGACAACATTTCCATTATGGACACTAATTTAAACCTGCTATATTCGGGCGGCATGGGAGAGCTGGCAACCGCTTCCGGCATGACCGCGTCACAGCTTTCTTACCAGCAGAAATTTGAAAGCAAGGTAAAAGGAGATGTGAAAAATGTCCTTCTCGGTACCGGACAGTACCAGAGCGTGGAAGTGGGCGTCAACCTGCCGCTGAATTTTGACGATACAGAAATTGTGAGCAAGACATACGGCGTGCCGGATGGAATGACACAGGGATATTTGACAAAAGAAAGCAGATTTAACGAAGAAACCACATCTGGAAATGCGGGCGTGCCAGGCACGGATGCAAACGGTGAGGACGGCAATACATATATGCTCAATGACGGCGAGCAGACACAGCAGGTAACAGAAGACTCTACCTTAGAGCATGCCTTAAATGAAACCATTGAAAGCACCAAACGGGGAATCGGCGGGATTTTATACGACAGTGCATCGCTATCCGTTTCCCTGCGTTCTTATGTCAAATACGATGAAGATACACTGCGCAGCGACGGCACCTTAGAAGGCACGACGTTTGAGGAGTACCGGGCACAGATAGAAGCGCAGGGCAGCCAGCGCCAGGATGTTGATCAGGAGGTTATCAATTCCGTGGCAATGGCAACCGGAATTGCAGCAGAGCGCATTTCCATTATCGCTTATCAGGAGCCTTTGTTTATTCCGTCTGAAGGCGGCAGGTCTCTGATGGATTATCTGGAAATCGGGCTTGCGGTTTTACTGTTTGCACTGCTTGGATTTGTTGTATTTATGAGCACAAGAAAGGAAAAAGCACCGGAGCTGGAGCCGGAGCTTTCCGTGGAGACATTATTGCAGACGACAAAGGAAAACGAAGAAGAAAATCTGGAAGATATCGGCTTCAAGGAGAAATCCGAAGCAAGGGTTTTAATCGAAAAATTTGTGGAAGAAAAACCAGAAGCAGTTGCGTCCCTGTTGCGTAACTGGCTGAACGAAGACTGGGAATAGTTCATATCGAGGGAGAAACATGGCAGATAAGATGAGCGGTCTCCAAAAAGCGGCAGTTCTTTTAATCGCTTTGGGGCCAGAAAAATCAGCAAGCATTTTTAAGTATTTAAAAGAAGATGAAATCGAAGAACTGACGCTGGAGATTGCCAATACCAGGAGTATCGCTCCACAGCTGAAGGACGATATCATCAATGAATTTTATCAGGTGTGCCTGGCACAGCAGTACATATCGGAAGGCGGCATCGGCTATGCAAAAGACCTTCTGGACAAGGCGCTTGGCGAGGAGCGTGCACAGCAGGTTATTACAAAGCTGACTGCGTCTTTGCAGGTACGTCCGTTCGAATTTGTCCGCAAAACGGATGCCAGCCAGGTGCTGAACTTTATACAGGACGAACATCCGCAGACAATTGCCATGATTTTGTCTTATCTGTCTCCGAACCAGGCATCGATGATTATCGGTTCGCTGGAAGCAGAAAAGCAGGCGGATGTTGCAAAACGTATCGCAATGATGGACCGGACGTCACCGGATGTCATCAAGGAAGTCGAAAGCGTGTTAGAGCGCAAGCTGGCTTCCCTGGCAAATCAGGATTATACGATTGTCGGCGGTGTCGATGCAATTGTAAGCATTTTAAATACTGTAGACCGCAGTACCGAAAAACATATTATGGAAACACTCGAGGTGGAAGAACCGGAGCTGGCAGACGAAATCCGCAAGAAGATGTTCGTATTCGAAGACATCTTGCTGCTGGACGACCGTGCGATTCAAAGAGTGCTGCGTGATGTGGAAAACAGCGACCTTGCAGTTGCCTTAAAAGGCTCTAACGAGGAAGTCAAGGGCGCGATTTTGAAAAACCTCTCCAAGCGTCTTGCTGCAATGATTGAGGAAGACATGGAATTCATGGGCCCTGTCCGCATGAAAGACGTAGAAGAAGCACAGCAGAAGATTGTTGCTGTCATCCGTAAGCTGGAGGATTCTGCTGAGATTGTCATTTCGAGAGGCGGAGGTGACGAAATCGTTGTCTAATTTATACAAAGCCCAGGTCAATCAGAGCCGCGGCGAGACTTATACCCGCGTAATTGACCATAATGAGCTGCTTGAGCAGAAGCTGAGCGCGCTTGTATTTGAGCGCAGGGCACAGCTGTACCAGGAGCAGCAGGCGAATAAAGCAGAAAATGGCGAAGATGCACAGAATCCGGATGCGCCGCAGGATGCCCGCTCTGGCGGATTCAGCGAAGGGCTGTTCGGCATCAGCCTGGATGTGCCGCAGGAGCTGGAAATTGATTATGTAGAAAAAGCAAAAGAAGAAGCAGAGCAGATTCTGTCCAAAACCAAGGCAGATGCGCAGCAGATTCTGGAAAAGGCTGTGAAGGAAGCCGCAGTCCTGAAAGAAACCGCCAGAAAAGAAGCCGAAGAAAAAGGGTATGCCGAAGGGTTGAAGCGGGCAGAGGCCATTGAACAGCAGGGGCGGGAGCAGCTGGAACGCGAACGCGCGCAGCAGCAGCGTTCTTATGAAGAACAGCTGCATGCCATGGAGCCGCAGCTGATGGACACTGTGATTCAGATATTTGACCAGGTGCTTCACAGCGACCTGGCCGGAATGCGCGTAATCCTGCTGCATTTAATCCGCCGTACCGTGCAGCATATAAAAAACAGCCGGGAATTCCGCATTTTTGTCAGTGCGTCTGATTATGAGGAAATTATGTCCCGTAAAGGCGAGATTTTTGAAAAAATCGGCGGCGAGGCAGTGCTGGACATCATTATGGATGAGTCCATGCAGCCGGGGCAGTGCACGATAGATACCGATGAAGGGCTGTTTGACTGCGGGCTGGATGTGCAGCTTGCAAATCTTACAAAGGGCCTGCGGGCACTCGCCTGTACAGATTAGCATATAATAATTCAAACCAGAATGGAATACAGATAGGTGCATATTGTGAATGTAATGGAAAACAGCCAGTACAGCAAATATGCTGTTTTGTTAAATCAGGATAATACATATTTCAACCGCTACGGAAAAGTGGCAAAGGTCGTCGGGCTGACGATTGAATCGTTAGGGCCGGATGCAAAACTAAACGATATGTGCCGGATTTACATTGACCGCAGAAACGATGTCTATGCAATGGCCGAGGTGGTCGGGTTCCGCGACAGGCATATCCTGCTGATGCCGTTTGAAAGCGTAGAAGGCATTGGTGCCGGATGCATTGTGGAAAATACCGGGCACCCGCTGACGATTATGACAGGGGACAATATCCTGGGCCATACGTTAGACGGGCTGGGCAGGCCGACGGATGTGGAATCGCTGGATTTAGACGCAGAATATCCGGTCGACGCAGTGCCGCCGGAGCCGATGTCCCGAGTCATTATCCGGGATGTGCTGCCGCTTGGCGTAAAGGCAGTCGACGGGCTGATTACAGTTGGCAAGGGACAGCGTATCGGCATTTTTGCAGGCTCCGGTGTCGGCAAAAGTACTTTAATGGGCATGTTTGCACGAAACACCAGGGCAGATGTCAATGTGATTGCGCTTATCGGCGAGCGCGGGCGCGAGGTGCGCGAATTTGTGGAAAATGATATGGGCGAGGAAGGCATGAAGCGTTCGGTTGTTATTGTGGCAACCAGTGACAAGCCTGCGCTTATCCGTAATAAAGCAGCCAAGACCGCAACAGCCATTGCAGAGTATTTCCGTGACCAGGGAAAAGACGTCCTTTTAATGATGGATTCCCTGACGCGTTTTTGTATGGCACAGCGGGAAATCGGGCTGGCTTCCGGCGAGCCGCCGGTAACGAGGGGCTATCCGCCGAGTATTTATTCCGAAATGCCAAAGCTGTTAGAGCGGGCAGGAAATTCCGATAAAGGTTCTATTACCGGCTTATATACCGTATTAGTAGATGGGGATGACTTTAACGAGCCGATTACCGATACGGCACGAAGCATCCTTGACGGGCATATTGTATTATCAAGACGGCTCGGGCAGAAAAACCATTACCCGGCCATCGATGTATTAGCAAGCATTTCCCGCTGCATGAGTGCCATTGCAGGGGATTCACATAAGAGTGCAGCCGGAAAGCTGCGCAACGTACTGGGTACTTATGATGAGGCAGAAGACCTGATTAATATCGGGGCTTATAAGAGCGGTTCGAATGCAGCGATTGATTATGCAGTCCAGAAAATCAATGCAGTCAATCAGTTTCTGATGCAGGGAACCATGGAGAAGTTTTCTTTTGAAGAAATCATACAGCGCCTGGAAGAAATGTTTCGGGATTAAGCCGGATGAAAATACCGGCAGGCATAAAATAAGGGGATTCCATGGCAAAGTTTATATTTAAGCTGCAAAGCATATTAGATATCAAGCTGAAGTTAGAAAGCCAGGCAAAGATTGCATATGGGCAGGCAAATGCAAGGCTGCGCAAGGAAGAAGGCGCCCTGCAGATGCTGATTACGCAGCGTTCCATGTATGAAAAGCGGGCTGTGGATCTGGTAAACGGCAGCATCAGCATCCGGGATATCCGGGAGAATAAGCAGTCGATTGATATTATGAAATCCAGAATCCGCGCGCAGATGATGGTTGTCCATGCGGCAGAAAAGCAGGCTGAGGCGGCACGGCTTAGGCTGAATGAAATGATGATGGAGCGCAAAACCTTTGAAAAGCTGCGGGAGCGGGCTTTTGAGGAGTTCAGGCAGGAAGTGGCCTATGAGGAAAACCAGGCTGTCAACGAGCTGGTCAGTTATACTTATCATGGGGAAAGCAGCACATAAGGAGGAGATTCTAAATGCCGGATAATGCAATGGAAGCACAGCAGGATTCCAAAAAAGAAGAAAAGGCCAGAAAAAAAGAAGAAAAACTGAAAAAGAAACAGGAAAAAAAAGCTGCAAGACAGGAAAGCGAAATGGCGGAAGAACAGGAAACAGCCGGCGGAAAGCTGGTTGTGTTTTTCGCTACGATTGTAATTATCGCAATCTGGCTTGGAATACTGGCACTGCTTGTACGGCTCGACGTAGGCGGATTTGGCTCTACCGTGCTGTACCCGATATTAAAAGACGTGCCGTATGTCAATAAAATTCTTCCGGAAGCAAAAAAGAAGGAAGAAGAAAACGAAGATTATCCGTATAAGACGCTGGATGAAGCAATCGCGCGTATTCAGGAGCTGGAAGGCGAGCTGGATGGCAGCCTGCAGTCGGATAAGGATAAGGATGCCCGGATTGAGGAGCTGCAGGCACAGGTGCGCAAATACCGCAAATACCGGGACAATGAAGCAGCGTTTGAAACACTCAAGCAGGAGTTTTATGAAGAAGTCGTATTCGGGGATGATGCGCCGGATATTTCGGAGTATCAGAAATTTTATGAGGCAATTGACCCGGATAATGCAGAAGTGCTTTATAAAGAAGTGGTCGAGCAGGGGCAGTATAACGACAAGGTAAACGATTATGTCAAGACCTATTCGTCCATGAAAGCAAAGGAAGCCGCTGCAATCTTTGATACGATGACCGATGATATGTCGCTTGTCAAGCGTATACTGGAAAAAATGACCTCGGAAAGCCGGGCTGATATTCTTTCGGCAATGAGTGAGGACAATGCAGCGAAGCTGACAAAAATGCTGGAGCCAGATAAAAACTAGCCAGCAAATCAGATGCCAGATATATTCTGTGGCGGGACGCATCCGTGTTCCGGTGCAGTTTATATATAGATTTTAATTCACCGGGGTCTTTGGATTTACGAGGCGCCATGAAGGAAAGGAGGCAGAGAATGCCAGCAATACAGCTAATGACGGTTTCCGGCACAGGCCAGGCAGCCCGGACAGCGGAAACATCCGGAGTGAAGACACAGAAGCTGCAGGGACTGCAGGGTGCGTTTTCCAATTACATGCACCAGAATTCTTCCAATACGGCGCAGGCTGCGGTGCAGCAGCAGAATACCGTTCCGGCGGCAGAGATAAAGGCGCAGGGCCAGGGCAGCGGCGTGCAGCAGCAATATGAGCAGTGCCAGTCAAAATCAGCAGCACAGGCAGATAAGGTAAGCAGTTCAGAAGATGTGCAGAATGCGGATGCAGAAACCGTGACGGACGCAGTGGAAGAAGCGGTTGAAGACATGAAGGAGATTATAAAGGAAAATCTGGGTGTCGATGACGAGCAGATAGAAGCAGCCATGCAGCTGCTCGGGCTGACCGGGACAGACCTTTTGAATCCGCAGCAGCTGACCGCGCTTGCAGCGCAGCTGACCGGCAGTGAAGATGCAGGAATGATGCTGTTTCATGAGAATTTCCAGCAGGTATTGCAGGAAACCACAGCAGTGACTGAAAACCTGTTAGAAGACCTGGGCATGACCATGGATGAACTGATGGCAAAAATCAGTGATACGCAGAATGTGCAGACACAGCCGCAGGAGACCGTAAATGTTACGGAAACAGGCGTGCAGGAAGCGCCTGCACAGGAAATAGTACAGCAGGTGCCGCAGCAGGAAACCCGGCAGCAGGTACCGCAGGAAACGGAACAGGCAGCAGATACAGCCAGGACAGAAACCACGCATGCGGCAGAAACCGTACAGGTGCAAAAAACAGCTGAAACAGAGGAGGCACAGCCGCAGCAGGTACAGGTGCAGGAAGAAGAACAGCCTGAACAAAAGCAGGTGCAGCAGGCACAGCCGCAGCAGGAGCAGTCCAAAACGGGAGAAGAAGAAACCGCAGACGACAGCCTGAACAATGCGATGGCGCAGAAACAGAGTGCCGCAGAAAATCCGCATATGGATTTTACGGCAAACGTACATCATGCCGAGCCGGCAGTCCAGACACCGCAGGCACCGCAGAATGTGAACACACAGGCCCCGCTGCCGCAGATACCGATGCAGGAAGTCATTGACCAGATTGTGGAATATACAAAAATCAATCTGTCAGAAGATGTCAAGTCGATTGAAATGCAGCTGAATCCGGAAAATCTCGGAAAAGTATACCTGCATGTATCAGAAAAGCAGGGAACGGTTACCGCGCAGCTGACGGCACAGAATGAAAATATCAAGGAAGCGCTCGTACAGCAGGCAGCAATATTAAAAGATACGCTGAACCAGCAGGGAATCAAGGTGGATGCCGTGGAAGTTTCCGCAGGCGCGCACGAGTTCGAGAGCAATTTAGAACGCGATGCCCACAGCCAGGAAGAACAGGCAAGACAGCAGGAAGAACGCACGGAAAGGCGTTCAAGAAGGAGCATCAATTTAGGAGAAACCGGCGGCATATCCGGCATGGAAGGCATGTCCGGCCTGATGTCAGAAGAAGAAATGCTTGTGGCACGCATTATGCGGGATAACGGCAATAATGTGGACTTTAAAGCATAGCCCCAGTCAGCATCAGGGGAAAAACAAAAAAAGTTAAATCATTAAAACCAGTAAAATCAGAAAGGAGAACAGCATATGGCAATTATACAGCAGGTAGAAAACGGCCAGATTGTACAGGACACATCCGAAGCATCAGGTTCTGGCAGCAAGAAAAAAAATGTCGGAAATGAGATGGGCCAGGACCAGTTCCTGCAGCTTCTGGTTGCACAGATGCAGTACCAGGATCCGTTAGAGCCGACGAGCAATACCGAGTGGGTTGCACAGATGGCAACATTTTCCATGGTAGAATCGCTCAATAACATGCAGCAGGAATTTGCAAAGCAGTCTGCAAACAGCCTGGTTGGGAAATATGTCCTGATAAACGACGGGGATAACGGATTCGTCAAAGGAAAAGTAGATTATATTACAAAAGAAGACGGCAAGACAAAGCTTTGCGTCAATGATAAGCTTTATGACATTGATAAGCTTGATACCGTCGTGGAAGAAGAATACTATTTAGGCTCCGTAAAAGCAAACGAATTCCATGAGATGGTAAAACTGCTTCCGCCGGAACAGAACCTGACCATCAATGATGAAGGACTTGTCAAATCGGCCCGTGAAGAATATGATAAGATGACCGATACCCAGAAGAAATTCGTACAGAAGGAATACCTGGATAAGCTGCGCGCACTGGAAGCAAAGATGGATTCATTAAAGGCGACCCAGTTTACCGGCGTGGTCAAAGGGCTTCCGTCAGCCGGAGAGGTGGAAGAAGCAGACAGGGAAACACTGGCTGAGTACACCAAGCAGATGGATAAAGCAAAAGAGCTTTATGAGAACCTGACAGACAGCCAGCGCAAGAACGTGGCAGAAGAAACCATTAACCAGTACAACGCAGTCAAAGAAGCGGTTGACGCGGCAAATAAAAAATTCGGAAATACAACGGGTGAGGAAGATCCAAAGGATGAAGCGGCTGCACTCCTTCAGCAGATTCTGGATGAATTAAAAGCACAGAATAAAAATAACAATACCGATAGCAGCAATGAAACCGATGAAAGTACTGAGGGTACGGAAAGCAGTGGCAGCAGCAGTGACACAAACGTGAATGCAGAAAATTAACAGGCCGTAATCTTTGCAGGATAGGCAGTGCAGGGAAGCTATGGCTGTCAGGCAAAAAGGATGGAGCGAAGATAATGAAAGGAATCGAAAAACAATTCACTTCCATACAGCAGATGACGGAACAGTATCTGACGCAGAAGAATGATGCTGCAGCGGATGCAGGCCCAAAGCTGTCTTTTGAGGAAGTGCTAAGGCAGACGCAGCAGGCAAAACTGCAGGCACCGCAGCCCGCGTTAAAATTTTCCAAGCATGCGTCCATGCGGCTGGAAAACCGCAACATCAGCCTTTCCAGGGAGCAGAATGAGCGGCTGGAATCTGGTGTCAGAAAAGCAGGGGAAAAGGGCATTCATGATTCCCTTGTCATCGTCGATTCACTGGCGTTTATCGTAAATGTGCCGAATAAGACGGTTGTAACCGCGTTAGATAAAAGTGAAGCGGGCGAAAATATTTTTACCAATATCGATGGCGCTGTAATTATATAAGCTGGACCGAAAGGAAAGCTGCGGCTTCGGACTGACAGAAGAAGCCATGCAGCGCAGCAAAAGAAAGAAGGCGCAGCAGAAACAAATGCCTTAAAAACCGGGCAGCTGCGCCCATGAAAAATCAGGAGGTCAATTCACTATGATGAGAGCATTGTATTCGTCTGTAGCGGGCTTAAAAACCCATCAGACGAAAATGGACGTAATCGGCAACAATATTGCGAACGTAAATACCGTAGGATTTAAATCATCCCGTACTACCTTCGCGACCATGATGTATCAGACAACATCCTTCGCATCCGGTGCAAATGCACAGACAGGCAAGGGCGGTGTCAATGCAAAGCAGATTGGTCTTGGAACAACCTTCGCATCCACGGCGATTGATATTGATACGGGCGGTTCATCCGAATCTACCGGAAAAGCTTTTGACTTAAAGCTTTCGGATAAGAATTCTACGAGCTTTTATATTGTAAATACCGGAACAGAAAACGTATTCACGAGGGCAGGTGCTTTTTATGTAGACGGTGCCGGAAACCTCTGTATGGAATCTACCGGTTATATGGTTATGGGCTGGCAGGTAGACGCAAACGGAAATATCCGTAAAGATACCGTGTCCCCGTTAAAAATCATGTCCACAGATAACCAGACTTCCCAGCCGGAATATACAACGAAGGGTGTCTGCACGGGTATTTTGGATGACAATACTTCAAATGTAAATTCCGATACCGGCTACCGGATGAACTTAAACTTCTTCGACAACCTCGGGTATTCCTATACGGCACAGTTTGCAGCCCAGAAAATGACGGCAGACGGCGAGTATGCGATTAACCTGATTGACATTAAAGACAGCAACGGAAAGTCCATTATTTCGGGCTCCGGCACAAGGCTGAGCGATTTGTTCGGCACGGATAATGCACAGGGAAGCAAGGTAAATATTACGGATAACTATATTCTGGCAAGCGGCATGGCTGGCGCACTGCGCAGGATTGCAACGACTCCGAAGCCGGCTGTGGACGCCAACGGAAATGCAATAGCAAATTCGGACACAAAAGAATACAATTTCCCGGCATCCGTCATTAACCAGTATATGTCTTATACGAATATTGCCGGGGATAAGTTTACAATGCCGGATGGTTATACAATCCGGTATACACTGACAAGGACAGGTACTGATACAGCGACGCCGGCGTCGTCCTATTCGATGGCACTTTATGATGCTGCCGGGAACCGCGTAGCCAGGCCGGAAACAGTCCTGCCTGCCGGATGGCTGAATACCGTTACGGTTGATGCGACGACAGGCGCAATGACTGCGACTCCGCTTCCTGAAAATGCAGACACATCGACCATGACGGGTGTTGAACTTGTAAAAAGAGATACTGTATATCAGAAGCTGCAGGAATGGCTGGATGCCGGGGATTTTCAGAATAAGCTGGAAGGCAGTACCGATTCCCAGGAAATCTATAAGCTGAACAGCTCCCAGTTAAAAGAGCTGGCAAGCAAGTTTTCACAGGTTATGGGTATTACAGCAGGAAACACGCCGGGCACGGATGGCGTAAACCTGGAAGTCGTTATTACAAATCCGAACAGCTCGACGCCGGAGTTTGAAATCAGGGCAGGGCAGGGTTATACTGCGGCAGCTCCTTGGGATAAGCTGATTGGAAATAATGATGCCCTTCAGGATGCCACACAGTTGACCACGCTGCGGGATTACTTAGGCTTTGGCTACCTGATTGCGGATGTAGATACGATTAACAACCGGGATGTTTTCACAACCAAGCTTCCGCCGGATGTGGAATTCCGTTATTATGAAGGCGACGGCCATTATGAAATCTTAACGCCGGCAACGGATGGGTTTCTGGCAAAGTTTTCGACTTCTGACGGCAGCCTGACCTATATCGGACAGCAGGGCAGCACGACCCAGACACTGCGCCTGTCCAACTATAAAATGGAAGGAGATACCCCGAACCCATTTTCCGACATCCAGATTGACTTTTCTACGCTGCAGAACCTTGCCAACGGCGGTTCATCCACTGCGGCTATGTCAAACGGCAATAGAGGCGAAGGCGATGGAAAAATGGTCGGTACCTTAATCGGATTGTCCGTTGACCAGGGCGGCAGGGTTTTCGGCAGCTACAGCAACGGCAATACGACCTGTCTCGG
>OFHA01000637.1_pt1 | contig 29514 bp, 27 predicted proteins | sample 1521891 | NCBI WGS metagenome assembly OFHA01 (sample SAMEA3504089, study PRJEB24116) | mouse gut metagenome | biome: mouse gut; feature: mouse-associated habitat; material: faeces | place: Denmark | collected 2011
CTGCGCAATGGCTGGGGACTTACCCAGCTGAACCTGGAATGCAGGGGCGATTTTCTGTTCACGGAAAAGGAAGTCCTGACAGATGATGATTTTCTGGGAAACCGCTGCGTTCTGCCAGTGTACATAGATGTAAATATGTGCAGAAAAGGACGGAATTTCGGAGAGATTATTCTCCGCAGCCCCTATGTGACCATCCGGGTTCCGGTGACGGTCCGGCAGGGGGGAAGCGGCTTTCACGGCAGGCAGGATGTGGAGAAAAAAAGATGTATTGTGCATCTGATGGAGTTTTACCAGGCGTTCCGTCTGCGGAAGATCGGTACGGCCACATGGCTGAAGGAGACGGGCAGGCTGGTGGAACGTCTGGTGAAGATGAATGAAGACGACATGGGGTTCCGGCTGTTTCAGGCGCAGCTTCTGATCACGGAGAGAATATCGATCCCCGGCTCGTCCCGGTCCCCTAAAATCTCCACAATCTTTCCCTCTGGGCTCTTCCGCTCTTCCTCCTTCGCCTCCGCGGTAATCTCGGCAATCACCTTCAGGCCATCCGACGCGCCGCCGGATTTTTCAATCGGAATAAAAATATCCGCACTCATCCGCCGGTTATCCGGGATGACAAAACCGTAATTTTTACTCTGCTGATAAGTTCCGACAAGTTTCCTGTTATTTACTTTTTCTCCGGTTTGTATCTGTAACTCCGACACTTCTTACCTCTATTCCAATTTCCCTTTACTTTTTTGTTCCAAACTTCCTTATGAATGCCTGCGCAATCGAATAGGAAAGAGCCGTCTTACCCTGCTCGCCGCGCGGCCCGTACGCTGCCTTATCGGCATATTGCCTCTGCACGGGACTGCTCATAAAAGCAAAAAATCCTGCCACCGCAGGATTTTTACTCGCTTTCTAAAATCTTTTAATGTTCAGCACCGCCGCCAATACAATAAAGAGGATCGCAAGGACCTTTGTAATCAGTACAAGCTTTGCTTCCCTGGAACGTCCCTTATTCTTTCCCCAGTAGGTATCCGAAGAACCGCTGATAGCGCCGAGACCGGCAGATTTTCCTTCCTGCATTAATACAAGTACCACCAAAGCGGCACAATCCAATATAAAGAGCACTGTTAATATAATCCTCAGTATTTCCATTTTTTCCTCCATAACACTTCCGACATCACGTGAAACTCAGTTTATCATATAAACAGGCAGTTTTCAACTGTTTTTTTGCAAAAATCTGCCAGGCCTGTTCTGAAGTCCGCCGAAACCGCATTACGCCCCTCAGATCATTCACTGAAACGCATCAAAAAAGAACAACACTCCACACAGAACCGTCCTTTTACTTCCGCTTTATAACGCTCCCGCCTCCTCTTTTCTCTCCTCAAAAGCGTTGATAAAATGATGCATAAAAGTCAAAGCCATCTGCGTCTCCATATGGAACTGGCCAAACTGCCAGGTGTCAAACCACACGCATTGAAACCGCTCTTCTCTCTCCAGATTATTTTTCACCATATTCATCATGCTAGTACTACCTTGCGGAAATTTCGGTGAACTCAGCACCCGCTCTTTGTGTCATTGCTGCGTTGTCATCAGTCAACGATGCCACCGCATCGCCTCCTTCTTCCGCCTTGCCCTGACACAAATATCGGGCACTGATTTTCACCGTTATTTCCGCAATGCAGTACTAGTCTTCCCGCATCCCCAATCGCCCTGCACGGCTATGGAGACCGGCGTGTCACATTCTTTGATGAACGAACACAACCCTTTCACATAGGGTTTCACTGACAGATTATCCTCCCTGTCAGATTGAATGGGCTTATCATTGATTCCTCTCATGGCATTCCGCCTCTCCTTCCTCTTTCGAAAAAATTACGTTTCTCCTCTTCTCCGTTCTATCCTCACCGGCCCTGATATCCCCTGTTTTAAGGCAAAGAAAAACGTCCTGACAAAAATCCTTTCGCCTTATACAAAATCCAACCTGCATTAAAAGCAGATTCTACAGCATCAGATCCGCAAAAAAGTCCGCATATCCGATCGTCTCCTCCTTATATTTCAGAAACCATGCCTTCATCTCCGGAAAATTTTCTCCGGCCTCCGACAGGATTTTATCAAAATTTTCTTCGGTGAGACAGCCGATCTTAGTAAACAGTTTATAATATTCGCTGTCCTCTCCGTGCTCTTCCAAAAGTACCTGCCAGGTTTCATCCCATACATCGGCATTTTCCCTCCCGGAAAGCGCCCCGTATGCAGATCCGTTGTCCGCTGCGCGTCTGTTTCCCGATGCAGATCCGCCGGAAGAAACGATTACTGTCCCGTTTTTGCTCTCCGGTACATACCCAGCCGAAAATCCGCTTCCCGCCGTGTGTTCCCGCAGGTAATTTTCCAGTTCTTCCTTCACTCCGCTCTGCAGACCGACCGGATAGAGCAGCCGCATAAAGGCAATACGCACTTTGCTCTTTCTTTTCTGGTTCAGGAAATAATCCAGATTATTTTCCTTGCTCCCATAGTCTTCCTCCCCGCAGAGCACCATTTTAGAATAGCCGTCACGGTCCGCCGCCCGAAGGATCTGCAGCATACGGGCATCCCACTGTCTCAGCCAGTCCTCCTCCCCGCAGCCCACGGGCGTAAACAGATAAGGCGCATCCAGAAGCGTCACCGCCGCCGCCAAAAGCGCACCGATATCCCGATGCTTTCCTTCCACCGTGACAAAGCGGACTTTCCCGCATTCCCGAAAGATTCCTTTGCCGAAACGGATCTCCTTCCCCGGCAAAGATAATTCCCGCAGGCTGTCACAGTAAGCGAATGCCCAGTCGCCCACCTCCTCTATAGTCTGCGGCAGTTCCACACGGCGCAGGCTCTTGCAGGAGAGCATGGCTTTCTTTCCGACGGAGATAACGGCTTTTCCCTCCGTTCCCTCTTTTCCGGCAACCGTCCCGGGGATGGTCAGATAAATATCCTCCCCCTCATAAGAGACGACTTCCAGTCCCTTTTTATATTCCTTTAAAATAAGCGCGCCCTCTTTTGTGGCATAATGATATTCCATATGCTTTTATCTTCTTTTATCCTTTCCGCCGGATATCCGGCCTCTACAGATCCAGCTTCTCGATCTCCTCCATAAATCTGTTCTGTCTCTCGGAGAGCATCAGTTCCTCATTGTGCCTCTGATAATCAGGACAGCCAAAGGAAGCGATAAACCGCGCGCTGTCCTCGTTTACGGTAAGCTCCGTCACAAGGATCAACATCTCATTTCCCTCCCGGAACGCCTCCTCCACAAACACAAACAGGTAATGAAGCCTCCTGCCGATCTCCTCCGTCCGCTTTTTCAAAGAAACCGTCTCCTTCCGGAATTTCTCCCGGATAAGCCCATAGCCCTCTTCCCCGCCGGATACGCCGCTGACTCTGACCTCCTTTTCCGTCTGCTCTAAAAACCGCAGGATAAATTTCTGTTTATACTGCTCCGCATCGGACACGGCACCCGCCGCCTGCAGGGACAAAAGCAGCTTTTCTCTCCCCTGTTTCTGCGCATCCAGCATCTGCAGCAGTTTTTCCGCCTCCACGCAGCCTGCCAGCGCTTTCAGCGGCGTCCGAAGGTCTCCCAGACAGTCCGCAAGCCGCATCGAATCCCGGATTTCTCCCTGCACTTTATCGATCAGCATGCCAAGAAGGGAAAGCCGCTCATCAAAGGACGCCGTTCCTGCCTTCTCCCTGGCTTTTTCCGATGTCTCCCCCGAAAGGATCTCTTCTATTTTGTAATCATTTTTATATTTATTGTACAGATCATAATACGCCGTAAATTCTTTCACGATCCTGTCGTTGCGCAGATACTGCCCTACCAGGGATTCATCCACCAAAAGGCCTTCCTCCTCATAGAGCTGCAAAATCTGCGAAAGATCCTCCCATCCTCTGGCAGTAATATAGGATTTCCCCTTTATCGTCGTTTCCACATGGTAAAAATCATCCTTTTTCAGATCCAGATAGCTGATTACGGCATTATGTAACCCTTTCTCGGAAGCATATTCTTTCCAGACAGTATAATCCGCCTCCACCTCCATGATTTTAAGGCGGTCCAGCGTCACCACATCAAACTCCCGAACGGATTTATTGTACTCCGGCGGATTTCCCGCCGTCACGATCACCCAGCCCTCCGGAACCCTGTGTCTGCCAAATACTTTATACTGTAAAAATTGCAGCATGGAGGGCGATAATGTCTCCGATACACAGTTGATCTCATCCAGAAACAAAATCCCCTCTTTCAGCCCGCTCTCCCGCATCACCTCATAAATGGAGGAGATGATCTCGCTCATCGTATACTCCGACACGTCGTACTGCTTCCCCTCAAATTCCCGGTGGTCGATAAACGGAAGTCCCAGCGCGGACTGCCTTGTGTGATGCGTCATGGAATAAGAGACAAGGGCAATGGACAATTCCTGGGCGATCTGTTCCATAATCGCGGTCTTGCCGATTCCCGGCGCGCCGATCAGGAAAACCGGACGCTGCCGCACAATCGGAATGCGGTAATCCCCAAACTCATCTTTCTTTAAATAGAGCCGCACCGTATCCTTGATGCACTCTTTCGCCTGTTTCATATTCATATCCGTTTATCTCCTTTGATCCTGTCTGTTTTCCAAATACGATGATCCGGTTTTCTCTCCGTTTTCCGGCATCACCTGTTCTCCGGCATCCTCCAGCTCCTCTTCCTCGAGCACCACCGGCAGCGCCCAATGGGGCACGGCAGGACGCCTCTCGTCCTCATTTAAAAAGGCAAATATCACATCGTAATCCGGCATCTTCTCCGGATACACGCCGTAGCCGTCCGTAAAATAGATCAGCCCTTTCAGATTTTCAAACCTTTTCTTTTCTATCAGCTCATCCACATAGGCAAAGACCGGTCTGAAATCCGTGGCGCCGAAGCCTGTCAGTTTTCCCGTTCTGATATATGCCTCAAAATCCTCATCGGAAGTGATCATCACATCGCTTTGCACCTCATTGTCACACTGGACAATATGCACGTTCACCTTACTGAAAAAATTCTCCGCACTCTTCATCATCGAATAGGTCCGGTGCAGAAATCCCTTCACGATCTTCCCCCGGCAGGAAGCCGATGTGTCGATGGCAATCACAAATTCCTTTACTTTTTTAATATCCTTGTATTCGAGAGGCTCCACAAGCGGCATATTCCCATACTGCCCGAGCCCATAAGTATAATAAATATAGTCAAATTCTTCATCGTTGGGATGGATTTCCTCGCCCGTCACCATAAAACGGCGCAGGATATCCCCATAATCATAGCGGTCCCTGACAGCCTCAGCCAGATTTTTTTCCAGAGAATCCTCGTTTCCGTTTTTCCCCGTAAATTTTCCTTTGGAAAAAGTCCTGATATCCGTCCTGACTCTCTCACTGATCTTCTTCCACTCCGCCAGGGAAATCTCAAGCTGCTCCGGCATGTTCCAAAACATGTGCTCATCCCGGTGAAACAAAAGTTTCCACCCCGCAAGCTCTTCCTCGTCCGGCTTTTCTCTCAGAAAATACCGGTATATCTTTTCCGCCGTCAGAGCCCCGCACTTTGTTTTAAGTGCCGCCGCCGCAGCTTTCCGCTCCGTATCTTTGTGCAGTTTGATAAAATGCAGGTCCATCTCCAGCATCACATTTTCCACCGCGATATCCGCAGCCGCATCCCAGTACGTTACCTCCACATCCCCGTACCGGAAAGGATGATAAAACACCAGATGCAGCAGGCTGTGAAGGCAGCACCTGGCAATGTAAGCCGGTTCCCTCTTATAACGGCGCAGCACAAAGGCATCGTCGTACCAGAGCGTCCTTCCGTCCGTCGCCATGCCTTTTAAACCGGGTTTTGATGCCGGTCGTATTTTGGAAAGCGCCACATCCAGAAACCGCATGTTCATCACAATGCTGTCTCCGGAGAGGCGCAGAACTTCCCGTGCAAGCTTTGCTGTTTTCTGTTCTTTACTTATGCTTGTCTCCATACTCTCTCAATCCGGATTTCTTTTTCTTTCGTGTCTATCTTACCAGATTTTCAAGGTTTCGTACAGTGGATAATTATCACCCGCAGGAATGTCCGGGGAAGGGATTCTCATACACGGAGACACCCTCAAGCTCCTCCTCGATCCGCAGAAGCTGATTGTATTTGCTCACCCGGTCCGTCCGGCAGGGCGCCCCTGTCTTGATCTGTCCCGCGTTCACCGCAACGGCAATATCCGCAATAATCGTATCCTCGGTCTCCCCGGAGCGATGGGAGATCACCGCCTTATAACCATTCTCCCGCGCCATCTCTATCGCGGCAAATGCCTCCGAGAGGGTACCGATCTGGTTGACTTTGGCCAAAATGGCATTCGCCGTGTGCAGCCTGATCCCCGCCGAGAGACGCCCCGTATTGGTGACAAAAAGGTCATCCCCCACAAGCTGGATCCTATCCCCGAGCCGCTCCGTCATCTTCCGCCAGCCGTCCCAGTCATCCTCATTCAGACCGTCCTCGATGGAAACGATAGGATACTTCCGGCAGAGTTCCTCATAGAGCGCTATCATCTCATCGGTGCTGCGCAGTACGCTGGCTTCCTTTGTGTCGGCGGCGCTGAGCATATCCCGCCTGCTGCCGTGCAGCGCCTTTGTCTCCCCGGGAAAATAATACATGCCGGAATCCTCCTGATACAGTTCGCTTGCCGCCACATCCAGCGCAATTTTGATATCGCTGCCGGGCTGATAGCCCGCCGCTAATACCGCTTTCACAATATAATCCAGCACTTCCTCCGGATTTTTCAGGGAGGGCGCAAAACCGCCTTCATCTCCCACCCCCGTGGAAAGATTGTCTTTGACAAGAAGCTGCTTCAATTTCTGATACACCTCCGCGCAGATCCGCAGCCCCTCCTGAAAACTTTCCGCCGACACCGGCATAATCATAAATTCCTGAAAATCCACGGTATTATCCGCATGTTTGCCGCCGTTTAAAATATTCATCATCGGCACGGGCATTTTCTTTGCGGAGATCCCTCCGAGATATCGGTAGAGCGGCATATGGAGCGCCGCAGCCGCCGCCCTTGCCGCCGCCATGGATACGCTTAAGGTAGCGTTCGCTCCCATTTTTTCCTTATTTTCCGTCCCGTCGGTTTTAATCAGAATCTGATCGATCTCCTCCTGACAGAGGGCATTTCTGCCAAGCAGCGCCTCCCGCAGTACGGTGTTTACATTCCGCACCGCTTTCTGCACGCCCTTCCCCTGATAACGGCTCTCTTTGTCCCGCAGTTCTACCGCCTCAAACCTGCCGGTGCTGGCGCCGGAAGGAACCCTGCCGGTATAAAGTTTGCCGGAGAGAGGATAGGGAGCTCCCACCGGCGCGGGCACCGTATGGTCCCCGATTTTCTCCTTATGGTTTCCGGCTGCCGCCTCCATATTTCTCCCGTTGATACAGGGGCCTCCGAAGGCTCCCTCCCCGGCTATGACGGTCACCTCCGCCTCCACCGTCGGATTCCCTCTCGAATCCAGAATCTCCCTTGCGTGTACATCCATGATCCTAACTGTTACAGACATAAAAAACCTCCTTTAGAAATACGATTTGTCTTAGTATCTCCAAAGAAGGTTACTTTATCACACTTTTTGTATAACAGTTCTTCGTCCGCCGAAACTATTAAACATTTATTTTTCCACAAGCAGCGACTTCCCTGTCATTTCAGCCGGCTGTTCTTTTCCCATGATCCGGATCAGCGTGGGCACGATATCCGCAAGGCATCCGCCCTCTCTCAGCGTATATTTCTCATCATAGTTGACAAGAATGAAGGGCACCTGGTTTGTGGTATGGGCCGTAAAGGGTGCTCCCGTCTCATAGTCCACAAGTTGTTCCGCATTGCCGTGGTCCGCACAGATAAACAGCACGCCGTCCACGGATTTCACTGCTTCCACGGCTCTTCCCACACAGGAATCCACCGCTTCCACCGCTTTGATCGCCGCTTCCTCCACGCCGGTATGACCTACCATGTCGGGATTCGCGAAGTTGATGATCACCACATCGTACTGACCGCCCGTGATCGCCTCGCAGAGCCTGTCGCACACTTCATAGGCGCTCATCTCCGGCTTTAAGTCATAGGTAGCCACTTCCTTCGGAGAGTTCACAAGAATCCTGTCCTCCCCTTCGTTGGGCTTCTCCACGCCGCCGTTGAAGAAGAACGTTACATGGGCGTACTTCTCCGTCTCGGCAATTCTTGCCTGCTTCATACCGTTTGCCGCAAGCCACTCGCCAAAAGTATTGGTCACCGCAATCTTCTCAAAGGCTACCTTTTTATTCGGAATGGTAGGATCATAATCGGAGAAGCACACATAGGTAAGGTCAAGACGTTTTTCTCTCTCAAATCCCTTGAAATCATCGTCACAGAACGCTCTGGTGATCTCCCTTGCCCTGTCAGGACGGAAGTTGAAGAAAATAACGGAATCTCCATCCTGAATCGTTGCCACGGGCGCGCCGTTCTCCACCACTACGGTAGGCTTTACAAACTCATCCGTCTCCTCTCTGTCATAGGATGCCTGGATGCCTGCGGGACCGCTCTGCGCCTTCTCTCCTTCGCCCTTTGTCAGAGCCGCATACGCCTTCTGCACTCTGTCATAGTTGTTATCCCTGTCCATCGCGTAGTAACGCCCCGTCACAGAAGCGATTTTGCCCACACCGATCTTTGCCATCTCGGCTTCGAGATCTTCCGCATAGCCTTTTCCGCTCTCAGGAGGCGTATCACGCCCGTCCAGGAAGCAATGCACATAAACTTTTTCAAGGCCGTTGCGCTTTGCCAGCTCCAAAAGCCCGTAGAGATGGGTATTGTGGCTGTGTACGCCGCCGTCGGACAACAGGCCGAAGCAGTGGAGCGAACTGTCATTTTTCTTGCAGTTATTTACCGCATCCATCAGAGCCTTATTCTCAAAAAAAGTACCGTCCTGAATCTCTTTTGTAATTCTTGTCAGTTCCTGATATACGATACGTCCCGCTCCCATGTTCAGATGTCCTACCTCGGAATTTCCCATCTGACCATCGGGAAGCCCTACCGCCATACCGCTGGCGTTGCCCTTCACAAAGGGATATTCCGCCATCAGCTTATCCATCACAGGCGTAGCCGCCTCTGCCACAGCATTGTGCTCCTTCGTGTCGTTTAAGCCGTAGCCGTCAAGAATCATTAAAACTACCGGTTTTTTGCTCATTTTTCTTCTCCTCTTCCTCTATTCTATATGATATGATATATTCCCGCAAATACCCTGTCCGAAACCAAAATTTTGACCGTACCGCGAAAATTACCTTTTTCTTACTGCAGATCTTCCACATATTTTTCGGAGACATACCCTTCGCCGCCGTCTTCCAGCCTGATATGATACCATGCCTCATCCACCAGCTCATAATATTCGTAAGTCTCGCCCTGCTTTGCCACCATCAGCACCTCGGAACCCTCCGTTGTCGGTTTATTGCGGACGTTGACATTGGAAAGGATCTGGATTCTTCCCCGGGTTTCTTTTCCGTCGTCCCCGTTATCTCCTCCCTGGTTATCTTCCGAACCGTCCTCTCCCTGTTCGGTCTCTTCCTCCGGCCTCTCATAACGGGAGGATGCGTTGCGCTGCCACAGGATAAACCCGACCGTCAGCATCACGGCCACGACAATAATGCCCAGAATGATCGTAACGGCCTTCATTCCCGCACCGCCGGAATCTTCATCGTCCTCCTCATCCTCGTCATACTCCTCATATTCGCCGTAATCTTCCTCATAGCGGGAGGGCGCCTTCTCATTTCTTACCGGCGGTATTTCCGTCCCCGGATAAGAGTAACTCCGGGGCTCTCCCCGGCTCTGTCCGGAGCCGGCCGCCATTTCCGCTCCCGGACGGCCATAGCCCTCCGCACTCCTTCTATCATGCCTCTCCGCCTCCGGCCGCTTTACGATTGCCTGTTTTGCCTCTAACAGGATTCCCTGCTCTATCAGATCGAATGGGATGTCCACCGTCCTCTGCTCGCTCAGCGGAATCTCATCCTCCTCCACCGGCGCGCCGCACTTATGGCAAAATCTCTCCTCATCCCGAAGCTGCACGCCACAACTGGAACAGAATATCGGCCCTCCGACTTTCTGTCCGCACTTCACACAAAACGTATCCGTATCCAGCAAAACAGCTCCACACTTCCTGCACTTCATTACAGTACCTCCACGCCTCCGGGAAACTTCTCAATTTACTTCCCTAATTATAATGCCTGTTTCGGATTTTTACTACCCATTCTACTTCAAAAATAAATGAATTTTTCCTAAAGATTTCAAAAAATACCCTGTATCGCCCACAAAAAACCGATCAGCATTCAAAATCCCTTACCTCTTCCCTGATATAAACCAATTATACACCCAACAAAGAAAAAACACTATATGCAGTATTTAACTACTGCATATAGTGTCTTAATAACTACGGGAAACTTCTCAATACACAAGTGTATCGAGAAGTAGCGCAAGATTTCCCTCGCGGGAAATCTTGCTTAATAGTTTACAATCTTCCCGAAATCGGCTTTCAGGGAAGCGCCGCCTACAAGGCCTCCGTCGATGTCGGGCTGTGCGAACAATTCTGCCGCGTTGCCTGCGTTTACGGAGCCGCCGTACTGGATGCGGACAGCTTCTGCCGTTGCTTCATCATAGATCTCAGCGATGCAGTCACGGATGCCTTTACATACTTCTTCCGCCTGCTCCGTGGTTGCTGTCTTGCCTGTGCCGATTGCCCAGATAGGCTCATAAGCGATAACCATCTCTTTTACCTGATCTGCCGTGATACCCACAAGATCAGATTTGATCTGGAAACGAATCCAGTCCATGGTAACGCCCATCTCTCTCTGCTCTAAGGATTCGCCGCAGCAAAGAATCGGTGTCAGGCCTGCTTCGAAAGCTTTTTTCACTTTCTTGTTCAGCAGAGCATCATCTTCCTTGAAGTAGTCACGTCTCTCGGAGTGGCCGATGATCACATATTTTACGCCTGCGTCTACCAGCATAGCTGCGGAGATCTCGCCTGTGTAAGCGCCCTTTTCTTCAAAGTACATATTTTCTGCGCCGACTTCAACGTTAGTGCCTTTTACCGCTTCCACAACAGGAACGATGTCAACTGCCGGTACACAGTAAACCACATCTACGCTGTCAGATTTTACCAGATCTTTTAATTCCTCACAAAGTGCTACCGCCTGGCTGGGAGTCATGTTCATCTTCCAGTTTCCGGCTACGATTTTTCTTCTTGCCATTTCCATTTTCTCCTTTTATAATGTTTTTACATATTCCGATTATTGTTATTCTGCTGATAACCGTTTAAAGGCTGTCCGCCCGGCTGCTGATAATTGTTATACTGCACATTGCCGATGCCGTGTGCCGCATTTCTCGCATTGATCTGATCCGTCCAATCTTTGTCTTTCTTATTGGTCACAAGAAGCACAATGCCTACGATCAGCAGAAGCAGTCCGACTAATCCGAATGCGACACCCACGCCGATTCCTACCCCCGGGACGGTATCGCCGACTACGCCCATGGCATCCATATACAATACCGGCACTATGGGAACATAATCCGAATCATTCAGCCTGTAGGGATCATAAACCACTTCGAGAGTGCTGCCCACCTGGTAACCATCACTCATCACCATCATGCTGGTCTCATACCAGTAGCCGTCTTCTTCGCAGTAAAACTCGATCGTTGCCATGTTTTCACTGTCGATATCAGTAATCTCTCCGTAGGTAGATACACCTGTTCTTCTGGCATCTTCTATCTGCTGTTCTATCTCAGCCACAGCTTCATCCATCGCGCCGTTCATCGCGCCGAAAAGCCCGCCGATCGCAAGCCCGATCACCAGAAGAATGGTTCCGAAAATGATTAAAATAATTCCGCCAATTTTTTTCCCTTTACTCATAAGCTTTCTCCTTCATCAACTCGCTTAATACTTGCTTCGCTTGTGCCTGCTTCGCTTGTGCCTACTTCGCTGGCACTATGCTCGTATCCCTCGCTTCGCTCTCCTCGACTCGCAACCGCTTCGCTGGTTGCTCGTATCCCTCGCTTCGCTCGGTCATTTGTCATCCGCCGCCGCTACGCCGGGGAGTTCTTTACCCTCTAAGAATTCAAGGGAAGCGCCGCCGCCTGTGGAGATATGGCTCATCTTATCCGCAAAGCCAAGCTGGTTTACTGCCGCTGCGGAATCGCCGCCGCCGATGATGGTCGTAGCGTCCGTATCAGCCAGAGACTGTGCTACGGCGATGGTTCCTTTCGCAAGAACAGGATTTTCAAACACGCCCATAGGACCATTCCATACAACTGTCTTAGCGGATTTTACAGCATCTGCATAAAGTTTCGCTGTTTCCGTACCGATATCCAGTCCCATCTTATCCGCGGGAATCTCGTTAGAAGGAACTACTTCCACCGCGATCTCGGCATCAATAGGATTCGGGAAATCTGCCGCAATAGTGGTATCTACGGGAAGCAGGAGCTTTTTGCCCTTCTCCTCCGCTTTCGCCATCATCTCTCTGCAGTAATCCAGTTTCTCTTCGTCTACCAGAGAAGTACCGATCTCATAGCCTTTTGCTTTCAGGAATGTATAAGCCATGCCGCCGCCGATAATCAGCGTGTCGCATTTTTCAAGCAGATTATTGATAACATTCAGCTTATCCGCAACTTTTGCACCGCCCAGGATCGCTACGAAAGGCCTTACCGGATTCTCTACTGCATTGCCCAGGAAATCGATCTCTTTCTGCATCAGATAGCCTACCGCGTTCTCGCCGCCTTTTTCCTTGATGAACTTTGTCACGCCTTCCACAGAAGCATGTGCTCTGTGGGAAGAACCGAATGCGTCGCATACATAATAATCAGCCAGGTCAGCCAGCTCTTTGCTGAACTCCTCGCCGTTCTTTGTCTCTTCTTTGCCGCGGAAACGGGTATTCTGCAGAAGGACTACATCGCCTTCCTTCATCTCTTCCACTGCCTTTGTTGCCGCTTCACCCGTCACATTATAATCGGAAACAAAGTTTACTTCCTTGCCAAGCTTCTCGGAAAGCCTCTTCGCTACGGGAGCCAGAGATTCGCCTTCGTTGGGGCCGTTCTTTACTTTGCCGAGGTGGGAGCAGAGAATTACCTTGCCGCCGTCAGCGATCAGTTTGTTGATTGTGGGAAGCGCCGCTACGATACGTGTCTCGTCTGTGATCGCGCCGTCTTTCAGAGGCACGTTAAAATCGCATCTTACCAGCACGCGTTTTCCCTTTACATTGATATCATCTACGGATTTCTTATTTAAACCCATTTCTAAATTCCTCCTATTCCAGTTCCGCATTCGCGGACTCATGATAAAAGGCCCGGCCCTTAGTGGACCGGACCTCATAGTCTCTTACATTAACTTAAAGATTGCTTCCTGAATCAATTAACCTAACTCAGCGAAGTACTTGATTGTACGAACCATCTGGCTTGTGTAGGAGTTCTCGTTGTCATACCAGGAAACAACTTCTACCTGTGTCTTGCCATCCGGCAGAGGGCTAACCATTGTCTGAGTAGCATCGAACAGGGAACCAAATCTCATACCTACAACGTCGGAGGAAACGATCTCGTCCGTGTTGTAACCGAAGGACTCGTTTGCTGCTGCCTTCATAGCTTCGTTCACTTCTTCTTTTGTCACAGCTTTGTTAACAACTGCGAACAGAAGTGTGGAAGAACCTGTCGGAGTCGGAACACGCTGAGCAGCACCGATCAGTTTGCCGGACAGTTCAGGGATAACAAGACCGATAGCCTTAGCTGCGCCTGTGGAGTTGGGAACGATGTTGATAGCGCCTGCACGGCTTCTTCTCTTATCGCCTTTTCTCTGAGGACCGTCAAGGATCATCTGGTCGCCTGTATAAGCATGGATTGTGCACATAATACCGGACTCAACGGGAGCAAGGTCGTTCAGAGCCTTTGCCATAGGAGCCAGGCAGTTTGTTGTACAGGATGCTGCGGAAATGATAGTATCTTCTTTTGTCAGTGTATCGTGGTTTACGTTGAAAACGATGGTAGGAAGGTCGTTTCCTGCGGGAGCAGAAATAACAACTTTCTTAGCGCCTGCATTGATGTGTGCCTGAGCTTTTGCTTTGGAGGTATAGAAACCGGAGCACTCCAGAACTACGTCTACGCCAAGCTCGCCCCAAGGACAATTGTTAGCATCGGGCTCTTTGTAAATCTTAATTGTCTGGCCTTTTACTGTGATCGTGCCTGCTTCGTCATCAGCTGTTACCTGATCTTCTTCGCCAACAGCAACATATCTGCCCTGAGAAGAGTCATACTTTAACAGGTGTGCCAGCATGGAAGGAGTTGTCAGATCGTTGATCGCTACAACTTCATAACCTTCCGCACCAAACATCTGTCTGAATGCAAGACGACCGATACGGCCAAAACCATTGATTGCTACTTTTACTGCCATTTTTTAGTCCCTCCTAAAAAAATTTATATTTTTTCCGACAGGCTGCCCCATCACTCGGAGTTTGTCTGTCAAAATTTTGTCAACACTAGTATTTTACCCAATCTGGTTTTAAAATTCAAGATGTAATTACCATATTTTTCGATATTTTAGGAAAATTTTGCAATTAGCCAATCCCGCTTCCCTTTATACCGCTTTGGAAACGCCGATCAGGGAAATTCCCTTTGCTTTTCCGTTGTTCATCTTACCGATCAGCGCTTTCACGGAAGCCTCCGGTCCCACTACTTTTCCGTTGCAGTACACATTATGGGCCAGATATTTTCCGCCTTCTTTGGAAATGTTTACGGTATGTACTTCCTTGCTGATATCATCCTTGTCATTATACATGGTGAGGATCAGACTCTGGAACTTTTTCCCGAAACTGTCAAAGTCCGCCTCATCGGTGGTCATTTCCGTCTTAAAACCGTGTTTGTCAAGGAAGTCCTTGATCGCTTTGGGCGCCGTACCGAACTTGCCGGAAAGCACCATGCCGTCCTTCTCATATTCGGAAATCATTTTCGCCAGACTCATCACGGCTTTCCCCGTGATACTGTAGATCGCGTTGTAGGTCGCAAAAATCTCACAGCCCGAATACTGCATCGTGGCATCACCGTACGCCATATCCGTATAGCTGTTCTGATCTTCCACAAAGCCCTTATTCTTTGTAATCACAGCAGCATGTTTCTGAAAAGCCTCCTCATTTTTTGCCTGATGAGACGAAAAATCCTTTTTCACGACTTTCTGCTGTTTGCGCATCAGATCCAGGACGCTGATCACCGTGTCATTGTCTACCTTGTTCGGAATCAGCGCACAGATTTTCTTAAATGCTTCCGCCCTCTCCTTTGCGGCATCCGCCGCCTTTCCTGATGCCATGTCTTTTAACAGGCTGCCGGCTTTTGTGCCAAGCGCAGTTAAATCTTCCAGTTTCATAGGAATCCCCCTTATTTATTTTATTTAATTTTTATATTTTTCATTAAACATTTCCGGACGCATACCGTTTTTTCCGCGCTGCTTCCATATCCCGTAATTCTTCCACTCTGCCGGTTACGGCATTCGCCAGAGTCTCTATTCGTTCCTCATCCATAAATTCCGTAGGCACAAAAAGTTCCATGATATCAGCCTCCAGGTTCCGCAGTGCATCAAACGGAATCCAGCTAAAGTCCGAAACCAGTATTATCTGCCTCGAAGCATTGGGACAGAAAGGCTTTGTCTCTATTTCCTCCAACGGATGGATCATTCTCGTAAGTTTATCATGCCAGAGGCTTGTTCCGCTGTCAAATACCGGCGCCGGTCCCTTCCATTCCAGAGTTTCCACATCCCGGATTGCTCCCAGATTACCGAAATGCCGATCCGTATTTGCCATCAAATAATCAAATACCAGCATGTAATCCATAAACTCTCTCATCCCCGGAATGCCAAGCCTGTCACAGGCACTTATGAAATGCTCATACGAAGAAACCTGACTTCTCTTTTTCATGCTGCGGTTAATATGGACTGCACTTACCAGCTCCGTACCGGCATCAATAAAATTTTCGCATACGCTGCAGGGAACACCATCCTCCCACAGCACTTTGTAAGTCACATAATTTTTACCGCCCAGCCTTTGATGCAGCCTTGTTCCGAATACTTCATTGATCGGCTCCTGCATATAAGGATGACTGCCGGCTTTTATCAAACATCTTTTTTTGTCTATGATCTTCCACTTCTTTTTCAGCCAACCATCCGAGGTATTACAGGGAGACATCAGATTAATATCTTTCCCTGCCCGCCCGCCAAACAGAATATTGCCTACATCATCCGAAAAATCATGTTCGAAAAAATTAATGTCTTTCCATTTCAGTTCACTGTCCACAGGCTTCATCCAATACTGGTCAGACAGACTCAGCCCGTAACACCTAAGCAGCAACTGCTCCGAATGCCGGACGCCAAGCTGTTCCAATGCCTCTCTGATTCCCGATCTGCTTGCCGGAATACCTCTGCCAAACCACCACTGATTCAAATCTCTTTTATTGGGAATACCTGTCTTTACCTCTATTCCAACCGGGCGAAAATCCAGCTCGTAATTCTTCACTACTTTTAATATTGCCGCAGTGTCGTCATCTAATTCCAATTCTGCCACAGGCATATTTTTATTCATCAATATGCATCTCACCGAATTTCCTCCCTCCTCTTTTTCTCCTCTGTCCGATGTCTACAGTTTCTTCATCATCTCGATCCTGCCGTTGTATACCGTATAATACCCAAAACCGGCCGCCTTCAGCAGTTCCTCCGCCTTATCAAAATCGGAAGCCACCTCGCCAACCCTGTGGGCATCGGAGCCTATGGTGATCAGCTCACCGCCTAACTCATGGTAACGCACAAGCACCTCCCGGGCGGGATTCATTTCCGTCATCCCTTTCCGGATTCCGGCCGTATTCAATTCCAGCGCCTTCTCCCGGTCAATTAAATAAGAAAGAATTTTGTCTATGATATCTTTATATTTCGCGTATTCATACTGTCTGTCCATTTTTTTGCAGTAGCGTATGATATAGTCCAAATGACCAAGGCAGTCAAAATTCCCGAACACCTTTATGTTTCTGAAAGTCTCCTCCAGATATTCCCGGAGCGCCTCTTCCTCCTCTTTTCCCTCAAAATATTCCGGATAATAGGGATCTTTACCGCCGCATACATGGACCGAAGCGATCACAAAATCATACTCGTGCTCCTTGACAAAACGGACATTCTCCCTTGCCGTATGGGGCTGCATACCTACTTCCAGCCCAAAGAGCAGCTCGATCTGATCCTCATATTTCTTTTTCAGGTTCAGCAGTTCATAGAGATAGGAATCCGCATTCAGCTCAAACTTATCGCTCTGTTCCTTCCCCAGGGGCCTGAAATCAAAATCCACATGTTCCGTAAAACACATAGCCTCCAGCCCCGCGGCAATGCCGTTTTTCACCATCTCCTCCATCGGAGCGTCGCTGTCCCCGGAGTGATGGGAATGTAAATGGTAATCTGCTGTAATTGACATAATGGCCTCCTTTTTCCTGGCGTTACTCTGAATTTAACAGTTTTATCTTAGCATTTCTCATTTTGTTTTACAATCGTTTCCGGAAATTTGCCCGCCTGAGTTTGTTTTCGCCGCAAAGATATGCTATACTTGTTGTCGATAACCCGGGAGTTACAAAATGGAGGCTTTTATGAAAACAGATGACAGAGAAAGATGTTCATGGGCAACTACGGATCTCTATAAGGAATACCATGACAAGGAATGGGGGATACCGGTCCATGACGACAGAAAACTATTTGAGATGCTGATTCTGGAAGGTATGCAGGCGGGATTATCATGGCTGACGATATTAAATAAAAGAACGGCTTTCAGGGAAGCCTTTGATCAGTTTGATTACCAGAAAATCGCGCTCTACGATGAAGCCAAAGTGGAAGAGCTAATGCAAAATGCCAAAATCGTCCGCAATCGGTTAAAGATCAGGTCGGCGATCATAAACGCAGGGCAATTTATCAAAGTCCGGGAAGAATATGGCAGTTTTGATGCATTTATCTGGTCCTATGTCAATCATAAACCTATCCATAACCATTTCCGGTCGATAGCTGAACTTCCTGCAACAACACCGCTCTCGGACAAAATCAGTAAAGATCTGAAAAAACGCGGTTTCAAATTTGTAGGCAGTACGATTGTGTACGCTTATATGCAGTCAATCGGCATGGTAAATGACCATATGAAAGGATGTTATCTCTATACGCCCGAAGAATGAGATGTCAGCTTCCGTTTTATCGGGCAGCGAAAAGCTGAAACAGAGAGCGGCGGGACAGATATTGACCATCCCGAACTGACATAACCCTGTTTCCATAAAAAAGAAAGATTTGCATGTGCTTCATCCAGATCAAGGATTATCTGGCATCTGCTGCGAATGGTTTTTGAAGTTTTTTTCTTACGGATTACAAACTTAAGTTCTCTAACTTCATCGTCTGTAAGTTTTATAATATGCTTTTTAGATCTTGCCATAGGAATCACCGCCGTTTCTTTTATTAAACCTCGAAACAGCAATAATTACCAGAAATATTTGTCTAAATATCGACATGCCAGTACACTAGTACTGCATTGCGGAAATAACGGTGAAAATCAGTGCCCGATATTTGTGTCAGGGCAAGGCGGAAGAAGGAGGCGATGCGGTGGCATCGTTGACTGATGACAACGCAGCAATGACACAAAGAGCGGGTGCTGAGTTCACCGAAATTTCCGCAAGGTAGTACTAGTCCGGTTTTGGTAGTATAAATTATCAGAGTCCCAAAAGGAGGTGCCGTATGTTTCATTACACAGGTTACAGCATCAGAAGGCGGAAAACAGCAAATCTGGTCACGGTGGGTATTGGTATCATGCTGGTTTTTCTGCTGCATGCTTATTTCGGAAGCATACACAGCTACAAAAGCCAGCTTGCGGAACTGGCGGAGCAGGTTCCGGTCAACTGTTATGTGACCAATGTAAACGGAACCCGGGGGAACGGTCTGTTTATTTCCGAGAAACTGGTGGATGGGCTTATCCGTTCTGACAACATAACGGAAGAATCTTTTCAGGTATGCATGATGGCGGGGGAAGGGGAGTTTGAACCCATAGATTATCCAAAGTATCTGAATCTGCATGTCGCCGGTGTGAACAGGGCGGAGGCGGTGGACGGCCTGCAGGAGGACATGATCCATATGGAGCCGGAGAGGCGGGATGCTTTTTTCGGATCGGAGGAGAGGGCGTGTATTGTCAGTGAAAAGGTTATGAGGAGGCAGGGCTGGGAGGTCGGAGATACCGTTACATTGACGTTCTATTATTATAATGCGGACAGCGCTCTGATGAAGCTGGATGTACTGCCGATGGGGGCAGCGGAAGTGAAGATCGCGGGCACCATGGATGATCTGCTGGGAAAAACGTCGGTGAACGCGATGGATATGATTTTGCCGTTTGAAGCGGTCCGCGGAATCTATCATCAGTATGATGTTCCCTTCTTTACGGATACGGCGCTGTTTTGTGTGAAAGATCCGATGGAACTGAATGCGTTTAAACAGGAGATGCAGGACATCGGATTTACGGAGGCAGATCCTCTGGCGGGTGATTCCTATCAGGGGCATTCTCTTTTTGTCAGGGACAGCAGTTTTACCGCACGGGCAACGGATCTTCTGCATTCCATCGAATTTATGGAATCGTTTTTTCCGGTTGTCTGCATTTTGGTGCTGCTGATCGGTTATGTGGTAAGTTTTCTTTCCGGGAACAGCAGAATGGAGGAGTACGCGCTCCTGCGGCTGCAGGGCGTAAAAAACAGGAATGCGGCGCTGTTGTTTTTGCTGGAACAGATGGTGCTGGTATTTTTGGGGAATCTGCTGGGTGATGTGTTGGCACTGCTGCTTTCGGCAGATCCGGGGACGGTGCTTGTTGTCAATGGAATACTTCTTGCCGCCTATCTGGCAGGGGCGGCGGCGGCTTACGGACGGATTGGCAAAAACAGCGTGATGCGTCTGTTATCTTCACAATAGGAAAGGTCAGGGGGGGACGGAGAAGATGGATAACATGATTACGGCGGAAGGAGTCGGTTACACGTACCAGTCAAAATATCTCAGGACAAGAGCACTTTCGGAAGTAACCTGCAGTTTTGAGAGGGGAAAGATCTATGCGATCACCGGAAAATCCGGTAGCGGAAAGAGTACGTTTTTATCTCTGCTGGCGGGGCTGGATGTGCCCACGGAGGGGAAGCTTTTAGTGGGCGGCAGGGATATCAGAGAGATAGACCGGGATAAATACAGGATGGAGCAGGCGTCAGTGATCTATCAGGCATTTCATTTGTTTCCTCTGCTTACGGTGCTGGAAAATGTGATGTTTCCGATGCAGCTTCGGCATGTGCCGAGAAAGGAGGCTATGGCGCAGGCCAGGGAGTTTCTGGGGAAGGTAGGGCTGAAAGAGGAGCTGTTTCGGAAGATGCCTGGTATGATAAGCGGCGGAGAGCAGCAGCGGGTGGCAATCGCCAGGGCTATGGCTTCCGGCGGACAGATTCTTCTGGCGGATGAACCCACCGGGAATCTGGACAGCCAGAATGAGAAAACGATTGTGGATCTGCTTTGTAAGATGGCACATGAGGAAAACTATGTGGTGATCGTTGTGACGCATAATGAAAAGGTGGCAGAGGCGGCCGATGTGGTATATTGGATGCTGGACGGGGTACTGGAGGTGGTCAGGGAATGAAGAACAGTCTGAAACAAATGCTGCGGACTCCTGTAAAGACAGTTCTGTTTCTGGTACTTACATTTTTTGCGGCGCTGCTGATAACCCTGGGCGCCTCTATCTGGGTGAAAAGTTACAGAACCATGGCGGAATATGAGGACCGCTTTATCACTATAGCTACCGTGCGGCAGGTACCGAGAGCCTTTGAACAGAAGCTGCAATGGGACGCTGAGCAGAAAAGCTATCAACTGATAAAGAAGGAGCAGTTTACCTCTTACAGGACGGTGGAGGAACTGGATTTTCCGGGGGCTCGGTATGTGTCGGGACCGGAAAAAAGGGCTTATTATGGTTCTTATACGCCGGAGTATGTCAAGCTGTGGAAAAGCCAGAATCCCGACAGGGTAAAGACATCCTTTGTGATCGCGGAGTTTTCACCGCTGGAGGATTGTGTGCCGGATGAATCCGTTCAGATTAAAATATCAAAGGTAGTCGGCGGGGACAAGAGGCTTGCGGATAATGTGATATGGTTCTGCGACCACAGAAATCCGGAGCCGGAAAAACTGTATCAGGATAAAACGTATGTGGCAGCGCTTGTGAGTTATCTCTATATTCACGGGACAGCATTGGAGCGGGCGTATCAGGAAGCGGGGATGGGAGAACCCAGGATTGATCTGGAGTATATTCCTTATACGCTGGCGTCGGAGATTTTTTATCCGGACGGAAGAGCGGCAGAGGATATGTTCAGGGACGGACAGGAAATTTTTGAGCTGACGGATGGGTTTTATGAGACGGATGCCGGGCGCAGGCTTCTCTCTATTATAGAGACCATGGAATGGGGATATGATATTCAGCCGGTGACAGGGACGAACGAGACTTGCCTTTTGATGCCTTTTTATAACGGGGATTCTTTTATCACGGAAGGGAGGGATATCAGCCGGGAGGAATATGAGGCGGGAAGTAAGGTCTGTCTTGCGCCGAAGGTTTTTATGGAAAACAACGGGCTTGTGCTGGGGGATAACGTTACCGTGCGGCTTCTGTTTACCAATGGAAGGAAGAATGCGGGAAGGGATTTCTGGCTGGAAGGTTCCTTTTCCGCCAGTGCGTCTTATATTGATGAGAATGGGGAGACGCTTGAGCCTTTTGAGACTTCGGAATATACGGTTGTAGGGATTTACGATACGGTATCGGAAAACATGGACGCCGTCAACACTTATACTTCCGGTTCGGATGAGCTGATCGTGCCGATGAAGTCCATTGAGGCGGGAGACGAAAATAATCTGATGGATATCGGTCCCATGTCGGACAGGAACGCGTCGTTTCGGATTCCCAACGGAACGATAGAAGAATTTTTACTGGGCTGGTCCCAATGCGATATGGAAGATCTGGAATTTACGTTTTACGATATGGGATATTCCGCACTGAAGGCGGGGATGGATGATATGAGGAATCTTTCTTATCTTCTGCTGGTGTCGGGCATTCTTCTCGCGGGACTGCTTCTTTCTTTTTTCAGCCATCTGTTTATCACAAAACAGTCGAAGCGGACAGCGATAGAACGTTCCCTCGGGATGAGCGTTATGCAGTGCAGGTGGTCCATACTGTCCGGGTTTGTCCTGTTGGTCCTTTCAGGCAGCATCCTGGGCTGCGCCGCAGGGGCAGTGGCCGCCGCCGGGGTATCTGCGGAGAATGCAGGCAAATCTTATTTCGACACGGCATATACGGCAGGGGCGGTCCATGTGACAAAGGAAGTTGCGGTGGATGAGGTGCGGATGGAAGATCAGTGGCTTCTTGCCGCCGGCTGTGCTGCGGCGATTACGGCTGCGGGCGCGGGAATCGCGCTTTACAGGATAAACAGAAGCCTGAAAAAAGAGCCCATGAAACTGCTGGCTGAGCGGGATAAGGAATAGCAGCCTGAAAGATGCTCACCGTATCAGGCCTGCCGGCGTAATATTGTCAAAATAATTTTGTATGGATTGATCGAACCCTTTTCAGATGCCAGGAGTTTTGTACTCTGAGGCTTTGGAACAGGGTTCGGTGTTTATAAAGATGAGTCATTATATCCCATACCTGAATGGAGGGGAAACATTGGAAGAGTCTATCGGTTACCTGCCGACATCAGATGAATTGGTATATATGGGAATATTTTCGCTTGTAGGAGGCAGTACAACAGAAGCTTATACCTTAGATTTTTCGATCTTAACAAATTATCCTGAATTATCAGATAGCGGCGAGCCGAATGAGAATGCACAGGAAGCGGCTGCATTGAATCTGGGCAGCAGTGGCGCTACCGTGTCAGGGATGATAAATTCACCTGTTGATAACGATTGGTATTCTTTTACGGTTATTGATAGTCCCAGATATAATAAGATGAGATTAAATCTAACTTCGACTTCAGCAGTAAACGGCTGCAAACTTGAGATATACAGAAATATGACAGAGGATTATTTTACAATGCAACTTGGCGGAAGCGGCACCGGAGAGGGAGAAGTAGATTTGCCCGCAGGTACATATTATATTCGTGTGATGAGTACAAATACTTTTAGCAATTTTAATCCGTTGGAACTGCCGTCTTATAGTCTTTCCGTAGTACCTGTATCGAGAGTAGATGGGATTAAAATTACAACGTATGAGGGGATTAAAGTTACGGAAGGTTCATATCATGAGGGCTATTCTTATCGCATATGGGACTTAGTAGGTACAGAACCAACTTTTGTAAATGTTATAGGACTGGCGTATTACACAGACAGTATGGGAAATAAAACCGGGGCGGCAAATGTAAAGGTCAAAGGAACGGTTGTAAATACTTCATATGAATTATCAGATGAGCCGGAGCTGTCGACAACATATGGCTCAGCTATTACCCGTGAAGATGGTTTCTTTTTTATAAGGGTATATCTGAATAAGTCGTTGGGATACCGGCATTATAGTGGTGACAATTACGATTATATGGAAGTAGAGGCTTGCCCTCAATTTAATATTCAAAAGAAAGCTACAGGTTTTTTCTATTTATTACACTCATTTTAAAGCTTTAATCGCCGATATATATAATAATTAGGTTATACCGCGCAAATGGAATTGCGGAAAATATTCAAAGGAATGGAGGTAGTTTGGTATGAGAGTTGGTGGATTCGGAGGTATCCCTGCGGGCGTGATGATGCCGGAGCGGAATGTTCCGGAAATCGAGGACCAGATACGGTCTGCGGACGATCTGTTCGGTCCGGGATACGAGGTTAAGATTTCCGAGGAGGGGAGAAAACTGCTCGAGGGGCAGACGGGAGAGGAAATTCCGAAAGATATCGGGGCGCAGGGTACACAGTACAATGAAAAGGTGGAGATGCTGCTGCGGCAGATGGAGGAAGTACATCAGGAAAGAAAAATCAGAAGTGAATATTATGATGAACTGGAGAATGTCATTGAGTTACAGATAAAGGTCACGAACGCCGCCTATGGCAGGATGAAAGACAGTTCGGCGTATCAGGATCCATTGATGAAAGAGGTTGTCAATAAACAGCAGCTATTGCAGGAAGAGATGCAGGAGCAGAAGGACTTTCAGGCGGAGGAAGCCCTGAAAAGGCTGGAGGAGGCACAGCGGGCAGCGGCTGTGCAGACATCCCGGAAGAAGGAAGAAATCAATGAAAATAACCGGGATCTGGTGACTTTGCTCAGGACGATGGAAGAAGCCGAAAAGGCGGAGGAAGAACAGAAAAACAACGGTGTGGATAAAGAGGATGGCAAAGATAACAATATATCCGACACGGAGAGTTCGGTAAGCGATACGATTCATCATTCTGCAGCGGAACTTATGAAATCTTCCCTGAACCATGAAAGGGGTGTGGAAGAGGTGTCGAATATGGTCAGCGATGGCGGGCATTACTTCCTTTCCAAGGCGGACGGCATTGCCCAAAATCTGCTGAAAAAATGCAGAGTGCTTAAAGCTGCCGTCCAGGATGAGTCTTTTACGGTCGGACAGTTGGGAGAGGCGATGGAGAGTTTCCGGAGCGAGGTAAAAATAAAACTTGAGGAGGCTTATATCCTCGGAAGCTTCGGGACGCAGGTGCTGCGGGATATGCGGGACGTTAAGCTGCAGCGTATTGCGGATAATCCGCTGCAGAGCATGCAGCAGATCAAAGACGGCATGATGCAGGCGGCGTCTGATGCCGCGCTTGGAGAAGCGAGACAGAGCAGTATTGATAAATCCACCGAAAAGCTGGCGGAGGAGGTAGAAGAGTTAATTGACGAGCGCAATGGCGTGAACAGGAATCCGGCGGAAACGGAGAAGGAAAAAGAAGAGAAGGACGTACTGCCGGAGGAACTGCTGCAGAAGGATGCAAAATAGGCGCTGATCAATATTGTATAAGAATTTTTACAGGATAAACGAAGCCTGAAAGATGCTTACCGTATCAGGTCCGCCAACGTAATATTGTCAAAATAATTTCGTATCAACTGATCGAGCCCTTTCCACATGCCGAGAGTTCTGCACTCTGACGCTCTGGAACAGGGCTCGGCGTCATTTTCAAGACAGCTTACGGGGGCGAGAGATTCCTCGGTCAGCTCAAGAATTTCGGTCACGGTATATTTTTCGGGGGCTTTGTTCAGGCGGTAGCCGCCGCCCTTGCCGCGAAGCCCGGTGAGGATTTTTCCTTTTACGAGCATTTTCAGAATACTCTCCAAATATTTTTCGGATATTTCCTGTCTTGCGGCTATCTCCTTAAGCGGCACATAGCCGTCATTGTTCTGCTGTGCGAGGTCTATCATAACCCGCAGGGCGTAGCGCCCTCTGGTGGATATCATCATGGTTTTCTCCGTTTCTTTACCGTTTTTTTGCAACATAGGACGGTGCCATTCGGACTGGTTATTCCTACATTCCTATCATATTACAGGGTAATTAAGTTGGCAAGGGGGAAAGATAGTTGAGGTTCAAATTTCAAATGAATATTGACAAAACGGACGGTAATGGATATGATATATAAAACCTATTGAGATAGTAGGAAAATAAAATAACAGCAGGAGGGAATTTATTGTGGCAATCTATAAAAACATAGCGGAACTGGTGGGCAGGACGCCCCTGCTGGAAGCGGGAAATTTCGGGAAGAAGTTTGCGCCGGATGCGACGATCCTTGCGAAACTGGAATATTTCAATCCGGCGGGCAGCGTGAAGGACAGAGTGGCGAAAGAGATTATTTTTGACGCCCTGGAAAAGGGCGCTCTGACAAAGGATTCCGTGATCATCGAGCCCACAAGCGGCAATACGGGCATCGGGCTTTCCGCGATCGCGGCGTCCCTGGGCATCCGGATTATTATCACGATGCCGGAGACGATGAGCGTGGAGCGCCGGAATCTGATGAAGGCTTACGGGGCGGAACTGGTGCTGACGGACGGGGCAAAGGGGATGAAGGGCGCAATCGGGAAGGCAGAAGAGCTGGCGGCAAAGATACCGAACAGCCTGATTGCCGGGCAGTTTGTAAATCCGCTCAATCCGAAGGCGCACAGGGAGACTACCGGACCGGAGATTTGGGAGGATACGGAAGGAAAGGTGGACATCTTTGTGGCAGGTGTAGGCACAGGCGGCACCATCAGCGGTACCGGAGAATATCTGAAAGAGAAAAATCCGGCGGTGAAGATCGTAGCGGTGGAACCGGCGGATTCCCCGGTGCTGTCGGAGGGAAGATCGGGAGCTCATAAAATTCAGGGGATCGGCGCGGGATTTGTACCGGAGGTCTTAAATACGGAAATTTATGATGAGGTTATCAGAGTGGAGAGCCGGGACGCTTTTGCGATGGGCAGGGAGTTTGCGAGATGCGAGGGCATTTTGGTCGGTATATCTTCCGGCGCGGCGCTCCATGCGGCGGCGGAACTTGCAGGGAGAGCGGAGAATGCGGGAAAGGTGATCGCAGTGCTGCTTCCCGATACGGGAGATCGGTATCTGTCTACGGAGATGTTTGAGGATTGAACCGCGGCGGGGGATGAAAGAAAAGACGCCGGGGCAGGTTGATGCTGGCGGTTCGGAGATGGGAAGTAAATGAAAAAAAGATTATTACAAATCCTGTTGGTGCTGGGGGTTTTGACACTGTCATACCAGGGTATCCGGCAGTATGACAGGTATCTTCAAAACAGATCCTGCACCAGAGAGATTTTTGCGATGGATACCGTGATGAGTTTTACGGCTTACGGGAAAGATGCGGAAGCTGCCATAGAGGCTGCCGTGCAGGAGGTTCGGCGGTTGGACAGCCTTTTATCGACAGGCAGCGTATCCGGCGAGGTATCGAAACTGAATAAGGCGGGAGCGGCGGCTGTCTCGGAGGATACGGGAGAACTTTTTATAAGGGGAATGGAAATTTATGAGGACACGAAGGGAGCGTTTGACTTTACGGTTTATCCGCTGATGTGTCTGTGGGGATTTCCGACGAAGGAGTACCATGTGCCGACACAGGAGGAACTGCGGGAAGTGCTTCCTTTGGTGGATGCGTCAAAAGTGAAGATGGAAGGTGATAAGGTATCTTTGGGGAAGGGACAGCAGGTTGATTTCGGCGGAATCGCAAAGGGCTATGCTTCCGGGCGGGTGATGGAGGTTTACCGGGAGTATGGGGTTAGTTCCGGTATGGTTTCTCTTGGCGGAAATGTACAGGTGCTTGGCAGAAAACCGGACGGTTCGGCGTGGAAGATCGGAATCAGGAATCCGGAAGGGGCACTGGGAGAGATCGTTGCCTCGCTGGATGCGGAGGACTGCGCGGTGGTAACTTCGGGAGGTTATGAGCGGTATTTTGAGGAGGATGGTACTACCTACATCCATATCCTGAATCCTGCCACAGGCTATCCGGCGGTAGGAGAGCTGGCTTCCGTGACGGTGGTATCGGAGGATGGTACGCTGGCGGATGCGCTGTCTACATCTCTTTATATTATGGGGATGGAGGATGCGGTTTCTTATTGGAAAGCTTACGGGGATGAGTTTGAGATGGTGCTGATTACGGAGGCAGGAGAGATTTACGCGACGGAAGGTATTTTCGGCCTGATCAGGACGGAGAGAGAAGTGGAAGAGATAACCGGATAACCGGCAAAAATGGATTTTTAGTATCTGTTTTTCTTGACAAAGACACCCGGAAGAACCTACAATGTAAAACGATGTTGAATACAAAGAGGAGCACAACGGACATATACAAAGACAGGCGGATAACGATGGTATCCGGTGAAAAAGTGTGCAAAAAAGGAGAACAATATGGCAAACGAGAAAATTCCCTATAAAATTTATCTGTCGGAGGAGGAGATGCCGAGAGACTGGTACAATGTGCGGGCGGATATGAAGACAAAACCGGCGCCGCTTTTGAATCCGGCGACGAAGGAGCCCATGAGTTTCGAGGATCTTCGTCCTGTTTTCTGCGATGAGCTGGTGAAGCAGGAGTTGGACGATACGACGAAGTATATTCCGATACCGCAGGAAATCAGGGACTTTTACAAAATGTACCGTCCCTCCCCTCTGGTGCGTGCTTATTGTCTGGAGGAAAAGCTGCAGACACCGGCAAAAATATACTATAAGTTTGAGGGAAACAATACATCCGGTTCCCATAAGCTGAACAGCGCCATCGCTCAGGCATATTATGCGAAAAAGCAGGGCTTAAAGGGCGTGACCACAGAGACAGGCGCGGGGCAGTGGGGAACGGCGCTTTCTATGGCGTGCTCCTATCTGGAACTGGACTGTAAGGTGTATATGGTGAAGGTGAGCTATGAGCAGAAACCGTTCCGGCGTGAGGTGATGCGAACTTATGGTGCGACAGTTACGCCTTCGCCGTCAATGCTCACCAATGTCGGCAAAAAAATCAATGCAGAATTTCCGGGGACAACGGGAAGCCTGGGTTGTGCGATTTCAGAAGCCGTGGAAGCAGCAACAGCACAGGAAGGGTATCGGTATGTATTGGGGTCTGTATTGTCGCAGGTTCTTTTGCATCAGACAATTATTGGATTGGAAACCAAGTCTGCACTGGATAAATATGGGATTAAGGCAGATGTGGTAATTGGCTGCGCAGGCGGCGGATCAAATCTGGGCGGTTTGATTTCTCCTTTTGTAGGAGAGATGCTTCGAGGTGAGGCAGATTATGAAATTATAGCAGTGGAACCAGCTTCCTGTCCAAGTCTTACACGCGGAAAATATGCATATGATTTTTGTGATACAGGAAAAATATGTCCATTAGCAAAAATGTACACATTGGGAAGCGGATTTATCCCATCGGCAAATCATGCGGGAGGATTACGCTATCATGGTATGAGTTCAATTATATCGCAATTGTATGATGACAAACTGATATCTGCAAGAAGTGTAGAACAGACAGAAGTATTTAAAGCTGCTCAGACATTTGCAAAAGTTGAGGGAATTCTGCCAGCTCCTGAGAGCAGCCATGCGATAAAAGTTGCGATTGATGAGGCATTAAAGTGTAAGGAGACAGGTGAAGAGAAAAATATTGTCTTTGGACTTACAGGAACAGGATATTTTGATATGGTTGCTTATCAGAAATACAATGATGGAGAAATGGTCGATTATATTCCTACAGAAGAGGACTTGATAAAGAGTTTTGCAACACTTCCACAGATAAATGGTTAAGAGTATCGATTGAAAAATCCCGATGCGCTGATTTTTCAATCAGTAATTTAAGTTTCTGACATGGTGGATTAGTATAAAGAATATGAAATTGTCAAAAAGTACATATTTCATATTCTTTTTTATGCTGCACGTGCCTCGCGCGGCGATTAGGGGAAGATGGCTCTTCCCTACTCGATTGCACACGGATGACCAGCGCGCTCAAATTTTTTACACACAAAAAAAATGGGGCCTACAGGGCTCGAACCTGTGACCCTCTGCTTGTAAGGCAGATGCTCTCCCAGCT
>OFHA01000638.1_pt1 | contig 29480 bp, 27 predicted proteins | sample 1521891 | NCBI WGS metagenome assembly OFHA01 (sample SAMEA3504089, study PRJEB24116) | mouse gut metagenome | biome: mouse gut; feature: mouse-associated habitat; material: faeces | place: Denmark | collected 2011
AATATTTTACCTCTTGTGCGAGTACCCTCGCTTCGCTGGGGCAGACCCTGCGCATCCATATTTTTATCTTCTCTTCTGTTACGTTTTTCTTTCCTGTTACAGGACTCAGGCGGTTACAGCAGTTCCTTCAATATCTGGTTTACCATTCCGGGATCTGCCTTCCCCCGCATGGCCTTCATGGTCTGTCCCACCAGAAATCCAATGGCTTTTTCCTTTCCATTCCGGTAATCCTCCACGGATTTGGGATTATCTGTGATAACCTGTTCAATGACGTCCCGCAGTTCCCCTTTATCACTGACAGTTTTCAGACCGTGTTCTCTGACATAATCATCCGGGTCAATGTCCTCATCAAATATTTTTTCAAATACTTCTTTTGCCACGGTGCCGTTAATGCTGCCTTCCTCCGTCAGAGCAATCAGCTTCGCCAGATTTTCCGGTGAAAAGCGGATTTCCTCCGGCTCCATTTCCTGTTCCTTTAACAGGCGCATGGTCTCACCCATCAGCCAGTTGCTCACTTTTTTCGGCTTCTGACACAGTTCCGTGGTGGCTTCAAACAAATCTGCCAGATGTTTGGAAGAGGTAATAATCTGTGTATCGTAATCCGGCAGCCCGTACTCCTGCCGGTATCTTGCCATTTTCTCCGGGCGCAGCTGGGGCTGTCTTTTCCTGATTTCAGCAATCCATTCTTCGCTGATGGAAAGGGGAACCAGATCCGGCTCCGGGAAATACCGGTAATCCTGGGCGTCCTCCTTACTGCGCATGGCATAGGAATACTCTCTGGCGTCATCCCATCTTCTGGTTTCCTGAACCACCTGTTTTCCGGCCTCCAGCAAATCAATCTGCCTGTTTTTCTCGTGTTCTATGGCTCTGGCAATGGCTTTGAAGGAGTTCAGATTCTTCATTTCCGTTCGGGTGCCCAACTCCTCCGTCCCCGCTTCCCGCACAGACAGATTCACGTCTGCCCGCATGGAGCCCTCGTTCAGTTTGCAGTCAGAAGCCCCCAGATACTGAATCATCATCCGCAGCTTTTCCAGATAAGCGATCACTTCCTCCGGGGAACGCATATCGGGCTCGGAAACAATCTCGATTAAAGGCACACCGGAACGGTTGTAGTCCACCAGGGAAGCGTCTCCCCATTCCTCATGGATTAATTTTCCCGCATCCTCTTCCATATGAATTTCATGGATTCCTATGGTTTTCGTTCCGGCAGAAGTTTCAATTTCAATTCCTCCATCTCTGCAAATGGGCAGATATAACTGGGAAATCTGATAATTCTGGGGATTGTCGGGATAAAAATAATTTTTCCGGTCAAATTTACAGTTTCGGGTAATGGTACAGCCGGCTGCAAGGCCCACTGCCATGGCATATTCCACCACCTGCTTATTTAAGACCGGAAGTGAACCCGGCATTCCGGTACATACCGGGCAGGTGTGGGTATTTGGCGCTCCCCCAAAGGCGGTGGAACACCCGCAGAAAATCTTTGTTTTCGTGGAAAGCTCCACATGAACCTCCAGCCCGATTACTGTTTCATATTCTTTGCTCATGTTCTCACCTCCTGTTCTGCTCAAATGCATAAGCGGCCTGCAATATCTTTTTTTCCTGAAAACAGCCGCCCATGAACTGCAGGCCCATGGGCAGTCCCTTTTTGTCCAGCCCGCAGGGCACTGTCATGGCAGGCAGTCCGGCCAGATTTGCAGAAACGGTATAAATATCTCCCAGATACATTTTTAACGGGTCGCACAGGCTCTTTCCGATTTCCGGTGCAGTGGAAGGAGTTGTTGGCCCAAGAATAACATCATATTTTTCAAAGGCCTGGTCAAAAGCCTGTTTTATCAATGCTTTGGTGCGCAGCGCTTTCAGATAATAAGCGTCATAATAGCCGGAACTCAGTACAAAGGAGCCCAGCATAATCCTCCGTTTCACTTCCGCCCCAAAGCCTTCGGAGCGGGATTTTCTGTACATCTGATGAAGCCCTTCGTATTCTCTGCTGCGGTATCCGTATTTCACTCCGTCAAACCGGGCCAGATTGGAGCTGGCCTCGGCACAGGCAATGACATAGTAGGCCGGGATAGCATATTCCACAAGGCTTAAATCAAATTCTTCCACAAGAGCCCCCTGTTTTTCCAGTTCTTTTGCCGCTGCAAGTACAGCTTCCCGGATTTCCCCGTTCAGCCCCTCCCCCAGATAATCTCCCGGAATTCCGATTTTCATTCCTTTGACGCCATTTTTCAGGCCGGAAGTAAAATCGGTATCCTTCCGGTTCAGGGAGGTAGAATCTTTTTTATCCCAGGAAGCAGCCATTTCCAGAATAGCCGCACAGTCCGTCACATCTTTTGCTATGGGCCCGATCTGATCCAGGGAGGAACCATAGGCAATCAGCCCGTATCGGGAAACCGTTCCATACGTGGGTTTTATCCCTGTCACACCGCAGAACGCACCGGGCTGGCGGATGGATCCGCCCGTATCAGAGCCCAGCGCATAAAAGCATTCCTGAGCTGCCACTGCCGCACAGCTGCCGCCGGAAGACCCCCCTGGCACATGGTCCCGGTTCCAGGGATTACGGGTAATCCCAAAGGCTGAGGTTTCCGTGGTGCTTCCCATGGCAAATTCATCCATATTTGTTTTTCCGAGAATCACCGCTCCTGCTTTCTGCAGGTTCAGCACTGCTTCTGCTGTGTAAGTCGGCACAAAATTTTCAAGGATTCGGGAGCTGCATGTGGTCCGCAGCCCTTCGGTGCAGAGATTGTCTTTGACTGCCATGGGAACTCCGGCCAGAATGCTGTCCAGTTCTCCCCTGTCCAGTTTTTTCTGAATCTCTGCCGCCTGCTGCAGGGCTCCCTCTTCCTCTACTGTCACATAACTGTGTATCTCCGGCTCTGCGTCACGGATTTGCTCCAGTGACGCCTGAACCCCTTCTGTTACACTGATTTCCCTGTGTTTTATTTTTTCCGCAAGCTGTACTGCGGTAAATTGTCTGATTTCTTTCAATGACATGGGCTTTCCCTCTCTCATTCTACTGTTTTCGGCACCTGATAACTTCCATCCCGGACTTCCGGAGCATTTTTCAGCATGTTTTCACGGTCGTCCCCGTTTGTCACCACATCTTCCCGGAACACATTGTTCACAGGAAATATATGGGCCATGGGCTCCACGCCGGAAGTATCCAGTTCGTTGAGTTTATCAATATAATCCAGCATTTCCTCCATATCCTTTCCGGCTCTTTCTTTTTCCTCTGAAGTCAGTTCCAGCTTTGCCAGAATTCCCAGATATTCTATGGTTTCCTCTGAAATCACATTCCTGCCCTGTGTCTTTTCTGTCTTTTCCACTCCTGTTTCCCTCCTAATCTCTGACTCTGATATGCACTTCCCGAAGCTGCTGCTCTGTTACCTGACCAGGGGCGCCGCACATGAAATCCTGGGCGTTTGCGCTCATGGGATAAGCAATTACTTCACGGATGTTTTCTTCTCCCCGCAGCAGCATCAGCATACGGTCAATTCCTGGCGCCATGCCTGCGTGGGGCGGCGCCCCGAACTGAAATGCATGATAAAGAGCTCCAAATCTGTTTTTCAGCGTTTCCTCATCATATCCTGCAATTTCAAAGACTTTCACCATAACCTGCAAATCATGGTTGCGGACTGCACCGGAGGAAAGCTCTACCCCGTTGCATACAATATCGTACTGATATGCCAGAATATCCAGAGGATCCATGGTTTTAAGCGCTTCCAGCCCGCCCTGAGGCATGGAAAAGGGGTTGTGGGTAAAGGTCAGTCCTTTTGTCCTGGGATCCCGCTCAAACATGGGAAAATCGTTAATGTAACAGAAGCGAAATGCATCTTTTTCCAGTAAATCCAGCTTTTCTCCCAGCTCTGTGCGTATCATCCCTGCGAAATAAGCTGCCCGTTCTTCCCGGTCAGACATAAAAAATATGGTATCTCCTGTTTCCAGTTTTCCAAGGCTGCGGAATTCCTCTTTCCGTTCATCCGGTATAAATTTGTCGATTGGCCCCTTAAAGCTTCCGTCTTCTTCCACTTCCAGATAACCCAGTCCTCCCATGCCGATTCCGGTAGCAAATTTCAGTAATTTTGCATGAAAACTTCTGGACATTTTCCCGTGAACCCGGATGGCCCGCACGGTTTTTCCAAGAAATGGCTGAAACGTACATTTCTGAAAAAATTCTGTCAGATCTGTGATACGCAAAGGGTTCCGTAAATCAGGCTTGTCTGTTCCAAATTCCAGCATTGCCTGTTTATAACTGTACACGGGATAGGGCGCCTTTGTGACCACGCTTCCTTCCGGTGCAAATTTCTCAAAAACTGCAGACAATACTTCTTCCCCCACCCGAAAGACGTCCTCCTGGTCGGCAAAACTCATTTCAAAATCAAGCTGGTAAAATTCTCCCGGCGAACGGTCTGCCCTGGCGTCCTCATCCCGAAAACACGGAGCTATCTGAAAATATCTGTCAAAACCGGATACCATCAGAAGCTGTTTGTACTGCTGGGGCGCCTGAGGCAGCGCATAAAATTTCCCTTTGTATTTTCTGGAGGGAACAATATAATCCCTGGCTCCTTCCGGGGAAGATGCACAGAGAATCGGGGTCTGAATTTCCAGAAATCCCATCTCTGTCATTTTCTCCCGCAGATAAGCAATGACACTGGAGCGGAACATAATGTTCTCCTTTACTTTCTGGTTCCTCAAATCCAGGTAGCGGTATTTTAACCTCACATCTTCCCGAACCTCTCTGCTGGTCATCACCTCAAAAGGCAGGGGTGCGTATACATCTCCCAGAATCTGAATTTCTTTTGCCTCCAGCTCTATGGTCCCTGTGGGAATCTTCGGGTTGTAAGTGTCTTCATCCCGCTGTTCTATCACACCCTGAATGGATACCGCCTGTTCTCTGCGGATTCCCTCTAACAGCTTCCCATCCCGGATTACCACCTGCATCACAGCATACATATCTCTCAGATCTATAAAAGAAACGCCGCCATGGTCCCGGATGTTTTCCACCCACCCGGCTGCCCGGATGGTCTTTCCAATCTCTGCTTCACTTACCCTGTCTAATGTTATGTCTCTGTAAATCCTGCTCATAATTCCCTCCATTCCTGGCGTCTTTGGCACAAAGAAAGTCATATTGTGCGAGCGTGCATAATTGTTTTTTCTTATAGAAAAATACTTTCACGCGTTAGCTTGACAATGTATTTCCTATAACAAAAAATCCCCGGAATACTTCCGTATTCCGGGGCGAATCTTTTGAAAGAAATCCGCGGTACCACCCGCATTGAAAGACCGCATCCTTCTGTATAAATCAGGGATATCGTCTCTCCACTCTTATGCTTAACGCGCACAACGTACTGGCCTGCCCGCCATGGATACTCCTCCCACAGCTGCTTAACCAGTCTGCTCCGGAGTGTTCCCTTTGTCTTCTCTTCCAAACAGCGCTCTCAGTCGGTGACGCCATATTCCTGTCGGCCTCTGAAAACAAGAGTCTCCTTCAACGCTTTCCGTTATCAGTGTTTTTCAGTTATCGGTTATATTAGCACAGATTATTCTGTTTTGCAAGAGAAATTTTAATAGAAATTTAAAACCGGCTTAGCAGTTCAGACAATACCATGCAGGCAAACCCGTTACAGTTTAAATTTATTTGCCTGGTCATTCTGCCTGCGGCTCAGCTCTACCAGCCCTCTGGTATCTTCCGTACACTCATCAATGGTCTGGGACAGAAGGGTCATGCTGGCGCTGGTCTGCTGGGTGGAGGCTGCGCTTTCCTCTACCACACTTGCCAGACTGTTGGCAGAATCCGTAACAATCTGTTTCAGGGAATTCAGAATCTCTGTCTGTCCGCCGATTTCTCCTGTAACTTCCTCTACCATGGCAACTTCTTCTTTCAAATGCTGAAATGCTGCTCTGGTCTTCTGCAAACACTTCTGCTGTTTCTGTACGTTGTCCGTAACTTCCTGCATCTTATTTACGGAAATCTCCACATTATGTACCAGTTCTTTTACAATTTCTTCAATTTCCTGCGCATTTCCGGAGGACTCTTCAGAAAGATTCCTGATTTCTTCTGCCACAACAGCAAATCCTCTTCCGGCTTCTCCGGCTCTGGCTGCCTCTATGCTGGCATTCAGGGAAAGCAGGTTGGTCTGGGCTGCCAGCCCTTTAATGATCTCGATGGTTTTATTGATATTGGCGGCGGAATCATTATTCTTATTGGTCTGTTCTGATACCACATCAATGGTTTCTATGGTCAGCCTGGTAATCTGATCCAGTTCCTGAATACTCTCGGAAGCCCCCGCAGAATAGGTTGCCATGGCAGAAACTGCTTCTTCCAGCTTATGCACACCGCTCTTTTCCACTTCAATGACATCGCCCAGTTCTCCGATTTTTTCATTTACCGTCTCTGTCTCATTGGCCTGGCTGGTGGCTCCCTGCGCCAGATCTTCAATAGCCTGATTGGTATCCCGGATACTTGCCAGAATATAGCCGAACTTCTCACTAAACTTCTCACTGCTCTGGTTCAGGGATTCTCCTGTATGAAGAACACTGCCGATCATGCTGGCCAGTGACTCCCTCACATTATCCAGCGAACGTGCCATTTCTCCAATCTCATCACTTCGTTCCAGCAATGCAGGACTGACGGTAAAACTCAGATCTCCTACTGCTGCCTGGCGAAGATGGGCTTCCATCAGCTTGATGCCTCTGGTAATCCGCAGACCTCCCACTGTGGAAATTACCACCGCTATAATCAGCATAATGACAGCAGCCACTCCATAAATCATAAGCATCCCAGAGAATTCCTTATGAATATTGTTTTTCTGGCTGTCAATCTTTTCATTCATCTCATCCACATAATTTCCGGTTGCCACAGCCCAGCCCCAGGGTTCAAACATTTCGGAATAGGCAATCTTGGGCGCAACGGTAACCCCGTCCGCCTTAGTAAAATAAAATTCATTGTAATCGCCTCCGGCCTTTGCCGCAGCTACCACATTCTGGGTTACTTTCACACCGTTCTGATCTGTTAAATCTTTTCTGTTGGTGCCTTCCTGGTCTGTCAGAATCGGATGCTCAACCAGCACATAATCCTCTCCGTCAATCCAGATATAACCGGATCCGTCATCCCGGTAACGCATGGAACGCACTGCATCCTTCGCTCTCTGCTGCGCCTCTTCCTCCGGCATCTCACCACTTTTAAACCTGTCATAGTAGCGCTGAATCAGAGCCAGCGCTCCCTGTACCTGAGATTTGATTTCCATTGAATAACCGTCTGTCATAGATTCTTCATACAACTCCACAGATTCTTCCATGGACTGCCTCAGATAATAAACGCCCAGACAGGCCAGCCCGATTGTCGGAACAGACACCATAATACAGATAATGGAAACCAGCATAACTGTCAGGCTCTTGAATCCTTTTGTCTTCTGTCTCTTTACTTCCATATTTTCTTTCATATAATTCCACCTTCCACATTCACTTCCTGTTGATACCTCTATTATACAGATTTCCCAATATAAGTCAATAAATTTAGCTATTATTTGTATATTTTTCCTGTTTATTTCCTCTGTCATTATGGAAATATAGTGCTATTCCACCATTATTCACTGCCTTTTCAGGAAAATTTTCTATTTTATCATCAAAAGAAGAAAATATCAGAATATTTCCGGACAATATCAGATCTTATCCATACTGCCGAAACATCTGACCAGACCATCCACTGTGGAAGAAAAAAATATGCCGAAATCATTTAATTTTTCCTGACACATGGTAAGATTTCTGGGATTTTCGCCAAAGGCTTCTGTATTTTTCTGTAAGGCGGATATTTCCAGCCCTGTCTGCGTAAAAACTTCCCGTACAGTTGTATAAGTATCTTCTCTGTTTGGCGAACCGAAATTATAAACTCCTCCCGGAATGGAAAAAGTCTTTTCCAGATTCTGCAGTACCTCTCCAACGTCTGTAATACCTCTTCTGTCAAACACAGGTAATTTTATGTCCGTCCCGTTTTTCAGCTGAGACATCAGCGTCCTGAAAAAATCACTGTGTTCCCCTTCTCTTTTTGTTTTTACATCATACATCCAGGATAACCGCAGCAGCACACAGTCCGGATTGGCTGAGAGGCATTCCTGTTCTGCCTTTAATTTCTCCTGTCCGTATAAATTGCCGGGCGAAAGTTCTTCTTCCTCCCGATGGGGCCCGGACAGGCTGCTGCCGAAATACACCTGATCCGAGCTGCAGAAAATGCATTTTGCCTGTATTTCCCCGGCTGCCTTTGCCAGGCTGACGCTTCCGTCCACATTGATTTTCCAGGAACGTTCCGGTTCTTTTTCACACCGGCCCACATCTGAAACAGCCGCACAGTGAATCACAATATCCGGCTTTTGTGCTTCAAACATGCGCCTGACGCTTATTTCATCCGTAATATCCAGTTCCCCATGGGCCGGCGCATATATTTCATATTCCGGTGCGTAAAATTCCGCGATTCTGCTTCCCAGAAAACCGGAAGCTCCGGTTATTAACATTCTTTTCATTTCTTTCTCCTTTATGGCCCTTCTACAGACCGCTGCAATTCATTTTCTCATGGTCTATCTGATTTTATTTCCTGTCATCTGTATAATTTTCCATGAAAAAACTGCTCCTGAAACCGGATTCCCTCCATGATTTTTTTATCCTCAATCTCTGCTCCGTCCAGGGACACAATCCATTTGTCTTCCACATCATCCAGACGATGCCATACTGCTGTCACTTTACCTTCAAAATACGCCAGAGGTTCCTCTGTTCCAAACACATACACGTCCTGCCCTGCTCCGTCAGGGGCGAATATGCCATCCACATATCCATAATTGACAGGATAAATCATCTCCGGATACCTGGGATGCGATGACCCCAGAGGCCTGTCAATGGTTCCTTTTACTGTTTTTCCAATGATATGGCTGTAATCCATGTCTTTTTCCCTCAGATGTTTTCATTGCTGTACGGTAAAACAGGTGAAAATTTCTCAGTCACCTTTACAGTACCTGTCATAAAAATCCAAAATCTGCTGCATTAACTCAAAATCAAACTCATAGCATTTGCTTTTATCGAGATATTTTTCCATAAATTCCGCCTTACGTTCCGCATTGTATTCACCGCCGCATTCTTCCACATAAGCTCTGTAATCCCGGTCTGACTGTTCCTTATAACGACGCGCCCGTCGGAATAATATACGCTGTCGTGCCCTCTGTCCTCATATTCGATAAAACAAAACCGGGAGTCATCCCCATAGGTATCATAAAATTTTTCATACCCGTTCTCCGGAAGAACCATTGTATCATCTTTGCTGTGAATCACCATAATACCTGCATCCGACTCCGCAAATCCATCCAGTGCACTGTAAGCGGCATACTTTCCGAATTTCAGCCGCTCGTATAAAACAACATAAGGTATAAACAGTCTGATGACCGGGCCCGCCATGGTTTCGCACTGCTGCTCAAATAAATCGGCAGAACAGTCAAATCCTGCCACAAGCACTGCTGCTTTCACATCCCTGTGACAATTCAGTACGCAAACTTATATTTTCTATCTGGTTTCCCTGATATCAAAATCTGATTTTTATGGTCTGTCCCTCCCCGTAAACCCCTTCTGAGCGTGTCAGAAACAGCTTCTGCTCCGGAGAAAATCCAATGGTCTCCCCGTCCCGCAGAACGGCCCCTTCCTCCAGAACATAGGCGGAGATGCCCAGCATTAAGTCGTAAACTTCAGACGCCGGCTGGCTGCTTTCAATCACTTCCAGCTCGTCTTTGCCAAAGGAGTTCAGCCCATTGGTCCAGCTGCTGACGCCCTTTTCATCCTGATACAGTCCCACAAACACCAGATTCCCCAGAGGCAGCGCCCCTTCTTTCATCACCATGGCCATCTGAATAAAATGCTCCGGCAGCCACACGGTTCCGCAGTCATAAATTCCAAGGGCGCCGGGTCCTTTCAGACAGGCGCATACAATTTTAACAAAGAGCTTTCCTGCCTCCAGCGGCGCCGAATCTCCACCCAGTACAGCCACCAGTAAATGGGCTTTGTGATTTTTGGCTGCAGCAACAGACTTTTCTCTGGTCATAAAATTACTGTTGGCCCAATACTCTGCCTCACCATCGGGAACTGGCATATCCATCAGTCCCACTGTGACCGTCATGTTATTCACTTCAAAAACAATGGCATCCTGTTTGTTTTCCGGATGCTCCGGCTCTTTTGGGCATTCAATTTCCCAGTCCTCTTTTAAAACTGCACGGAAATTTTCCACATCAAATTCCGGCGCAGACAGCAGGACAAATCCCACAAATGATCCGCTCATGTGCTCTGTGCCCTGATTTTCTTCCTCTTTCGCCCGCTCCATCCAGTACAGACGGATTGCTTCTACCATGGCCACGCATTTTTCCTCTGCAGTGGCAGGGTCATAATTCTCCATTTCACTGTAAATGTGGCCGCAGTGGCCCAGCCCTTCTCCGTCATACCCTCCGCAGACTGCCACTTTCCAGGAACCCATCTTTGATTTTTTAAATTTGAAAATATAGTAGTGCAGATCATGCAGGTCAAATTCTCCTGCAATCTCCAGTTTCGCAGGCTTTTTCCCAAGTTCATCGGGATGGGAAAGCCATTCTTCCATTACTTCTGTTGCTGCTTTTTGCTGTTCGTTCATATCTGTTTCCTCCAATATCCATTTCCCTTTTCCAAATCAATATCTGTCCGGTAGCATTCATCAATCAATATATAATTACAGCCATATTTTTTACACATTTCAAGACAGCGGGCATTATCCTCAAGAACTGATGTCATAGTACACCAGGAATCATCCATGCGTTGTTCGATTTCACTGGCATATTGTTTTATATCTGAAAAATGTTTCTCTATATATTCTCTGCTCATTACAAGACAATAATATTGGATATCTTTCAGATATTCTTCTGAAAAATCTTTGTTCCAGTCAGGCGGAATATAACAGCCCTCAACCACAAGATTTTGCCTGTTTTCAATGGTCGTCTTTATAATTTCACGAATAATGGGCCACAAATAGTCTGTAAGCTCATCATCTTCTTCAGGTGTTAAATCCGTATTTTTACTTCGTATTAATCCCATTTTCAGCAGGTCAATGGACAGATACGGATATTTATACTTTTCAAGAAGTTTTTGTGCCAGTAATGTTTTACCTGTATGGGAAGCTCCTGTAATCAAAACAATCATTTTATTGCCTCCTGACAATTCCCGTTTATCTTCGTGTATAAATTAACTCTGTCATACCATTATAAGACTGTGTATGAAGCAATTTTAATTTAATCTCATACCTTCCATTTTCAAAAAGCCGTATGCCAGAACCTAAAAGTGTCGGAATTACAGTGATATGATAATAATCAATCAAATCTTCACTTACTAACTGCCCGACAAGATTAGCTCCGCCACATATCCATATATCTTTTCCATTTTCCTCTTTTAATCTTTTCACCAAATCAGCAGGATCTACGTTTACAAATCGAATTTTTTCAGAGGAAGTATGTTCGTTATGCGTGATGACATAAGTTGTAAATTCGTTATATACCCACTCTTTTGGGGAAAGTTCAGTAACGATTTGATGATAAGTATTCCACCCCATTAAGACCGTGTCAATGGTTTTGGAAAATTCAGAAAAGGTATCAATATTCTTATCATCATTGCCCTGCCCGTTCAGCCAGTCAACACTGCCCATATTATCTGCAATATATCCATCAAGGCTCATTGCAATAAATAAACTTATCTTCCTCATGTTTTTTTATCTCCTTTACTTCCGATTTGCTATTGTAATTATTATAGTCAGTTTTATCAGGAACGTCAATTTATATCATTCTGTCTTTCCTGTAAGAAAAAAAGAATGCGCCATGCGCATTCTCCGCCTGCGGCGGGTCGCTTTAGCGACATATTTCTTTTCCGCCGCAGAGCGATAATTATTTTCTTCTTTCAGGGGCAAAAACCCTCTTTTTCATTCCAGAGGCCCCGTTCTTCCAGGATACTCTGCAGCTTTTTCCTGGCCCGCATGGAAATATGCCGGACATTATCCGGCGTGGTATCCATTTCTTCTGCAATTTCCTGAAAGCTCATCTCATGGTAATACTGCAGAGTCAGCACTTCTCCATAAGGAGATTTCAGCTCTTTCAGCAGACCGGTCACTGCTTCCTTCAATTCGGTCTCTTCCAGAATCGTATCCGGCCCTTTTTCCAGAATTTCTCCCGGCTCCCATTCTTCCAGCCCGCTGCATTCCTGTATCTTTCTCTTTCGGTACAGATTAAAGCACCGATGTCTGACCGTAGTTATAATGTAATCCCGAACCTTATAGGATTCACTGTTTATAATCTTATTCAGATGGTCAGTCAGAATCAGGAAGGTTTCATGAACCATGTCTTCCGCATCTGCCTCATTTTTCAGGATTGCGCGGGCAACACAGAACATTTCCTGCCGGTACTCCTGATAAATAAATTTAAAAAATTCCCGTTCCTCGTCTGTCTCCAGCAGCAGTAAATACCGGAACATATCACCCCTCCATTGCTCTTCCGGGACGATTCCGGGCTGTACCGAACCGCCCCTTTTTTCTTTTGTAAAACTGTAAATTATAAATCACACGGGCCCTGCTGAAACAGGCCCGCAGATTTATGACTTATTATACTGCAAAAAAAGAAGGGTATGGCAAACATTTGAGAAACGCGAATTGGGATTTTACCAAAATCATTGTAAAGGCAGCATTCCGTCTTTGCAGAAAGCCGGAATGCTGCCTTTTATTCTGTAAACAGGGGGGTAGAATAATACCGGTCTCCGCTGTCCGGCAGCAGAGCCACAATGGTCTTTCCTTCCTGCTCCGGACGATTTGCCAGTTCCAGAGCCACGTGTAAAGCGGCGCCGGAAGAAATTCCCACCAGGACTCCTTCTGTTCTGGCAAGCTCTCTGGCCGCTGCAAAGGCATCCTCACTGTCTGCCTGAATAATTTCGTCATATATCTCAGTATTCAGCGCGGCCGGCACAAACCCTGCGCCGATTCCCTGAATTTTATGGGGGCCGCTCCTTCCCTCTGACAGCACCGGAGAATCGGAAGGTTCCACCGCCACTACCTTTATCCGGGGATTCTGAGCCTTCAGGTATTCTCCCACACCGGTAATGGTACCGCCAGTTCCAACCCCTGCCACAAAAATGTCCACCGTTCCGTCGGTATCCCTCCAGATTTCCGGTCCTGTGGTCTTCCTGTGGACTTCCGGATTTGCAGGATTTTCAAACTGTCCAGGCAGAAAGCTGTTGGGAATTTCCTTCACAAGCGCTTCTGCTCTGTCAATGGCACCCTTCATCCCTTTTGCTCCCTCTGTCAGCACCAGTTCTGCTCCGTATGCTTTTAATATATTCCTGCGCTCCTGGCTCATGGTTTCCGGCATGGTAAGGATCACCCGGTAACCTTTGGCAGCTGCAATGGCCGCAAGGCCGATTCCTGTATTTCCGGAAGTGGGCTCAATAATCACAGACCCTTTTTTCAGTTTTCCTTTTGCTTCCGCATCCTCAATCATGGCTCTGGCAACACGGTCTTTTACACTTCCCGCAGGATTAAAATACTCTAATTTCACCAAGACTTTTGCTTTCAGCCCATAATTTCTTTCTATGTTAGTTACTTCCACAAGGGGAGTGTTTCCTGTCAGATTCAGGACTCCCTGATAAATATTCGACATGTTTCTGCCTCCTTTCAGAGCTCACTGCCTGAAACGCCTGTTCCAGGTCCTCAATAATATCGTCAATATGTTCGGTGCCGATGGACAGACGGATGGTATTCCTGCAAATCCCCTGCTCCTTTAACTCCGCATCATTCAGCTGGGAATGGGTGGTGGAAGCGGGATGGATGGCAAGAGATTTCACATCCGCCACATTTGCCAGCAGAGAAAACAGTTCCAGACTGTCAATAAAATCTTTGGCTGTCCGGTCATCTCCTTTGATTTCAAAGGTGAAAATGGAGCCGCCGCCATGGGGGAAATATTTCCGGTACAGCGCCTGTTGTCTGCCATCTTCTGAAAGGGACGGATGATGTACCTGTTCCACCTGAGGATGGCTGCTCAGGTATTCCACCACCTTCAATGCATTTTCCACATGGCGCTCCACCCGCAGAGACAGTGTTTCCAGTCCCTGCAAAAACAGAAAGGCATGGAAAGGAGAAAGGGTTGCCCCGGTATCCCGCAGAAAAACAGCCCGGACTTTTGCAATGAAGGCTGCAGATCCTGCCATTTCAGTGAATACTGCGCCGTGATAACTTTCATTAGGCTTTGCCAGCCCTGGGAATTTCCCGGAATCTTTCCAGTCAAATTTTCCACTGTCTATAATGACGCCGCCAATGACAGTTCCATGGCCTCCGATAAACTTTGTGGCGGAATGTACCACAATATCCGCGCCATATTCCATGGGCTTTACCAGATAAGGCGTTGCAAAGGTATTATCCACCACCAGCGGAATTTTATGTGCATGGGCAATCTCTGCAATGGCCTGAATATCCGCCACTTCCGAAAGGGGGTTGCCCAGGGTTTCAATAAAAACAGCTCTGGTATTTTCCTGAATGGCCTGAGCAAAATGCTCCACGCGGGAAGGCTCCACAAAGGTTGCGGTGATTCCATATTCCGGCAGAGTATGCTTCAAAAGGTTATAGCTTCCTCCGTAAATATTACCGGCCGCTACAATGTGATCCCCGGCTCTGGCCAGATTCTGAATGGTACAGGTAACTGCCGCAGCACCGGAAGCCACAGCCAAAGCTCCAACGCCTCCCTCCAGAGCTGCCATCCGCTGTTCAAAAATATCCTGTGTGGGATTGGTAAGCCTTCCGTAAATATTTCCCCCTTCTTCCAGAGAAAACCGCGCCGCTGCATGGTCGGAATCCTGAAATACATAGGAAGACGTGGCATAAATGGGCACTGCTCTTGCGTCAGTAGCCGGGTCCGGCTGCTCCTGCCCTGCATGAAGCTGCAGGGTTTCAAATTTTAAATTTCTGTCTCGGTATGATGTTATGCTCATGACATTCTCCTTTTCCTCTTTTTCCTATGTGATTAGTAGGTTATTGCTTTACGGATACTATACACTCTTTTTTCCGGTAAGTCAACGTAATTTTTCCAGATCCGCTCTCATCTGTCATAAGTTTCCAGAAAATGATGTTTTACTCCCTGTTCTTTGTAGGCAATAACCGTACTCAGATTCACATTTTCCACGCTCCGGAAAATATTTGCTTCCACAAAAGGATTTGTTTTCTTTAACTCCTCAATCAGTTTTTTAACCTCTTTCCGTTTGGAAGCCGATTCCTTATCCGGCCCTTCAGAAGCGCAGCTTTCTGTGAACCGGCAGGCACACTGCAGAAATTTCAGCCCGTTATAATCCCGCCAGCGCCGGACAGCGTCTTCTCGAATATAATACATGGGACGAATCAATTCCATTCCCGGAAAATTCGTACTGTGCAGTTTGGGCATCATGGTCTGTATCTGTCCGCCATAGAGCATCCCCATCAGAATTGTCTCGATTACGTCATCGTAATGATGGCCCAGCGCAATTTTATTGCAGCCCAGCTCTCTGGCCTGATGATAGAGATGTCCTCTGCGCATCCGGGCACAGAGATAACAGGGAGATTTCTCAATTTCATACACTGACTCAAAAATATCTGATTCAAACAGAGTAAGGGGAAGGTCCATCCGGGCCCCATTCTCCTCAATCATTTTCCGGTTAGCCTCCAGGTATCCTGGATCCATCACGAGAAACTTAAGCTCAAACGCCACTTTCCGGTGTTTCTGTAATTCCTGAAACAGTTTTGCCATCAGCATGGAATCCTTTCCGCCGGAAATACAGACTGCGATTTTATCTCCTTCCTGTATCAGCTGATAGTCCCTGACTGCCCTGGCAAAAGGCGAAAACAGTTCTTTGTGAAACTTCTTCCGAATGCTTTTTTCAATATTTTCTGCTTCCATATTCCGCTCTGTCATAACACACGCTCCATCATAAGACACACTTCCTCTTTACACACATTCCAGTACCAGCACATAATCCCTGCTGATTTTTCCGCCCATCCCTTTTCTGGGGATTCTGATATAGGGATTCTGGATGACATAGCCAAACTGCCGCCAGGTACAAAACCCCAGCGTGCTGGCAATTTCTTCCAGAACCCGCCAGCTTTCCACCGTTACTTTCCGAATGACGCTGTTGCCGATAACAATCATATAACGTCCGCCTGGCTCCATCTGGCTGCGGACTGTTTTCAGGTTCGTCTCCATATCCTCAAAAAACTTTTTTACGATTAAAGCGCGTTTCCGGTCCTGCACAGCGATTTTTTCGTAGTATTCTTTTAACAGACTGCTTTTTTCCAGAATATCCAGTCTCCGGTCTTCTTCCCTGGCATCAATTTTTTCAGTTCCCACATACTGCTTTTTCTTTTCCCGCAGAGATGTTTCTGTCAGCGTGCCCAGCCACAGATTTTCCAGACGCATGGTTCTGCCATAGTCAAAAGCATTGATATAAGGCGGTGAAGTGACTGCCAGGCTGATTCTTCCCGGAGCGGAAAAATTCAGTGCGTCCCCCGCAAGAATTTCCGTGCTTCCCAGATGTTCCACCAACGAAAGCTCCCGGACCATCTGCTGATATCTGTGAAATACGGAAACGAACTCCCGTTCCACTGGCGGCGGCACTTTTTTTATTTTACCGGAAACATAGGGCTTGGGAGATGTATCGTCTGCATTGGAAACTCTTTTTATGATGGAGGCCATACAGAGGCGGAAAAAATCTCTCACTTCCTGGTCCCGGATTTCCTCCACACAGACCCGTATCCGTCCAAGGTCCCCGATAGCTTCCGGAGAAAACCAGTGTTCCAGATTGTCAATTTCAGGCCGGTAACACTGGCCTTTTCCTCTGAAAGACAATTCCAGAATCCGCTGAAATTCTTCATCCAGCAGTTTCATCTGTTCTTCTTTCAGCCGGGTGGTCTTAACTCTGATAATCAGTTTCGCAATGTCGTCTATCTCTGTCCCGCAGGCGTGAAATCCCTGCAGGTTTGCTTCCAGCAACGTTGTCCCGCTCCCGGAAAAAGGGTCGAACACAAGTTCTTCTCTGCTCCGGGTGCAGGTACGGATTCCCCATCCGGGAATTTCCGGTATAAATTTACAGGGATATTTAAACATGCCATGGGTGTAGGAATTGGGACTGGACTGCCGGATAAAATATGTGGCTCCCTGTATGATTTCATCGGGCAGAGTTTCTACCTCCACTATTTGTTCTTTCTCAGACATACCACACTCTCCCTTAAATATTTTCCCGTTTCTTTCGTCTTTTCATACTGCTGGGAACTGGTGATAATATATCGGTCCACCTCTATTTTGTCCACAGCAAACCCGGTTCGCTCACCATATTCGGCCAGTATCAGGTCTGCCGGAAATACCACGCCGCCATAGGCGGAATTTCCCACCACAATGCAGCAGAAACCATCCTTATCCAGCACCCGGCAGCTTTCCCGCAGAACCTGAAACATATCCCGGTAGTAAAGGCGCAGCATTCTGGGGATTTTTTTGTCCCACAGCTTTCTGTCTTTCAGTTCTTCCAGCAGTTCTTCCAGAATCTCGCTTTCCGGCTCCGGTTCCGGACTCAGATCTCCATTAAGGTGTGAATGCAGGGACTGGTTTCTCAGTCTCTTTAAATCTCCGTAATCCGACACAAACTTTCCGAACCACAGCTCCAGCTTATAAATTTCCGTGTAGTCAAAACAATTGGCATAGGGAGGCGAAAATATAATGCCCTCCACACTCTTTTCTTCCAGATACCGGTTCATATTCAGGCAGGAATCCTGATACAGTTTTGTCTTTCCCTGCTGGCTGTGCTCCTGCAAATCCGCATATATTTTCCGATATTCCTCCAGCAGCATGTTACGGGCATCCTCCGGAGTCACCACCCTGGGCTTTACATATTTTTTTATTTTCAGTCCGTTCCCGGCCTTTCTGTAATGGGACAGAGGCTCCAGACAGGACAGCCAGCCCAGCTTCAGCAGATTCCGCACTTTTTCTGTCAGATTCAGATCCGTTTCCATCAGCTGCCCTGCCCTCATGAAATATGCTTCCACCTGTTTTTCAAACACTTTATGGCTGATAGAAAGTCCCGGCAGCACATATTCCTGTTCTGTCTCTGACGCCTGTTCCAGAATCCGCTCATACGCTTCCCGAAACTGCTCCCGTTCTTCCCCTGAGCAGGATTCCAGCTTACAGCGGGACAGAAAGCAGGAAAAAGGATTTACCTCAAATCCAACCCCCTGATATCCCATATGGGCTGCAGCCAGCAGCGTACTTCCGCTTCCGGAAAAGGGGTCCAGAATCACACCTTTTTTATGTATGGAATATTCTCGTATCAGCTGCTCCACCATTTCTGTGGAAAATCCTTCTTTATAGCGGTACCACCGCTGAAAAGGCTTATTAAGGTCATCGGAATAATTCAGAAGACTCGTATAGGTGGCATTGGAGCTTTCCGGATAAATCATATGATAACGTTTTTCCAAATCCATATATTTATAATGTTTTGTGGTCAGACATTCCATCGGTTTCCTCCCATCTGTACTGTTCTGAATATTTCTGCCCTGCCGGAAATGATAGATTTTCCGGTCTTTTGTCTGGCGGAAGTTCCTGACGCCATGCACCCGGACTTTAAAACAGGGCTGCCCGATGCGGCAGCCCCGTCTTTCTTTTTATTCTGATTCACCCTGTCCCAGGTATTTCTGTAAGGTACGCATACATTCTTTCAAATCAATGGGTTTTGCAATATGGGCATCCATACCAACCTCAAGACAGTGCTGAGCGTCATCGGAAAACGCATCTGCTGTCATGGCGATAATGGGCAGTCCGTTGTCGGAACGCTCCAGCTTACGGATTGCCACAGTGGCATCGTAGCCATTCATTACCGGCATACGAATATCCATCAGAATTGCATCGTAAAAACCGATTTCCGACGCGTCAAATTTCTCAAGACACTCCTTACCGTTGATTGCCCGCTCCAGAACCAGTCCCACTGAGCCCAGAATCTCACTGATGAATTCCCAGTTTACATCAATATCTTCCGCCAGAAGAATGTGCTTTCCTTCGAAGTCAATTTCTTCTTCCTCATCTTCTTCGTAGGTGATACCTTCCATGTATTTCCGCAGATACAGATACAGGGTGGATTTAAACAGAGGCTTGGAAATAAATCCTTCGATTTCGGATTCTTCCACATCTTCCTCCAGCTCGCTCCAGTCATAGGCGGAAATCAGGAACGCAGGCACTTTCTTGCCCTGGGTAACATTACGCATTTCCCGGATTACCTCAATTCCGTTCATATGAGGCATCTTCCAGTCTACCAGAACAAAATCGTAATCATTGTTCTGAAGATGGCGGTCTTCAATCATGCGGATTGCCTGCCGCCCGTCCAGAGACCACTCCGTATGAACCCCCAGCTCCTGCAAATTGGCAACTGCACTGGTACACAGCTGCTCATTGTCATCCACCACCAGCACATCCCAGTGGGGAAGTACCATGTCTTTTTCATCAATTTCTGACTTCTTTAAATCAAGTACAATATGGAATCTGCTTCCTTTGTTCTGTTCGCTCTTCAGCTCAATGGTACCTTTCATAAGATCCACAATGGCTTTCGTAATGGACATTCCCAGACCGGTTCCCATTATCTTTGCCACCTGGTCGGAATTTTCCCGCTCAAAACTGTCAAAAATTTTCCGCTGGAATTCTTCTGACATTCCAATTCCCGTATCCTCTACAATAAAATGCGTACGCACATATTCCTCTCCCTGAGGAGATTCTTCCTGATAAAGGTGTACGTCAATCCGCCCTTCTTCCGGTGTGAATTTTGTGGCATTGGACAAAAGATTCAAAAGTACCTGGTTCAGACGCACGGAATCGCAGAGCACATTCTCTGTCTGTATGGACTGTATGAAAATATCAAAATACTGATTTTTGGATTTCACCTGAGGCTGCATAATATTTACAATATCATCCATTGCCTCCCGCAGAGACATCTGGTTCATATTCAGCGTCATCTTTCCGCTTTCAATCTTCGACATATCCAGAACATCATTGATCAGCCCCAGCAAATGCTTGCTTGACAGCTTCACTTTGTTCAGGCAGTCCACCACACGTTCGGGGTCTCTGATATTTTTCAGCGCTATCTCCGTCATACCGATAATAGCATTCATGGGCGTGCGGATATCATGGCTCATACTGGAAAGGAATTCACTCTTGGCTTTATCGGACTGAATCGCCTTATTTCTGGCCCTGTTCAGTTCTTCCATCTGTTTGATGGAAAATTTAAAGTATTTGATAAACATCACTGACATTGCAACCAGAATCATAATAGAAGAAGCAATCATAATAATTATCCGCTGTACGTCCAGGCTGCTGATGGGCGTATCCATGGCTTCGCTGTTCATAACAGTAACCAGATACCAGTCCACATTTTCCGCGATTGGCGTGCAGTATGTACATCTCTTTTCCCCATTAATGGAAACCAGCTTGGAATAGGCCTCTCCCTTTTCAATGGCAGACTGAAGCTCCTGCACATACGTCTCCGCCCCGCCTCTCCGGTTATCCTGCACTTCCGAGATAATACGGTCAAAGTAACTTTCCCGGTATGCATTTCCGCTTCGAATTACAAAATTCCCTTCCGCATCAATGATATGGGAATAAATAAGAGTCTCACCTGAATCCAGGAACAACGCTTCCTTCAGATAGTCCATGGGAACCCCTGCCAGCAAGGCAGCGCTTTCTTCACCATTTTCCATGGGATATGCCGCTTCTTTCCCCAGAATAAGCATCCTCTCTCCTGCCCCGTTGATTCCCATTGCCACAATATTTCCATCACTGTTCAGAGAACTCAGAATGCTTTCCGGGTCATAAACATCCATTTCATGACCGTAAATGTTTTCCATTTTACCATCCTCTGAACACAGAGCAAGAAAATCAAACTCTCTCACTTCCCCGCTAAGAGCAATGTCTTGCAGCATTTCCTCGCCGTACACCGCAGATTCCGGCGGGGTACGTCTGACAATTCCTTCTATCTGGTCCAGGCGCAGCTCAATCACCGTACTGAATTTCTGCTGGAGCTGAATATTCATCTCTGAAAGATAAATCTCGCTGATCTCGTCAATAGTGTCTGAGGTTCTTTTCCCCATAATCAGAACCAGCCCGATGAATACTATGACGCATATACTGATTACGCTGATAAAGCTGTTTCTCAAAAATTTCTTAATGTTTGTTTCCATATATTCCTCCACACCGCACACATTTAATTCACTGCGTTATAGTACCTGTCAATCTCCCTTTTACACTTTACCAGCAAACCCGGAAGTTCCGGTCTGATTGCACCCACATCGCGCATCAGAGCCCCTCTTACAAATTCAAACTGCATATTATTATGCTCGCGGTAACGGTAAAACATATTATCAAACTCGTCCACCAGCCTGCACATCTGTGTAAAAACCGTATTATGATTTCCCATAACCTTATGGGGAAATCCGTTTCCATCATACCGCTCATGGTGATGGGCGCACATATCCCCGCATATATGTACAAAATACTCACAATGTCTGGAATAATTCAGATGAATAATGCTGGAACCGGCTCCTGTATGGCCGTATATATCATTACTCATTTCATCCTGTTTTGAAGATTTGAATTTAAAATTATTAGGAAGCAGCATATTGCCGATATCGCAGAAAAATGCTGCTCTGCTTACCAGTTTTACATAAATCTGATCTGTTTCGTCCAGATCGTTAAAATACCCATACAGCAGAATTTCCATCAAATCTGCCATGCGTTCATAATGCCCGCAGTCCAGCCCAAAATTTTTCAAAAACCGCCGGTAAATCCCCTCCAGATCTGCAATATATTTCACCGTCTCCTGAATATCCTCTTCCGTAAGGCTGTTTCTGCCCAGCATTCCCAGTTTGGTTTCCAGACGCCACAGCACTTCTGCCCGGTCATAAGGTTTACGGATAAACCCGGAAATATGATACTGAGCAGCATTGGCCACGTTTTCTCTGGTGGCTTCCGCCGTAATCAGAAAAACCGGAATATTATTAAGCCTGTTCTCCTCCATGCGTTTCAGTACCCCAAATCCATCCATTACCGGCATAGATACATCCAAAAGAATCGCGTCCAGGCTGTTTCCTTCTTTCAGAATCTTCTCTACACCTGCAGAACCATTCTCTGCTTCCGTGGTGGAAAATTCCTCACTCAGAATATTCTTCAGCACTTCGCGATCCACTTCAGAATCATCAATGATCAATATTTTTTTATAATCCTTCGTCATCTTACCAGCCCAATACTACTTCTTTTCCACAGAACTTTCTATAGCATTTAAAATCTTTTCCTGAACAGGCAGAATTTTTACAAGGATATCTCTCGCTTCTTCCGGCTGGCCGCCCCGCAGCAGATTTACAATCTCTGTATAGGCATCATAAAGAGGAGTAACGGAAAGATTTCCGGCTGCTCCTTTAATGGCATGGGCTTTCTCTGTAATATCGTCATAAGCAGCATTATCATAATCAGGTCCAAAAGAATATGTCTTCATCATTTTTAAAAATGTGCCCAGCATTTTCTTATATATAGCGGCGTTTCCTCCCAGACGTTTCACGCCCTCATCCACACTTACTCCCAATTCTCTTAACTCATCCAGTAAATTCATAAGAACAACTCCTTCTTCCTAATGCTTCGCGTAATTATCTTCCTTATATTATGTATTCAGTCTCTGTGACAGCGTTCTGTGTCCTCTCCGGCCGCACACTATCTGCCCACATTATAACACAGTTCTTTTTTTCCCGCAACTGATTTCCGCGCCTTTAAAAGGCATTCGGATATTTCCGAATGCCTTCCGACATGAATCTGCATATTCTTCATCTGTAAAATCTTCTTTTTACTGCTCTGTGTTTTACAGCCGGATATCAATGGAAGCCCTTTTCTGTTCTTCCTCTTTTTTCTGTGAGCCGGCTGCTTTATTATCGTCTTTTTCTGTCTTTTTATCGTCAGCTTTTTCTGCTGCCTCATGGGAAGCCTGTGCATTCCGTATTTCACTGTCCGCCTCTCCCAGTGTATCCAGCTGAACTGAGGATGCATGTTCCGCCCGCTGCTCCAGGTCTGCAAGTTCTTCCTGTTTGGCTGTTACATCACCGCGGCCTGCATCCTGCCTGATCTCTGTTTTCAGAATACTGGTTCTGTTCTCCATCTCTTTCGCCGCACCACCCTGTAACTGTGCCTGGTCCAGAGCAGCCTCTGCAGAAATCATGGCTTTCATTCCGGTCCGGGACAAACCGGAATTTCCCTCTTTTCCTTTGGATACTGATCTGTTTTTGCCCAACATATCATCCAAGGACGTCCCTTTCTCCTGATTTCCCGACCTGCTGGCAGCTTCTCTGCGCAATTCCACCTGATGCTGTTTCAACTGGTTCTGCAAATCACGAATTTCCTGCATGATTTCCTGACGTTTCTTCCGTTTTGTTTCCATATCCAGTTCCTGTCTGGAAGAAAGGTTCTGAAGTTCTTTCTGCTTATCGGCAATCTGTTTCTGAATATTTTTACTTACGGAATCTGTCTGCTGCAGTCCCGCCTGTCCCGGCCGGGACATTACTCCGTTGTTCATCCCACCGATTCTCATGGTTCGACCTCCTGTCTGCTCATCTGAAATCCCCTTCGGGTACATTTTTGTTTCCATACAAATCACAGGTGCTCTGCCGGTACCATATGATTTGTATCACATTTCGGAAGGAGGCCGGCGCCTGGTGAGTGAAATGTTTTTAATCGTCTGATTTCTGTTGTGAACAGGAAAATTACAGGTTCCCGTGAAGATTATCCCAGGCTTCTTTTAATTCTTCTTTATGTACTCGATACCACTCCTCTATTTCTGAGATCATTTGGGGGTGCCATCTTTTCTTTCCACCTGCATACAGCTTTCCGTCACTCAACTTAAACACTGCTGAAAATTCATTACTGGAAGCATGAAAATGAGGTGGATGAAAATCGAACTCATTGGCCCGTATCTCTATCATGTATTTCTGTCCAATTCTCCAGGTTCTTATTTCCGCCTCTTTATCCCACCAGTGAGGTGTAAAAATATTATCTATGTTTAATCCCACTATTTTTCCAAACTTTTCAAATATAATGGGATTGCACTGAGTCTCATATTGCTCGTTTACAGCAAAAAAATGAACCTTTATATGTTCCTGCTCCATCTCCCCTGTGGCGACTCCTGCACGTATCCCATTAAAAATATGATCACTATGGGTTTCCAAAAACAGCTGACGTCCTGACCGGCTGACAAAATACAAAAATTCGCATAATCTGGACTGTGCCCTGGGATGAAGATGTATTTCAGGATTTTCAATAATAATTACTGCACCTTTTTCAGCACCAAGACATGTGATGATAATGCTGATTAAATAACTGATACCGGAACCTACATTCACCGGCCTGCAATACAATGCCTCAGAACTGATATTTGCGGGATTATTGTTATATTTTACCTGTAAATAATTTGTTTTTTTAAATCATTAACATATAAGGTTGTACCCACGATATAGTTCAGCCAGTAATTTACCTGTTCCAGCAGGCTATTCGTAATACTGTCATCTTTTACCGCTGTATCAACTGGCTGCAACTGATTTTTAAGCAGATATGCCATTGCATATTCTCCATCTACGCCAAAATCCCTTTCTTCCATCATATTTTTTGTATAAATATCACTGGCTCCTGTCCTGTGACAGGATAAGTAATGAAACTGACTGTTCTCAGAAAGAAATACGGACTGCTCTTTTACATAATCCTCTGTATTTGCATAATTCAGAATATCTTTCTCCGGTTCAGATGCATATACTTTATAAGTATCTCTTTTCTTATCTTCCGCAAATTCAATCCATGCCGCCTTTTCTTTTCCTTTTTCCCATACCTCTATTTTTATGGTCTCACTCGACATATAATGGTTCCTCACTTCGCGAAATTCTCCCAGAGAAACCAGCTTTCCATTTAGCCCGACGGTACTTTTCCCATTCTGCGCCATCAGCAGCAATGCCTGTAGAAATGTTGACTTTCCCGATGAATTTGTACCAACCAGTAAATTAATATCTGAACATTTTACCGTTAATTCCCGAATTGATTTTAAGGCTTTAATATGAATTTTTTCAATCATTACAAATCACCTCAGCTAAATTTTCCATTAACATGAATCTTCTGTATACCTTTGCCGGATAATCTCTGCTGTTTCCAATCAGATCCAGAAATTCCGCACTGGTTATCACCTGATACAGTCCTTCCTTTATTTTCTCCTCATCTGTGTCCTGGTCTTTTTCTATTAACAACGCCATAAAATACAACGTTGTCTCAAAAATATTCATGTTAATAGGTTTTGAACCATTCAGTTCTTTACGAAACGCTCCCCTGCCTAAAATGTCCCCTGCCATAGCCAGACTTTTTAACGTCAGTTCCTTTATCTTAGCCAATGCTTCCTCTTCCTCGTTGTTTAACTGCTGCAACATTACTTCAATCAGCTCATCCACATCTCCGTTATACTCATATTCTGCCCCATCTTTCATTAAACATTTCTGAAACAGCAAATAAAAAGACAAAAATCTTGTCACCAGATAAGAACCTTTCATTCTGCTGTCCTTTTCATGTTTTTTACGTGTAACATTGACAAATTCCTCTGTCTTTGTAATATCCGTTATCATATCCAGGCCTCTGCCATGATACAGTGCATTTCTGATTTCCTGCTTATTTAACAAAGTTCCTCCCCGATTCACCCGGTCAAAAATATCAAATAATATTTTATCCGGCGTTGGAGGGAGGATTACATGAGAGTATACCTGATAATCTTCCAGTTGCGACTGATAAATCCCCAGTTTTCCCGTCAGATCTCCAAACTTTTTTTCATTCAGAAATGACAGAATTTTAAGGGATTTCAGAGCAAATTTATTATTCAGAAAATCAAACAGTGTTGACAGCCTCTGTTTCCCGTCTACCACCACATATGTAGCATTATCCTGCTGTTTAAAATAAAAGATGGGCAGCGGAAGCCCCATTAAAATACTTTCGATCAATTCATACTTCTGCTTTTTTTCCCATACTTCATTTCTTTGAAATTCCACCTCTAATACCAGTTGTTTCTTTCTGTATTTCCTGTAAAGTTCATAAATTGAAAAATCCTTTTTTGTTACCCGCACCAGCTCAAAGACAGGCCTTTCCTCTTCCCCTGAATACTTCAGTTCTTCCAGTTCTTCTGTATTTTCCACAGAAACTTCGTCTTCCTCGTAACTTTCCATATAATCAGCCATTGGCAGCCTCCATATCTGTTATATTACTTTTCAGGATCAGGGTGTCAAAAAGGTGCTTTTGACACCCTAATCTTTTCAGTAAATTACACATATCATATTTCCTGTTTTTTACAGTCTAACACAAAACTCATATTCTTGCTACCAAAAGTATCATAAGAGGGCTTCTGCCTGTCGAAAAGATACTTTCACGCCTTAACATGACAAAGCATTTCCCGCAAAGAGAAAAGAGAACTGCCTGAAAAGACAGCTCTCAATAATGATTTATCGTATATGATTTTTCCGATGGCATAAACTAAAAGATAATAACAGTCAATAATTCTCTCTGTAGAAGCGCTCTGCCCGTAAGTAATATGTCTCACAGCTCAAGCCCCGTATCTTCCACGGACTTTTGCATTTCTTCTCTGGTCACTTCCGCAAAAGAAATTATCTTATCCTTTGCATCACGTTTGATCAGCAGATATGTTGTCTCCGATTCCGGAATATCCTGGCAGCCGTCACAATAGATAAAATGTCCGGCATCGTACAGGACCGCAATCTGTTTTTCCTTATATTTTCCCTCTTCTGTCACACCGTACTTTCTGTATTCCTCCGGAAAATCAATTTGAGTGATTCCGTCTGTTTCAAGAGCGCCTTCGGAAGCGTCATAATCCCCCTCTGCCTGCGGCTCTTCCAGATTAATGAATCCGCTTTCCTCCGCTGAAGCCTCTCCATAGATCTGCTCGGAATCAATACGTTCCTCCGCACCCAGACTGCCATCCACGTAAGGCACATGGGGCGCCGGAATCCGGACAGTCAACCTGTCATCTTCTTCCTGATATCCCGCTTCATGCTCCGCTGCCTCCTGTTTCGCCGCCTTTGTTTCCTCCGCACTTTTCTGAGCTGCGGAAGTGGCGAATAAGACAGCAACAAAAACCACCAGCACTGCCCCGCCTGCTGTTTCTGCCAGCCCGAATCTCTTCTTTTTCATAATCGCAACAATCCTTTCTTCCATGGCATTTCTGCCAAAAGGCAGTTTCCTGTGAGATGAAAATCTGCCAAATCCATTTCCCCAGGACATAACATGATTTCTGCGTTCTGCCAGACTGATTAAAGAAAGCGCATACATTTTTCCGGATTCCTGTCCAAAATGCCGAATTACCCGTTCATCACAGGCCAGTTCCATATCCCGGCCGGCCAGAACATACATTACCCACACCAGAGGATTCCACCAGTGTACACATATTCCGGTTACCAGCAGCAGCTTCCGGAGCACATCAAATCTGCAGATATGCACCAGCTCATGGGTAAGTACCAGCTCCATCTGTCTGGAATTCTCCCATTCCATTCCTCCGGGAAGTAAAATCACAGGGCGCAGCACCCCGTAAGTCATGGGCGTTGCAAGAAGATCGGTCTGACGCACCTGCACCCGGCGTTTCACAGGAAAAGAACTCACAAACTTCTGGACAGCCTCATCTTCCACCGGCAGCGCCATGCAAAATTCCCGCCGGCATTTCAGATAAGTAAACCCGTAAAACACAGCGGTCCCCAATACCCCGGCCAGATAGAGCAGGCGCCATGGGAAAAGGTTCCTCCAGTCCCTGACCTGTTTTCCGGAATCCGGAATCGCATTTCCATCCCCTCTGCCGCTTCCCGCTGAATCCTGTTCTTTGGATCCTGCTTTTTTCACAGCAGAGTTCTGTTCCAAAGTCTCACTGCTGTTCCAGTCTGTGTCTGACATCCGGAAAATTTCCGGCAGCCCGGCCGGATTTAATTCCACGCCGCAGATTTCCAGCAATGTATATACATTGCAGGGCGCTGGTACGGAAATGGGAACCAGCAGGCGCAGAAGGGCTATAGTCCACAAAACCAGAAACGTCCCTGCCGGCAGCCTGTTCCGAAACAGCCTGCGCACCGGAAGAATCGCCAGAATCAATATTCCTCCTGCAACACTCATTTCCCACAAACTCATCTGCTGTCACCTCATTCCAGTTCTTCCACCATCTGTTTCAGTCTGCAAATCTGTTCCGGGGACAGCTGCTTCCTGCTGAGCAATGCCGCAAACAGCTTGTCGGCAGAACCATCGTAAACTCTGTTAATGAGTTCCTGCGTTTCCGCTTCCTGGACTTCCTCTTTGGGAATCAGTGCCCGGCACATGAAATTCGGCTCAGAACGCTCAATGGCTCCCTTTTTTATACATCGTTTGATTAAGGTGTAGGTGGTATTTTTATTCCAGCCCACCTCTTCCTTCAATACGCCGGCAATGTATCTGGCCGTGGTATCGCCTTCCCGCCACAACACGTCCATCACCTTCAGTTCAGAATCAAATAATTTTACATCCATTGTCAGTCCTCCAAAAAAACTACTGCAGTAGTCTATATACTTATACTACTACAGTAGTTTCATTTTGTCAACTATGTCTTAACTGCTGCGGAAGAAATTCATAAGAATTTCCTTGATATGATTGTACCTTCTGGCATAGGAATTCTCCACCTGGATCACCTGCAGATCAAATTTCCGGCAAAGTTCCTGTTTCTGTTCTTCCCGCCGTTTCCGCACTTCCTCTTCCAGATGTTCTCTGCCTTCCAGTTCAATGGCCAGTACCGGTATTTCCTTTTCTTTCTGCTGCTCATACACCACGAAATCAAACCTGTCAGCATAAAACAGTTCCGGCCCCTGTCCGGGCAGAATATCTGAAACAGCCACCTCCCGCTGTATCTGGAAACGGTTCTGGGTCAGCCAGATATTTTCCAGGGCATGATTCAGATTTTTCAGAAATGCTTCCTCTGTGGCAGAGCTGAAGGGCTTAACCCCAAGGGCTCTGGAATTTGCCTGTTTTCCGGTGACCTGGGATTTCCCGTTCCTTCTGGTATACTGTATCAGCTCATACAGATCGTCCTCTCCGTCCTGCTGGTGCAGCCGCTCCAGATTTTTCAGGTCCGACAGTATAATCAGCCTGTCTTTTGCTCTGGAAGTAGCCACATTAATCAGCTCTTTGTTGTTTTTCAGCCATTCATAGGTGCCTGCCTGAGTCTGGGATGTAATGGCTGTGGAAAACAGTACAATGTCTTTTTCATCTCCCTGAGGTGCATAATCTTAACTGTAAGCAACACCTATATTGACGCAGGAGGGTATGCACATGAATGATTACAGCAAAATCACAGCCCTTTACTCCCGCCTATCCGTG
>OFHA01000641.1_pt1 | contig 29302 bp, 29 predicted proteins | sample 1521891 | NCBI WGS metagenome assembly OFHA01 (sample SAMEA3504089, study PRJEB24116) | mouse gut metagenome | biome: mouse gut; feature: mouse-associated habitat; material: faeces | place: Denmark | collected 2011
CTTCCTGCAAGCCGTAAATGTCGATGAAGATACGGTTCAGTTCTTCCTCGTTGGCTTTCAGATGGTTAAAGCGAGTATCGCATTCGTTCTGCCACTGGTCAAACGCTTTGGAAATGTTAGAAACCTTGCGGAGTAGAGGATGGTACTGGAAATCTAACGAAATTTCAAACGAATCCCAGTCATTTTTAGATTCGTTTACACATTTATTTCCGATTTCTATTGCTTCAGCTTTCACAACCTTCAGTTGTTTCGGAAGTGGAATCGAACAAATATCCTGTAACTGAAAATTTAGTGTTGGTGCTAAAAATGAAAGAAAAAACTGTGAAACTTTTGTATTCAACACACTCAGTACCATTAGTGTATCATTTTTATTATTTTGCAGCACAGCGGTTTCTTGATACATCTGTTTATTATCCAAATAACGAAAACTTGGTGAAGCAGAACTAATTTTTCCCCAGGTTACTCCAGACATATCCCAAAATTCTTCACGAATAATACGTCCTGCTTGATTGCTCTTATAAAAGTTTCGCGCTTCAACTGACCAGTCTATAACATTTACAATATTGCCATACCACTTTCTATAATCTCCTCCCATAGCACATGGAAGCCATTTATAGTTGAATGCACCTATATCGTTTCTGTTTATTTCCCAAGCAAACAAAATATACTTTGCATTGTTAGTTGTCACATTTTTTCCTTCACCAAATGCATTTGTGCATTTGTTTGCTCATCTAAGCCTGTCTGCATTGCTTTTACCAAACACATCAAAAACAATATCTGATAACCAATACGCCACAGGAGTTCCTGGAATTTTGGAGAAGTTGTCCGTACTTTGCTCATAATAGAATCCACAATTATGATTTCTAATAGCTTCCAATGTTTTCTGTCGCTGAACTTCCATACCGCCACGGAAATCAACTAATCGCAAATAGCAACCTTTTTTCTGCACATGGCGGTTCTGGAATGCGAAGGTGCAAACAGGAACTGTAGCTTCTTCAAAAGCAGAATACTCAAACTGAATCAATGTTTCAATCGTTGCTTGAGTATACAGATAATTACGCATTTTTTCGTAACTCTGAATAAACATCCACACATACGGCGTAAAGAAACCACAATATCCAGATTTTTTTGTCACTTCTGAACAGTGAATTACGAATGCAGAGAAGGAATCGCTCTTGTAGTCGGCGTAATTCTTTTTGATAAAATCATTCAGCTTGGGATTCATATTAGATGCTCCCATATACGGCGGATTTGTCACCACCACATCATACTTCTGCGCCAGTGCTTCTGCCACCTGCACCAACGGCAGTAATTCCCTCAGTGCCGTCTCACGGGACATATGGATATCTTCCATAATCTCCGCAAATCGCTCATACAAAGCAGACCCGTCCTGCGAAGTTACCGTCAGAATCGAGCCATATTCCTTTGCGTCATGCAGTTCGCTGATAATGGTATCCATTGCCGTTTTCAGTCTGGCATCCCCATTGCAGAAATACTCTACGGCAAACTTGTCCACATGGTTGCTCTCCACAATGGCATACACATGGGGCTGAATGCCACGGCTGAAGAACCGGCGGTCATACTGGCGAGCTTTCATCATTACAGCAAAGTAAGCCAACTGTGCCGCACGGTCATCAATATCCAGTCCATAAATATTATTCTCCACAATGCTTGCCACCGCCTCACGGGCAGTATAGCCGTAGGATTCGTAAATCTTCATCAGCACATCGAACATATACGCAAGGATATGACCGGAACCGGAGCAAGGGTCAATGACTTTCAGCTGTTCCGGCGTGAGTGCGGCATATTCTTTACGGATTTCTGCCAGCTGTGCCTGTACTTCCGGCTCCTGCTCGGCTTCTTCCAGATAGTAATGCCATTTGGTATCTTCCGTGTTACGATTTCCGGCAACATAGGCAGACTGTTCTTCCTCTGTCGGAAGAAGCTGTTCTTTTGCATCCGGGTGTCCTTCCAGCCACAAACGGCCAAGGCTGTTCTCTACCATGTAGCGGACAATCCAGTCCGGTGTAAAAAGCTGGGTAGCGGCAGGAATATTCTCTTTTGTAATTTTGACATTCTTTTTCAGTGCAGCGAATACATCATCCTTTTTCTCACTGTTGTAATACTGATACAACCAGCCGATAATCTGCACCGCATCCTTCCAGTCATCCTCCGGTATCAACTCAATCATCTGCTGAATCACACTGCCTTCTCTCAGTAGATTGTCCGGCAGAAGAAGCTCCGTGTAATCGCTGATTTTCTGGAACATTCCCGGCAGAATCTTGTTCAGGGCGTTACACTGCACAATCAGCAGATATTTATACAGTTCTTCGGTCTTTTCAGCTTCTTTCAGCTCATAGACCTTTTCCATATCCAGACCATCCAAATCCAGATGAATGGCTTCGGTAATAATCTGCGGTTTAAAATTATTTTCCTCGTCCGTAAATACACGCACATGGGACGGAAGGCAGCCATTAACCTCCATGAAACGCAGGGCAGAGAAACGGTTAAACCATGTGTAGGCAACCTCCTCCATGACTTGCTTGTATCCCTTATCTTTAATCTCGGCAATGAGGGCTTGACGCTGTTTCTTTTCCTCATTCGTCAAAATTTTTCCATTTATTGTACCCAATATAATCTCTGCAGCAGTTTCTCCATAGCCTTCTTCTGTAATACCGTATTCCACACCTTTCAATGAAACACGGGCGATTAGCTCTGTTCTTGCCCAGACAGCAAACTTTTTTATCGCATTCTTATCCATAGTCGTCTCCTTAATTCAGCTTAATCTCGTCGCAATTCTTCAGCAACTGTTTCAGCTGAGAACGGATCTTCTCCACATAATCATCAATGTCCGCTTCACTCTGCAAGGTTTTTGCCTGGAATACAACCTGACGGTTATAGGCCCGAACTACCTTTTTCTTTGCCGGAACCGGTTCTTTTCCTGTCTGAGCCGGCTGAACCTGCGGCTTCGGAGCCGGCGGTGCAAGAACTGTTTCAATATGGCTTACCATATCATCCTTATACTGGCACATTGGCAGGAACATGGCATCCAGAAGGGCAAGGCTCTTTAATTCTGCAATTTTCTCCTTGCACTGGCTGAAATACTTGTCTGATTTTTCAATCAGATGAGATGCCTTGGAATCTCCATTTGCGGCAGTATGGGTTGCTTCCATACACTGACGAACTGTTTCCAGAACCTCGGTACGTTTTTCTTCCAGCATCTTATCATGGGCAGTACGAACGGTATCCATCAGTGGATTCAATTCCCGAATCCGGTTATAGTTGAACTTGCTGCCTGGCTGAACCATCGTAATCAGACGAATGGTATTCAGCGCCTTATGAGCTTCTTCATTTTCCGCAATACGGTCAAGATCATCATGCAGAGATTTTTCAAACTGCACTGCCTGGTCAAATACCGTTACCTGCGTTTTGAAGAAATTCTCAATGCCGTTGCTCATGGATTCTTTGTTTTCAAACAAGTCATCCTCTTTTTTCAGTACACGCTCAATCAGTGCGATATTGTCTTTCTTCTGAGAAAGAACATCATCCATAAGACTGATAGCTGTCTGCACCAGTCCACGATCCGGGTATTTATGTCCTTCGTAACGGTCATTCAAAGAAGCATAGTAATCCCGCTGTTCGCTGAATTTTTCGGTTACAAAGCGAATCAAGCCATCTTCATCATCCGGCACATCCATAATATCGAAATACTCACGGAGCATTTCTTTTACATCCCGCATCATGGCAGCGGAAATAGTTTTACGTTTGCTGATGGAAGTCTTGCCGATTTCACTCTTTTTACGGAGCATATCCGGCAGTTTCGGGTCATCCGGCTGAATGGTATTGCCTGCATATTTGATGGTTACTTTCTGGGAATAAATCAGCTGTGCCGCAACCGCAGCAATGTCGATTTCCTTCCAGCCATACGGAATTGCACTGTATTTGCTCTGCACATCTGCCATAGAAGTTGGCAGCTTTTTCGCATCCTGCATTTCCAGATATTCTTCCATTGCAGAAGCAGCATCACGGTTCGGCTCCATGCCTGGGAGCATGGTAACAGTACCAGTCAGAATAGCAATAATATCTGCATCACTGCCCGCATTTTCTGTAATCAGATCGAGCTTGCTATATACATGAGCAACCAGATATTCCAATGACTGGTCAATTTTACTCTTGGCATTTCCACCTTTCATTTCCAGATGTTCCCCATCTACATAGAACTGTGCCCCTTCGATGGCATTTTGCAATTCTGTCATGGCACTCAGCTCGTATTTTCCGGCTTCATCCTGCTGATCGCTGATGATTTTCTGCACACTCTTTGGAAGCTGGCTTACGTTTCTCTGCTTTACATATTTACGAATCTTCATGGCAGATTCCAGCGATTCATAGTATGGCGTATCAGTCAGCACAACAATGGCTTCGTTGCCTTTGGATTCTGTCATCAGACGGAACTCTGTTTTTTCTGCGGCATCGGTTGCAACGGTCAGAAAACGCAAACGCATACCGCCCATAGCCACGCCGACCGTAATGCCATCTACCATCTGATCGAACGCAAAGTCATATTTTCCATAGCGGAATTTCTTGGTTGTAAAAATATCACCGTAAATCATCTGGGCAATACGCTCCACGATAGAAGCGGTATCCACATTGGTATCCCGGATTTCACGCTGAATATCCTGTTCTTCATCTGTCAGGAAGTTATAAGTATCGCCTGTTCTGCCGATATAGTTCTGGCTAATCAGACGGTCAAGGCAGCCACGGACAGCTTCACGCATAATAATTTTATCCACACGAATATCATCTGCCATCAAAATAACGGTATTATCCAGATTAGAAGGAATATCATCAATATACCGAATCAGATACAGAAGTTTCAGCACATCCACATCCTGCTGTTCGATACCATCACCATTGTCTGCGGCTTTCTGGCAACGCTCAATGACTCGGCGAATAGAACCGTCCAGGAAAGTATGTACGGTATCATAAAAACGAAAGAATGGAACAAGTGCATATTCGTCCTTCTCCTGAATTTTCTGTGCCGCCTCCTGGAAGCCGGAAAGCATGGAACGCTCACCGCCGGAAAGATGCTTGCCAGAATTTCCGTGCTTACGGATTTCTGCAAATACTTTCTGCATAATGATAAACTGATACGGCACGAACGGGAAGTTCTCAGTGAACTCCCTCGAACCAGAATACCCTTTAATATCCAGAATGGAACCGCTGAAGCTGAACAGGTTACGCAAAACGGAATCATTCTGCTCATAAACATTTTCCAAATCAGCAGCTGCTTCTGGTTTCTTTTTCAAAATACGCTTCTGGATGACTTCATCCACAGAGGAAGAAGATAAGCTCAGTCTTGTTTTGAAACGAGCCTGAATACGGGAGAACTCATCGGCACGAACTTTGATGATTTCATCAATCGCTTCCTGTCCGGTGCAGATGACCCAAATCTTACCTTCGCACTCACTGCCAATCTTTTCTGTCAGAGACTGGAGATTCAAAAGCATATCGGTATCTGTACCAACATACTGACCAACCTCGTCAATCATAAACAGCAGACGGAAGTTCGCCGGTTTGGTATCCACATAGGCTTTCATATCTTCCACAAGCTGTGCGATAGAAATTTCTGTTGCGGTTTTATCATTGAACCAGCCTCGTGCATCGTCTTCGCTCATATCCAAAACTTCCATCAGAGTTGGGATAATGAACTTGCCATTGAACGCAAATGCACGACGCATTTCCAGCCAGGATTTTCCTTTTTTTTCCTCAAAAACTCTGCAAAACTCCTCCGTCTTTCCCTGTTGGTCAATATAACGCTCCATCATGGCAACTTTCAGATTTTCACCGTAAAATCCCAGATGGTTATAAAACATTTTTGCGAAAACACGAAGGACAGCAGTCTTGTCTTTATTGCTGAATCCTTCGATGTCGATATTAAACAGAATTGTCTCTGTCTGTCCCTTGGTGGCACGATCAATCAGCATAAAGGTTGCCGGATCATCTTCAAATTTTTTACGGAAACGCTCTACACTGCGGACACCTTTTACTTCTTTATTTTCCAGAAGATAAGAAAGCATTTTCAGGAAATGAGATTTACCACTTCCAAAGAAACCGGAGATCCACACACCCATATCGGCTGTGGGCTGATCAAAGGCATCCCCGTAATAATTGAAAAATGTAATAAAATGTTTTTTCAATTCTCTGGTGATGACGTATTCATTTAACTCCTGTTCAATTACATCGTCAGCAGCCTGATCTACTTTAATTACACCATTGATTTTGCGGTTGATGTCATCCGCAAACATATCTCGAATCTTCATGGCTTTATCCCCCTTAATCTATTATGGACTTTGTCCATAATTATCGTTCGCCGCTCGCCAAATATGCAAGCATAGTTTTCTCGCTAACACTCACTCTATCACATTGAATGCCCGGTAATAATCATTTGGTGTCAGACGATTGAACAGTTTTACATGGCGGCCGTCAAACTCACCCGGATACATAACAAGAATCGGAACATCCGAAAAATACGGCTGCAAAGCTTCCAGTAATGTATGGATTCTCATAAATGGAAATACTTCACCCACACCCGTAAGCATCAGTACATCGCCTGGTTCATGTGGCTCGTACTGAATCTTATCAATAAACTCTCCATTGCCGATTGCGAAATTCAGCTGCTCCAGAAGATACACACTTCCATCAGCTTCTTCCATATCGGGAATTACATCTGTGATGTCCATGTCATCGCAGATAGAGAGAAATGTTTTATATAAATTGCAAATCTTCAAATGGCAGTCCAGGGACTGATCGGTTTCCATCTGATTTACAAAATGCCGAACCACCATTTCATTTTCCGGCTCATAACAGAAGATTCTGATATTCACCTCATTGCTGAGTCCCTTGCCTTCCAGGAACTCTGGCTCCTGAATCAATGCCCGAACTTTGTCCAGACGTTCTTTTATGTCATTCATTGGCTACCTCCTACACAAAATGCTTCACTGGAGCATTTCGTTGTACGCTTACGGGTATGAAAAGCAATTAAACGCTGGCAGTACCGCTGTATCGCCATTGCTTCTGATGGCATTCTCCAAAACAGGATGCAGCCATACTGGATTCAAATGATCTGCCCCCCGATTGTCGAGATACTCCGTCTCCACAAGCACTCTGGCAATAATCTGTTTTAACTTTGTGATTGTGCTGTCGCTCCAGGAAGCTACGGTATCATTCTGCTCCTGCAAACGCATAAAAAATGTATTCAAATCTATCTTACCAAAGGACGTGTCCCTTAACCGGTACTTCTCTCCAATGACTGTCAGCATAAACTCCCAAACAAGTCGGCTCTGCTTCATCATCGCATACAGGCAGATCTGCTTTGCTATCTCTGTCGGCTGCGATGCAATCGCAGAAACCAGAGTTTCATCTTCCAGAGCATGAAGTCGTTTCATACAGGCTTTTGCCATCCGTGTAATCGATTTTTCAGTTGGATACTGGAAAAGATTCTGCTCCACAATTTCTGTTACAATCGCTTCATCTGAGAGTCCTTCGCTCATCAGCTTTGCGGTGGAACGCATTTCATAGAAAAGGAACGGTTCTCTGGTCAAAGACGCTATATACGGATAAGAATGATCCATAATGTTTTGCCTCCTTACGGTTCCTCTTTTTTATCAGGAACAAATTCCATGATGTCCCCAACATCGCAATTTAATACGGAACAAATTTTTTCTAATACATCCATGCTGACATTTTCATCTTTAGACAACTTCGACATTGTTGTCGTACTGAAACCAGTCTGCAAGCGCAAGTCTTTTTTTATCATGTCTTTATCAATCAGCATTTTCCACAGCTTTTTATAGCATACTGCCATATTGTCACCTCTTACCATTATTCCTGCTCAAAGTTCAGTATTCGCGTTACTTTCTCTATCATAGCATAGAAGTGCGGATAGTACAATCACGATGTCAAAAGTTCGAATTCATGCTTTACGAACTCGCAGTTTAGATTTGCCATTTTAGAAATCAAGAGTAAATTGCAAGGTGAAAATCCTATTTGTAAGTCAATGAAATATCTTTTGTCTGCCTAAGACAGGATGGAAGTCTGGATCTGCCAAGCACGTTAGGAATTGTTTGTGGGAAAATTGCAGAGAAGCTGGAAGGATTTGAAGGATTCCATTTTCACCAGTTGCCACACACCTACACAAGCAACCTGTTGGCAAACGGAGCAGCACCAAAGAATGTGCAGGAAACTGTTAGGACACTCAGATGTCAGTACCACCATGAATGTCTATGCCCACTCCACAAGAAAAGCCAAGCGGGAATCTGCAAGGCTGATTGATAGAGTGGCAAATAATAACTAAAAAAGACTTTCCCTTATTTCCCTTACGATTATCTCATAAGGGCAGAAATAAGGGAAAATACATATCATTTAAATTCAGCCTCTCTGCAGCTCCCAAAACGCAGAAAATCTGGAGGCTGTAAAAAATCTTGTGTCTATGAACGTTAGACTTTCCTGATAAGTATTGGATATGTAAGAGTATTTTGTCGGTTTTATGTTTTTAGGGCTGTCGAATTATTTGTTCTACCTATAGTATAACCGGTCTGGCGGATTCTATACATTTTTTCTGATTTTTTGTATGGCAAACAGGCATTACATCTTACTGCCATTCCCGTGGGCGCTGCCCACACCCGGCCTCTGGAATAAGGCTGGGGTTTTCTGGCAATAATATAAATGCCGATGGAATAAGGCTGGGATGGCAAGCGGTCTGATATGCTGCCATCCCGGTCTTTTTTACAGGTATTCCGTGAGACGTTCCCCATACAGGACGATTAACTGGTTCAGGACCTGATCCCAGTTCCGGTATCTCTGTGTCCATTTCCTGGTTACATTCTGGCTTGCCAGGTACAGCATCTTCTCCAGGGATGTGTCGCTGGGAAAAACACTTTTTGTCTTGGTGACTTTCCGGTACTGGCGGTTGAGCCCTTCTATGATGTTGGTGGTATACATGATCCGGCGGATATCATCTGGGAACTGGAAGAAGGGGCTGACATCTTCCCAATTGTTTTCCCAGTTACTGATAGCGTAAGGGTATTTCTTTCCCCATGTCTCTTTTAGGCTTTCCAGCTCTGAAAGGGCCGCTGCCTCGTTTGGGGCATTGTATACTGCCTTGAAGTCAGTGGCAAATTTCTTCAGGTCCTTATAACTGATATATTTAAAAGAATTGCGGAGCATGTGGATGACGCACCGCTGTATCTCCGCTTTGGGGAATACCGCCTGTATGGCCTCCTTAAACCCGGGCAGGCCGTCCACGCAGAAGAACAGCACATCCTTCACGCCCCGGTTATGCAGGTCATTGAGCATACCCAGCCAGAACTTGCTGGTTTCGTTTGCCCCGACGGTAATGCTTAAGGTTTCTTTGTAACCCTCTGCCGTCACGCCCAGCACAACATAGGCTGCACGGTTTAATATCCTCCCGGACTTTGTAATGGATGCAGTCCATGAATACGAATGGGTATACCGGGTCCAGGGGGCGTGACTGCCATTCTTTTACCTGCGGAAGGATCTTATCCGTGATCCTGCTGACCATCTCTGCAGACAACTCTATCCCATACAGATCGTTTAACTGGTCGTGTATGTCCCGGGTGCTCATTCCGCGTGCATACAGGGAAATCACCTTTTCCTCAATCCCTGAGATGTCCCGCTGATATTTCGGTATCAGCTTTGGCTCGAATTCCCCGTTTCGATCCCTGGGTACGTCAATCTGGAATTCCCCATACTGGCTCTTGAGTTTTTTTGGGGAGTGCCCATTGCGCTTGTTGTCTGTCCGCAAATCTCCTTTATGGTTTTTCTCGTAACCGAGGGACGCATCCAGCTCAGCCTCCATAAGTTCTTGGAGGATATCCTTGAAACTGTCTCGCAGCAGGCTGTAGACATCAGCTACGCTATTTAAGTTGTTTTCTGAGATGATCTGTCGGATCTGCTCCTTTGCTACTGGCATAAAAACACTCCTTTTCGATAAGAATTTCCATATCCTAATTCTTACCAAAAAAGGTAAGCGCCAAATATTAATGCGGTCAGATATAAAATTACCCCAGCCCTTTGTGAGTTGGAGTAATTCACGATAATTCACATGCGATTTTTGATAGATTGGAGTTTTTCACTCCACGGCGCCAGTTCCGCCAGCTGTTCATCGGCCATATCTTTACTTGGCCGATGCTCCAGCAGAAATTTGAGATATTCGTAAATATTCAGGCCGTTCGCTTTTGCCATCTCAACCATTGTATAGACTGCTGCACTGGCATTCGCCCCTTCTACGGAACTGCTGAACAGCCAGTTCTTCCGGCCTACTGCGAATGGACGGATTGCATTCTCACTGAGATTATTGGTAAAGCTGCAGCGTCCGTCTTCCAGATAGGTCTCCGCTGTATCTCGCCGATTGAGAACATAATTAACCGCTTTATCCATCCGGGTGTTCCGGACTGGCTTCTGCTGACCGAGCCACGCCCAGAAAGCCTCCAGAACAGGTTTTTCCTTCTCGAGACGCATCTGGTTCCGCTTTTCATAATCACCGGGATACTTTTTGTTAATGGAGTCCTCAATGGCGAATAACCGGTTGCAGTACTGGACTCCCTGCACTCCCGGCTGGCTGTAATCATACTGCTTTCCTTTGGGAACAGCATCGATAAAGTATCGGCGGATATGTGCCCAGCAGGAGCAGCGCCGGATCCCCGGCAGATTGTTATAACCCTGATAGCCGTCCGTTTCCAGATATCCGCTGTAGCCTTCCAGAAACTCTTTTGCATGGCTGCCGCTCCTGGTCGGAGAATAGCCATACAGGATGATCACCGGAAGCCCATCCTCACCGCTTCGGAACAGCCACATGAACGACTGGGTCTGCGCTCTGCGGCCTTCCTCATTCAACACCTGGATCCGGGTCTCATCTGCCATTGCAAAACTGCGTTTCAGTAACTCCCGATGAAAGTAATCATACATCGGCTGAAAATAGTTCTGCGAACAGTAGATGATCCAGTTGGCAAGGGTAGTGCGGCTGATTTGGGCGCCATACTGTTTCCAGTCCTTCTCCTGTCGGTAAAGGGGAAGTCCATTGGCATACTTCTGATACATAGTCCATGCAACAGTGGATGCTGAGGCAGGACCCTTCCCAACCAGAGCCGCCGGAACCTGAGACTTTACGATCACGGGTTTTTCCGTATCGCCGAGTCCTTCCTTGCAGGATGGGCATCCGTAACTCTGGCTGTAGTATTCGATCACTTTACAGGTGGCAGGAATGAATTCCAGTTCCCGGCGGACATACTCCTCGCCGATCAGGGCCATCTGCGTACAGCAGACCGGGCAGATCTGGTCTTCTTCCGGAAGAGGGATCACTACTTTTTCAACCTTCAGGCCTTTGAAAAGCTCCTCATGAGCTGCCTTCTTTTTACGGGTATGCTCCCGGATCACAGTATCTTCTTCCGGCAAGGAGGGATCCTGTTCCATTTCCGCTTCATCAAAGAGATTCTGTTGTCCCGGAATGTCATCGGATCTTCTTTCACTGGATGAGCCGAAAAGCTTTTTGGTCAGATAATCTACCTGTTCCTGAAGCGCTTTCTCGTGACTGGATTTTTCATCAATCATAAGACGGAGAGATCTGATCAGCTCAGTCTGTTCAGATACCATTGTTTTCAGTTGTGATACTGTATCTTTCAGCTCTCTGAGCTGGATATCTTTTGCACTGGAAGCCATCGTTTCTCTCCTCGGATTTGATACCTTTATTATACCAGAAACGGGGCTTTTACGAAAGGAAAACAGCTCCTGAAAAATGCCGGATTTACAAGGGATTTCCGGATTCTTCTGTGCAGTATTTCTGCTGAAACCCAGGTACTTTTTACTCTGCTTTGAGGGCTTTGGGCTGGTCAATATCAATCCCCGACATCAGCCAGTCAAACTCCCGCCAGGAAAGATTCCGGACCTCTGACTGCTTCCTGGGCCATTGATAGCCGCCGCGGACAGATAACCGCTTATAGATTAGAACGAAGCCGTCCGGTTCCCGGAACAAGGCTTTGATCCTGTCCCGTCTTCTTCCGCAGAAAAGGAAGAGGGTACTGGACGACGGATCCATCTTAAGCTGGTCTTCGATAACGGCGCAGAGTCCATCAATGGATTTTCGCATATCGGTATAGCCGCAGACAATGTAGATCTTTTCAAGTCCGGAGATGTCGCCTAACATGAGAGTTCCTCAAGCAGGCGGAATGTCCTGGTAAGCAGGGCCGGATCCGCATCATTGCTGATACGGATTGTGATATCCTTCAAATCAACTTCAATCGTATGTGAATTGTCAAGGTACGGGTTCTGCATCTGTGATGCTGTATGTTGTTCCGGAATGTAATCCGGCACAATGTCAATGGGGACCACGTCCTGTTTCGGGCGGGGAACCTCAAGATGACCGTAATTCGCTGCTGGGATCTGATCCGCTGCTGTTTTCCGACAGCGGCTGACCCAGTTGTAAAAAGTGCTTACTGCAATGTCGTTTTCACGACACCAGTCAGCATCTGTCATGCCGCTCTGGCGGCATTCATTGATAAGCCGGATCTGTTCCACCATCGGAACACGGGCTTTGCGAGTACCTGCCATAATCTATCCTCCATAATTGTAGTGAAATAGTCTAAATATCTATCGACTACAATTATAGGTGATACTTGAGGATCAGGAAATCCGCAGGAATATTTGGCGCTTACCTTATTTACACTACCAAAATCTGAGAACCTGGATTTACGTCCAAATCCTCGGAAAAGTCTTATATTTCAAACATTTTCACACTATCCATTCAAAGTTGAAATCTTCGGCTTTAATGGTTGATAAATCAGCACTGCTTGGATTATCTGCTTTTATCACTCGTCTTGCGTGATTCATAACCAAGTCATCATACAGATTTCTTGCTAACCTACCGTTTGCAAAGTTCTCGTCCTTCGATGAAATTTGCTGTTCAAAATACAAGTGGATTTTTTCTTTAGCCTCATCGTCCAGAACATAATCGTTGCTTTGGCACATGGAAAGCAATATATTATCCATCTCTATCGAGCTATAGTCATCGAATTCTATGAATGTATTAAAACGGGATTTCAATCCAGGATTGGACTCAAAAAATTTATTCATAGGCTCGGTGTATCCGGCAACAATCACAACCAGATCATCCCTGTAGTCTTCCAAAGCCTTCGTTAATTCTGTTAAGCACTCTCTACCATAAGAATCGGAATGGTCATTTTCCGTGATGCTATAGGCTTCATCAATAAACAGAACACCGCCTTTGGCTTGTTCAATTACTTTTTTTACCTTAAGTGCTGTCTGACCTTGATATCCCGCAATGAGGTCAGTTCTTGAAACTTCAACAAAATGTCCCTTTGAAAGCAACCCAATTCTCTTATAAATTCTACCTACGACTCTTGCAACTGTTGTTTTTCCTGTTCCAGGATTCCCAGTGAATGCAAGATGCAGGGTGTTCTTTGCAGAATAGAGATTTTTCTCCCGACGCATTTTCTGAACCTTCTGATATACAATTAGGTCTTGAACTTTATTCTTTACTTTTTCCAGACCTACAAGTACATTCAGTTCATCCAATAATTCTTGGAGTGTTCTTGTATCCTCATCCACTTCATCGGTTGGTTTACAAATTCCTTGTATTGTAGAATAACCATAAAACTCAATCAAACTGGAGTTAACAAGCTGTGCCACCTTTTTTGCTTCAATCTTATGCTCAGGATTATCGACCGTTTCAGATATTTTTCTAAGCAGTGCAATTGTAGCCGCTTTGCTGCTGTCTTCTACTATCACAATAGCCAGTTTTGTTATTTCCCCACAAGCATCGGTGACCGCATCCAACTTAGATGCGTTATTGATTAGTGCCTGTCCGTACTTGTCCATCATATCACCTTCATAAGAAGCAAAATCAATTCAACAATTGCAAGCCCTGCCGAACCTCCGGCAATCCAGTACGCATACTTAACTTTCTTTGTCAAAATCTCAATCGCTGCATTGGCTGTTTGTACCGTCTCCGCAATATTATCATTTACTTCTTCCTTATTTTTTTGAATAGTATCAGCAAGTTCCTCATCTCTTTTTTCACATTCTATAAGTTTAGACGTATGTTCTTCGACATTATTCCACATACCATCGACATCAACCAAATGGGAGATTCCTCTCAATTTGTCGGTGTTAGCCTTGCATTCCTGTTCCACTCGGTTTATGCGAGTTTGATGGTCCTCGGTCTGTTCCCAAATCTCATCAACTTCCATCAAGTGATTAAGGGCAGATACCTTTTCTCTAAAAGTCTCCAATTTAGTAATTAGGTTTCTGCTATCCGCCGCATATTCTTCTGCAGCAGCCAAATTTTTAAACAGGGTAGCAATAGACTCGGTGTGGCTCTCACTTGTTGTCGCAAGATTATTTAATTCACTTTGTTGCGTTTGGATATTTCCATTTATTTTTTCGATATTTTTCTTACAAATATCTAAGTCATCCCACATATTGTCAATATCTTGCAGGTGAGTATAGCCACTCAAAACAGCAACAAAGGAATCTATTTCTTCTAAATGCTTTTGCATTTGCAGAACATCCGCCTCGATATTTTGCAAACTGTTTTCGACAGTTACAAAATTCCCCTTTATCTTGTTTATATTGTCCCACATAGAATCCACATCATCAAGGTGAGCAACTTTTTTTAATTGTTCTGTAAATGAAGCCACTTCCTTTATTACAGGAATCTGGTTATCCAGCAAATCCGCAGTGGATTCAAGTTTTTCAGACAAATCCGAGAAAAACTCTTTAAACGATTTTGCTTCATTACGAAGATTAAGAATATCTCTGTTCACCTGATTTGACAAAGCCTTATTTTTATTATTAGCCGTTGCAATATCTTCGGTTGCTTTCTTTGAAACCTTTGTAATGCTATCTGACACTACTCTGATTTCGTTTTGTATGGTTCTGCAATCATTCCAAATTTTATCAATATCAGTTAGGTGCTTATAACCTTCCAGTTTTTCCTTGAAAACTTTTAACGCAGTAACAATCTTTGAGATATTTACTATGTTCTTTTCGATTTCTGCCTGATGTGCATCCAATTTGCTTTGCTGATTTGTAAGTTTTTCATTATGCTGTTTCAGTATTCCTTGCTGCACTCTAACATCATTGCTGGTTTTTTCTATAGCTTTAACATTGGCAACAATGCTTGTAATGTAATCCTTATCAAGTACATCAAGTGCATTATAAACTTCTCGGAACTCCTTAATCACCTTGTTACTTGTTGTATTAACAGCAATAAAATGCTCCTGGATAGTTTCAAGTCTTCTGTTCAATTCATATCCGGTTACTTTATGGTCACCAAGACCCAAAAAACCACCATCTGTTCGAACTTTATCAATTTCGAGCTCAGCCTCTGTTTTCTCTGAAAACTCCTTCAAGCGATTTTTTGCCAAATCAAAGCTATGTCTTTTAATAGCTATCTCATTCATAATCTACACTCCTACTTTAACAGATCATCCAATTCATCAGAAATTGAATTGATCTCCTCCATAACTAAACAGATTCGCTATTGATAATAACCTCTTTGTTTTCGTCTTTTGCGTCCGTATCATTTTCACCTGAAAAGTCTTCTGTAAAATCTTCCATGATGTTACTATATGCATCTTTCATTATGGAACTGGCTTCAGAATGCCTTTCATAAACAGCCTGCACACTTTCACTCTTAGCTTGATACATTTCCTCTACAGCATTGGTGTTCTGAAGATTTTCTTCCTCTTGAGTGTTAGTTTCAAAATCGACCTTTTTATCTACCGCTTGGGATGTAGCAGTGTTTGACTCGCCTTTTTTACATAACCAGTAAACAACACCTGCCGCTAATCCGACTACAGAAGCATAAATGAACAGTTTTTTCATTATCATTTTCCTCCTTACTTCAACCCATCAAGTAAATCATCTAAATCATTACTTGTCTTATTGATTTCATTGTTGATGATTACATCTTTTTCATCTATTACTGTTGAATATTCATTTTCGGAAAAATCTTCTACAAAATCCTCCATGATGTTTCCATATGCATCCTTCATAATAGAAAATGCCTCTTGATGTCTTCCCGAAATATTAGATTGGGTATTTTCTTTATCTTTATCGAGCAAAACTTCATTTACAATTTGGATTTGATGCTGTTTAGTGATAATCTGATTTTGCTTTTCTATTGCGGCCGCTTGTGCATCTGATTTTTGCTTTTTAGCAATGAACTTATCAATAAGGTTGATGATAATAGCACCAACAAGTCCACTCACCAAACTTGCCAAAAACATACCTATTATGTTTGCCAAAGTACCTAACAGCGGTAATTCTATCTGCATCCCAGGAACTGATAACAGAAGTTTCTCAAATAATTCTCCAAGGAAAATTGCACCACCCGCAACTAACCCTGCGGTAATTATTTTACCGACTTGGGCTACCTTAATGCTGAAAGGCTTATTCTTGTTTTCCTTATCATTAAGGTATCTTACAGCTTCCATTACAGATGAAACGCCTTGTTTAATGAGACTAGCCAGTTTCTTGAATATACTTACTATAGATCCAAAAATTTCAGTCACAATGGTACCAACTACACTAGATGCCCCTGTTTGCAAAACATTAGTTATATTCTCAAAAAACGACTTAATTGCTTTTTTCATTTCTTCCAGAAAACTCTTAAATGATTTTGTCTGGCTTTTTATGAATCTTACAAAACCATTCATCGCTTCTTTAAGTAAAGAAAATAAGGCCGATACCGCCATTTGCTTCAAGGCATCTTTGCCAGCTTTCTTTGCAGTTTCTTTAGCTACACCTTTCGCAATATCCTTATTTATAGCCTTCCTTGCTTTTTTATCGGCTTTTTTCATCATCTCATCATCAGCATCTAGCTTATCCTGTAAACGCTTGTTATTCTTTTCCTTTGCCTTCTGCTTTTCCACCTCAGACATATTAGATTCATCAATTTTTTTATTGGCGCGTTCGTTTTGTTCTCTGAGGTCTTTTTCCCTTTGTTCTCTATCGCTAATATACTCGTCAACACTCTTTGCACCTTTGCTTTTATTTAAGGATTCGTTTGTAGGTTTGAGATTTTCATTTTTATTGGCAAGGTCTTCTGTATTTATTCCAGCTTGTTTTCTACGTGCATTTTCATATAACTCTTTTCTGGCAACCACATGGTCTAAATTTGCATTCTCATTTTGATTGATATTTTTGCCAGTGTATTCATCTTTTAAATTGCCAGATTGCTGTTGTTCTTTCATAGCCTTATTGGCTTCTTTGTATTTTGGGTCTTGCATAACCTTTTTACCAACATCTTCATAGGTTTCACCTTGATGCTCTCTATCATACTTTTGATTTAAGGTTTCATTGGTCATATCCAACCCAATCTGATTACCGAACTGTTTCCAGACTTCATCGAATATTACCTTTCCCAACGCATCTGGATTCCCTATTTTTTCTTTTTCTTCTTTCAGAAATTCTAAAATCGAAAATTCTTCTTCTAATTGGCTCTGAAGTTTTTCTTCTAATTCATCAAAATCAAACGATTCCGTAAACTCCTCGTTTAAAATATCCTCATCATTAAGGACAGCATTTTCCTTTGCCATAGTTTGCTCTTTCTTGTATAATGTATTTAGGTTGTTCAAGGGATACCTATAAACCCTTAGACCCGCTTCTTTACATCTCCAATCTGATAGGAGATAATAGTTTTATTAGATTGAGAAGATGATCGTTGTCTCCTTGAGCGGCTCTGCCCGTACTTGAAAGACTGATCCATCTCTCTAATAAGCTTTCCACGTATGAGTTGGATGTTGTTTCCATGAGGGACGATACCGGAAAAGTAGTATTCAAAGTTTTTTCCTTTCCCAATACTTTGGATGGGGGAAATTCCTTGTCAGTCAAACTCGCTTCTTATTCTTAAAACCTCTCCGATTTTGAAATGGGTATGGAAGCTACTGGCCACTACTGGCTCTCCGTCTATTCTTTCCTTTCTTGTAGAATCCATCAGTGACTTAAAACGGGAAGTTGTCTGTGTGCTGGATCAGGTTTCCCCAGAATACCAGTCCATCTTTTCCGGTATTTTTGTTAAAACCTCAAAAGAAATCCTCCTCCAGTTTTCTTCGCCCATTGATTTTGAACCAGTTTTCTCTGAAACCCTGGCACAGCTCAGCAGGCAGAAAATCGGCACTGCCAAAGCAGAACAGTTAAAGGCTGCCGCATCTTGCATGAATTTCCCTGTTTTATTGCAAACCTGTTCTTTGGTATGCAGAACAATCCCACTATGTATGTTCTGCTTTAGGGTATGGTTTAAATATCCATCCGGATTGGTTTAAAGAGAATAAGGCGATGTGAAAAATGCAGCTTCCCTGATTATTAATCGCAGAAACCATATTAATCTTTTCTGTTTCCGGGAAAGAGGGTACGGTTGGTGTCTGTCCCTTTGGCGCAAACCCTTTGATGTGATATGCCTGGTTATTGGTTCCGGTTTCACCTCCCAAAAAAAATTAAAGCACCCTCTTTTTTAGCCTGTTTTACAATAGATGGATTGTCCCATGCATAAATGTGTTCAGCTTTACGTTATCCTGGAAGTATGCTTTTTTTGTGGGACGCTGGCATGCCATTCCCCATCGTTTCAGGTATTCACCCATATTTCGCAGGGTAACCGCTATTCCATATTTTCCCTGGGCCAACTGGCATACAGCGGCACGGGTCCAGGGCATAAAACTTATCTTCACCTGGCCGGGTGCCCTGCCAATGAGTAGGTTTCGGATTTCCTTTTCCTGTGCAAGTGTAAGCTGACGTTTTTCACCAACTTTACGTCCACGCTTTTTCTCCCCCAGACATTTTGCGCCCTCCTTTTGCTATGCGCCTGATATCCTGCCCACTGTCTGAGGTGGGAGGTTGAGCGTGTCCGCAATTTCTTTGTGCCTGGCATGCTTTTTTAAAAGTTGTATTGTTTGTTGTTTAATGGTTTTTCTGGTTTCTGGAGAAACTGTTTTTAAATTTATTTTTCCATAGTTTAATTATACCAGATAATCATCCTAATGGGCAGAGAAACATTGATTTATAATAGCCGAAACAATACCTTTGCCCAAAGCAGCTTCACATTCCAGCCCAAAACACTGATTGGGCAGATTTCTTTTATCGAAAAACAGGTAAAAGAAACGGAAACGGAAATTTCCGGCATCTTGGGGAAACTGGAATCCCCCCATTGCTGCCATTACCGGAATTTGCAGTGCCACAGGAGCGGCCATCCTTAGCGAAGTTAGCGGCATCCCCAAATTTAACAGCCCCAGAAAAGGTGGCTTTTGCCGGTTTGGATGCCACGGCCACACAATCCGCTGCATTTGAAGCCGCCTACAATGTAATGAGCAAACGCGGATCACCATACCTGCGCAAGGCCATTTTTCACGCCATCCTGGTCGCCGCTTTTACAGACCCTGTTTAAAAGTGCCTGTTACCAGAAAAATTTTCACTTACGCCGGCTTGCCTGACAGCAGGCCTTATTGCCATACTCTTTCTTCTACAAAATTTCTTTTGTATTTTTTAATTATCTGCCGGATTCTTAATAGTTGATCTTTCCAGTTTTATTTTAAACTTTATTAGTTTTAAATGCAATACTTTTTACGCTATTTTGGTGTTGTATTAAATTTTCCGTTTTTGATAGAATAAAACTATCAGATAGGAAAGGAGCGCAGGAACATGGACAATTTGAAGAAGCTCCGGCAGGAAATAGGGCTTACCCAACAGTCTTTAGCAAAAGAATTAAATACCAGCCAGCAGTCTGTCTACAAATATGAGCACCATATCACGGAGCCTGACATCAGCATGTTAAAAAATATGGCTGACGTATTCAATGTGTCCGTGGATTACCTGATCGGCCATTCTACATGTCCCCATAAAATCCAGGAAGTCCACCCCGCAGACTTAAACCAAGAAGAATTTTCCTTGGTTGAAAAATACCGCTCCCTCCCGCCTTCCTCACGTGAAATCTTTTCGCAGCTTTTAGATGAATTCCTGAAGAACCATTCCGCCCCATAGGCCGTCCCATGAAAAGGGGAATTGCTGCCTTTTCTTTATGTCTGCCAATAGCTATCAGCTTTGGCATTTCAGCACGCTTGGTTTCTTTTTATTATAAGAAATAGCATGGACATTATCTGTCCAACCAACAGGTTTTTTTAATTTTTTCAACATTTCCATCGCACCTTCCTGGCTTTCCATACGTTATGGCGCCTGCAGGCCTTAAAACTTTTTCACCAGTTCCACGCACTCCCCCTGGTACCGCAGCCACATGTCAATCCCATCCCCAAAGGTTTCCGCCCGGACTAAATACCTCCCGTCTTCTTCCCTGGCTATCTCGGCAGTAGGCAGCTTGTCCAGGACAGATTCTATGCTCTGCCCCTGATACCAAAATTCAATATGCTGCAGCTTCCCGCCGAACATAAACTGAATCCGTTTCCTGTATTCCCCCTCCTCAAAACGGTCTTTGTATGGAAGCTCAAACTTTTCATCCAACACTTCCAGTTCAGAAATGCGGTCAATCCGGTAAATCGTGGGGTACATGTCGTTTGCAACCCGAAATTCTTTTTCCCGGTCTATGTTCTCAATATGCGCCGCCAGATAAAAATAAAATTCTGAAAACATAATTGCCAGGGGCTTTAATTTCCGTACCACTGGATTTTTTCCCTTTAGCTTCCCATATGTAACTGCAATGTATCTCCGTTCATGGATCGCCTTGCCAATTTCCCACATATTCCCGATGAACACTTTTTTATGGTGCAGTTCCATATAATGGCAGCGCTCATTGCCAACCAGCTCGTCCACCAGTTTCCGGTTTTCCGGCGGGACACAGCAATCCAGCATTTTATCCAGCATCCGCATCATTTCCGGCTTTGTAAAAGCGCGGCTTTCCAGCAGGATTTTCGTGATTGCCAGCACTTCTTCATTTGTAAATTTCTTTCCATCCAGTAATTTCAGCCGGTAGGCCCGTTCCTCATAATCATACAAAATATCGTTTTGGATCCCCCCTGCTTCTGCCTTTTGCAAAAATACCCGGATATCCTCAATATCCCGCTGTATGCTTTTTTCATTCACCCCAAAGCGCATGGCTTCTTCCCGCTTTGAGATGGTTTCCCCCCTTTGCAGGCGTGCATATAAATCTAAAATCCGATATACCTTATCTGTTTTCTCCATAAAAACCACCTTTCCATCCCTGGCTATTTTCTCATTGGCAACAAACTATTGCGCCCTGGCACAAGCAGCGCTTATGATATGCTCCATTATATTCTGGAAAGCAGGCAGGTTCAATCCATGTTTTTCGCTTCATTTCCTCGTTTTTATGGATTTTGCAGCATTATGCACAATTTTCAACTTTGGAATAATTATTATACACCCATTTTTTGTAAATAATATACAATTTCTGGACGGAGATTAAAAATCCTTGTGCAGAATCAGCCTTGCAGGGCTGGGATAAGCGTGTTAGAATAAAGCCGTTAGATGAAGATGGTTTTAAAACATGGTTTGCCGCGTCCGCGGCAGAATGGAGGAAACATGAAAATTTATAATGTAGAAAATCCAGAAAAATTCCTTGAAGTAATTAAACAATGCAAAGGGACAGTAGAATTGATTTCCCAGGAGGGGGACCGCCTGAACTTGAAATCCGAACTGACAAAATACCTTGCCATCAGCAAGCTATTTGCAGACAACACTTTGATTAATAATATGGAGTTGGTCGCTTCTGACCCAGATGATGTGAAATTCCTAATGCAATATATGATGGAAGGCAGATAATAAGGGCAGGCATGGCTTTTGCCTCATTGCTCGCGGGAATAAAAATAGATTTGGCATCTCAGTAGTGTGCCAAATCTATTTTCCATTTTCCGGTTTTTATAAAAAATTATGTTCCAAGTCGGTGACTAGCTGCTGCATTTCTGCCTTGGACGACACATTCCTGGCAGCTTCTACTACCTGCTTTTTTTCATCCTCATCCATTTTTGCATAGATAGAAAGCGCTTTTTCATTAAGGCCTAGCTGGAAGCTCAGGCCGATTGGCATGTCAAACTTATTTTCCATAATAGTTCCCCTTCCTTTTATATTTAACGCCGGAGTAATACATATAACAGTAGTATAGGCGGGTGGAAAATACTTTATACCTGTCCGGCGGAAATTTTTTATCCTACGGCACGCTCCGCAATTTCTTCAAGTATCATTTTTCCTTTTTTATCAATCTTTCTACGGTTTCTCTTACACTTTTCAACTCTGCTTTTTGTACCGCTTCCCTTACCATAGCGAAAAGCAGGCCAGCGGATTACCCCGCCACCCTGCTTTTTATCGTTTTATCCCGCTTAAAACCATCCAAAATACATGCCTGCCCAATAAACCAGCCCCAGCACCCAGCTTGTAAAAATCCCATACAGAATCACCGGCCCTGCAATCGTAAAAATCTTGCACCCAATCCCAAAGACCTGCCCTTCTTTCTGGAACTCAATCGCCGGGGCTGCAACAGAGTTGGCAAACCCCGTGATAGGGACCAATGCCCCTGCGCCGCCCCAATTGGCAAGGGAAGGATAAATATTAAAGCCAGTCAAAACTACGCTCAGCAGCACAAGGAGCAGGCTGCACCAACTGCCTGCCGTATCTTTATCCAGCCCAAACGTCCCCGCCGCCACGTTCAGTATCACCTGGCCTACCACGCAGATTGCCCCGCCTGTAATAAACGCTTTCAGCATATTTGCCGGAAGGGAGTGGGTGGGCGTCACCTGCTTGACATACTCGTTATATTCCTGGTTCTTCTGTTCCTTCTGCTCCATCGTTTCCTGCACCATAACCATACCTCTCTTTCTTTTAGTTTTTCATATGTGATCCAGTTTAACCTATCATGCCTTACATTTTTTGCATATGGTTTGCATAAAAATACAGCGCCCCCAGCGCCTTCCCCAAGGCCATGGACAGCATAATATACCCTAAGCCTGCCTTTATCCCGAAACGCCGGAACATAATGGGAAATGTATTCAGGATTTCCGCCAATGCTACTGCCAGGCATCCGGTAAACACCCCGGCGGACAAGCCAAACAGGACGACAGCCCAAATCCCTAACGGCACATGCAAGGAAAATATGGAAAAAACATTCCCCGCCACCCCGCCTAAAATAACTGCATTTTCATAGGCAATAATATCTGCCGCAGTACGGCTTTTCCCAATAATCCTGGGCACAACCCCAATGGAAATAATAAAGCTGAACACGCCTGCTGAGACGGCGGAACCGCTGGCAAAGCCGATAACCCCCAAAAAAACCTGTTTAATCCACATCATTGCTGGTTCCTTTTCTTCCACAATTTTCAATGAACGTGGCGTCCACGTCCTTTTCATACGTGCGCATTTCCACTTGGATGGGGGTTGGGTCATGGGTGATTTTCTTGTGCCCCATATGGTTGAAAAATATCATAATCCCAAGGAACAGCCCAATAGAATAGCAGATTTCCAGCACTGTGAACCCGCTGGATTCCGTACCCATCACCTGCTGGTAAAAATCTGCAAATACTTCCCCCACGCCCACGTCGTTGTTGAAGGTCATAATAGTAAAAGCCGAGCCGAAAAAAATCAGTACGCACAAGATTGCCGTTTTTAAATACAGCAGCCATTTTGGCTCCTGCTTTGGCTCATACTCCAGCACGAAATCCTTTTCCCCAATATTCTCAATATCCACGTTTGGAAATTCCTGCCCGATCAGCTCAATGATTTTCAGGACAGAAAACACTTCCACCTGCTTTTTCTTCCTGCTCTGGTTCGCTGGGGTATGGAACTGGTACACTTTCATCTGCTTTAGCTTATTTAGCAGCGGGCGGTTGGTGGAAGTGATTTTTGCCACGTCTTTGAGCACCACGGAAGGTTCCCGGACAAGGACATTCTGCTCTATTTTCAAGTAAACTGTATCTGCCATATGCCCTCCGTCTTACGCCCGTTTCCCATTGCAGGGCTACAAAGAATTTGCTTTTCTTCTGCTGCTTCCTCTTTTGGCTGCACATTCCATACCAAAGTCCCCTCTGTCACAGTAGTCTTTTTTTCCACAACATTCACATAATAGAAAATGCCCCCTGCTATGGTAAGGACTATGGCTGCCAAAAGGAAAATCCGGTAAATTGTACTATGGCTACGGTTCATATTCTCACATCCTTTTTCCATCTTTGGAAGTAGTATGCCATCCTAGCCAAAATTTATTCAAAATTTTAAAACAGGTATAAATTCACCTCACCTGGCTCCGCATCCGCAGCAAAATCCGTTTTTCCAGCCTGCTTACCTGCACCTGGCTAATGCCAAGTTCCCCTGCCACCTGCATTTGGGTCTTTTCCCCGAAATACCGCAGTTCAATCAGCCTGCGTTCCAGTTCCCCCAGTTCCGCCATAAGCTGCTCTAACAGCATATGGTTTAACAGCGCTTCATGGCTGTCCTTTTCCTGGGGCAGCCGGTCTGCAAGGCAGGTTTCCTTTCCATCCCCAGGCGCGTAAGCTTTATTGAGGGATTCCACCTCCCCGTTTGCTTCCAACGCCATAACGATTTCTTCCCTGGGGAACCCCGTTTCTTCCGAGATTTCCTGCAGCGTAGGCTCCCGGCCAAGGCTCCGCTGTAATTTTTCCCTTGCCTGTTTTACCTTTGCGCCATTTTCTTTCAGGCTCCTGCTGACCTTAATCATCCCGTCGTCCCGCAGGAACCGCTTAATTTCACCGGTAATCATAGGTACGGCATACGTCGAGAATTTCACATCGTAAGATAAATTAAATTTATCAATGGCCTTCATCAGCCCTATGCTGCCTACCTGGAAAAGTTCTTCCAGTTCATAGCCCCGGTTGGCAAACCGATGGACGATGCTCCAGACCAGCCCCATATTTTTCTGCACCATTTTGTCCCTTGCCGCTTTATTTCCCTGATGGGCTGCTGCCAGCAATTCCCAGACATCTTCCTTTTTCCTTTCCCCTTCCCTGGGTTCCTCCTGCCCGTATTCCCCTGCTGTTTTTTCTCTATATGTACATTCCTCCTTACTTGCCTGCCCTTCCACGCTCTCACCCTTTCCCTGATGCTATGTACGCATATTTCCTATCCCATTCGCCGATGCTGCACACACTGCCGCATCCTGCTACCCTTTCCCAATCGTTTTGCGCATAGTGATGCATGTCCCTTTCCCAGGCTCGGAAATCACTTCCACTTCGTCCATAAAGGCTTCCATAAAGGCGAATCCCATGCCGGAGCGTTCCAGTTCCGGCTTTGTGGTAAATAAAGGCTCCCTTGCCTGCTCAATGTCCCGGATCCCCCTGCCTGTGTCTACCACGGAAATTTCCACCTGCTGGCCCTCCGTTGCGCACTGAATCCAGATGCTGCCCTCCTTCTGCTCATATCCGTGGATAATGCAGTTGGTAACTGCCTCACTGACTGCCGTCTTGATATCTGCAAGCTCGTCCACGGTGGGGTTCAGTTCCGCTACAAACGCCCCCACAGTCACCCTCGCAAAGCCCTCGTTGGAAGATGACGCCAGAAATTCCATCTTCATCTCATTCCTTTTCTGTTCCATCAAAATCACCCATTCCTTTCCCTTCTGTTTCTTCCTGCTCCACTTCAATTATTTTCTGCAAACCGGACAGCTTAAAAATCCGCCGTATCTGCCCGTTTAAATTGACCGCCCTTACATACCCTCCGGAAAAACGCACATTTTTGCACCTTCCTATCACAACCCCAATGCCAGAGCTGTCCATAAAACGGGTATCGGCAAAGTCAAATACCAGGCTGCGCACAGGATATTGCAGAATCAGCCCGTCCGCTTCCTCCTTTAAAATTTCTGCCTGATGGTGGTCCAGTTCTTCCGGCATCCTGACAATCAGGCATCCATATTCCTTTTCAAATCTGTGTTCCATCCTCTCCATCCTTTCCACATATTATATCTTAGAACAAAGTGGGCAAGCCCACTTCAGCTCCCCTATCCCCCCACTCATGAGGGGGCTTGGACACTTTGCTGCGCCGAGCACGGTCGCTTTAGCGACATAATTCCCCTCGTGCGAGTGCGCATCCTTGCGGAGCATTTTGCTTTATAGGATGCAATTTCCTATAAAGCAAAAAAGACGCCACACTATCATGACGTCTTTTGTATCTTATTCCCTATGAAATTCCTACTGCGGCGGCTGCTGCGCTGCCATTTCATCCAAATATTGCTGCGACCTTCTGGCCCTTGATGTCCCAGGATGGAGTTCCACCATCCTCTGGTAATACTTCTGGGCATTTGCCATATCCCCGGTCTGCCGGTAGGATTGGGCCAGGTAATAAATGGCATACCCATCATTGTAATCTTCCTCTACCTGCACCACTTTTTCCAGCCCGGTAATTGCCTCCGGGAACCGGTTCCCATTGTAATCCGCTTCCGCCTGGGCGTAAACTGCTATGATATACTGCTCATTTACCTGTGTATTCAGGGATTCATAAATTACCTTCGCCTGCCCCCCTAACAATTCCGGGTCTACATTGACAATCGTATCCCCTGCTAACTGGACATTCTGCTGGGCAAATGCATCATACGCCACGATAAGCTGCTCATAATTATTTATGGTCTTCTGTGTATCTTCCGTGTCTTTTTCCTGGTCTTTCAGCTTTTTATTCAGGGCGTCTATCTGGCTTTCCAAGCTTTTCACTTCTTGGTTACGGGTAGCAAGGGAATCATTTGCTTCCAGCTCTGCCCGCTTTGCGTCAGAAACTGCATTCTGCCGGATGCCCGGAATCACCAAAAACCATGTAATCATTACCCCAATCCCCACGCCGATAATCAGGTTTAAGATTGTCATAATGGCAGAATTGTCTTTATAGTTGGTGGGCTGGATAATGGTTTCATTTCCGCTCTGGTAGGAAGCAGCCTTTTCCTTCTTTTCCTTCCGCGCGCCGGAGTCTTCCTGAAGCAGGCGGTCAGCTTCCCGCAGGTACCGGAGGGTTGTAATATTGTTGGTATCAATCTCCACGGCTTCCCGGAGTACCTTCCGCGCCTGTGAGTATTGCTTTTCTTCCATATAAAGCAATGCCAGAAGCTGGTAGCCTTTCACCAGCCCCGGGTTCATGGAAAGCACTTTTTTCAGTTGGATAATTGCCAAATCCTTGCTGTCCTGCTGGCAGTAAACCAACGCCTGGTTATACTTCTTGATGGTCTGGTTCACCGCATTTAGCTGGGAACGGTTGGACTGTATTTCTTCCAGATACTTTTCCGCCGGGTTATGGTCAGGGTTCAGGCTGCGGCTGAGCACCCACTCGCTTAAAGCGTCCACCACCTCGCCTGTTTCATAGTAAATCAGCCCCAGCAGGTTCCGCGCCTGTGTATTCGCCTTGTTGAAACGCAGGCTTTTTTTCAGCGACTGGATGGCGCCGGACAAATCACGCACCTTGGCCTTTTCCAACCCGTCGTTGTACAGGGCATTGGAAATATTTATAATCTTACTATATGAATCCATATCATTCCTTCTTTCCTATCTCTGCTGCCTTGCTTCTTTGATAATTTCCTGCATAATGTCTGTCATGTCAGTTAAATCCCGGTCATATATGGCATCCTCAGCTTCTTCCACTTCAAGGCTGGGCTTAAATTTCTTCAATTCTTCTTCAAAATTAATCATTCTGCATACCTCCTGTTATCTGTTCCAGTTCGCCAACCAAATACAAGGAACCTGCGCAAAACAGTTTCTGGCCCGGTTTCCTGCATGAGAGCGCATATGCAAAGGCCTGGCTGGCATCCTCAATCCCTGTCACTTTTACCTCCTGCCGCTTAAGCTCCCCAGAACCTGCGCCCCTAGTTTCTGGGCTGGCTGTTCCCGGCATTTGCGCCCCGCCGTCCCCCATCGCATCCCGGAATGCATTCTCCAGTTCCTGGCAGGTAACCCCACGGCTGCCGGCGGCTACGGTAACGATAATTTCATCCCAATTCCCATCCGAAAGCAGCCGTTTTGCCGCCCCGGCATAATCTTTTTCCTTCACCATGGAAAACAGTAAAACAGCAGATTCCCCTGTAATCTGCTTCACTGCCTCCAAAAATTTTTCAATTCCTGACAGGTTATGCGCCCCGTCAAAATATACCCCCGGCAGCGCTTCCTGCATCCTTCCCTTCCAGACTGCCGCAGCCATCCCTTGCTTCGCTGCTTCCCTTGCAATCCCTTCTGTTTCCATCAGGCATTCCAGCGCCTGCCATGCCACTGCCCCATTCTGCGCCTGGTAAGGAGCCCCGGACGGGACGGAAACTTTAGTAACATAATAACCAGAATCATAAGAAAAATCAATCTTTTTTCCTGTGTTTAATAAAATTTTAATTTTCTCAGGCCGTACCGGATAGGCTTTACAGCCTAATAAATCCGCCCTTTTTCGGATGGTTTCCTCCGCTTCCGGCTCGGAAGCATCGTATACAACCGGCACGCCCTGCTTTAGGATCCCTGCCTTTTCCGCTGCAATCTGCCCCAATGTATCTCCAAGAATCTCGGTATGTTCTAAACTGATGGAGGTAATCACCGTAAGGATGGGCCGCCCTACAATGTTTGTGGCGTCCAGACGCCCGCCAAGGCCTGTTTCCAGCACCGCATATTCCACCTGCTTCCGGGCAAAAATCACCATGCCTATTGCAAAAACATATTCGAAAAATGTAGGGTGGGGCAGCCCCTCCTCTACCATGGCAAACGCTGCCTGCCCGGCCTGTTCTGCCGCCCAGACAAAATCCTGCCTGCTGCATGGCTTCCCTTCCAGCGCAAACCGTTCTTCCAAATGCATCAGGTGGGGGGAAGTAAAAAGCCCTGTTTTCTTCCCTGCTGCCCGGAGCGCGCTTTCCAGAAAAGCGCAGACGCTGCCTTTCCCATTGCTCCCAGCCACATGGATGACTTTGAACTGTTCCTGCGGGTTCCCCAAGCGCCTTAAAAATTCCCTTGTATGGCTCAGTGAATTTTTGCTGGTGAATTTAGGGATTTCTAAAATTTTTCCAACAGTTTTTTCGTAAATTCCTGTATAAGTTTCCATTCTCGGCTGCACCTCTTCCAGAATCCCCCAGAACCCATCCTGCCATAACAAAAGCAAATCTGTAAAATATGCCGCATGGTATACTGGGAACCCTTCATACCCCACCTATTATAATATAGTAACGTATTGAAATCCAGACTTATTTTACCATATCGCCAATTTTTCGTATGACACCATTTTACAAAGATGCTCTTGATACCCTAATCCTATAGAATAAAAAAGAATGCGCACAGCGCATTCTCCGCGCGCGAGCGGATTG
>OFHA01000642.1_pt1 | contig 29252 bp, 28 predicted proteins | sample 1521891 | NCBI WGS metagenome assembly OFHA01 (sample SAMEA3504089, study PRJEB24116) | mouse gut metagenome | biome: mouse gut; feature: mouse-associated habitat; material: faeces | place: Denmark | collected 2011
AAAGCTTTTATCGCACTGCGGCGGGTCTGCCCCAGCGAAGCGAGGGTACCCGTGCGAATAGAAGATGTCATTGCGTGACCGCACTCGGCGCAGCAAAGGTTCTAAGCGCTAGAGCGTGTTCAGAACGGACCGAAACGGAGTGTAGACACCAAGCCCCTCATGAGTGAGGGGGTAGGGGAGCTGAAGTGGGCTTGCCCACTTTGCTCTTCTATAGGAAAGACCTCTGCGCAGGATTCTTTGGTTTCATTTCTATCTTTTTGGCACATTCTGCCTGTCCCAGACGTTAAACATTTTGAAAGGAGGTTTTTGCGTGTCCTTAGACCTCAGTGAGCAGTATGATAAAATTTACCGTTACTGTTATTTTAAAGTAAACGACCGCTGCGCAGCAGAAGACCTGGCTCAGGAAACCTTCCTTCGGTATTTTTCCCATACTCCGTATATCAGCCGGGGCAAGCAGTTAGCCTACCTTTATACTATTGCCCGGAACTTGTGCGTGGATTATTACCGGAACCCACGGCGGGATGAGGAGCTGCTTGGGGAGGCCGCAGAAGGCGGCTTTGCCAAAAGTCGGGAACTGGAAGAAAAATTATCGGAAAGCCCTATGGAGCAGGTAGAAACAGCTCTCCATCTGCAGAAGGCATTAGAGCAGCTTCCTGTGGAAATGCAGGAATTAGTGGTGCTCCGCTATGTCAATGGGCTTTCTGTAAAAGAAATCTTAAAGATAACCGGAATGTCCCGCAGCAGCGCATACCGGATGGAAAAAGAGGCGCTGCGCAGGCTGAAACGGCTGCTGGCGTAAGCCTGCAGATTTCATTTCAGGGTAGGTGTTGTATTTTCATGGAGAAATAGGAGGGAACTAACATGCCAAGGCTTTTCAAATATCAGTTAAAAAAAGAGATGCAGCAGGCTTTCCCGGCGCCGCCCCCTCAGGGGAAAGAGGAGTTTTTAAGGGGTTTCCCATATCCCAAGGCCAAAAGGATAGAAATGGTGGGGGTGCAGGTAAGCTATATCCGCAAATGGACATGGGCACTGTCCCTGCTGGCAGTCGCGTTGGCTTTGTTGGCCGGACGGAATTTCGGGCAGGAATCCAGCGGGTTTTGGATGCTGTCCTGCCTGTCTGCAGCTATGCCGGTTTTGGCCGTATTGGCAGTGACGGAAACTTTCCGTTCCAGCGTGTATGGCATGGCGGAACTGGAGATAGCGGCAAAATATAACCTGCCCCAAGTGCTTCTGGTGAGGATGGGCATTCTGGGAGGTGCGGATATCTTACTGATGCTCTTAGGGGTTCCATGGATTGTGCAGGAAGGCGGTTTCAGCAGTTTACGGGCGGCAGTGTACTTATTAGTGCCGTGGGTTGGCACCTGCGCCATTGCCTTCCAGATTGAAAAATATGTGAAGGGGCGGGAGGGCATATGGTGCTGCGCAGCGTTTGCCATGTTCCTTTGTGCGCCTTCCCTTGCCGGCAGGCAGTTTTGGCAGCAAATTTATGGAAATGGGACTTTTTACCTTTGGCTTGCTGCCCTGGTTGTTTTTGCAGCGGCTATGGGAAACCAAGTATGGCGCATCTGCTGCGCATCCAAAGGATTGGAGGAATGGAAATGGAACTTATTTTTGACAGGGTAACGAAGCAGTACAAAGAAAAAATTGCGGTAGACCGGGTATCCCTTTCCCTAACTCAGGGGGTTTACGGGCTGCTTGGGGCAAACGGGGCGGGAAAGACCACGCTGATGCGGCTGATGTGCGGGGTCTTAAGGCCGGACAGCGGGGAAATCCTTTATAACGGAACCAAAGTGGAGGAAGAAGCTTACCGGGACATCCTCGGTTACCTGCCGCAGCAGTTTGGATATTATCCGGATTTTTCCGCCATGGATTTCCTGATGTATCTAGGCTCCTTAAAGGGGATGCCAAAAAAGAGGGCAAGTGAGAAGTCACGGGAGCTCTTGGAACTGGCAGGTTTATCCCATGTGGCAAAAAAGAAAATCAAAACCTTTTCCGGCGGCATGAAGCAGCGGCTGGGTATTGCCCAGTCACTGCTTAATAACCCGGAAGTCCTTGTGCTGGACGAACCCACCGCAGGTCTGGACCCAAAGGAGCGGGTAAAATTCCGGAATATAGTTTCCAAGCTTGGAAATGACAGGATTGTGCTGCTTTCCACCCATATTGTATCGGATGTGGAGCATATTGCGGACGTGATCCTGCTGATGAAGGACGGCGCGATTATCCATAAGGGCAGCCTGGAGGAAATTATCCAGGCCATTGAAGGGAAGGTCTGGGAATGTACTGTGGACAGCCATGCCGCAGAGCGCCTTATGGGGCAATACCCTGCCTTAAACGTCCGGGAGGAAAAAGAGGGCACATTCCTGCGCCTGGTATGCGGGGAGAAGCCTGCGGAACATGCCGTGCAGGCAGCGGCAACATTGGAGGATTTGTACTTATATTATTTCAGCGGGGAAGGGCAGATGTGAGGAAACCAATCCCCATAGTAAACCAGCAGAAAGGAGTTTTGGGAGATGGGAGAAGTGCTGCAGTTAGCAGGATATGAATACCGGAAAATTTTTAAAAGACGGTCTACATGGATTGTGTTGGCGCTGGTGCTGCTGTGGACATTATTCAGCGGGCTTGGCGGCGCCATTGGGGATTTTTATATGGAGGGGGAAAAGGTGGATACCCATTACCATATGGCAAAACAGGAACGGAAGGCCTTGGAGCATTTAGAAATCCAGGAGCTCAATGGCCAGTTTTTCCAAAACATGCAGGAAACGCAGGACGCATTTTACCAAAGGGAGGATGGTTTTTTTTCCAACGATGCGCCGGAAGGGGGCTGGGCAGCTTATTGGAACAAGTATTATGAAGCCTATGCCCCTTACGAAAACCTTTCCATGCTGCTTGCAATGATGGAAAACCGCCTGGGCGGCTTTGCCGGGGAAAAAATTGATGGGACAAATTTTTATGCCTTACGGGAACGCATGATGGATTTGATTTTCAGGTTAGAAGAATTAAGCGAAGGGGAAATTGCTTTCCACAAAGAAGAAAATGCAAGAATAAAAGAGCCTTACGCTTATGGGAATATGGCCGGGTATCATAATTTTTTCCAGATGCAGACGCCAAATTTTATTTTTATTGCCTTTGCAGTGGCAATTATCCTTGCCCCCATGTTTGCAGGGGAGCACACTTCCCATATGGATGCGCTGGTGCTGTCCACACGCTTTGGGAAAAATAAGCTGATTTGGGCGAAGCTTTTGGCTGGCAGTTCCTTTGCATGCTTTAGCTCCATTGGATTTACCTTGGTGTTTTTGCTGGAAATTCAGGCCATTTACGGCTTAAGCGGCTGGAACCTCCCCATACAGGTGTGCACGGATGGGTTTCTCTTAAACCTTCCCGTAAATATGCTTGAATTTTTGCTGATTACACTTTTCTGTTGTGTGTTAGCGGCTGTAATGACGGCCATGGTGGTGATGTTCCTGTCTGCGAAAATGAAATCGCCGTTTGGCGCTATTATCCTTAGCTTTGTATTTGTGTTTGCGCCAATTTATCTGGTGCAGCTTGCTGGGGGCAGCCGCTGGCTGTTTCTGCTGGTATGCAGCCTTCCAACTGCCATGTTTTACCCAGGGAGCGTGGCAGCCCATCAGTTGCTTTCGGTGGGAGGGCATTATTTTTACTTTTTCCAATGGGTTCCGGTAGCCTATTTGTGCCTGTTCCCTGTTCTTGCTTTTTGGATTTACCGCAGTTTTAAAAACCATCAGATCCGCTAGAGCGTGCCTGAAAATGCGTTTAGCGTCCTGTTACAAAGCATTTTCATATATTTTTATTCCCGCGGGCAATGAGCCAAGTGGCTGCCTGCAGGCATTTGGCGACTGCCGCCGGAGTAATAGTTCCTATATTAAAAAAGGACAGATGCATAAGAAGAAAAAAACTGCGTATACTATATTTCAGGGCAGCAGTATGCCAAGAATATTTCTGATACCATGTTCCGGCAGCGGGATGTTACTGTTCGCTCCTGAGCCGTGTACTGTGTTGCACGGCTACAGGCCAATACAGTAACATCTGGAGCAAAGTAGGAAAAAAGTCTTAGAAATGAATTGACATTTGCCAGATAATGGAATATAATAAACATATCAGCGCGGGGTGGAGCAGTCTGGAAGCTCGTCGGGCTCATAACCCGAAGGCCGCAGGTTCAAATCCTGCCCCCGCAACTCTTTTTATGGTTCGTCTAACAACCGTCCAACCAGTACATCCTTGTGGTTGATAAACATTTCCATGATTTGATAGCTTTCTGTATCTTTATAATCGCAGCGTTTCAGTTCCCCATTGTCAAATGAGAGTATATAAGCATCAGGAATCCCAAGCAGGATAGGTGAATGGGAAGCCAAAAAGAACTGGGAGCCGGCTTTTGCCATTTTGCTGATTTGCAGGAACAGGCTGAGCTGCCGCTGTGGGGACAACGCTGCCTCCGGCTCATCCATCAGGTATAGCCCCGTATCTTCAAAGGACTGGAAATAGGACAGAAAGCTTTCCCCATGGGATTGCTCATGGAGGGATTTTCCCCCATAGCGGGCGTAGTAGATCTCTTTTGGTGTATAGCCCCGGTATTCCTCTGTTTTGCTTGCCACGTTAAAAAAGCTTTCTGCACGGAAAAAGTAATTGGACGCGGCACGGCGGTAACCTTTGGTGAGGGTGATGCCCTGGTTTAATTCAGAAACATCGTCAAAGGTGCTGAAACGGTAATTTAAAGTCCCGCCCTCTGGGTTAAACCCATAGGCAACTGCAATGGCTTCTAACAGGGTGGATTTCCCTGAACCGTTTTCGCCTACGAAAATCGTAATATTTTCCGGGAATTCCAGAAAGCTTATCTGGCGCAGGGAAGGGATGCCATGCAGATATGAATTTTCGCTGATTTTGTTCCAGTCAATTTGTAAGCTTCTTATAAATTTATCATTCATGGGTTTGCCTTTCTTCCGCCGTCCTGAAAAGCAGGCGGCGATGGGGCGTGTTATGTTCTGCCTGAATATAGTATAGGGGAAATAATCTTAAAAATCAATGGAATGGTTGTTGTATTTCCAAGAAATACATATTATAATTTGAAAGGTATTTCCGTTTCAGTACGGATACAGAAAGGATTTGAGGTTATGGTTTATGAGAATATATTAGAAGCAATGGGGAATACGCCCTTAATCCGCCTGAACCATATGGCGGACCCAGACAGCGCCCGGGTACTGGTGAAGTTCGAGGGGCTGAACGTAGGGGGTTCCATTAAGACAAGGACGGCTTATAATATGATAAAGGATGCAGAGGAGAAAGGCCTGATCCGGGAGGATACCATTATTGTAGAGCCTACCAGCGGGAACCAGGGCATTGGCCTTGCATTGGTTGGGGCTGTCCGGGGCTACCAGACGAAAATTATTATGCCGGATTCTGTCAGTGAGGAGCGGCGCAAGCTGGTGGAACATTATGGCGCGGAGGTTATTTTAATCCATGATGCGGGGAATATTGGCGCTTGCATTGAGGAGTGCCTGCAGACAGCCCTTACCATGGCAAAAAATGACCCTCGGGTATTTGTGCCCCAGCAGTTTGAGAATCCTGCCAACCCAGCAGTGCACCGCTCCCAGACGGGGATTGAAATTTTAAGCCAGGTGGATGGGCCAATCCATGGGTTCTGTTCCGGGATTGGCACAGGAGGTACCATTACGGGCGTAGGGGAAACCATAAAGGAAAAAAATCCTGATATGGAAATCTGGGCAGTAGAGCCGGAACATGCGGCAATCCTTTCTGGCGGTTCTATTGGGACCCATTTGCAGATGGGCATTGGTGATGGGTTAATTCCAGAAATCTTAAACCAGCAGATTTACGACGGCGTCTGCATTATCACGGATGAGGAAGCCCTTTCTACTTCTAAGCGTCTGGCGGCAGAAGAAGGGATTATGTGTGGGATATCCAGCGGGACAAATGTAGCGGCGGCGTTGAAACTGGCGAAGAAGCTGGGCGCCGGTAAGACAGTGGTAACAATACTGCCGGATACGGCGGAACGGTATTTTTCTACGCCGCTGTTTGGGTAGTAGGAGCTTTTATTGCAGATGCCCTGTTTGTATGGGGATTTGCCCCCATACCTTGTGCTGCAGGGTTTATGGGAACTGTAAGTTCCGATTATGGAAATAGGGCTGATGTAAAATAAGGGGTATCTACGGCATAAGGTACAGGTATTCCGTGTATTCTTGCTGTTGCTGTAGGAACCCTGTATTTTGCATCAGCTTTTTTTCATAGGATTAGGGCGTCAAAAGGGTTTCAGGCAGGGCATTAGTGGTTTCCTTGCTGTAATTGTTCTAGCTGCCGCTTTAATGCTTCAATGGTGTCCTGTTCCAAAAGACGCTGTTTCTGTTCTTGTATCGTGTTCTGGCTTTGCTCCAGTTCTCTTTTATTTTGTTCCTCAATCATATGACGTACGGTATTTCTGTCCAATATCCGCAATGCTTCTGAATACATTCCCAACACCTCCTCTGGGTTCCTGCGTAAGCTTGCTGCCTCCCGGTAAATCTGTTCCAGCTGTTTTGGGGAAATAATGAGAATTTACCAGAATTGTAAAAATTAAAATTAGTAGAGTGATGCTACCATGGCGGCAGTGGAAAGCCAATTCATTTTATAATCTTTTAAGAAAAATTTTTTTCTGGAAAACGGCTAAGGACAGCAATGGGGCGCCGCAGGAAAGGCACGAAGGCAGAAAATATTTTTCAATCACGTTTTATAGGCAGGGGCTGGGAAAGACACTTCCTGCAGCAGACAAATTTTCTGCCAGGTCTTTCCTGTAATCTGGCGCTTTGTCATGTAAGCTATTGATGGTACAGCCAAAGCTGGCTGGATTCCCTGTGGCATGGATATAGCGCCCATCCCCCAGATAAAGGGCCATATGCCCAGGAAAGTACAGAAGGTCTGCGGGCTTAATCTTGGAACATGGTATTTCCCGGACAGGGAATCCCCCCACAATGGCAGCATCCCGGTAAATCTGGATGCCGCACATATAATAACTCATAAATGCAAGGCCAGAACAGTCAATCCCAGCATGGCTTTTCCCACCCCAGCGGTATTGGGTCCCGAGGAAAGATATTGCATAAGTTAAGATAGCAGAACGAAGCTGGGATTCCATTTGCGGCATGGGTTCCGTAGCTAGTTTTTGCAGGGCTCTTTGGCACAGGGGGGAGTGGAAGGAAAGGTATCCAAAAGCTTCCCCGGAAATTTTCACTTGTTCCAGATCCCCAAGGCGCAGCAAGGAGCAGGAAGGCACGAACCCGCAAATTCCTCCTGCCGTCTTTACTTTCTGCCATCCTTCCTGTGGGTTCCCTACAGCCGTTACTGTGCTTCCCAGAAAGAGCGTGCACAGGATACAGGCCTGCACCTTTGGCTCTTTTAAGATATCCGTAACCCCTTTGCAGAGGATAGCAGGCTCCAGGTGTTCCCCATCCGGGACATAGCAGTTCCCTGAAGCTTTAGCCCTGCTGCCCCAAAATCCCCACCAGGCATATTCCTCTGGCAAAATTTTTCGGAGGGCGGAGCCAGCTATCCATCCCCGGTATCCATAGTGGGTCACGATTTCAAAAAAATTCCCGTATCGCCTTAGAACCTCCACAGGCCATCCTGACAAAACTTCATCTGAAATACACATTGTTTCTGAATTTTCATAAAGGAACGCAGCCGGTACGCAAACCACTCCTACATCCATAAATTTCTCCCCCATTTCACGCTGTCCCATATGGGAAATTTGTTTGACTGTTACAGCATTTCTTTATAAAATGCCAGTACATTCTGATAGAAAATTTTATCAATTTCCCCTTCGTGGAATCCCGCTTTTTTCAGTTCCTGTTCCAGCAGGTCCATGCACCCGCAGTTTTTCAGTTCCAGATTGTTGTCAATCCCGTCAAAATCAGACCCCAGCCCGATACAGTCTATGCCGCCTATATTTGCAATATGCCGGATATGTAACACAATGTCGCTGACATAGCTGTAATAGCATCCCAGCACATTGGGGGTATGTGAGAGGAAAGGCCCATAATAATTTGCGCCGATGACGCCGCCCTTTTCCGCAATGCTCCGGATTAAACTGTCTGGCAGGTTCCGTCCCCGGTGGCAGAGGGAACGGGCATTGGAATGGCTGGCGCAGATGGGTTTTTTTGCAAGCTTGCATACATCCCGGATTCCCGCGTCCGACAGATGGGAAACGTCCGGGATAATGCCAAGGCGTTCCATTTCCGACAGAAATTCCCGCCCCAGCGGTGTCAGCCCCCGGGACTGGGACAGGTGGCTTGCAGCCGGTTCGCCAGGAAACCCCAGTCGGTTGGGGTAATTCCAGGTGAATGTCATCATCCGTATGCCAAGCTGGCGGAACTCCTGCAGTTTTTCTATGCTCCCCTCACAGGCGTCCCCTTCTTCCAATGTCATTAAAGCAGACATTTTCCCCTGCTTTTGGTTGTTCAGTATTTCCGGGTAGGACGTTACCAGCCGTATCATGTCCTTGTTATGTTCCAGTTCTTCCTGAAACAAGCAGATTTGGGCCTTGCAGTCTTGGTATGGGGAGGAGGTATCCCGGATATCGAGGAACATGGCAAAATTTTGGAGCAGATACCCAGAAGATTTCATTTTTTCCAAATCTAGCTGAAAATGGTTGTTCCTCAGCCTGACGTTTTTTCCACGTTTTTTTTCCCCATACATACGGGAAATGGTATCGCAGTGCATATCTATAATTCTCATAGCAAGTGCCTCCTTTCTTACAGTATACTATGAAAGCAAGTGGTTTCCTAGTAATTTTTACCATGGATTTAAGACATTTTTGTCCGGTTGGAAATAACCCCCCAAATAAATGCTGCCTTAAGAAATTGTAATATATTTAAGAAAAGCCTGTTAAAATGGAAAAAAACGGGAAACAGGGAAGGGGTGGAGCAAATTGGGACAATTAATTAAGGTTCAGGACATGTGTAAAATTTACAACCCCGGTGAAAATGAAGTCCGTGCGCTGGACCATGTGAATTTGTGGCAATTATCGGCCATTCCGGTTCTGGGAAATCTACGCTGATGAGCAGGGGGAGCGTTATTTTAATTACCCATGATAATGAGATATTTGAAGGAACTGGAATCCCAGAACCAGAAGGCGGAGCTGAATGTAAGGGCAAGCCAGCTAGGCTATCAGGATTCCGTAGATAAATCCAATGAAGCGGCGGTAAGGCAGGCACAGGCGCGTTCTGAGGTTTCTGCCCTGCAGGGGCAGGCAGATGCGAAAGCGCAGGAACTTGCAGATTTAACAGCGGCAATTTCCGGGGAGGCACAAAACGGGCTTGAAAAGGGCGGCAAGTATGTTACAATGAAAAAAGAATCAAGCGGCTTGCATGCCGCAAACAGAATGTGACGCAATGGCAGGGAAAGGAAGGGAGCAATATGGCAAATCAGGACAGGGAAGAAAAGACCAGGCAATTTCTGGATATGGTAGGGCAGTCGGATAATATTGTATTTTTCGGCGGCGCAGGGGTTTCTACGGAGAGCGGGATCCCGGATTTCCGCAGCGTAGACGGCCTGTATAACCAACAGTATGATTATCCCCCGGAAACTATTTTAAGCCACACATTTTACCGGAGGAAGCCGGCGGAGTTTTACCGCTTTTACCGGAATAAAATGCTGTGCCTGGATGCAAAGCCAAATATGGCCCACAGGAAGCTGGCGGAGTTGGAAGCGGCAGGGAAGGTGCGGGCTGTAGTGACCCAGAATATCGATGGGCTGCACCAGCTTGCAGGGAGCAAAAAAGTACTGGAGCTCCATGGGAGCGTCCACCGGAATTACTGTGAATCCTGCCATAAGCTTTACGATGCAGCATACATGTTGGAAAGCGAAGGCGTGCCCCGCTGCGGGGACTGCGGTGGCAACATTAAGCCGGATGTGGTGCTCTATGAGGAGGGGCTGGACAACCAGACCATACAGGAAGCTGTTTTTTATATCAGCAAGGCGGATATGCTGATTATCGGCGGCACATCCCTTGCAGTCTATCCGGCGGCAGGGCTTGTGGATTACTATCAGGGGGATAAGCTGGTGCTGATTAATAAGACCCCTACCCCAAGGGACAGCCAAGCCGATTTGGTGCTGCAGGAAAGTATCGGGGAGCTGTTTGGGAAAATTACGCTGTAAGGAATACATCTGTGCCATAAGGAGGAATAATTATGCCAATACCATTTGAAATTGGGGACATTGTCCGCCTGAAAAAGCAGCATCCATGCGGCAGCCACGAATGGGAGGTGCTCCGGGTGGGGGCGGATTTCCGCCTGAAATGCCTGGGCTGCGGCCACCAGGTAATGATGGCAAGGAAAATGGTGGAAAAAAATACAAAAGGAATCCGTAAAAAAGAAGGGGAATAAAACAGATGCAAAAGAAAGGGCGTAAAAACATGGCGGGAAACAGAAAAGCTGCAAGTGGGAAAAAAGCGAAAAGGAAGGCGGCCCTGGCTTCACTGTTATGCCTGTTCCTGCTGTTCTATGCCCTTTTGGTAAACTTTTTGGTAAGCGCCGCGCTGGTGCCTTCTTTTATGGAAAAGCTGGAATCCTTTGAGCGGATTACAGAGGAAAGCTATGCAGCCCAAGTGCAGACATCAGATATTAAAGGGAACCGGCAGACGGCTTTGGACGATACCAGGGAATGGCTTAAGGCAGCAGAGCACAAGAAGCTTTCCGTGGAAACCCCGGATGGATATACGCTGGCTGCAGAGGAATTCCCTGCAGATACCAATGGGGAAACTCTTTTGGGAACAGAAGAAACGCCCGGGGGTGCACCTGCTGCTGGGGACATTTCAGCAGAAGATAGTGCTCAGGGAGCCCAAAATGCTTCTTCTGGAAAGGGGAGCCACAAGTGGGTATTAATCCTCCATGGCTATACTGGCTGGAAAGAAGAAATGTACCCGTTTGCATATTGGTACCATGGGCAGGGCTACCATGCAGTTGTCCCGGATTTGCGGTGCCAGGGGGAAAGCGAAGGGGATTTTATCGGTATGGGCTGGACGGACCATTTTGACTGTATGCTGTGGATTGACTACATCCTTTCCCAAGATGAAGAAGCCCAGATTGTCCTCCATGGCCAGTCTATGGGCGCGGCAACGGCCCTGATGATGTCTGGGGGGAAGCTCCCGGACAACGTGAAGGCAGTTGTTTCGGACTGTTCCTATACAGATGCTTACCGCATGTTTGGGGAAAAAATTAAGGAATGGTTCCATCTCCCGGCATTTCCGCTGGTGGATTCTGCCTGCCTGATGCTGCGGCTGCGGGGCGGGTATAACCTGAAAGACGCTTCCGCCTTAGAAGCAGTGAAAAAGAGCAGGACGCCGACCCTTTTTATCCATGGGGATTCTGACGCCATGATTTCAGTGCAGATGGCCCGGGAGCTGTACGCAGCCGCAAGCTGCAAGAAAGAGCTGCTGATTGTAAAAGGGGCAGGGCATGGGCAGGCCCAGGAAAAAGACCCGGAAACTTATTTTGGGACAATCCGGGATTTTTTGGATAAAATGCTTGAAAGTACCCAATAATTATGGTAGACTAGTACACTGTGATGTAATAATTTATCCTTGCTCTTAGCAAAGACTGGGGGCCAGAGACCAAAAGGAGGTACGATGAGCATGAACAAATATGAATTAGCACTTGTTGTTAATGCAAAAATCGAGGATGAAGAAAGAGCCGCTGTGGTAGAGAAAGCAAAAGAGTATATTACCCGGTTTGGCGGAACCATTACCAATGTGGATGATTGGGGCAAAAAAAGGTTAGCTTACGAAATCCAGAAAATGCGTGAAGGGTTCTATTACTTTATCCAGTTTGATGCAAGTGCAGACTGTCCGGCTGAAATTGAAAAACGTATACGGATTATGGACAATGTGCTGCGTTTCTTATGCGTTAGGCAAGATGAGGCATAATAAAAGGAGATTAGATGAATAAAGTTATATTGATGGGCAGATTAACCAGAGATCCCGAAGTGCGTTATTCCCAGGGGGAAAACGCAACGGCAATTGCAAGGTATACATTAGCGGTGGACAGAAGGTTTAAGCGTGATAACGACCAGCAGACGGCAGATTTTATTAACTGCGTAGCATTTGGCAGGGCCGGCGAATTTGCAGAAAAGTATTTCCATAAGGGAATCAAGATTGCTGTTACAGGAAGAATCCAGACTGGGAGTTACACCAACCAGGAAGGCCAGAAGGTCTACACCACAGAAGTCATTGTGGAGGATCAGGAATTTGCAGAGAGCAAAGCGGTAAGCGACGCACAGTCTGGCGGATTCCAGCCCAGTGGGTACCAGCCTGCCGGAAGGCCAGCGCCCAGCGCAGCAGTAGGGGATGGATTTATGAACATCCCAGACGGGATTGATGAGGAATTACCCTTTAATTAGGATAGGAGGTAACAGACATGGCTTATAATAAAACAGATAGAGGCGATTCTCCAATGAAGAGAAGGGGCGGCATGCGCAGAAGGAAAAAAGTCTGTGTATTCTGCGGCAAAGATAATGTGATTGATTATAAAGACACGAACAAGCTGAAAAGATATATCTCTGAACGGGGCAAAATTCTTCCTAGAAGGATTACCGGCAACTGTGCAAAGCACCAGAGGGCACTTACCGTTGCTATCAAGCGGGCAAGGCACATCTCCCTGATGCCATACGTAACAGATTAAGCCTGGGTTTAAAGCTTCCCGGATTTATGTAAAGAAAAAGTTAGGCCAATCATCTTCGGATGGTTGGTCTTTTTTATCTTATAGGAAAGACCTTGCCACGCTAAAGCTGCTGTGCCCGACGTGTAAAATTTGCAATCCCCTCCAAGTACGGCATATGTTTCCCTGAAATTCCCTATTGCTATCATCAGGCAGAATAGATACAATCTCATTAGCATGTGGGAAAATGGAGAGTTATTGTGGAGTATTGGCATTGAAAGCCAAGAAATGGGTATGCTATAATTTGTCACATAATAAAAACCGATGGGCAGGGAAATCCGAATGAAATATCACCGTTTAAAATACCGGCTGTGCATGCAGCATAGTTTTGATGGGGACATAGGACAGAAACACCGCCATATGATAGAAATTGAAATTGTGGCAAGGCAGACGGCAGGGGATTTTCTGGAATTTGCCAGCATGGAGTCGATTTTAGAAGAAGTGTTTGGGCCGTACCAGCACCAGTATTTAAATAATTTTCCAGAATTTTCCGGTGATACCAGCATGGAGCATTTAGGCGAAGTGTTTTACTTAAAGGGAAAGGCGTCCTTAGAGAAGCAGCATTGGAAACTCGCCCGTTTTGAAATTAGCGAAACGCCCTTACGGGTGTATGCAATTGCAGAGGAAATATTCTAAAGATTGCATCAAGGGAGGACATTTATGAAAGCGAAAAGAATTTTCAGGGGAGCTTTGGCGGGGATGGTGGCAGCATCCTTGATGGTTTCAGGGATGCCAGTTACAGCAGCAGGGCTTAATGGGGCAATGCAGCAGGAGGACGGGAGTAAAACAGGGGAGAGCGCCCGGGGCAATGCAGGGACGCACGAAGCGGAAGGAAAAGCTGGCGCAGAGATGCAAAGCAGCGCGGAAGTACAGGGCATCCTGGAAGAAAAGGCTGGTGCGGAAGCACAGGGCCGCCCAGAACATGGCGGTGCAGAAGCTGGTACTGGAGCAGGAACTGAGAGCGGAATAGGAGAAAAAGCAGCGGAAGATGCCAGCAAAACGGAAGATTTAAATGAAATGGCAGGCGGGGAAATGGACAGCAGTGAAACGGCAGGGACAGATGGAACCGAGGATCCAGACAATGCAAAGGATGCAAATAGAACCGAGGATTATGCGGACACGAAGGATGTAGGCAAAACAGAGGGCACGGAACGTATAAATGGAACAGAAGATACAGGCAGGGAGGACATGCCTGAAAACAGCCCAGAGCTATTTTCCAGGCATCCAGCCGCAAGCGGCAGCATTTCCATTGAGGGCAGCCTGTCAGATTGGGCAGGGGTAACCTCCCGTCCCGGGGCAGGGGTGGATGCTTGGAAGGCAGCTATTTCCCGGGACGGAGCAATGGTTTATTTTTGTTTTGAAGGGACTGCATCTACAGAGTGGGACTATAGCTTTGCAGGCAGCAGCAATTGCTTCCAGTTTACTTATGCAGATGGTGCAGCAGGAACAGACAGCGGGATTTCCGTCAATGCATGGAAAGACGGAGCGGAGGTGAAGGATGCCTATTGGGGAACTATTTCAGGCGCGCAGGCCGCAGTAAGGAATGAAGCCCATGGGACAAACCCGGGGCCGTATGCCGTTGAAATTGCTGTACCAATAAGTTTTTTCCACAGCACGGATGTTACGGTTACATTTGGCGGCACTTCCATTGGGTTTTCAGAGATTGAGCAAGTGGACGGGAACCCTGTAGCGGAAGATGAACCGGCAGTTTACGCGGGCATTGCCATCGACGGGGATTTTTCGGATTGGAAGGCAGTAGCAAAGACAGATGCTTCCTGCCCAAACAGTGCGCATCCCGGATGCCTGTCCAAGGTGGCGGCAGCTTTTGACGGGGACTGGTTTTATATTTATGTGAAGGATGGGGAAGGCAGTAATGCATCCGGTGCAGGATCCCACTCGAATGGGAAATTTGCCATTACTTCTGATTTAGGGTATGAAACAGACATCCAATTCCTTACCACTCCAGCCATAAACGGGGTCAACGGGGCGCAGGTTGCCTATGTGGGCAGTGAATGGGAAGTGGCAATTCCGAAAGACCAGCTCCCCAAATACCAGGAAAGCCTGTCCTTTGGGCTTTATTTGGGGGAACCAATCCTGACTGGCATAGTAAATTTACAGCCTGATAGTGAGAACAACCTTGAAAATCTTTTTGCAGGGATTATTTATGATGGGCAATATGAGGATTGGGAGGATTATGGGCACAGTACCATCCAGTATGCTACGGCTGGTTCACAGGAGGATCAGGTGGATGCCAAAGGCGCGCTGTATTCTGATGGGGGAAAGGTGTATGGGCATGTGGTGACAACAATGCCCCAGCATTTGCAGGAAGCTGGCGGTGAGTTTACTTCCGCAGTTACCCTTGCTTTTAACCAGAGCCCGGAAAGCTTGTCAAATGGCGCTTACGACCGGAATATGGCATTTTACCCCAGGTTCGTCACAGTGGATGCCGGCGGAAATATCAATTGGGACCCACAGCTTGGCGGACTTCCAGAAGGTACATACGAATATTATATTGCTTCTGCAGATGCATGGCATACCTCGGAAAATATCAGCAACCTGAATGAAATGGATCAAATGTATGGCAGGATGATAATGACGGTGGGTAAGGATGGGAAGGATGAAATGGAATTTTATTTAGAACTGCCCATGGTTGCCAAAAAGCTGGGAGTGGATGAAACGGCTTTGCGGGAAATTTCGGCACAGTTTGGGCGGATCGGGCAGCAGTGGGTTTACACGGCAGGTACGTCCACTGGGCCGATGGCAGGGGTTGCAGTTTGCATCATAGCTGTTGGGGCGGCACTGTGGTTCCAGAAAAGGAAAAACAGGCTGCAGCCGGCTATTGGGCAGGCATAATGGGCTGGCAGGGGCTATTGGGCAGCCGGAACGCATAAGTCAGGCATAATAGGAGGAACAGGCATTGAAAGACAGTAAGAAACATTTTTTTCTGGTTTGGGCAATGCCTGTTCTTTTTGTGCTACTGGCGTTTGGCGTAGCGGTTTTGGTGGAGAACAGCGGGACTTACCCCGGAGGGAAGGATGCCTTGGGCTATCTGTACCGGGGAAATGCCTTGTATGGAGCCATCCAAAAGGGAGAACTTTGGCCCATGTATGACCCATATTGGTACAATGGGGCGGAAATGATGCGGTACTGGGCGCCGGTGCCTGTATACCTTTTGGCAGGCTGCCAGTGGCTGGCTGGGGGGAATGCAATGGGCGGGTTTCTTGTATTTGTAATAGTATTGTTTCTGACAGGGGCATTTTCGTGGCTGTATGTGGGAATTCAGGTGAAACGCCCATATTTTGGGGCTTTTTTAGGTGTTTTATGGTTTTTTATGCCGAATAATCTGTATAGCCTCTTTTATGAGGGAAACCTTCCGCGGGCATTCTGCATTGCTGTATTGCCCCTGCTTTTTTTCTGGGCACATGATTATTTACAGGGTGGACGCTGGCATGTGCTGCTGAAAATAGCGGGCTGCATTCTGGTGTTTTTCCTGTGCCATCCCGGGTATGGCGGGATGATAGTTCTGGTTTTTGCCCTGTATCTTTTGCTGGATGCAGTAATTTCCCATGGCAATAGGGAAGGGGCAGGGGATTTGGCGTGCTGCCCTGGCAATCAGGGGGCAGGGCAGCCGGCATACTGCCATAGCTGGCAGCGGCATTTGGAACTTATTCTGGCAATGGTGCTTGGCTGGCTGATGGCTGGGTTCTGGATGCTCCCTTCCATGGCAGGGGGCGTGGCGGCAGGGGAACACCCGGAGTCGCTGGGTGATTTTTTCCAGAGCGTATTTTTGTCGTTGAACCCTGCTGCCCGGATGCAGGATGGGAGTGAGGTTTTTTACTTTGGCCTGTCTGTGGCGCTGCTAGCTGTGTTTGGGATCCTGTTAAGCAAACGGAAATCCATGCCTGGGTTTTGGGTAGGAATTTTATTATTAATAGGAAGTTCTGAAACGGCTTTCTTGTTGGCAGACGTGCTGCCTGGGAGGGAATATCTGCAGATGCTGCGGCTGGTTTCTATTGGGCTTGGGCTGGTTTTGTTTAGTTTCCTGATTTGGGACACGCTGAAAAAGGGGTGGGTACTGCTGTTTGCAGGCTTGCTGGTTCTGGATGCCCTGCCTTCGCTTCCGCTGGTTCTTGGGACACAGTCGGGATGGGAGCCGGAGGAGCGTTTTGCTTATTATGCGGAGAAAACCTTGGTGGGAGAAGCGAAGGGGCTGACAGGGCAGCGTCTGGCTTTGCTGGATGAAAGCAGCCTTGGCGCCATGAGTTCCTATCTGGTGACTGGGTTTGGCAGCCCTGTGGCCACCTCTTATGGCGCCGCCGGGGAAGCTGCCGTCACCGCTTCAAATATCCAGCAGGTGGACAGGGCTTTAAAGGACGGGCATTACCGCTATGTTTTTGACCGATGTATGGAGCTTGGGAATGATACGGTTGTTATCCAGGCAGATGCTGAGGGTAAGTTTGGGGAAACCCAATGGGAGGAAATGGACCAGGCGGCGGAACAGGTGGGTTACCAGCTTATGGATTCCAATGAGGATTACCGTTTTTATAAATTAGATATAGCTAAGACAGGCATGGGGGAAATATCCGCACAGCAGGAAGGGCTTTATCCTGACAAACTGGATGCCCCATCCCATTGGGGGACTGTGACGGAGTACCGGGCAATTGGGATTGGCACGGGGGCTCCGGCTATTTCCCGGCAGTTCCCAGCCATGGAGGAAGTGGCGTCCACGGATTTGGATGGGTTTACCTTTGAGGATCTGCAGGGATATGATTTGGTTTATCTGGATGGGTTTACCTATGAGGATAAGGCAGCGGCGGAACGTCTGGTGGAGGAACTGAGTGAAGCCGGGGTCCGGGTTGTCATTGCCGCGGACGGTATCCCGGACGACAGGGGCAGCCGGGACCAGAGCTTTTTGGGGGTGATCTGCAATGGGGTTACATTTTCGCAGGGCTACCCGAATCTGGACACCATCGAAGGGATGCTGGAAACGGATTTGTTCCCGGACGGCCACCGGGATTGGAGTACAGTATATTTGGAAGGCTTGGACGAGGTTTGGGGTACGGTTCAGGACTTGGATTGGGAACTGCCATTTTTTGGTACGGTAAAAAATGAAAATATTGTATTGGTGGGGCTGAATTTGACGTATTATTATGGGCTGACGCTGGATGAAGGGGTTGGGAAGCTGCTGGGGCATGCCATGGATTTGCGGATGGATGAACTTCCCAGACGGGAAATCGTGCCCTGTCAAATCCAGTATGGGGAAAACCAGATACTGATTGAAACAGGCAGGGATGACGTGAACACCGGACTTGCTTACCATGACAGTTTCCAGTCCGGGCAGGAGGTTTATGGGAAAAACCATCTGGCTTACGTAAAGGCTGGCCGGACGGAGATTCGGCTGGGGCATCCCTATCTGGGGCGCGGGATTATGCTTACGGCTGTGGCGGCAGCATGTTTGCTGATGTTTACAAGGCACATAAAATACAGGCAGCAAGGGTACAGTAAGTCCCATAGGGAGAAAAATGGAAGGGAAAGGTGATTGGCATGGCGACCGGTACAGCCGCCCCCTTTGGGGCTATCCTTTTGGAAGATGCGTGGGGTACAGGGATTCCGATAAAGTATATGGTTGGTTTGGCAGGCATCTTCCTGTGGCTGTTCCTTTTGCATGTTTTAAAGAAAAGCAGCCTGAATTTCTGGCGGTTCCTTGTTGGGAGCGTGGGGGCCTTCCTTTTGCTGCTGTTTTTTTTGGAGCCTGTCCTGACCCAGCCCCTGGCGCGGATCGTGGCGCTTTTAGCCAGTATCCCCGGAAAAATCGGAGGTATTTACAACGCCCATTATAAATATGGGGTGATTTTTGTGGAGTCCGGGGGATCCGCCATTTCCTTAAAAATTGATTTTGAATGTTCGGGGATTATTGAGATTATTGCATACCTGTCCTTGCTGATGTTTTACCGGGTATATACGGTGTATGAAAGGGTGTATGTGGGGGTTTTAGGGGTAATTGCCATTGTCGCCGCCAATGCACTGCGGATTATTGTGATTTGCCTGTTCCTCTATTTTGGCGGGATTGGCATGTATTATACGGCGCATACTTTTGTAGGGCGGTTTGTGTTTTACGGGCTGTCGGTCCTGATTTATTTCTATGTGTTTACAAAGCCCCAGATTATGAAGCAGAAGGTGGGAAGTTTCCGGTATGGCGATGATAAATAATTTTTTAGGTTCCATTTTGTTTTGGGCGGCGTGGATTGTGATTCCGCTGGTTATGGAAATTATTCCGTCGGTGGGCAGCATCTTGATTTTAATTAAGAAAAAACTGTATTCCAAACAGTATCCAGACCCCTTGCTCTGGCCGGAGATAACGCTGATTATCCCGGTGTATAATTCGGAACAGTCTTTGGGGGACTGCATCCGTTCCATAAATGACAGCGATTACCCCAACAGCAAAATGCGCATTTTTTTGGTAAATAACCAGGGGCGGGACAACTCCTTCCAGGTATATGCCAAATGCCAGGAGCAGTTCCCGGATTTGCTGATGCAGTGGCTCAATGCCAAGCAGGGGAAATCACGTGCGCTGAACCTTGCATTGTTTAATGCAGACGGAAAATACATTATCCATGTGGACAGCGACGGGCAGTTTGAGCCCCATGCCATCCGAAACATGGTGCGGAAATTTGAGGCCTGCCCGGAGGTGGCCTGCATGACGGGGGCAATCCTGACAATGCCGGGGATGGTGGAGGAATACCAGGGCATATTTGCAAGGCTCCTGCGGAAAATGGAATTTATGGAGTATGCCCAGGCATTTCTGGCAGGGCGGAATTATGCTTCGGAAACCAATACCATTTACACCCTTTCCGGCGCGTTTTCTGCATTCCGGAAATCCGCGGTGCTGAAATCCCAGCTTTACAATACAGATACGATCTGTGAAGATACTAATATTACGTTCCAAATGCGTTTCCTCCAAAAAATCCGGGTGGAAATCTGCGAAAATGCCATTTTCTGCGTGGATCCTATAGAGGGCATAGACAAGCTGTACACCCAAAGGCAGCGGTGGCAGAGAGGGAGCTTGGAGGTATCCCACCAGTTTTCCGGGCAGGAGCTTAAGGTGCGGAACATGTTTTCCAATGTAATGGTAAAGACGCTGCTGTACGACCATACTTTTGCATTTCCGCGGCTGATCTGGTATCTTGCCTTGTTCTGCCTGATGTGCATGAATTATTCGGCAAAAGTAATTTTGGTTTCTACAGGGATGATTTTCCTGCTGTATATCTTAAGCGGGTATCTTTATTATATTTCTACAATAGGCTTTTTGGGGGAATTCCCGGAACTGAAAGCATATTACAGGCGTCAGTGGCATGTGGTGCCGATGCTGCCCTTTTTCAATTTCATGATATTTTTCATCCGGTTTGCCGGGGTGGTTAACAGCATTAACACGGACAGCGCATGGAAAACACGGACGCTGGCGGATGAAGGGAAGGAATTCCGGGCAGCGCTGAAGGAAGAACTGGGGAAACCGCTGAAACTGCTGGAAAAAGCCCGGAAGGCGGTAAACGAAAAATAAGGGCGGCAGAGGAAGGGCAGGGAATGTGATCCATGAAACGGAAATTTAATTTTTTTGCAGTGACAGGGCTGGTGGTGTTTTTTGCCATAGCTGCAGACCTATTTGTGGTGTACCAGTTCAATAACTATGAAACAAGGTTTTTAGAACTCTATGGCGCGCAGCAGGACGGGTATGTAAAAGCCATGCTGGAACAGATTATCCGCCTTGGGGATGCAGGGACCGAAGAAAGCATTACGGAGGTAATTGCGTCCCTGGATGCCACAGCCAGCAGGTATTGGACATTGAGCAGGGACAATTCCCTTCTGTTTGTGAAAAGCGTGATGGAAACTGGCCGTTACCAGGGATTTGCGGACGGCACGTACTATGCTGGGGAAACGGCCGCTGCCTTTCTGGAAGGGCTAAAGCGGAATCAGGTGGGGCATCAGGTGATTTATTTGGGACAGGACCGTTTTGTGGCTTCGGGGACGGTGTTTGGCTGGCGCGGGGAGGATTACCGCATCTGCCTGCTGACGTATGACAAAGTGGTGCTGGAGGACAACATCCTGCTGGAATGCAGAAATTCCATTATTATCATACTGTCTTTGCTCCTTGCACTGCTGATGATCTTAAGCATGGTGATGTCCCGGAAAATTTCCATGCAGCAGTCCCAAATCAGCAGGCAGGAGGCCCGGGAGGTCTGGCAGAACCAGCAGTTGGAAAAGCTGGACAGGCAGCTAGGACTAGAGTATGCGTACAGTGCCAGCCGCCATGTGTTCCGGCGGAGCATGTTGGATGGGTTTTTAGACGAGCTTTTTGAAAAAGGCGTGGAGCCGCTGCATTTTGCAGTGTTTGAAGTGGAAACAGGGGAGGACCGGGAGAGATTTTACCAAAGGATGAAGGCAGCGCTTGACAGCCATGTGCTGCGGTTTTCCATGGATGGGCGGTTGGTGCTTCTGGTTTTTGCAGGCTATGGGAAAGCGGACAGCGAAAGGCTGGCTGGGGAACTCCAAAGCGGGGAGGTGCGCAGAATAGCGGATTTCCATTGCGGGGACAGGGAGGAAAGCTACAAAGGGCAGTTTTACCGTTTTTGGGAGGAAGTGGCAGGAGAATGAGGAAAGCAAATATTTACCGGGAATACCGGCTGAAAGCGTACCTGAATATGAACCATTTTATCACTATCCATGGAAAGCAGGGGCAGACCCATCCCCATACGTGGGAATTTGTGGTGACAATGGTTGTGGCTCGGGAAGGGTTTGTGGAGTTTGGGGCTTTTGAAGCATTGATTGAGGAGTATCTGGAAAAATACCAGAATAAAATTATAAATACCATAGCACCGTTTGACATGGTGATCCCTACCATTGAAAATGTGACGGATTATTTTGATGTGGAACTGCAGAAGCTATTGCGGCAGCAGGGCGGGGAACTGGTTTCCATAGAGGGGAGTGAAACGCCTACAAGGGGCTATATTGTCAGCCACCGGAATGAGCCGGAGTTTGCAGAATGGGTTGGGCACAGGCAGGCGGAGCAGGTTTCTGGCGTGGTCCAGTATGTGGTGGGGAAAATAGTGGGGGAAGAAGCGTGGTGAAAACAGGAAAAATAAAGGCCTGGGGGATTCGGATGAAAGGGAAGCTTTGCAGGGCGCTGGCCATGGCAGGGGGCAGGCGGGCGGTGGGTATGTTTCTTGCGGCTGCAGTATTTTTTGCACTGTGTTCCGGCTGCGGGCAGCGCGGCCTGGAGATTACGTATGATTTAAATAAAGAGCTTGCGAAGGGGGAGGAGGGCTTAAAAAGCCCGGGAGGCTCAGTGCCCCTGTATACTGGGGAAGGGGTAAGCTATGGGTTCCGCACAGAAGGGAAATATTTCCAACAGTTCCAGAAGAATGGGAGCTGGAAGGAAATCCTGCCTGTGGGCGTCAATATCGGCGCAGGCAAGCCGGGGGCGTTTCCGGGGGAATTTGCAATTACGAAAGAGGATTACCTGCGGTGGTTCGGGCTGATTCGCAATATGCATGCAAATGTAATCCGTGTCTACACCATATTGATGCCGGAATTTTATGAAGCGTTGTCAGAATATAATAAAACTGCGGAAACTCCCCTTTATTTTATGCAGGGCGTGTATAACAATGAGGAGGATATCGCCACCATCAAGGATGCTTATGGGGAACATGACAAAATTGCGCGGGATTGGATTTCCATGTGCAGGACAATTGTGGACGTAGTCCATGGAAATGCGGATATCCCCTTGGAACCGGGCAATGCCGGGGGCATTTATAAGGCGGATGTTTCTTCTTATTTATTAGGGTGGATCTTGGGGATTGAGTGGGATCCTGAATTTGTCATCAAGACAAATGAGAAAAATGGGGCTTATACGGAGTTTGAAGGGGACTATCTGTATACGGAACAGGCGTCCCCATTTGAGGTATTCCTTGCGTCTGGGTTGGATGCCTGCATATCCCATGAAATGCAGCAGTATGGCATGCAGCACCCTACGGCTTTTGCCAATTGGGTGACTACGGATCCGCTTTCCCACCCGGGGGAGCCGAACCCTGAGGTAGAGGATGCAGTCCCGGTGGATGCAGAGCATATAAAAGCAAAGCCGGGATTTCAGGCGGGGCTGTTTGCTTCCTACCATGTCTATCCTTATTACCCGGAAATGATGCGGTATGCGCCGGAACTTTTAACGGATAGCCCGCCGAACCCTTACCGGCAGTATCTGGATAGCTTAACTGCCTACCATACCATTCCGGTGATGGTTTCCGAGTTTGGGGTGCCAACCTCCAGAGGGATTACCCATCTTGCGAAACGTGACGGTTTCAGCCAAGGGGGCTTAACGGAGGAGGAGCAGGGGAAGGCTCTTGTGTCCATGTTAGATGACATCCTGCAGGCGGGGTGCGCTGGGGCATGTGTATTTATCTGGCAGGACGAGTGGTTTAAGCGGACATGGAATACCATGGATTTTACGGATGCAGAAAACGGCCCCTATTGGTGCGATGTCCAGACCAGCGAGCAGTTTTTTGGCCTGCTTGCCTTTGACCCGGGCGAGGAGGCGGCCTGTATCATAGATGGGGAGGACCAGGACTGGGAGGGCGAGAAGCCTATCCTGGACAATGGCAGGACCCAATTATATGTGAAAAGCGACGAAGCCTATGTGTACCTTCTGCTCCGGGGGGAAAATGACAGGCTGCGCATTTCCATAGATACAATTGAAGGGCAGGGAAACGTCGCATGGGATGGGGCAGATTTTTCCTTAAAGCTGGATGGGGAAAAGGAAAGCAGGCTTTCCGTGCATCCCTACTATGATGTGAATTACTGGCTTTATACCAAGGGAGTGCATGCGTCCAGCCAGGTGCTGGAGGAACAGGATGGCTATGCAGATGCTGGCAGCCGTACATTCGCCCCCATTTATTTCATGCTGAACCGCCCAATTACCCTTACGGATGGCACAAAGATAGGGGCAGAGCAGACGGAAACCGGGAAATTGCGGCATGGGGTTGGGAACCCGGAATTGCCGGGCTATGATTCCCTTGCTGATTTCTGCATCAATGGGACGATAACGGAAATTCGCCTGCCGTGGCTGCTGTTAAATATCCCAAAACCCAATGTGAAAATGAGGATTGCAGATTTGTATGGGCATGACGGGATCACTTATGAGCCTGTCGAAGAAATTAAGTTTTCTATAGATGGGGCGTCAGGCTCATATTCCTGGGAGGGCTGGGAAAAGCCGGGTTACCGGGAAAGGCTGAAACAGTCCTATTATATTTTACAGGATTATCTTACAGGCAGGGCGTCCTGACAGGCGCCTATGCCTTTTTTATTCTATAGGAAAGACCTTGTCACGCTAAAGCGTGAAAGTATCTCTCCTTCAGAAAAGAATGAGGAGTTGTCCGCCCCTCATTCCTGATAGGTATTCCATAAGTTTAAATCAGATAGGATAGAAAAAGTAAGTTCTGTGGCAAGGGGGCCTGAAGCGAGTTTGTCGCTTTGGATATTTGTGGCAAAGAAGTAGGTGTGATTGTCCCTTTCCACATATCCAATGAACCAGCCGGAGGTATTAAGCCCATCTATTTCTTCCGTGCCTGTCTTTCCGGAAAGAATGCCTTCATCCATAGAATAAAGACGGATGGAATCTTTGACGGCTTTGATGTTTTCCGGTGTAAATCCGAACTGGTTGTAATATAATTTTGTCAGCATTTCGACCTGTTCAACAGGCGATATTTTCAGTGCCGAATTGATCCAGTAAGAGGATATATCGCCTTCAACAAGCTGGTTGCCATAGCCTATTTCCTTAACATACTCTTTTATGGAGGGCAAACTGGATTGCTGGTCAAGTGCCTGAAAATACCATGTGACGGAATTTTGCATAGCAGACTCTAAAGTTTGGTCAGCGTTCCATAGGTCATACATATAGTTCTGCCCATTCCAAGGAATCAACGATTGTTCAGGGGATATAATTCCGGATTCCAGACTGAATAAAGCACTGTATATTTTAAAGGTGGAAGCAGGGGATATACGTGCGGTGGCATATTCTTTATTATAAATCTGCCATGAATCTTCGGCTGCATCGTATAACACAAAGCTGCCATTATATCCCTCAAAAACATCGTTTAAGTCAATATATGTAACAGTATGGTTCGCTTCATTAAAATAGTAGCGGTTATTTTCCGAAGCCTGTGTAGACAGGAACGGGGCAGTTCCTAAAAGCAAAAAAGCAATGATGATATATAAGGCGGCGCTATGCAAAGTTTTCCGGAAAGAAGCCGGATGATAATTTGCAATATTTAAAATCCGTTTTTGCATTTGCTTCATGTTTCCGCTGATTCCGGTTGAAAAAGGAAATGGCGTAAGCGACACTTTTTCTGCAAAGTTAATCAATGTATTTCCGTAATCTTCATAGTCCCCTTCATCCAGCAGTTTTAATACGGAAGTGTCACAGGCGACCTCCCGGTCGTTTTTCATTTCTTTCAGTGAATACCATACAAGCGGATGGAACCAGTATAAGACGCCGATTATATTCATGAGATAATTTACCAGTGCATCTTTGTGTTTGTAATGCCCAAGCTCGTGCATCAGCATATATTTTATATCGTTTGCATTATAGTCTGAAATCAGATGGATCGGCATATAAATACACGGTTTCAATAATCCGGCAATGATAGGCGATTTCAAAAATGCCGTACTGTAAATAGGAATAGGCTTTTTTATATGCATTTCATCTAAACATTCATAATACAGTGTGCGTACAGCCGGATTCTGCAATGGCAGCGCAGAGTTTTTCATATTGTGAAAACGGAGCATTGATTTTGTAATTAACAATATCATGATAAAAATACCTATGCACCATAAGATAAACAGTATCAAACCGATTGTGGAAGGCGTCCTTCTGCTTACGGATATACTGAAATCGTTCATCCAATTTGCAGTAACAGACTGGTTTGTGGGAGCAGTCTCATTGATCATATCTCCAATGGGGGATGAGGATGCATTTTTAAAGTTCCCGAACCATGCGAAAATTTGCAGGAAGCGGATTGGCTGAACCGGAATAAAGGGAACGGCCAATAAGCTAAGCAATAAATACCATAAATTATACTGCATCCGGCTGGTCAGGCTATTTTTTAACAAACGTTTGGCAAGCAGGAGTATTCCGATAATAATGCTGATAAAAATGTTGCATATGAAAAACTGAATCATAAATTCTGCCACAGCGGTTTCCCCCTTTTCTTAATTTTTGGAAAGAAGAGAGCGGAGTTCATCAATTTCATCTTCGGACAGCTTGTCATTGTTAATATAGGCGGAGAGCATAGCAGTAATATTGCCGTCATAAAAACGGTTGAGAAAAGTGTTGCTTTCCTGCCCTATATATTCAGCTTCGTCTACCAATGGCGTATAGACAAACATCCGGCTTTGTTTTTCGTATGATAGAACGCCTTTGGTCACTAAGCGTTTTATCAATGTCTGTATTGTTTTAGGACTCCATGTTGTAGTTTTCACCAATCGGTCCGTTATTTCATTTGTGCTGATTGGGGCATATTTCCATATAATTTTCATAACTTCAAATTCAGCTTCTGAGATTTGGGGCAAATCTTTCATTCACAGACACCTCCTAAAATATTACTAATGTAATATATTATAATGTGGAAAGAGCGAAAAGTCAATAGGATATGTTTTGTGTTCGGCTGATACATACCTGAAAGGCAGGGGGGTATTTTTCAGCAGGCGAGGAACAATCTTGATTACAAAAGGACACAGATGAACCTTAAGCGAATGGTTTGAAGAATGGTTTACTGATGTAAAAATGCTCAAGGTAAAAGAAATGAGTATCAGCCCCATGAGAAATAATTTTAAAGGTGAAAATTACAGCTTTGGGCCATTGTTGAGTAAAAATCTCCTGTGGATGGTGTTGAAAAGTGATTAGGGAAAATGTGATTGATTGCTCTGCTAGTTGTTGATATACTGTTAACATAGAATAATCTAAGAGGGAATAAATTGTTGGAAGGAGGATTTGTAATGAATCAGATAAAGATAGGAGCATTTATTTCTGGTTGCCGGAAGGCAAAAGGATGGACACAAAATCAACTCGGGGAAAAATTGGGAATTACAGATAAAGCTGTATCCAAATGGGAAACAGGCAGGTCTATGCCAGACTTATCTTTGTTTATGCCTTTATGCAGTCTTTTGGAGATTACATTAAATGAATTATTAGCGGGAGAACGTATTCCAGAAGAAAATCTGAAAGAAAAAACAGAGGAGGTACTTTTGGAAGTTATCACAAGCTGGCTGGGGAATGATGAATGGGAATTAAGAGAAGACGGCATGGGGGCTAAGAATGTATTAGAAGTGCGGGATGTTTCAAAAATCTATAACACAGAAAATACATCCACCTTAGCCATAGATAGCGTTAGCTTTCAAGTTCCATATGGAAGCTTTGTGGGTATTATGGGAGCATCCGGTTCTGGAAAGACAACTCTGCTGAACCTAATTGCAACGATAGATACGCCAACAAATGGGGCGATTGAAATTAATGGACAGGACATTGTAGGGTTATCTGAAATAGATAAAGCAAAGTTCCGGAGGGAGCATTTAGGGTTTATTTTTCAGGAATATAATTTACTTGAAACATTGACAATTTACGAGAATATCGCTTTAGCTTTGACAGTAAAGGAAATTCCGAAGAATAAGGTTAAAGAAACTGTTCTTAATTTATCGGAAAGGCTTGATATATCCACCATATTGGATAAATTTCCTTATGAAGTATCGGGTGGACAAAGACAACGATGTGCCTGCGCAAGGGCAGTTTCAGTAAATCCAGACATAATACTTGCTGACGAGCCAACAGGAGCTTTAGATTCCAATGCCGCCAAACAGCTTTTAGATACTTTTACTATGCTACGTAATGATTATGGGGCGACGATTTTAATGGTTACACATGATATCCTGTCAGCCAGTTACTGTGACAAAATTTTGTTTATGAAAGACGGAAAGATAAAAACAGTGCTGAACCGGAAACAAGAAAGCAGACAGGCTTTTTTTTCAAGTATTTTGGAAAAGATGGCATGGATTGCGGAGGATGAAAATCATGTACTTTAAACTATCAATTCGTAATGCAAAGCGTTCTATCGTAAATTACCTTTTATATATTACAACAATGACAACTTTATTATCAATTATGGAAGTATCCAACTGTATTGCCATTGTAGGAAAGCAAGTTGGTTTCCAAACAATTTCTTTACCAATTTTAATAACTGTATTTCTGGTGATATTAGTCAGATACATTGATTCCTTCATGTTGAAACAACGTGCAAAAGAATTTGCCAACTACTTACTGCTGGGCATGGAAAAAAGTAAATTGTCTTATATGTTTCTATGCGAGTTTCTAATAATAGGGGCTGCCTGCTTTATAGCAGGGGTGCTGATTGGGTTTGGTATATCTGCTGCCCTTTGCATTGCAGTATTGCATAAAGAAAATGAAATAAATATGTCACTTTTTGGATGGAGTATATTGCAGACATTTTTCTGTTTTTGTTTGGCTGAATGCCTTGGTGCATTTCGTAAAAAGCGCATGATTGATAAATTGCAAATACGGGAGTTGGTTTACGAAAAAGACCGTAACCAAAAAAGCGGAAACGGCAGCACCTATAAAGGATGGGGAATAGCCTTTATGATTGATTTATTATGTTTAACAGGGCTTTTAGTCGCAATAGTATTTTTACCCGAATATATTGCTTCCCCAATTATATCAATTATTGTAATTCCTTTATTGGGTTCGATTTTTATTTTTTACAAATGGCTATTTGGGTATTTATATGCAATAAGGCAGGAAAAGCCCAATTTTCTATATCATAAGAACCGGCTTTATATGATTGGGCAGATAACTTCAAGTTTAAAAACAAGTGCTGTAATTAATATTACTTTGTGCATATGCTTATTATTTTCAGCGATGTCGTTTTTTTGCGGGGTAATTATGCTTCATCCGGGCACTGATTTATTTAATATAGATAGCCAACAATGGATGGGAGTTTTGCAGATCAGCCTTTGCCTTATTTTTATTGTTATATATTTTTCGGTTTTGTCCTTGCAGCAGATTGTGGAATTAAAGCGGGAATCCAAAAGCATTAAGGTGATGTCTTATGTTGGAAAAAGCAATAAGCAGATAAAGGAATTAGTAAAAAAACAGATTGCATGCAAATTGCTTATGCCGATGTTTATGGCATTTTTCATTTTGCTTTTTAGCATTCCCTTGGCAAATCTAAAATTAAACTTGCTATTGCCTGCTGCCATGCACAATATTCTTTTGATGTCGGCTTCCTGTTTTGCGGTATGTTTTCTGTTTTTTTATGTTTGCTATTTTTTTATAGTATATACCATAAGCAAACAATATATAGGAATTTCTAATGACAGAAAGCACTGTTAAAGCGGTCACGCCTAGAGCGTGTTTGGAAATTGTAGGAATGAATTTTCAAACACGCTCTAGCACGGCATAGGCCGTACTTTATATATGTAAAATTTATG
>OFHA01000645.1_pt1 | contig 29110 bp, 25 predicted proteins | sample 1521891 | NCBI WGS metagenome assembly OFHA01 (sample SAMEA3504089, study PRJEB24116) | mouse gut metagenome | biome: mouse gut; feature: mouse-associated habitat; material: faeces | place: Denmark | collected 2011
AAAGAAATCTATAGTATCCCGCAGGGTCCAGCCGTCATAGTGGATGCCCATGTCAGCGGTGGCATAAAGGCTTAACAGGGCAGACTGGTTTTTTTGCAGGAAGGCGGATACGTCCTGTTCCACATCTGCATAGTAATAGGACTGCATTTCCACATAAGTTGCCCAGCCCTCCACATAGCCGCTGCTGCCAAACAGGCTGCGGATCGGCTCCAAGCCGCAGCTTCGTTCCATAACATTCTGGTAAAGATGCCCCGGAAAGCCTTCGTGTGCAAGGGTGGTATAAAGCTGGATTTTTTCATCACCCTTTGACTTATTGATGTAAATGCAGTTCTGGGAAACATCGTCAATAGGGGGCGTCAGGTAAAAAGCCGGAGCTGTGTATTCCTCCAGGGAAGGGTGCACTTCTTTTACCTGAAAAGAAACCTCTGGGGGCGATGGGAAATCCTGCTGCATTTTCCTCTGCAAGTCTTTCAGGATTAATTCTGGTTCTTCGGTTGGGAGCTGGTAATTGACGCACTTTTGCCCAATGTCTGGATGGTTTTTGGCAATTTGGGCTAACTCTGCCAAATCCTGTTTCCGCTGGGCTTCCGTCTGTGCCTGCATTTCCTCCACGGACATTCCAGATCCGGTGGTGTCTTTTACCAAATATTCATAATACTCCCTCCCTCCTTTCAGGCCGCAGAGCCCGCCGGAATTTTTCCCGGAACCTTTCAGGGCAGACAGTTCTTCCGCCAGCCTTTGGTAAGCTGGCACCATCTCGCCTGTCACAATCTGGCGGTTTACCTGTTTATACTGCTCCGCCTGCTCGGGCGTAAGGAACCCGGCTTCATCCACCCTGTCGTCAAATGTGGACAGGAGATAATTATTAGCTGGGTCCTGGGTGAAGCTCCTGCATTGCGCTACCACGTCATCCACAGCAAAATCTGCCATAAACAGGCCTTTTTCCGCCTTTATCCGTTCCAAATCCATGATTTTCCGGAATAACGCAGGGGTTTCCGCCATCAGTTCCAAATAGTCCTGTACATCCTTTTCATCATAAAATTTATATTCCGCCAAAAGCACCGGAAGCTGGGACTGGAACCCGGTGGAAGGCTTTAAAATTTCCTGGTAAAGGCTGAACTTCCCCGCTGGAAGCTCCTGCAGGATATAATCCTCCAAAATATCATAAGCCATCTGCTGGGAAACTGGCAAATCCTTCTTCCGGAACCGCTTCAGGTTCTTTTTCCAGTTTTCCAAAACGGCTGCTGCCTCAGTATCCCTGCCCGCAGAAACATTTCCATAGGTAACCTTGTAATCTGTAATCCCATAATTTTCAGGATGGGCAAGGTTATAGTGCATATTCAGGGTGCTTCCCGTAACCTCCGACCGGAAAATCTGGTTCAGGTAGGCAGAAAATTCCTCCTTGCTCCCCCCGTTCCCGCCGCATCCCGCCAGCAGGATAAAAAACGCTGCCAGCGCCAGCAGCCGTATTTTGCCACGTATTTTTCCCTTCCGTAACCTGCATTTTTCCCAAAAAATTTTTGTTTCCATCATAAAAATGCACTTCCTGCGGTATACTCCCTTTATTCTATTCCTTCCCGCTGCCCATTATGCAGAAATATCCGATTGGTAATTTAAGATACTTTATGGTATAATATCATAAGATATTATACTGCCCGAAGCGCAGCGCAGTGGCATTGGCTGCCATAGCTTATCACGAAGTGATTATGGCATAATAAGGATAGTTATCAGCGAGATACCCCAAATCTGAATACTGCAACAAAGGAGGGATTGCCATGGGAACCACAGACAACATGAACTTAGACGACATGGATTTCACCGATATGGAAATTGAGGAAATCCACCGCCTTGCGGAACAATTACTGGAAGGGCGGAAATATTCCCTGCTGCGGCAGATGCTTAGCAACATGAATTCTGCCGACATTGCCCTCCTTTTTGATGAAATTGACAAAAAGGAAATCCCCCTCCTGTACCGGCTTCTCCCAAAGGAAGAAGCGGCGGACAGTTTTTCCTATCTGAGCCGCGATATGCAAAAAACCCTGATAAACACCTTGACAGACCGGGAATTGCGGGCTGTGATGGACGATATTTTTCTGGACGACACCGTAGACATGATTGAAGAAATGCCGGCAAATGTGGTTGCGAGAATCCTGCGGAACACGGACGAAGAAACCCGGAAAATGATAAATCAGGTGCTCAACTACCCCAGGGACAGCGCCGGCAGCTTAATGACAATTGAATATGTAAACATCAAGAAAGAAATGACGGTTGGGGCAGCGATCAGCCGTATCCGCCAGACAGCCGTCAATAAGGAAACCATTTATACCTGTTATGTGACAGAAAACCGGAAGCTGATTGGCATGGTCTCTGTAAAAGACCTGCTGATGGCAGAGGATTCCATGCAGATAGAGGACATAATGGAAACGAACGTCATCCATGTGGACACCCATGAGGATAAAGAAGAAGTTGCCAAAGTATTCAATAAATACGACTTTCTGGCAATCCCTGTGGTAGACCGGGAAGAACGCCTTGTGGGTATCGTCACCTTCGACGACGCTATGGATGTTATGCAGGAAGAAAATACCGAGGATATTACCAAAATGGCTGCTATGACGCCCACAGAGGACAGCTATTTCAACACCTCCACATTTTCCCATGCCAGAAGCAGGATTGCATGGCTGCTGGTGCTGATGCTTTCTGCCACAGTCAGCGGCTCTATTATCACCCATTACCAGGAATCCTTTCAGCTTTATCCCCTCCTTGTTTCTTTTATCCCCATGCTGACCGGAACGGGGGGAAACTGCGGCTCCCAAAGCTCCACCCTAATGATACGGGGGCTTGCGCTGGATGAAATTAAATTTAAAGATATTTTCAAGGTGATATTTAAGGAATTCCGCATTGCAATCCTTGTGAGCACAGTGCTTGCCGTGGTAAATGGGCTGCGGATTTATATTCAGTACAAAGACTTCCAGATGGCAGTTGTCATTGCCATTGCACTGGTTGCAATTGTGATTTTGTCAAAATTTATCGGCTGCTCCCTGCCGCTGATTGCAGAACATGTCCATTTGGACCCAGCATTGATGGCTGCTCCGCTGATTTCAACAATTGTAGATATCTGCTCTATTTTGATTTACTTTAAAATCGCTACTATTGTGCTGCATATTTCGGTCTGAAACTTATGTAAGATTTTGGTTGCCCTATACTCATGGATATTTACAATCGCTGCCCCTAGAGCATTTTAAAAAAATAGCCGGGACATTCAACTTATTTTTTAAACCTGAATGTTCCGGCTATTCTAATTATAAAAATTTTATGCCTTATACCTTTGGGATGTTGGATTTGCTGTCTGTTATTTTATTTCTTTATTATTTGCAAGAATATTTTTCTTTCTAATTTTAAGTTTTTCTCTTTCTTTTTCATCCTTTTCTTTATCAATTAATTCATCGATAAAAATTATTAAAGCATTATATACCTCAAACTGTTGATCGCTCATACCCATACTTCTCACCACCTTTTCACTGTTATATTGTAATATGGCTGTTTCCTATATTATAATGGATAATGCAGTACGTGTAAAGGCTTATTAAATCTTAGGCTTCCGCAAAAAAGAACTTCTGGCGGTTTTTGATAAGGGTTTTCCCGGATGATATCTACAAGTTTCTTCCCTCTTTGTAAAAACTGGGACAGCTTTCATTTTTCCAAATCCTTCAATTCCTGTCCCGTAAAAACAATTTTATACATTTACCAATCCACCATATCTTCTGGAATACATTCATCAATGGTTATATTGCCTCCCTCGACAATGGATTCGGCCATACCTTCAATAGAATTCAGGTATAAGGTTTCCTGTTTTCCTCCCGCCTCTATACATTCAGTTTCCGTGCCCTGAAAAACATTGCTAAAAAACTGATAACCAGAATTTGAATCTTCTACAATAACGACATCTGGTAAAATATATTTGGGAACATCCCCCATCTGATACAAATGGTAAAATTCATTATGTGTCTGTTTCAATGTCCCATATTTCCCAGAATTGCGTATGCCATAGATCTCTTCTGCGCTATATGGCAGGGAGGGTATGCTATCCCTTGTAACAATCACATAATAATTATCCGTTTTCTGAATTAAAGAAGCAAATTCATCTGAAAAAACAAACTTATTTCCTTCATCTATAAATACAATACTATCTTCAATCCTAGCTAGATTTTCTTTCCAATGGGTTCCAGAAAGGACAGCGCACGGCTTGCCACAACTTAACTTTATACCGCTTTCGGCCCCATGTTCCTCATATTCCCCAACCATTTCCACAAGTGTAGTTTTCCCTGTTGCGCTATCCCCACGGATTACTGTCAGGTTCCTGCGGATTTCAAAATCATAACGGATACGCCTATTTTGAATTACAACCCTATGTGTTCCTTTCATACCTTCCACCTTTCAGACATATAGGCCAGCAACCCGTACTAATTCTTCCATATTATGGACAATCTGCTCTGTATTTAATATCTCTATCTCAAATTCTCCTTCTCCAAAATCCATAATGTGGCGCAAATTAATGGTAATATCCTGCTGTTTCCCAATTTCCAATATCCATTTTGCACAGTTATCTACATCCAATATCATCTCTTTTGAAAATGGATCATTAATCCACGCATCCTCATATACATTCTTAAAATATACAGAGGTGTTGAACACAGCTTCTGGCATATCTCCATAATAAATATGCAACATAATCCCACATCTCCTTCCATTTGCACCGTCCTAGAGCGTATCTGCCTGATACATTACACTTTAGTTTCCATACCCTTTGAAAAACCTGCTCAAGTTCTCCAGCGCCAATACAAGGGCTTCTTCCTGCCCCTCATCCATCCCCTCCAGCGTTGCCTTCACCATTTCCTCATGGAATTTTTTATGGTGGTTGTAAGCTCTCCCCCCTTTTCTGGAAAGGGAAATCAAAACCACCCGCCGGTCTTCCTCGCTGCGCACCCGGTTGACATACCCTTTTTTCACAAGGTTATTAATTGCAATTGTCAATGTCCCTACTGTCACGGACAATGATTTTGCCACTGCAGACATGCTTCTGGGCTCCCCCTTCCCGATGGCTTCGATAATATGCATGTCATTATTAGAAATGTCCTTAAATTCTTCTGTAATAATGGCTTTTTCCTCTATATCCATAATTTCATTAAAAAGCTTTACTAAAACTTCGTTAATTGTATGGTAGCTGTCCATGGAGTTACCTCCTCCCAAACTTTTATATCTTTTCATTATGCCATAATCACTTTGTGATAAGCTATGGCCGCCTATGCCACTTCGCTCCGCTCCGGGCGGTATAATATTTATCAATATTATACCATATCCCCCCTGGAAAGTCCCATATCTTTTTAGCCTGTAACTTTTACAATTCCCAAAAATACTTGGATTCTAAAAAAGTTCCGGGAAATCCTGCAAGGAACTGCCACAAAACTGGCAAATTATGCTATGATATTACACGGAACTAATCACAACATTTATTATTCTGCCACATAAAACAGGGTGTAAAACATAAATATTCTTTCATCAGCAGGATATCCTATCCTGAACCTAAATTTACCACAAAGCCCTTGCATTTTCTATGGGGAACATTTTTAGAAAGGAATATCAATATCATGAAAAAATATCTTGCAATTACAGGCCTGGTTACTGTAACCATTATCTGGGGAGGTGGGTTTGTTGCCAGCGACATGGCATTAGAGAGCCTCCGCCCCTTCCAAATTATGGCTATCCGGTTCCTAATGGCATCTGTCCTGATGGGGGCTGCAAGCATACGGGAACTGAAAGGGATTAATTTCAAGGAACTGCAGGCCGGAATCCTGATGGGAACTGCCCTTTTTGTAGGCTTTGCCTTCCAAATTGTCGGGCTGCAGTACACTACACCTTCTAAGAATGCATTTTTAACTGCACTGAATGTAGTAATGGTGCCATTTATCTCCTTTATTCTCCTAAGGAAGAAAATCAGCCGGAAAAGTATTGCAGGGGCAGCCATGGCAATTGTAGGGGTAGGTCTTTTATCCCTTGAAAAAAACATGTCCCTCAGTATGGGGGATGCATTGACATTAGTCTGCGCTGTAGGCTTTGCTTTCCAGATTTTTTTCACCAGTGAATTTGTGAAAAAATACCGGGCTGTAGTCCTGAACTTCATACAGATGCTGACCGCCGTCCTCCTGTCTGCCATCTGCCTGTTCCTCTTTGGGGAAACAGACTTCCATGTTACCCCGCAGGGGTGGCTCAGCGTCCTCTACCTGGGGGTTGTCAGCACCGCCCTGTGCTACCTTCTGCAGACTGCCAGCCAGAAGTATGTGGATGAAACAAAATCAGCCATTATCCTGTCCATGGAATCCGTATTTGGGACTTTATTTTCCATCCTCATCCTCCATGAGCAGGTGACGCTCCGTATGGTCTGTGGATGCATTATTATCCTTGCTGCGGTTATTGTATCCAACCTTGCCGATACACAGGAAGTGCAAGAACAGCCTGAATAATGATGCCGTTTCCAAAAGAAACCTCCCCTGCAGGCAGGACAACACTCTGGAAAGAATGTCCCCGAACCGTCTGCATGGGGCAGGTACCTTTTTATGCCATATCTTTAGGGATACTACTATTAATCAATGCTTCAAATTCTTGAAATGAACTGCAATTCTTCACCTCCTGCATCATGCCCTCCTCCCCAAACTGGGAAATCAACGCTTCATACAGGAAACGGAATATTTTCTTATCCGCCTTATTGATTGCCAGCAAAAGTACCAAATGGACCGTATCTTCCCCCCAAGGGATGCCCTTTTTTGAAATTGCAAGGGCTATGCTGGTCTTGATGGCATCCATGTCCACGGAATGGGGGATTGCGATGCTCCCAAAAGCCGTTGTTGCAGCATATTCCCGTTTAAATACCTTCTCCTCAAAATCCTTGTTTGTATAATTTTTTTCATAAAGCTTCTGGCACAGGCAGGAAATCACTTGTTCCCAATCCCCTATTTCCGGATTAATTAGAGTAAGCCCTTCCTCAAAAAATGTATGGAAACAAGTCCGCAATTTATAATTGCTGTACAGCATCCCATACTTTACCAAAGCCTCCTGAATCAGATGGTATTGGGAAGATAAATTAAAGGGCATAATCTTTACCACCGTATACACCTTATGGATGCCCTGTTCTACTGGGATTGTGGTAAAAAGCATTTTAAACCCTATTTCCTGCGTCTTTTCTGTAAAGGATTCCAATTCCTCCAAATTATGCACCACACCAATCAGCTTCATTTGGTTCCCAAAGGAAAGCATCAGCTTATTGGAAAGCTCCATACAGAGCCCCCGGTAATTCGGGCACAGGAGCACGGCTGAAATCTTAGAGTAATTGGCGTTCTGCCGTTCAATTTCCCCGCCAATATGGATGGCAAGGAAGGCTATCTCATCCTCCGGTACCGAAATCTGGTAACGCTCCATCAAGTCCAGCCCAATAAAAATTGCCATATCAAAAATTGTTGGGCAGTTCTGCTTTATGGATTCCGTCATGGGGTTGGACGCAGGGCAATTAGCCTTTGCCCGAAACAGCAAGTTTTTCAGGTGCAGGCAGAAGGGCGCCATAAAGCTTTCCCCTGACAAATCCAGCAGGTAACGGTTCTTAATTTGCTCCATATAATATTCTGTCAGACGTACAATTTCTTCCCCTGCAAGCACCTTTAAATCCTGTCCTCCGTCAGAAAGGGAATAGCTTGCGTTTGCTTTCATAAGCATATAGAGTTCAAACCGCCCAGATTCATTCAAATGGATTTTGAATGTTTCCTCCAAATCATCGCAAAGATCCTCCAAAAGCTGCTGTTCCCGGCCATGCTCCACAACATAACGGGATGGCTCCGAATCCAGCACATTCCCCGCCAATTCCCGGCCAATCAGTATTAGCAGGTGCAGCACAAGATTCACTGCTGCAAAATCGTTTAAGTAAAAATCATTTTTCTTAAAATCCGATACCACAATCTGGTTCAGCCTGTCAATATCAACCCCCGGAAAACATTCCTTCAACTGGCGTATATCCATAAAGCTTGCCCCAGATTCTTCATTAATAATATAGCTAATCAGCTTGCGCTTGTCTTTTTCCTTTCCTTTGATATGGACACAGTCATTTTCACAAATAAATTCCACCTGGTAAGAGGAAAAAGTTTTGTTCATTCTGGAAATAACCGATTTCACTGTAGAATAACTAATGCAAAGGGTGTCGCATAAATCAAACAAATCCAACTTGGAGGTATGCCCTAAAATCAACTGCTTTACCATATAGAATGCCCGTTCCTCCCAAGTCTGCGGGATGCTTTCACCTAAGTCATCCACCAGCAGGTGGGGAGAAATTTGGCTGTTAAGCAGATAGCCGTTCCGGGAAGAAAAAATAACCCTCCTGCCATATAAGGAATTAATTTCTTTCACATGGTTTTTTACGGACCTTACGGAAATGGAAAGGGCATTGGCAATTTCTGCGCTGGTCTGCGGCCTGTTCTGTCCTGACAGATATTTCAACAGCTCATTTAATTTTCTCTGCATGGAACCACCCCCTGACATCCGCCAATGGCAATGTTTTTCTTTTTATTATAGGCGGAAAAGAACGCCAAAACAACTCAAAAATTGCACCCTTCGGTGCAAAACCCTGTCAGCCGCCCCTGCACCGGACAGTGCAAAAGATAAGTTGAGGGAACCTTAAAAATCATGGATAATAACAGTAACAAGACGGGTGCGCACCCCGAAGGAACTCCCGCACCGCGGAACAATACTAACACAAAAAGGAGAAACTGATTATGGAAAACTTAAAAATCTTACTGTGCTGTGGCGCTGGCATGTCCAGCGGGTTTCTGGCTAGCAACGCCAGAAAAGTTGCAAAAAAGCAAAAGCTTTCCGTGAGCGTAGAAGCAAGGAGCCATTCCGAAGTGGCAGAACACTTAAATTATATTGACGTACTGCTGATTGGCCCCCATTATGCCATGGAACTGGATACCTTTCAGGAAACGGCAGCGCCTTACAATGTAAAAGTAGGCGTGATTCCCCAAGACATCTATGCATCCCTGGACGGAGCGCGGCTGATTGACCTGGCAAAATCACTGGCAGAAGGGAAGTAGCCTACGGCAGAAAAGGAGATTATCATGAACAAGCTAATGAACTGGCTCAGCGAAAGCTTTGCGCCAAATGCCAATAAATTATTTTCGAAACCATGGATTGCCGCAATTTCCGCGTCCATGCAGAAAGTGGTCCCATTTATCTTAACAGGCTCCTTAATTTACTTTTACAACGTTATCAAATCCTTTGTCCCAGCACTGCCGGATTTGTCGCCCATTGCAAATTACAGCTTCGGGCTTATCTCCATCATGATTGCATTTATGATGGCGAACCAGTGCATGGAAAAGCTGCAGCATCCCGCTTACCTGATAAATGCCGGGCTGACAGCCATCTGCGTCATGCTTATGCTTTCCACCCCAAGCGGGGAGCAGGCCGACAGCTTTTCCGGGTTTCTGGGAAATGTAGGCCCAACCGGCATCGCAGTAGGCATGATATGCGGGATGTGTGTATCTTTGGTATTCCACCTTTGGGCAAAGCTGCATTTTTTGGAGAACAGCAGCATCCCAGATTTTGTGGTATCATGGATTAATGTTATTATACCAAATGTCGTTGTCCTTGGCATTGCCATGGTTTTGGTATTTAAATTAAATATCAATATATTGGAACTGATTGTAGGAATATTCATGCCGCTGGCAAAGGTTGCCCAGACATTGCCGGGATTTATCCTGATTTCCCTGCTATATGCATTTTTCTATACTCTGGGTATTTCCACATGGCTATGGAACGCCCTTACCACGCCAATTTTTATGGTTGCCATCCAAGAAAATATTGACGCCGTGGCAGCAGGGGGCACAGCCGCTAACATTGTAACCTCAGAAGCATTTTTTACCATGGCATTTATCACCATGGGAGGGGTCTGCGCAACACTTGGCCTAAACATCCTGATGTGTTTTTCCAAATCCAAGCAGCTTAAAATGCTGGGGCGGGTATTTATCGCACCTTCTGTCTTTAATATTAACGAACCCATGATGTTTGGTACGCCGATTGTATTCAACCCCCTTTTAATGCTCCCGGCATGGATTAATGCCATTGTAGGGCCCACCTATGTCTGGATTTTAATGAGCACAGGCCTTTTAAAAATCCCTTCCATGATGGTACAGGTAGGCCAAATCCCTGCGCCAGCTTCCAGCGTCATGATTACGCAGGATATGAGGGCTATTTTATGGTGGGCCGTTTTACTGGTGATTTACACCGCAATCTGGTATCCATTTTTTAAAGTATTTGAAAAAAATAAACTTGCTGATGAAGCAGCTTAAGGAGGCAATAACTATGAGTGAAAAAGAAAAGAAGGTATTGGAAGAAACAGAAGAAAGCCCATTAGTCCCTGTGGCAATGCAGATTATTATGCACGCAGGGGATGCAAGGCTTCGGATTACCGATGCCCTGAAATCAGCTAAGCAGTTTGATTTTAAACGGGCAGACGAAGAAATGAAAGAGGCAAAACACGAAATTACCCTTGCCCACAACTGCCAGACAGAAATCATCCAAGACGAAGCCAGCGGCATCAGCTATGGGTTCTCCCTGCTGTTCGCCCACGCACAGGACACTATGATGACAATTAACTCCGAAGTACGGATGGCATATGAAATCATAGATGTCCTAAAACTAATCAACGAAAAAATATCATAGCGTGAAACTAATTTTCATACCGCCCGTAATGAAAGGAACAAGTGATTATTATGCAAAAAAAGGCATTCCCAAAAGATTTCCTTTGGGGGGCTTCTACCAGCGCCTACCAAGTAGAAGGCGCGGCCTATGAAGATGGAAAAAAAGCTTCCCAGCAGGATATCATTAATCAGGAAAATTATAAAAAATACGGCTTTGCCAACGCCGACATTGCCAGCGACCATTACCACCACTTTAAAGAAGACGTGGCTTTAATGAAAGAAATGGGTTTTACGGCTTACCGTTTTTCCATTGCATGGGCCCGGGTATTCCCAGAAGGCGTAGGAGAAGTAAATGAGAAAGGTATCCAGTTTTACCGGGATTTGATTGATGAATTAAAGAAAAATGGCATAGAGCCAATCGTTACCCTTTACCACTATGACCTGCCTTGGGCTTTAGTGGAAAAATACGACGGCTGGATAGGGCGGCAGGTGGTAGCAGACTTTGAAGCCTATGCCCGTTATGTCATAAATGAATTTAAGGGCAAGGTAAAATACTGGACAACCATTAATGAACAGAGCATTATAGTCCAGTACATTGAACAGAAATGCTATATCCCGGAAAAATACCAGGGCAACAACCAAATCCGCTACCAAATCAACCACCATATGAACCTTGCCCATGCCATTGCCTGCAAGCTGGTCCATGAATTAGTCCCAGGCGGAATGGCTGGGGCAGCCTTAGGCTATGCCCCAGTGTATCCCCTCACTTCAAAGCCAGCGGACGTTATGGCCGCCCAAAATGCCCATGATCTGCGCAACGGCTATTATCTGGATATTTATTTTAAAGGGATGTATACCAAATCAGCCATGGTTTACTTGGAAAACCACGGCCTTGCCCCAGAGATTGCCCCCGGTGACATGGATTTGATAAAAGAAGGGGAATCCGACTTCCTTGCCCTGAATTATTACTACAGTGACTGTGCAAAAGCCTGCCCGGAAGGTTCTGGCAAAAACATCAGCTATGGAGGGGTAAACCTTTCCGGGGAAAAAGGAAATATTTCTGCATTTGAAACACATCCGGGGTTCTACGAAATGTGCCAAAACCCAAACCTTGACACTACCGACTGGGACTGGGCCATTGACCCCACTGGGCTGGAATACATTTTCCGGGATATTTACATGCGCTATAACAAGCCTTTAATGATTACAGAAAACGGCATGGGAGCCTTTGATACTCTGACAGAAGATGGTAAAATCCATGACGGTTACCGTATCGCCTACCTGCGTGAACATATTAAAGCCATGAAACGAGCCATGGACTATGGTGTAGAAATACTGGCTTACTGCCCCTGGTCTGCACTGGATCTGGTTTCCACCAGCAACGGAGTGAAAAAACGGTACGGCTTCATTTATGTAGACCGGACAGACGATGACCCAAAAGAATGCAGGCGCCTGAAAAAAGATTCCTTTTACTGGTATCAGAAGGTGCTGAAATCCAATGGGGAGGACCTGGAGTAAATAGGATAAATTTACTGCAAACCTGCCCATAAAGCAGGCAGCGTTCCAATGGGAAGAATATCTGGCATAAACCTGATATCCTTTCCCAGCGGAGCACTGTCCAGCTCCCATTTATTGGGAATGCTGCAAAAAATATTTCTGCCCCACCCTGCACCTTTTTGGTTCTCCTGCATAGGATATAAACAACTGTATTTTTTGGAGAACTGATTTATGCTTAATTATTTATGGGGATTTATGATTGTCCTTGGCATTGTCTATGCCGCCTTTACCGGGAACCTCCCGGCTGTCACTAACGCCGCCCTGGACTCCTCCAAAGAAGCCGTCACCCTCTGCATTACCATGCTTGGCGTCATGTCCCTGTGGGTTGGGCTTATGCGCATTGCAGAAAACTGCGGCATTATTTCCGGTGCAGCCCGCACCTTAAACCCATTCCTGCGCTTTATGTTCCCAAAAGTCCCAAAGGGGCACAAAGCAAATGAATACATATCTACGAATATCATCGCCAATGTATTTGGCCTTGGCTGGGCAGCCACCCCTGCCGGCCTAAAAGCCATGGAGGAATTAGGGGAATTAAACGGCCACAGCAAACTAGCCAGCAAGGACATGTGTACCTTCCTGATCCTGAATGTTTCCTCCTTCCAGCTTATCCCGGTAAATATGATTGCATACCGCAGCCAGTACGGCTCCGCTAACCCTGCCGCCATATTAGGGCCAGCCATGATTGCCACCTTCTTTTCCACCCTGGCCGGGATTGTGTTTGCCAAATTCATGTATGCCCTGCCAGAACAGAAAAAAGGAGGTAATTCCCATTGAAAATACTCCTTTTTTTATCCGATGCAATGATACCGCTCCTTATTTTTTCCATTGTAGGGTATGGGCTCCTGACACGACACAATGTATATGACGACTTTATCAAAGGGGCAAAAGACGGGTTCCAGACTGTCATTGGCATTATGCCCACCCTGATTGGCCTGATGGTAGGCGTAGGCATCCTGCGGGCATCCGGGTTTCTGGATTCGCTTTCTGCAGCCCTTGGGATACTCACTGAGCCACTGCATTTTCCGGCAGAACTCGTCCCAGTTTCCATTGTAAAAATGTTTTCCTCCTCGGCAGCCACAGGGCTGGTGCTGGACATTTTCAAGGAATTTGGCCCGGATTCTTATTTTGGCACCATAACTTCCATTATGATGAGCTGCACGGAAACGATTTTCTATACCATGAGCATTTATTTTATGACTGCCAAAGTCCAGAAAACACGGTATACTTTGGCAGGGGCGCTTTTCACTACTTTAATCGGGACGATTGCAAGCGTTATACTTGCACAGGTGATGTAAGCAAACGGGGCTGCTGCAAAACAAGGTTTTATTTGCCGTCAATTTTTTTCAGGTATTGCTTTGTTTCCGCTGCAACTACGCCGCTTAACGCAATAATCGCAATTAAGTTTGGGACTGCCATCAGGCCATTAAAGATATCTGCAATAGTCCAAACTGCGGAAACCGTCATAAACGGGCCGATAAACACACAAAGGATATACACCCAACGGTATGTTTTTACCGCGTTCTGGTTTCCACCTGTCAGATATTCCAGGCACCGTTCGCTGTAATAATCCCACCCAAGGATGGTGGTAAACGCAAAGCACACTAAGCATACCATCAGGATAAAAGAGGACACCGCCGGCTCAAAGGGCAGGCCGATCTGGAATGCCTTTGTGGTAACGTCCACGCCGTCCAGGCCAATATTCCACGTATCCGTAATTACAATGGTAAGCCCAGTCATCGTACAGATGATAACTGTGTCAATCACCGTCCCCAGCATGGACACTAGGCCCTGGGATGCCGGTTCGTCTGTCTGGACTGCCGCAGCGGCAATCGGGGCGCTCCCCAGGCCTGCCTCATTGGAAAAAATTCCCCTTGCAACGCCCTTTTGCATTGCCAAAAGCATGGCTCCCAACGCGCCGCCTGCTGCTGCCCGCAGGCCAAATGCGCTTTGGATAATTGTCACAAAGGCTGCCGAGATTTCTTTATAATGGAACACAAGAATCAGCGCAGCCGCTGTAATATAGGTAGCTGCCATAAATGGCACAAGCACCTGGGCTACCCCCGAAATCCTCTGCAGGCCCCCAATCAGCACAAGGGCAACGCAAGCCGTCAGGAGGACGCCGGCTATGATAACCGTCCAGGAATAATCCTTCCCCAGGATTTCCACGCTCCACTGGTTTTCAGGGTCAAAGAAAGTGTTGACAGCGCTGGTAATCCCATTGATTTGGGTAAACGTGCCGATTCCCAGCAGCCCGGCGCCTACGCCGAAAAAGGCAAATACCTTCCCAAGCCACCCCCAATGCTTCCCCATGCCGCGTTCTATGTAATAAAAAGGCCCGCCCACAATATGGCCATCCTCTGCTACTACCCGGTATTTGATAGCCAGCAGGCATTCCGCATATTTTGTGACTGTACCTAAAACTGCAGCCATAACCATCCAAAACAACGCCCCTGGGCCCCCTGCAACCAACGCCGTGGCAACGCCCACAATATTCCCTGTCCCAATGGTAGCTGACAAGGCTGTGCAAAGCGCCCCAAAACCTGACACTTCCCCTTCGTCCCCTGCGGATTCATCCGCAACCAAATTCCGGATTGCCAATGGCAGGCGGCGGATTTGAAGCCCCCGCAGCCGGAATGTCAGTAAAAAACCAACTGCCAAAATCAGGGCAATCAACGGGATTCCCCATACTAAATCATCCACTGTCTTTAAAAACGAATTAAAATCCATGCACACTCTCCCTTTCCTATTTCTTCCGCCCACAAAGCAGCTTTCCTATTTAAGCTGCCCGCTTTCCTCCTTCTGTTCCCTGCTGCCCATACTTTTTCCTGCCTGTTCTCCTCCTTCTGCTTCCTGCTGCTTACCACTTTTCTTACATGGCTGCTTTTTTCATCCTGCTGCTTATTATTTTAGCCATTTAGCCTAAATACCTGCCAAACTGGGGCATCCAGTCCCCAATAAATAATTCGTCCCGCAGGGTTGCGTCAACCACAGGGGAAATAAACTTTACCAAAAGCTGTATGACATGTCCCCATTCGGGGCATTCTTCTGAGCCAAGGGAATCCCCCTTTTCTTCCCCGCCATGGCTTTCTTCCGCTTCCGGCTGGCTTACGCCTGATACGCGCCCGCAAAAGTTTTCCCATCTCTTTTGCATATACCCATATTCTTCAAAACTGCTGATAATTTCCAGACGTTCCTCCAAACGTGGAATTGCATCTTCCAACAGAAGCTGCCCAAAGCTTTGGGACACCTTCCTCCCTTCCACCACATGGCCTGTCAAAATACCATAAACGTCCCTGTACCATGAAAGGCTGTAAACCAGCTCCAAGTCGTCCATAATATGGTAAAAGCTTCTGGACAGGTATTCCTCTGCCGTAAACATATGGTAAGTGGCCTGTTCTTCCTGCTGCCCACGTTCCAAAGCCTTTTCCTGCAATGGCAGCGTTGCGCCCTCAAAGGGAATCAGTTCCAGCACAAAGGGAATCTGGAACGGCCACTTCACAATTTTTAAGTAAATCCTTGGGTTTTTCCCCCCATCCTTCCAGTTCCCCTCCATTTTTTGATATAAAAAAACCCTGCATTCCTGCCCAGGATCTTCCTGCCCAGGCTGTTGGGCATCAGGGGATTCCATTGGAAATAATTTTTCCAGGAGCGCCGCTGCATCGGCAAGCTCCCTTTTTGGAGTGAAAAATTCCAGATGGTTCACCAAATGCTCCCCATACCATTCTTTTCCCAGAAATTTATCATCCCGCAGGATTAATTTCCCATGTAATGGGGATGCGGCAATTTCCTGTATAATTTTTTCTGCTCCATTCCCCGCTGTCAGATTTATTTCCAGAATCTGATACATTCCGCACTCTTTATCCATTCTGTTCATCCTTAAATCTATCTATTTTAGTTTCTCATTCCGAAATTTAACATGCAGTTTTATTATATTCTTATCCACTTACCCTGTCAATTATGAATAGAACAGAAAAAGAGGCAATATATTTTCCCAAATATACTACCTCCCTCTATGCCATCCAGCCAAAGGGGCTGCTGCCATGTTTTTGTTATTTCCGCCGCCTGCCCCGCTTAAATTTCATATCCTTAAAACCCATTTTCCGCTGTTTCCTGCATTCTAACTTATATTTTATCAAATAAAAATTGTCTACCAAATAATAGATGCCAAACCCAAGGCCAATGAGAAGTGCAACGGCAAGAACCCCTAAAATAATGTATTTGACATTAATCTTTACTACTTTTTCTTCCTGTTCCGGTTTCTGTTCTTCCTGTTTTGCCTTATGGAACTTAAATTCTGATACCTTCGCGCCGGTTACCTCAATCTCCGTCCCGCCTACCGTGCGCCCTGCGTAGGTGTACTGGATATTCCCGATCACGTCCTTGGAATCCTTAATTTCCACAATTTCCGGCACTGCGTCGGTAAATGCCGCCGCCTTGGGCAGTACGATGCTGCCTTCTTTACTCATGCCCACAAAAGATTCCTCATTTGCAAAAATCTTATTTTCTTTCATGTCCTGGGCATAATTCTTTTCGTTCTCCGCCACGTTCCACAATTGGAAATTCTCAAAACAATAATCGAACAGTATCCTTGTATCCAGATAATGGTTGGGCGCCTGCTCTTTCATCACAACGCAAATCAGCGTCATCCCATCCTTCTCCGCGAAGGTTGCCAGGGTGCTCCCTGCCACGCTGGTGTACCCGGTTTTCCCGCCAATGCAGTAATCATACAGGTATTGGGTGTCCCCCTGATAATTCGTCAGCATTTTATGGTGGTTAATCAGGTAGGTTTCATCTGTATGCTTGTTGGTAGGCGGAATGGTATGGCGTTTGGTATTGACGATCATGCGGAATACGTCATTTTTCAAAGCTGCCCTTGAAATCAGGGCAATGTCATAAGCGCTTGTCCAATGCTCCTCGTCCGGCAGCCCATGGGGGTTGTTGAAATGGGTATCCTTGCACCCCAGTTCCTTGGCTTTCTCATTCATCATCCTGATAAAATCGTCATAGTCCTTCCCTACATGTTCTGCAATGGCATACCCACACTCATTGGCGGATGACAGCATCAGGCCGTACAGGCACTCCTCCATTGTCATGACTTCACCTACGTCCCGGGAAATCCCGGACCCTTCGGTCAGATAAACAGAATTTTTGGAAAATGTCACTTCTTCATCTAAGCTGCTGTTTTCCACCGCCAAAAAGCTTGTCATAATTTTCGTAATGCTGGCAGGATATGACTGGTCGTGGCAATTTTTCTCGTATAGCACCGTCCCTGTGGACGCCTCCATCACAACCGCCGATTCCCCTGCGATCTGCGGCCCTTCCGGCCAGTATTCTTCCGCTTGGACAGGAACCGCATAGAGTTGGAAAAAGCACACAGCCCCTAACACAAGCCCGATCCATTTTTTTCTCTTTTTCATGAAAATTTCTCCTTAAGTTCTTTTCCATATGATATGGATGGTGGGCAGTTTCATAAGTATTTTACAAAATATCTCATTTGTTTTACAATTCTATTACAATTTTTATATAGTATACCATATTGAAAGTTGCGTTGCAACTTTTGGTGTGTTATTATTTATTATAACAATTTTGGGAGGTATTTATGAGATTAAGGAATATACCGGGTTCCAGGGAAGCCATTGCAGAAAGCCGCTGGTGCGTCCAGGAACCAGAACAGTTCAAGGGAAACTGGAATCAAATATTCGGCAACAGAAATCCCATCCATATAGAAATTGGCATGGGAAAAGGGCGTTTCCTGATGGCAAACGCCCAGGAACACCCACAGACCAATTATATTGGGATTGAAAAATACTCCAGCGTCCTGCTGCGCGCCCTCCAGAAAATGGAAGATGCGCCGTTGGAAAATATCCGTTTTATCCGCATGGAAGCCGAATCCATCACAGATATTTTTGAAGAAGGGGAAGTGGGGAAAATTTACCTGAATTTCTCCGACCCATGGCCCAAGGACAGGCATGCCAAGCGCCGGCTGACTTCCCGCCAGTTTTTTGCCCGCTACCATGCCATCCTGCAAAAAGAAGGCTGTGTGGAATTTAAAACAGACAATGAAAAATTATTTGATTTTTCCTTAGAGGAAGTGGAAGCGGCTGGATGGACGCTGGATAAGCATACAAGGGACCTGCACCACGACCAGGCCATGGCACAGGGAAACATTATGACGGAATATGAGGAACGTTTTTCCTCCATGGGCAGCCCCATCTATAAACTTATTGCATCCAGATAGAAAAAACAGTATAATGGGACATAACAGAACAGGCAAAGGAGGGCTTATGAAAAGTACAAAATTAATTGCACCGATCATTATTACCATTTTTACTGTAATTATTTTAATGCTATACTTTTTCCTTTGGTCCATCATGCCGGTACCCGCTCCTTTAAAAGTGGTGTTCCTTCTGGCATTGCTGGGGCTGATGGGCGTTTCTGTTTACAACTTAGTGGAAAGAATCGAAGAAATAAGGAGTGGTGAAGAAGATGATCTTAGTGAATACTGATTACATTTCCGGCAAAGAGCTTGAGATGCTTGGCCTTGTGAAAGGAAGCACAATCCAATCCAAGAACATCGGGCGGGACATTACCCAGGGCTTTAAAACCCTTGTGGGCGGCGAACTGAAAGCCTATAACGATATGATGAACGAAGCAAGGGCGCTTGCCACCAAACGGATGGTCGGGGAAGCAGAAGCCCTTGGGGCAGACGCAGTGGTAAATATCCGGTATGCATCTTCTGCAATTATGCAGGGGGCGGCTGAGGTAATCGCATATGGGACTGCGGTAAAATTTGCAAATTAAGGCTTGAAACAGCCATCAGATTGCCCCAAACGTGAAATACTGATTTTTTTACCTGCATAAACCTTCCGCCTTGCGGATGTAACTTTATGTCCCATAAAGCCAAATACCCCGCAACAGACTGACAGGACGTCAGAGCTGCGGGGTATCTGCATCTACAGGGCGCTTACCCTCATATCATCCTCCGATATTATACCATAATCACTTCGTGATAAACTATGGCTGTCTATGCCACTCCGCTTCGCTCCGGGCGGTATAATATCCTCCGATATTATACCATAATCTGTTTTGCTTCTATCTTACATTGGTGGCGTTTCCTGCCTTTATCATAAGCAATCCCCACCAACAGCACCGAACTGGCCGTTTCTATCTTCTGCAAATAATTCTTCTCTTTTATCTGGGCAATTGCATGTTCTGGTGTATCTCCCACCTTTAGTTCCAGAATAATCGCAGGTTTCCTGCCTTTTTTTGGATAAAACAGGTAATCGCAGAACCCCTTCCCGCTCTTTTCCTCCCGTTCTATCCTGTAATCCTTTCTGGCATATAAATAGCAAAGGGTCACGACACAGGACAAAGCATTTTCATCATTATATTTTAAAAAGGGGATTTCCCTGTCATGTACCATCTCTAATAGCTCCGCAACCTTTTCTTCCTCCATGGCAAGGGTTGCATCCAATACCATTTTTGAACGGTCTACAACCGCCTTTACTTCCCCCATGCTGTCCCGGGTTAATACTTTTTGGTATTTTTCCATCAGTTCATGGTTGGGTATTTTCAAAAAACCATGGGAATAAGAAAGAAAACCATATACAACCATGGCTGAAAGTATCTCATCCCTTGTTTCCAGCCTTTGTTCTGCTGCACTATAACCATCCAATTCTGCTTCTACTGGAATGCCAGAAACCAGTTTTACAATATCCTCACGTACTTCATCCACATTATGTTCGATGCAGTCTGCTATCTCATTCATAGGCCCTGTTTCCGTCCAATAATTCAGGCATATGCCCCGCACCAATGCTTTGCTTACGGAACGGGGATTAAAAAGGCTTTTCCCATCGCTGGTGGAATAACCGTCGTACCACCGCTTCATATCCTCAAAAGAAACTGCTCTGCTGTTCCGGCATAATTTCTGCACTTCATCCTCCTGGAAGCCAAAATATCCATCATACACATTATCGTTCATAAAATCATACTCGTCAAACATATTCAGTTCGGAGCCGCTGGAATACTTTGCGATAGGCAATATGCCCGTCATATATGCAAGGCTTACGTATGGCTTATCTTTCAAAATCCCTTTCAGGAATTTAAGGAAACTGCTTTTATCCCCGTCAGACATAAACTTCTCATAAAATACAGAATCCCATTCATCCAAAATAAACAGGAATGTTTCCCCTGTATCCTGCAGCATCTTGCTTATGCTACGGTATTCACGGTTTCCCAGTTCTGGATAATGTTCTTTCAAATCCTCTTTCAGCGTTTCCACAATATTCCTAATATAATCCTGATACCCGCCGCAATAATCTGGAAACACGCTAAAATCTATATGGATGACATTATAGCGGTTCATATGTTCCCCATACCCCTCCGTACCAGCAATTGCAAGTTTGTCAAAAACAGGATGGCTGTCATAGCCCTTTGTAAAATAAGCCCCAAGCATATTTGCATTTATGGTTTTCCCAAACCTCCTTGGGCGGGTAATGCACAGATAAGAGCTGTCCGTCCCAATCACTTTTGATATTTTTTCTATCATCAGGCTTTTGTCCACAAATATCTGGCTGTCCACAATCTTTTGGTAAAGCTGGCTTTGGGCTTTTGTATTTAAATAGTACATGGAACCCCTCCCTTCCCAATAATGCCTGCCATTACAAAATCAAAGGCATCGCGGGAATAAATCCTTTATAAAAATATAATCTCCTGCTTGTCCGAATCTGCCCGGACCCGCGCCCCATAAGGAAGTATTGCCCTGGGCAATGCATGGCCAAAATTCACATTATACAAAACAGGCAGGCCCTTATCCTGAAACATTTCACGGTAAATTTCCTTATATTCCTCATAATACTGCTCGTCCTGCGGTTTGCCAACAATAATCCCGCTGATGCCGTCAAATGCCCCTGCCTTCCCCAATGCCTGCAGTTCTGTGCGCAGAAGCTCCGGCACGGGCTTTTCCTCACAGGTTTCCAAAAAGACGATTTTCCCTGCCCATTCTTCCCTTTCTGGGAAAATATAGTATCTCTGGCAGATTTCACCTTCATCCCTGTACCTTGTGGACGCCAGCATATCATACATGCTCTCCAAACATCCCCCCAACAGTTCCCCCTCAAAAACCGGGTTCCCACAAAGCAGTTCATACCCATGGGTTTCCCGATGGGAAATGCGGTCGGTCCCAACCCCTGCTTTGGAAAAATCCACCCGTTCCTCATACCACAATTCACTTGGGCGGATGGAATGGAACCCATGGAAACAGCCCAGGAATGACTCCCTGGAATAAGGCAGCATTTCTTCTGCCATTTCGGCAAGCTCACTGATAAACGCCTGCCCATAAAATGTCTGCAGGCCAAGCCTATGGAACATCAGGTGGTTTACCGTTGTGTCCGAAAATCCAAGGAACAGCTTTGGGGAATCCTGCACAGCCTGGATAAATTCCTGATCCTCCATAAGATAAGGCAGCAGGCGGTATGTGTCGTCCCCGCCGATTGCAGCTATAATCCCATGGATGGAATCATCCAGAAACGCTTTCTTTAAGTCCTCCGCCCGTTTTTCCGGGTGCTTGCCCAGATAATCTTCCCCTTTCAGGGCATTAGGCATAAATACAGGGGTTAATCCGAACTTCTCCATCCGTTTTGTGCCGATTGCAAGATTATGGCTGCAATAATCTTCCCCAAGCATTCCGCTTGAGAGGCTTACGATTGCTATGCGGTCGCCTTTCTTTAAGTTGTTTGGTTTTATCATATGGGGTCTCCTTTTTCTATGTATGAAATCTCCAAGTTCAATGCTTCTTACTGCTACGGTTTCTCCAAATACCTTCTCCGATAATACTCCATCGTCCTGTATTCCAAAATATCTTTCATATGGCTCTTTAAAGCTTCATTCCCAACCCATTCCCGCAAATCTTCCCGGATGGCAATGGCATACCCCTCTTTCCCAACAAAAAAATTCTTCCCAGAAGCTTTTAGGAACTTAATGGGCATTGTCTTTGCCTTATTCAAATGCTGTTTATCTGTCATCTGCCGATATTCTTCCAGTGATATGCCATCAGAAAAATCCTTCCAATTATTCCCAGTATCAAAAAATTCTTTCCAACTTTCCAATACTTCCCCGTCCGTTACCTCTAAACGTAGCTTCCCATGGTTATAAAAGCTGTAAAGGACAGGCATCTTATAGACCTTCTGCATATCTGTCGTTTCTATTAAGGAAAGAAATTCCCTGCCAATTCCCCCATACAGGACTTCCTCCTCTTCTGACAGTTCCCCCAGCCCATGCAGAAAATCCAAATATCTGCGGAATGGATTCTCTTTTGCATGTTTGATACAATACTGGTAAATACCGTCATCCATATAGGAAAAGAATTCCATTCTAGTTGGCACTTTTTCATCCAATCGTTCCTTTACATGGTAATACTCCGTAATAATCCGTTCCCGGGCAGACAATTGCTTTTTTTCCAGCTCCTGAAACAAATCAATCAAACACATATCAAAATCTACGATACAGTCGTCTGGATATTCCATATCATGGGAACCAATAGCTCCTTTTCCATCCCACGAAGTTTCCCCAGCAAGAAGAAAGGGCGTCTTACCAGCTTTTTCATAATTTCCAATAAAATCAAGGACATTCAAGTATTCCTTGCCTTTATAAGTGCGAAGCCCCCGCCCTAACTGCTGCAAAAATATCACTGGGGAATCGGTGGGGCGCAGAAACATTACCATATCCAACGAAGCAATGTCCAAGCCTTCATTGAACATATCCACAGAAAAAATTACTTTAATTTCCTGATTTTTCAGCCGTTCTACCGCTATGTCCCTATCCTCTGCAAACTCCCCGTCTGCATTGCTATATACTGCTGCAGCCGGAACCTTCCTTTTGCAGAATTCCTTTGCCATTTCCTCTGCATGTTGTCTGGAACAGCAAAAACCAAGAGCCCTATTAGAATGGTATTTTTTGTAATACTTATAAATCAAATCGTACCTCTTATGGTTATTCTGGTAGATTTCGGTCAGTTCATGCCCATCATAACGGCCTTTCACAAGATGCAGGCCGGAATAATCTGTTTCATCATAAATTCCATAATAATGGAACGGCACAAGGATTCCCTTGTTTATGGCTTCTTTCAAGGATATCTCATATGGCACGTTATAGTCGCAGAGTTCATATATATTTTTCCCATCCATCCGTTCCGGGGTTGCCGTAAGCCCAAGCATAAACTGCGGCTTAAAGTAATCCACAATCCTCCGGTACTGCCCAGTGACTGCATGGTGGAACTCGTCTATTACAAGATAATCAAAATAATCCTCTGCAAAATATTCTTCGTTCAGATAGTCTTCCCTTCCCAGTGTTTCAACAGAAGCAAATATCACGGATTTCCCTGTGTCCTTCTGCTTTCCATAAAAGAAGCCATAATCCTCTGAACCCCGTACATTCCGGAAAGAAAGAGCCGCTTGTTTTAAAATTTCTTCCCGGTGGGCAACAAACAAGACCTTCTCATATTTTGCAGAATCAAAAGCTGCAAGATATGTTTTCCCAACGCCCGTAGCGGCATGGACAAGCCCTTTCGCCGCCCCTTCCGCCCTGCTTTCCTCCAATGCATAGAGAGCCTCAATCTGTGCGCCACGGGGCTGGAACATCATTTCAATTTTTTCATGGCTTTCCTCCCCATCATCATAGCGGTCCAAATCCTTTGACACTGCGGGACGGTGCCAATTCTTAGAATACCGTTTCAGTTCTTCATCATCCACCACTATGGAATGATGGTAAAACAAATCTTCAAACGTATGGAAAAACAGACGGAAATTTTTCTCGTCTGCCATACTGTTAAAACGGTAATTCCATTCAATGCCTGACGTCAGCGCACTTTTAGAAACATTGGAGGAACCAATATAAATTTCACTGATTTTCCCATAATGGAAAATATAGGATTTCGGGTGGAAAGACCTTGATTTATCGTTAAAAAAACGCAAATCTATACGGTTTCCCAGTTCTTTTTTCAGCAAATACAGAGCAGAGGGCTGGGTAATCCCGAGGTAATTCCCTGTCAGAATCCTTATCTTTGCCCCTCTGCCCAATGCATCCTTTAAATCCTTTAGTATCATCCTTACGCCAGATTCCATGAGGAAAGACACAATAATATCAATCTTTCCTGCCTTCTTAATGCTCATTTTAAGCTGATAATACAAAAACCTGCTTTGGGTTGTGCCGCCAGTCATAACATCTATAGGCTCTGCCAATATTGGCACTATTTCCTGCTGCACACTGTCCTCTTTGCCTTCTGGCACTATTATTTTTTCCTCAAAATTAAATTGAGCCATTTTTCATTCCCCCGCTCCGGGCGCACATCTTTTGTAACCCACTGTTCCTCTATGCTTAAATTCCCTATCCCCTGAAGCAAAGGCGCAAACGTATCCTCTGTCATATCTGTAAAATACCTGCCGTTCCTTTCCCCTTCATAGTCCCCATATTTAAAGGAAGCATAAAGTATCCCGCAAGGCTTGGCTGCCTTTGCCATTTTCCCTAATATGCAAGGCAGTTCTGCTTTTGATACATGCAGAATTGAAGAACAGGCCCATATGCCGTCATATCGTTCCGTTTCGTCCAAATCCTGAAACATCGCATGTTTCACAGGGTTGCCTGTAAATTCACTGGCAATCCTGCAAAGTTCTTCTGAACCGTCTAAGGCATCTACCTGAAACCCTTTTTCCATGAAATACTTCGTATCCCGCCCAGCGCCGCAGCCAAAATCAAGTATCCTTGCACCTTCCTGCAGCTTGCTGGCAAACAAATCCTGCTTGCTTTTAAAATCCAGGGAAAGCGTCCCTTCTGCAAAAGTTTTTGCATTTTGGTTATAATAACTTATTGTTTTTTCAATTTGGCACATTGTATACCGTTCCCTCCCCGTGCACTTGCTGTCCAACCTCAGCAAAATTTATGATGATTTTATGGACTGCTGCACAATCCCCTTTATCACCTTCACCACATATTCCATACCTTCCACCGTCACATGTTCCTTCGGCCCATGGAAGGCATAGCCCCCAGTCCCAAGGTTCGGGCAGGGCAGCCCCATAAAGCTTAGCCTTCCCCCATCTGTGCCGCCCCGGATGGGAAGGGAAACGGGTTCTAGCCCTGTAGCTTTTATGGCTTCCTTCGCCTGTTCCACCACAAAGAAATTCTGTTCCATCACTTCCAGCATATTCCGGTAGCTTTCTTTCAGTTCCAGCGTAACCGTCCCTGCACCATACTTTTTATTGAGTTCCGCTTCTATCCCACGGAGGTATTGCTGGCGTTTTTCAAACAATCCGCTGTCATGGTCCCGCACAATATAATCCAGATGGGCCTCGTTGACGTCCCCATGCATCCCTTCCAGATGGTAGAAGCCTTCCCGGCCTTCGGTGTGCTCTGGCGTTTCCTCCACTGGAAGCATGTTCTGGATTTCACAGGCAATGGACGCTGCATTTACCATAATATTTTTGGCAGAGCCAGGATGGACGTTCACGCCCTTGATTATAAAATGCGCGGACGCCGCATTGAAATTTTCATATGCAACTTCCCCTTCATAATCCCCATCCACGGTATAGGCATAATCTGCCTGAAAATAATCCAAATCAAACAAATCAGCCCCTTCCCCAATTTCCTCGTCCGGGGTAAACCCAATCCAGATATCCCCATGCGGCAGCTCCTCTTTTATAAGTTCCGCCACAGCAGCCATAATCGCCGCAATCCCGGCTTTATCATCTGCCCCCAGCAGGGTCGTCCCATCCGTAGTAATCAAAGTCCTCCCTTTCAGGGAACGAAGATGCGGGAAATCAGTGACTTTTATCACGTCCCCAGTCCCCGGCAGGGTTACATCTTCCCCATTGTAATCTGGAATCACCTGGGGTTTGACATCTTTTCCTGAAAAAGATTGGGCAGTGTCCATATGGGCGATAAATCCCAATGGCTTTACCTGTTCCAACCCCTCCGTTGCCGGGAGCAGGCCATATACATAACAATGCCCATCCCTTTTTACCCTGGAAAGCCCCAGCCCTTCCAGTTCCTTTGCCAATTCATCTGCCAAGGCAAACTGCCTGTCGGTGCTTGGGGTTACCCCCATCCCATCCTGTGATGTGGTCCAAAATGAAACATATTTTAAAAACCTATCTTTGATATCCATGCTTCCCACCGTTCCTTTCTAAACATATGCACAGCCTGAAAATTCTGCGTAGTTTCACCAAATATAAACATGTCAGTGCATTAGCTTGGTCCATTGCCCACGGAAACATATTTCCAGATATCCTCTGGCTTTCTGGCAAGGTACAACGCCCCGGCAGCCGTTAATTCTTCCCTGCTCCCATATCCATACAATACGCCGATGGAACTAAGTCCAACCTTCGCAGCCCCCAATATATCATGTTCCCTGTCGCCTACCATCACCACATCTCCTGTCCCATCCGGGTACGCACCAGAAAGCTTAAGGGCGTCCAGCGCATAGGAAATCACTTCATCTTTTTTCGTCCTTGTCCCATCCATATTTGCCCCGGCAACATACTCAAAATACGTTTCTAAATGAAAATGCTCCAATATTTCCTTTGCAAAAAGTTCTGGCTTGGAGGTTGCAACTGCCAGTTTCCTGCCGGAATCTTTCAGGATTTTCAGCGTATCTTCCATCCCCTGGTAAACGAAGTTTTCAAAAATACCTGTTTCCCGGTAATATTCCCGGTAATATTCCACTGCTTCTTTTGCCTGTTCCTTGGAAAAGCCATAATACATTTCAAAGGATTCATGGAGGGGAGGCCCGATAAATTTATACAATTCCCTTTTATCGGATACCCCTATCCCATATTTTTTCAGCGCATATGCGACAGAATTAGTGATTCCCTCACCGGGGTCTGTCAAAGTCCCGTCTAAATCAAACAATACTACATGATACATATCTGCGTCCTCTATGGTTAAGCTTCCCAATTACTGTTTCAGTTCTGTCACTTTTACCGGGTTTTCCCCTTCCAAATAGGAAATCCGTATGGTATCCCCAGCCTTATACTTAATAATATCAATCAAATCCGTATTGGACAAATCAATGTCGAATACTTCCTCCCTGCCTTCCAGCGCAAAATAAATATGGGAAGTCCCTTCCAAATTGACAGGCATCAGGTTTGCAATCTTCCCAGCAGCCGACTTGCCCTCCGCGCTGCCAGCCCCGGTAATGCCATTTGTCTTTAATAGCTGGCTGTAAGATTTTTCACATTCTTTAATCGAATCCCCGGTAGCCACCCACTGGTATTTCTGGATATTTACCATAGCATACATTTTCACTAAGCCCGCATCGTCTTTCAAAGCCATGAAATACGTAGGCTCGCCGGAAATATTCAGGAGCAATGGGAAGGTTGCCTGATAACCAAGGTTCTGCACCTGCCCCTGGGCGGAGGACATGGCGGATTTCTCAGTAGCCCCTTCAATCTTGTAAAACCGTGTTTCCATGGTACGCTGGTTCATAAGTACAAACCCTACGTTGGACTGGTCGCCGCTGACGCTTGTAACGCCGGAATACACCCAGACATCATCCTCCAATGCAATATAATTATAGCCGCTGGTGGTTTCCAGACAGTCCTTTTGCCCTAACACACTGTTAAAAAAGCCATGCTTCAGGGTTCCGTTATAATCATAAAGTTCCATCAAAAGCTCCGCCTGATATACTTTATCCACCCATTTGGGCACATCCTCAATCTTATAATCGGTACATTCCCCAGTAACTGCATTGCAAAGGACAACGTTTCCAATGGTTTCCCCGCCAAACAGCCCAATATTAAACTTTTTCACCGGGCAAATCCAGAACGGCGTCCCTTCATCGTCAATTTCAAAGAAAATCTGTTCCCCAAAAATATACGTCGGGTAACGGAAACGCAAATGCCGGTAAATATTCCGGTTAAAATACTCTGACTTGGAATATTTAATCCCTTCGCTCAGCTTCACGCATTCCGTATCCTGGGTCGCCATATCGATTTTGATATATGCCGGAATCCCTTCATTGCGGTTGGTAAACCACTTCACCGGGCTGGCATAAACCAAGGGCGATACCCGGACAGGCTTATTATTCACATTAATCTGGCTATAATCGTTGGCAACCTCAAACTGGGACACCATATCCACCATGCTGCCCATTTTACGGTCCCCCAAAAGGGCGGAAGAATCTTTGTCCAAAATTGGGATGGTATTGTAATCCACTTGGCTGATATCATTGGAAAAATCCCGTTCCTGTACTGCCATCAGCTTTTGGTATTTCTTGGCATTAATAATGGGCGATGACAGAAATGCCCCTGCAGCCAAAATAAGAAAAAGCACCCCTGTAAGCAAAAAACCGATTTTTGCAATCCCGGTAGACTTCACATCCATTAGGAATATAAATTTCCCATTGTTTTCACGGCGCTGCTCTTTCCATGCCTTCCTTGCAGAAAGCAGAAACGTCAGCACAACCGTCCCGCCAATCAGGAACCACCAAGTCCCTATTGAATGGATGTTAAATGCTGGGATTGTAATATAATAGTATAAAAAAGCTGCCAGTAACAGTACAATTACAATTAACAAATTCTTTGTGACTTTTTTCATAGCATCCCACTCCTTAACTGTATGATTAGATTAGTACAATTCTACTCTTTTCCAAATCCTCTGTCAAGATACAAGATATTATAAGAAAATAATAAAAATTAAAAATTTTTTAAAAAAGTCCTTGCATTTCTAAAATTTTTATTATATAATATAACACGTGTTAAAGATAATGTAAGCGCTTCTAGCTCAGTTGGTAGAGCACCTGACTCTTAATCAGGGTGTCCAGGGTTCGAGCC
>OFHA01000651.1_pt1 | contig 28947 bp, 24 predicted proteins | sample 1521891 | NCBI WGS metagenome assembly OFHA01 (sample SAMEA3504089, study PRJEB24116) | mouse gut metagenome | biome: mouse gut; feature: mouse-associated habitat; material: faeces | place: Denmark | collected 2011
TTTCGTCAATGTAGCCCACTACACCTCCCAAATCCAGCATAAAATCTGATGCAAATTGGGACGGATTCTTGCAGAAAGCAATTTTCAGACACGCTCTAGCCCTTTAATCAAAATCAAACTTCCCAAACCTCTGGTACATTGCCCCATATTTCACCCGTACCATCTCATTCCCTTTGAGCACATCCGCTTCCTTCCCTGTAAACTGGCAGCGCAGGCAGTAATACTCCTCTTTTTCTTTATCATAAAACATATCAATATCCAAATCCCTCATAAAACATGCAGGGCACCTATAATTTAATCTGCCTTTTCCAGCTTGAGCCATGTGGCAAACACCTCCTTATCTGATACTTGCTTTTTATATCCCAGCGTAAACATTGGGGAAAATGCATAGCCCTCCCGGACATACCCCTCTGCGCCATGGGATGCCCCCATGGAAACCTTTGTTTCAATGGCGGGGATTACCGCTGACACTTCTTTTGCCCCTGCAAGGCTCTCCTCCCTGCACTGGTAATTGTACACAAGCTCCTTGGGCTCACTGCCCTCACAGCGCAGCACAATCCCATTCATATCCTCCGGGTACTCCGTGGTCCCATAGCAAGCTACCATGTATTCATTGATTTCCACCGTTGCATCTGGGCGGCTCATTTCCAAAATCTCCCGCTCAATATGGATGGTCCCTTCCCCTTCTGGGAACTGCAGCCTAGTCTGTAATTTCACGGTCAAATCATAGAACTCAATTTCCACTGGGTCTAGGGTCAGGATGCGGGTATTCCCTTCCTGTGAGAAATGGGCTTTTGTGCGGCATAAGCATAAATCCACTTCTTCCCCTTGATAGCACAGCTTCGCGCTGCGGATGGTCCCCTCCCCGGCATAATGGGTGAAATAGCCGGCGCGGTATTTTTCCTGGATTAAGAAGGGGTAAGAAGCATCCTGCACATGCTTTGTCCCAATTCCCACTTCCCATTTCAGCTTTGCCGCATACGGGCGCAGATCAAAGATTGCCCCGCCCTGGTCCATATTTACCCCTGCCCGCATATAGGGATCCGTGTACCAAAAGAGCTGCTTGTCTGAACCATACAGGATATCCCTCCACAGGGCGCACTCCGGCTCGGTATAAGATTTCTTCTTCCGGTAGTAGTCTGCAAATTCAGACATAGTCATGTCAATCAGCTTACCCTCTTTTTTCAGGTCGCCGTAATACTTGCAGCCTTCAGAATAAGATTTCAAGAGAAGCTCATAGGGGGCTTCCCAGCGGCCCATTTTGTTCATCCAGCCCGGCCCTACAAACATCATATTGTAGGCATAGCCATTGTTGTATTTTTCCTGCGCACGGTATTGGTCAATCAGGTTATAAAGATATGGGAATTCCCATGTCTTGGAATCGTAAATCATGCCCCGGAGCACATTCTGTGGATGGGTCCCAAAGTTGGAGCCGTTGCCGTCATAGCAGGCCAGCAGGTCGCGGGAAAGGTGGGGAATCGCCACAATCCCGCTGTCCTCTGCCTCATTTGCCGCAGGCGCATGGGTATTCTGCTTGGAGGGAATCCAAGGCGCCCATGGGCCTCCGTCAAACAGCGTGTACCAGGAATTGTTGCAGGTGTGGTAAGCCTTCGGCCCTTCTTCCCAGCAGGTGGCTATGGCGCATTTCACCATGGGGTATTTTTCCTTAATATAATTCGTCAGCTCTGCATCCATGTAATAGGAGCCGGTGGATTCCGGATAGAAGCCGAACCGCTCATAAAACTTGCCAAACACGTCGTCCACAATGGCCTTTTTGTCTTCCATGGAAAACATCCAAATGCAGAAATCCTTGGTCTTATATTTTTCCCGGAACTGCTCGCAGGGAAGTCCCAGCAATGACAACGCTATCTCATCCCCATATGTTTCATGGTCGTCCTTTGCAATCTGCACGGCCTCATCGTTAAAGAGGGACGCATATGTCATATGGATAGTGACTTTCAGGCCGTTTTCATGGGCAAGCCTCTGCTGGGTCTTGAAAATATCAAGGGATTCTGTCAGCAGCTTTTTATCGCCGATATCCTCCTCTTTCCCATGGCCAGTCACAGTAGCGGAATACTCCGGCACCATTTCAGGCCTGTGGATGACATTCAAAATAAATTCACTCATGTTCCAAAACTCCTTTCCTAGAAAAATTTCTTAAAATTGGGTATAAAAATCCAGCATCCCAGCACAATACTGTGAAGGATGCCGGACTGAATAATAACATTTCTAAAATTATGGCGTTAGCGGCCAAACCGCCTTATGCCATATCTTTTTATTTTACTGCGCCAGTAATACCTTCTGCAAACTGTTTCTGCAATACGAAGAAAATAACCATCGTAGGAACGGAGCAGAACAATACCCCAAGCATCAGTACGCCGTAATCCGTGGTATACCCAGAAGCAAGGTTTGCAATCAGCATAGGCATAGTCTGGGCCTTTGGATCCGTCATAGTTACCTTTGGCCACAGGTATGCATTCCAAGCGTTCATAAATGTGATAACTGCTGCTGCCGCATAGGTAGATTTCATCATAGGCATATACATACGGAAGAAAATCTGGAATTCTGTCAGGCCGTCAATCCTTGCCGCCTCCATTACGTCTATGGGGAAGTTCCTTGAATTCTGGCGGAACATCATAATCAGGAACGGAGTGGAAATTGCCGGGAGGATAAACGCCCAGACAGTGTTTAACAGCTTCATCGTTGAAATCATTTTAAACAGGGGAATCATCGTAGCAACCCCGGGAATCATCATGGCAAGAAGCAGGATAGCAAATACCATATCCTTCTTCTTATCATGGTACAATTCAAACCCATAGCCTGCCAGCGAACAAATCAGCAAAGCTAAGATAGTCTGTACAAGTGCATATAGAAAAGAATTTCCCATAGCTCCCCACAGGCTTTGGTTCCCTGCCGTCAAGTTCTTGAAATTTTCAAGCAGATAACCCCCCGGCAGGATACGCCCCTGCGCAACATCAAAGGATGTATTCGTTGCTGCGGAAATCATCCAATAAAAGGGGAATACGGAAATAAATGCCACAATCCCTAGGAAAATATAAGTTGGGATTAACCGCCGCTGGATCATGCTTCTGTTCTTTTTCTCAGTCACGCGTATCACCTACTTTCATATTGATTAAGGCCAAGATGCCCACCATGATGAATACGAAAAATGCCATTGCAGTTGCATACCCAAAGTTTGCAACGCCCGTTCCGAAGGTGTTGTTATAAATGTAGTGGGACATGGTAATCGTGGAGTTTGCAGGCCCTCCGTTGGTTAAGTTCACAGACTCATCGAAGAGCTGTAAGGTACCGTTGATTGACATGATGAATGTCATGATAATCGTCGGCTTCAGGAGGGGGACAGTAATGTTCCAGAAGGTTTTCCAGCCATTTGCCCCGTCAATCTTGGCAGCTTCATATACGGAATATTCAATGTTCTGGAGACCTGCCAGATAGAACACCATGTTATAGCCGGTCCATCTCCAAATCAATGCAAGGATAATGACAATCTTTGCACTGGTGGAATTGCCTAAGAAATTATAATTCTCGGATAAAATGCCAAGGTTTACAAGGATTGCGTTCACCAGTCCTTCAGTGGCAAATAATGACTTGAAAATCAGGGAATAAGAAACCAGCGCAGTTGCGCATGGAAGGAATACGCAGGTACGGAAAAACCCTTTCAGCCGTAAATCTTTATTGTTCAAGAGCTGTGCCAAGAGAATTGCTAATATCAGCATGATTGGCACTTGAATTGCCAAATACAGGAATGTATTCCCTACTGAACGCATAAAAAGCTTATCCGCAAACATTCTGGTATAGTTATAAGTCACCGGGCTTGCCCACTCCATATTTGCACTGGAGCCAGTCTTCAATGAAGTGATAAATGCACTAATCATTGGCCAGAAGCTCATCACCGCAATCATCAGGGTTGCAGGAGCCAAGAATATCCACCCGGCCCTTGACTGCTTCTGAAGCAGATTCGCCCCCTTTTTCTTTTCCATCTGGAATCCTCCTTTCACGGGAAATCCCTGCTGCACACCATAGCGCGCCTGCTTTGGCGTTGCTGGCTGCGGGATTTCAAATAAGGCGGGGAAAACGGCAGACCGCCTTCCCCGTCCTCTTTTTTTGCTTTATTATTTTTCCATTAATTTCCCATCTCAAAATTCAATTGGTCTTCTGCGTTTTTCAGCTCCTCGTCAATATCCCCGCCGTTCACGATATTGATGATAGCTGCGCCAAGTTTCTCACGGCAGGTATAGTGGTATGGGCTCTGCTCAATAGTCTTTACATGGGAACCCATTTCAGAAATCTGTGCGTAAATCGGGGTGTTGTTGAAAAATTCCACGCCCTCATTGTAAACCTCAGACTTACCAGCCGGGATATATGTAGAAACAACGCCGCCGTCTTTCAGGGCTTTGTCATAAGTTACTGTGCTCTTTCCAAAGGTATATGCAAGGAAATCTTTTGCAAGGTCTGTCTTCTTGCAGTTTGCCGTAATATAAAGGGAGGAACCGCCGTTGGACGCATACCCTTCCCCGCCTTTTAAGGTAGGCATCGTAGTGATTTCCCATTTTCCGCTGTTGGCTTCTACCTTCTGGATTGTGGGGATAATCCAGTTCCCGTTGATTACGCCTGCAACCTGATCCCCTTGGATAGCGGAATCGGTATAGTCAGACCAGCTATTCGGAAGGAGAAGTACCCCTTCTTTCGTCATGTCCACAATAATCTGTACTATCTGTTTCAGCGTGTCGTTGCCCGTAATGTTGGGTTTTCCATCTTTAAACTGGGAAACGCCCTCTGCCTGGAGCATCATGTAAACCAGGTCATTCCCATCGCTGTTCATGCACAAAAGCGCTTTTCCAGTCTTCTCTTTTACTGCCTTTCCTACTTCAATGAACTTCTCCCATGTAATTCCCTTCATATCATCAATGGAATACCCAGCTTCTTCCAGAAGGTCTACACGGTAAGCTGATATTACTGTGCCGCCGTCCAGCGGTACTCCATAATGCTTGCCTTCAATGGTGGAATAGTCAATTTTCTCTGCATAGAAATCATCCCAATTAATGTCAATGTCATTCACATCCTGCCATGCATCTGGGTAATCCCTCACATACTGCTGGATCCAGTGGTCTTGGAACAGGACCATGTCCGGCAGCGTGTCATAATTCCCAGAGGAAGCGGCTGTTGTAACCAGGGTTTCAATATCCTTTGAACCGGACTGCTCTTTGATCTCAAGCTTAAAGTCTTTGTTCACATTCTCCTGATAATCAGCTTCCGCTGCCTTAAGGGCTGGGATATTGAAGGCTGGGTCCCATGCAGCTACGGTCAAAGTATTATCATCGCTTGAGCCTCCGCCTGCATTTTCATCTGTCCCTTCTGTCTGGGCGCTCCCACCGTCACCAGAATCGCCGGAACCGCCATTTGCGTTCCCGCCGCCACCGCCACATGCAGCCAATGAAAGAACCATAGCACCTGCTAACAGCATTGAAATAAGTTTCTTTTTCATTCTTCATGTCCTCCTTTTTTTCTCCGGCTCTTTAGAAAGCATTATTGTGCACTTTGTATAGTTTTTTCCCTTTCTATTGCCGAATTTATGTATGATTATACTTATTTCTCCGCTGAATTGTGTGCATATTCAATCAAAAAACATGCATATTCAATCAATTTTCAATATTATGCACAAATATTATCAATAGATCCCACCATATGGGAACCCATGGGAAAACGCCCCAGAACAGGGGAACAATGGCAGGTTTCCGGAAAAACAGAAAAAAGCGCAACCCCTCGATTTTAAAGGGATTGCGCCGCTTCGCCTTTCCACAGGCACACGTAGCCTTTCTTTTTCCTGCCTGCGTTTTTATTCCATAAAAAACAGGCATTTTCAATCATTTTCCATAATCCTGCATAAAAACCTTTTGGGGATTCCTCTGCTTCATAGCACGGAGCATTTCTTCCGGAAGGTCCAGCAGCAGTTTTATTTTTTTCTGGTTTTCCAGAATCACCATGGTATAGTATGGGATGTCCGGCTCATAAGAAGTGTAGTCATATTTCGGCAGCCGCTGGGTGCCGCCCTTTACACGGTATTTTGCCACCGTCCCATGCCAGTGTGGAGCTACCGCCTCAAGATCCTTCAAATCCAGCTCATGCACTTCCTTCCGGCGGCGCTTGGCATGGATGACCGTCACCGTAAACCTGTCCCCTTCCATCACGTATTCATAATCCTTCACGGCATAAAATTCAAACAGGAAATACATGCCTGCCATAAGGAACGCCAGCAGCATCATGCCCCGGTCCAACGCTATGCCTGCCAGCAAAAACAGCACGGCCAGCACGGCCATCGCAAGCTTCAACGCCTTTGTGGAAGCCTTCACCCTCCGGTGGACTTCCTTTACCATTTTGTAATCCATCCATTACCATCCTTTCAGTGTGCTAATCCTAAAGTCCAGCATCCGCCCTGCATAATTATCCGGTGACTTTTTCCACTGGTAAGGCGTAATTCCCATCATACGCTTAAAATTTCGGTTGAAGGTGGAAACATTTGTATACCCTACCCGGTATGCAACTTCCTCCATGGAGATATGGCTTTTTAAAAGCAGCTTGCCAGCCTCCCGGATACGGACGACATTGATAAGGTCGTTTGGTGGCATGTTCATACATTCCTGGAAGATCCGCCGGAAATGGCTTTCGCTCATGTTGCATGCCCTCGCCAGGTCCCGGACCCTGATTTCCTCATGGTAGTGGTCCTTGGCATAGGCCAGCGCCGGAGCAATCTGGAAGTTCCTTGGGCTTTTCCTCGGCAGTTCTTCCTGCACGTTGTGGATCCTTAAAAGCTCCACCGTAAAGGACTGCAAAAGCCCTCGCAGCTTTTCCCGGTACATATAAGCCCTCTTATCGCACTCATCCCTGATTTCCAGAATCGTGCTGCTGATTTTCCTATGCTCGTCCTGCTGGAAAAATAATGCAGACCCATTCAGCGCGCCGGTAATAGATTCCGTATCCAACTTACTGCAAGAAAGATTTTTCATATCCTGCAGCACACTGTCCATGTCGAAATACATCCATTCCCAAAATGCGGTTTCCCCTGGCTCTGTTTCATTGTGGTGAGGGTAATTGGGAGGTATGATGCTGATTACCCCCCCCCGGAAAATATTTACATTGTCGCGCAAGGTGCTCTTCCCATACCCTTCGTAGCAAATGCCTATCTCCATGTAATTGTGGAAATGCAGGTCGCTGATGCCCTCCCCATAAGGACGTCTCCAGCTTTCCCCCAAAAGGGCAAGCACCTGCTCATTGGCGCACATTTCATAATACCGGAACTGAAGCCGCGGTTTTTTCTTTGGCATACCCCACCCCTCCGTTTTTTTCCTGCAGCCCCCGGTACTCGGAAGGCGTGCAGCATTTGTACTTTTTAAATACTTTCGAAAAATAAAGGTTATCCTCAAACCCCACCGAATGGGCAATGCTCCCCACTGGAAGGTCCGCCCGGTTCAGTAACTGGCAAGCCTGCCGGATCCGGTACTCCAGCAGGTACTCCTTGGGGGACTGGTGCATGGCTCCCTGGAACAGCCGGAACAGATAACTCCTGCTGACGCCGATATAGCATGCCACATCCTCCACGGTAATGGGATAGGAATACTGCTCCGCAATATACTGCTTGGCCCGCTCTACATAAGCCGCCTGCAGGTCGGCGGGCTTCTTCCCTCCCCTGGAATGTTTCATCAAAAACCCCATCAGGGTATACAAGGCGCCCGTCATGGACACCGCGTCCTGAAAGGCATTGCCGTTGGCGCCGTAAATGGCCTGCAGCCGTTCAACCAGCCCATCGCTGATATCTGACTGGCACAGTACCGGGCGCTCCATGGAAAAATCTGTGTTCGCAATCATGGCGTAAGCGTCATTGCCTGCAAAGCCCACCCATGCATATTCCCATGGGTCCTCCTCGTCCGCCCGGTAGCTGGATTCCACCTGGGGGAACAGCAGGAAGGTGTCCCCGGCCTCCAAATGGTATTCCCGGCCTTCCATCCGGTAGCAGCCCCGGCCGCAGATGATATGGTGGATTAAGTAATGGTCCCGCACCCCGGGGCCCCATTGGTAGCCCGGATGGCATCTTTCATAGCCTGCGTTGTATACGGACAGGGAATTAAGCTTCTTGTCTGCCGCATAGTAGGCATACCGGTATGTATCTGGCATTTGCTTCCCCTCCTTTCCCTGTGTTTTTTCCTCAGCAGATTAGGGTATCAAAAAGGTGCGCTGCACCAAAGGCGCTTTTGGCACCCTAGAGCGTGTCTGAAAATTCATTCCCGCCATCTGCATCCCCTAATTTGCGGCATATTTCTGCCAAATTCAGTCAACGTAGCCCGCTACGCCTCCTTCATTTGGCAAAAATCTCCCACAAATTGTAGAATACATCTGTCAGAAAGCAATTTTCAGACACGCTCTAATCCCCAATACGAAAGCAGTATAATCCAAAAAATCAGATTATGCAACATTTTTCCATATTTTTGTCCCTATTTTTTTATTGATAATTTTGTGGAAGGAACCCATAATGGAACTATCATGATAACAGAAATAAATGGGGGATGGGCTGTGGAGCTGGCTGCAGCCTGGCCCCAGCAGGAGGTTTGCCATGTTTGATTACAGTAAAATAAAAGACACCTTATTTTTCAAGGACAACGTGCTGCCGGCACGTTCCGACCATGCATATTTTCCGGATGAGGAGAGCCTGCGGGCCGGGAAAAGCCCTTTTTTCTGCTCTTTGGACGGCATCTGGAAATTTTCTTATGGGAGAAACCTGTCAGAAGCCCCCAAGGGGTTTGAAAGTCTGGATTACGATTGCAGGGACTGGGGCGACATCCGGGTGCCTGCCCATATCCAGATGGAAGGGTACGACGTCCCTGCCTATGTCAACACCCAATACCCATGGGACGGGCGGGAAGAAATTTGGGACGGGGAAGTCCCTTCCAGCTTTAACCCTACTGCAAGCTATGTAAAATATTTCCATGTGCCAGAACAAATGCAGGGACAGCCCCTCTACATTTCCTTCCAGGGAGTGGAAAGCGGCATGGCCCTGTGGCTCAACGGGCAGTATGTGGGCTACAGCGAAGACAGCTTTACCCCTTCCGACTTTGAGCTGACCCCATTCCTTTTGGAAGGTGAAAACAAGCTGGCCCTGCAGGTATATAAGTGGACCAGCGGAAGCTGGGCGGAGGACCAGGACTTTTACCGTTTTTCCGGGATTTTCCGGGATGTATACCTGTATACAAAGCCAGCGGTGCATATCGAAGACCTGAACGTGCAGACACTTTTGGACAGTACTTATACCAATGCGGAATTAAAGCTTGAGGTGAAATCACAGGGCAGCGGGACGGTCCAGATGTCGCTGTCTGAAATGCCCCTGTACCAGTTCCCGGGGAGCGCCATTACTAACCTGGAAGAACTGCCAAACCGTGAAGTGGCAAGCGCATCCTTCCCCCTTTCCGGCGGCAGGGGACAGCTTACCCTCCCTGTCGGGAATGTCAGGCTGTGGAGCGCAGAGGAGCCCAACTTATATGAACTGCTCCTTACCGTTACGGATGAAAACGGGGCTGTCACAGAAACCATTGCCCAGGGGGTAGGGTTCCGCCAATTTGAGATGAAAAACGGGCTGATGTGCCTGAACGGGCAGCGGATTGTCTTTAAGGGCACCAACCGCCATGAATTCAGTTCTGCCACAGGGCGGGTTCCCCAGCCGGAGGAGCTGCTCCTTGACATTGTTACCATGAAGCAGAACAACATCAACGCCATCCGCACCTGCCATTACCCGGACGATTCCCCCCTGTATGGCCTTTGCGACGTTTACGGCCTTTACCTGATTGACGAAGCCAATATGGAAACCCACGGCTCCTGGGACGCAGCGTCACGCACCGGCGATTTCAGCCTTGTCATCCCCGACGGCAAGCCCCAATGGGAACCCGTACTGTTAGACCGGGTAAATTCCATGTACCAGCGGGACAAAAACCACCCCTCCATCCTGATCTGGTCCTGTGGGAATGAATCCTACGGCGGGCTGGTAATCAAGAAAATGGCGGACAGGTTCCGGGAACTGGACAGTACCCGCTTAGTGCACTATGAAGGCATTTTCCATGACCGCCGCTACAATGATACCAGCGACATGGAGAGCCAGATGTACACCCCGGTTTCCGGTATTCAGGAGTTCCTCTCCCAGCACCGGGACAAGCCTTTTATCTGCTGCGAATACACCCACGCCATGGGAAATTCCTGCGGCGCCATGCACAAATATACCGACCTGTCCGATACCGAACCCCTCTACCAGGGCGGCTTCATCTGGGACTATGCGGACCAGACCATTACGAAAAAAGACCGCTATGGGAAAGAATTCCAAGCCTACGGCGGCGATTTCGGGGAACGCCCCACCGACTATAATTTCAGTGCAAACGGGATTGTATACGGCGGGAACCACGCCCCATCCCCCAAAATGCAGGAGGTTAAATTCAATTACCAGAACATAACGGCCAGCGTCAGCAGGGACAAGGTACTGGTACAGAATAAAAACTTATTTACCAATACTGACAAATTCCAGTGCATTGCCACCCTTGCCAAAAATGGCGCCCTTATAAAGCAGGCGTCCCTTGCCACTGCCGTCCCGCCGCTGTCCGGGCAGGAATATGCGCTTCCCTTCCCTGCGCCCAGCCAGCCTGGGGAATATGCCGTAACTGTATCCTTCCGCCTGAAAGAAGATACCCTCTGGGCAAAGGCAGGCCATGAAGTGGCTTTTGGGCAGCATGTTTATGCAGTTGGCGGAAAAGAAGCTTCCCCGGCAGGCACAGGCATTGGCAGGGCTGGCGGATCTGCCCCTGCGGCTTCCGCAGCCGGGACAGCCCTTTGCTGCAAAAAGCCCCTCCAGGTAATCCGGGGGAAAGTAAACATTGGGGTAAAAGGCGAGCATTTTGACGCATTGTTTTCTTATTTAGCCGGCGGGCTGGTTTCCTACCGCTATGGCGGAAGGGAACTGATTGAGGGAATCCCAAAACCCAATTTCTGGCGGGCCCCGGTGGACAATGACGAAGGGAACGGGATGGCTATGGTTTACGGCCAGTGGAAACTGGCAAGCCTGTACCTGTCCCATAAAGGGTTCCCAGGTTCCGGGTCCGGCTATGCATTTGCAGCCAAAGACCCTGTGCTGGAAGTCAAAGAGCACAGCGTTTCCATCACTTACAGCTATGCCCTGCCCACCTCCCCTGCCGCAGAATGCCAAACCACTTATACCGTGTACGGGGACGGCACCATTGAAACAACGCTGGCATACGATCCAGTCCCTGGGCTGCCGCCCATGCCGGAATTTGGCATGATGATGAAAATCAATGCAGACTACAGCCACCTGGAATGGTACGGCTTAGGCCCTGCGGAAACCTATGCAGACCGCTGCAGGGGCGCAAAGCTCGGCATTTACCGGAACCTTGTCCATGAAAATGTGGCAGATTACATTGTGCCCCAGGAAACCGGCAATAAGGCAGGGGTCCGCTGGGCGAAAGTCACCGACCGGAAAGGCCGCGGGCTCCTCTTTGAAGGGGATAAAATGTATTTCTCCGCACTGCCCTGGACGCCCCATGAAATGGAAAATGCACGGCATCCCTACGAACTTCCGCAGGTACACTACACCGTTATCCGCGCTGCGCTGATGCAGATGGGGATTGCCGGGGACGATAGCTGGGGCGCGCCGACGCATCCAGAATATCTGCTTAGCGCCGATAAGCGGATAGAATTCACCTTCCGGTTCCGGGGGATTTAACCCTGCTTTGCGCGCCGGAGCGCGGCTGCGGCAGCAGCTATTTTCCCTTGCGCATAGTGCGCATCCTTGCGGAGCATATTGTTTTATAGGACGCAATTTCCTATAAAGTAAGAAAAAAGGGGCTGCCGTACTAATTGCTTAGTGCGACAGCCCCACTATAGTTGGGCAGACCCATGCCATATGGCTTCTGGCATACATGGTTTCCCTATATCAAATCAGCCAATTACACTTTAACAGAAATGATTTGTTCCATCCGCTGCACCCTCCCAAGCTTCTCTGCATGGCAGGATGCATAGTCGTCGCTGTTCGTCAGCAATACCGCGGAAACTGTGCTGTAACCAGCTTTTTTTATTTTATCTATATCAAATTCCATAAGCCTCTCCCCGGCCTTGACCTTCTGGCCTTCTGTTACAAAAAGCGTAAATCCGTCGCCGTTCATCTTCACGGTATCAACTCCCACATGGATTAGGACTTCCATCCCGCCCGGGCCGCTGATGCCGATGGCATGGCGTGTTTCTGTCAAGGAAGAAACCTCCCCGTCAAAGGGCGCCGTAACCTCCCCAATTTCCGGCTCAATGCCAATGCCGTCCCCTAAAACCCCAGATGCAAAAGTTTCGTCTGGAATTTCCTCCCTTGGGATGGCTTTCCCCTGGATGGGGGCATAAAGGACCAGCTCCCCATTTGCTGCCGCACCCTGTTCCTGCACGGATGCTGTCCCGGCGCCGCCTTCCTGCACGGGCGCAGCACCTTGTTCCTTTTTCTGGGCTTGCGGTTCTTCATCTTTATATCCGAACACCCATGTCAGGGCAAAGGAAACCCCAATGGAAATTGCCATCATAAGGATATACTGGGTCGGCATATTCAAGCAGAGCAATACGCCAAACAGCCCCGTTACCCCTGTCCCGCTGGCTCCTAACTGCATAATGGACGCAAACAGCGCGCCGCATGCGCCCCCGGCACAGCCGCAGATAAAGGGCTTAAAATAACGCATGTTCACACCGAAAATTGCCGGTTCCGTAATGCCCATAAACGCACTGAATGCAGAGGGAAGCGCCATGGACTTTGTCCTTGCATTTTTCGTTTTCAAAGCCACTGCCAGGGTTGCCGCGCCTTGGGCTAAGTTCGCCGCAGACGCCAGCGGCAGCCCATATGTAACGCCATACTGGGCAAGCTGCCCAACGTCAATAATTGTATACATGTGGTGCACGCCTGCCACAACCGTCGGCGCATATAACGCCCCCATAACAAAGCTGCCAATCCCAAGGGGAAGGGCAATCAGCCACTGGATGCCGCTGATAATCCCGTTTTCAATTACCACAAAAACCGGCCCTATCACAGAATATGTCAGATAGCCTGTGGCAAATACGCTGACTAAAGGCGTCACAAATAAGTCGAACATTTCCGGCACAATCTTGTGCAGCTTCTTTTCAATGAAACACATCACCCAGACTGCAATAATTACGGGGATAACATGCCCCTGATAACCAATCAGGTCTATCTTATACAGCCCAAACCATACGCTCTGCTGGACCTGTACCCCTTCCGTTGCAACTGTCCATGCATTCTGCAAATCCGGATGTATCATCAGCATCCCGATAACCGCCCCCAAATAGGGGTTCCCGCCAAATGCTTTCGCCGCGCTGGTGGCAATAAGGATTGGTAAAAATACATACGCCACATTGCTGAACAATTTTGCAAACACAAACAGGGAGCTTTCCGTATTCAGTGACACAAACCCATTGCTGACCATAAAGTTCAGCGCTTCCATAATCCCCATCAGGAACCCGCTGGCCACAATTGCCGGGATAATGGGCACAAAAATGTCCCCCAGCGTCTTAATGGCCCGTTTGAAAATATTCTGCTGGGCTGCCGCCGCCTGCTTTACCTCCGCCTTTGTAGCCGCTGACAGTCCTGACACCTGCAGGAACTCATCGTAGACCTTATTTACAGTCCCTGTCCCAAGGATAATCTGGAGCTGCCCGGATGCAAAAAACACACCCTTCACGCCCTCGATTTCCTCCACTGCCTTGCTGTCGCATTTCGCATTGTCCCCAATCACAAGGCGCAGGCGCGTTGCGCAATGTGCAGCGGAAACCAGGTTTTCTTTTTTCCCTACTTTTTCATAGATTTGTTCCGCAACCTTCCTGTAATCCATATCTTCCTCTCTTTCTGTGCCTTTGGCACGATTTTATATTTGGCTGAAACCTCCGTAACCCAGAATGGATTGTCTGGCAATCAGAATCCCCTTTCTAAAATGCCACCTTCATCCCGTCGAAAGCTGCCTTCATCCCATGGGTTTCTGCAAATTCCTCTAGCTGCTGATGGGTCATTTCCCCGTTATGGGAAAAATGATTGATTACTTTTACCGTATCTTCCTGGAGGCATCCCTGCGCCTCAAGCAGCTTTACAAACGCAATCCCGTCCGGCAGCCCCATATGGTAGCCATCTGTCTGCTTTTTGCCCATGGTAGCATCCAAGGACACTAAGCCATATTTGTGGCTGAAGATGCAGTCCCATGCCTCCCTGCTTAACGCCATGCCTGTATCATGCCCATACAGTATGCATTTCCCATCTTTCTCTATGATGTAAATAAAGCATTGTTCCCGCTTGTCATGGTCTGCCGGGACCGGGATAATGTGGTAGCCATCCGCCATAAAATCCCCAAAGGGCTTAAGGCGGACAAACTTCACTGCCTCATCCAAAGGGTGCACCCGGAACCGGTCAATCAGCACCGCCCCATAAAACGCTTCCTCCACTGCTTCATTGCCGTACACATGCAGCATCCCTTCCGCATGGTGCCCAAAATGCTCATGCCGGTGGATTAACTCAACCGGGAAAAAATGGTCCATATGGGAATGGGTTACCAGCAAATGCTTTATTTTCCCAAGCTGCAGGGAATAGCCCAGGGCATGGGCATACGTATCCGGCGGGAAATCAATTAAAATTTTCCCATCCACCAAAGACTGGGTCCGGGTGCGCAGCTCCTTCCCGCCTGTTTCCCTTGCATGGCGGCAAATCCTGCAGTCGCAGAACAAGGCCGGCCATCCTTCTGCGGCAGCGGTCCCTAAATACTGTAGTTCCATGAAATCTCCTCCTTTTTTTCTATATGCAAATATCATATTTCCTAACATCTATGCAGGCTTCGCCGTCCGTATCGAACACAATCCCGTCCGCCTCCATTGGTGTGGGGAACAAGGACGTCATCACCCGTTCCCCGTCATTGACAAATACCTCCGCCGAATATTGGTCCAGCAGAATCCGCAGCTTCAATACCTCACGGCCTTCCAGCAGAAGTGGCCGTGTTTCCATCTTCCTGCGGCACACCACATCCCGCACCAGCCCGGAATGGGTCCTGTCTATCGTTAAGCAATTCCGCTGGCGGTTGTATTGGAGCAGCATTTCATATTCTTCATTTTTGGCAAAACGGATGGCAAAATGGTGGAAGGCAAATTCCGTAATTTCCACCTGCAGGTCAATTACCCTGCCGCTGATCCCCGGAAAAGAAACCGTCCCGTTTATCTTTTCCCCGGTATATTCCACCAAATTCTTCCGGTATCCCTCAAGTTCCCGCACGGGGTTCTGGTAAACCCTCCCATCCCGCATGGAGAGCTCCCTGGGTATCGTCATCATTCCGGACCATTTCAGCAAGCCTCCCATAAATTTGGCGTCCCATGACTGCATCCATCCTACCATAATCCGCCGCCCGTCTGGAGCCATGACGGTCTGGGGCGCATAAAAATCCAGGCCATAGTCTGCCGCCCTTGCTCCCTCCCGCTGGAATTTATAAGTGCTTTCCTCATAATGCCCGGACAGGAACACCGAATTATTGCCATTATGGAATTCATAGCCCTGTGCCCGCATATCCTGCGGGGAAACCAGCAATACATGCTTTTCCCCCAATGGGAAGAAATCGGGGCATTCCCACATCTTCCCATATTCCCCCATGCTCTGGTCCAGTATGCATAAGAACTCCCACTGCTTTAAGTCGTCAGACCGATAGAGAAGCGCCTGCCCGTCCCCATCTGCGGTGCGGTTCCCCACCGCCATATAGTACTTCTCCCCCTCCTTCCAGACCTTCGGGTCACGGAAGTCTTCCTGGCTGCACCCTTCCGGGAGGCCCTGCCCGTCCAGCACAGGGTTCCCTACGTATTTCTCATAATCCACGCCATTCCCTTTGGCGATGCACTGCACCTGACGGTAGTCATGGGTCCCATCCTTAAGGTACCGATCTATTACCCCTGTATACACCAGCACATGTTCCCCGTCCGCTTCCAATGCACTCCCTGAATAGCATCCCCCGGCATCGTACTCCTGGTCCGGCGCCAAGGCCAGCGGCAAATACTCCCACCGTATGAAATCCCTGCTTTTACAGTGCCCCCAATGCATAGGCCCCCATGCATTGCTAAATGGGTGGTACTGGAAAAACAAATGGTACTCCCCTTCATAATAAGAAAAGCCATTGGGGTCATTCATCCAGCCAACCGGGGACGACACATGGTACCGGGGCCTGCTGTCTTCCGGCACGCCTGCCATGCCCTTTTCCTCAATCTTACGCGCCTGTGCCAACTGGCCCCCTCCTATTCCTTCCATGCTCTGTCCGCTCCTTTCCCTACGTTCCCCATTTTTGTGTAATCGGTTTCGTTATTGGTTACTTAACTAGTTAAGTAACCGGTTATTTTATGGTGCTATCTTACCATGCTTCCCAACTTCTGTCAATAGGTTTTTCCAAAAAAGTTACCGGTTACATAACTGGTCCTTGATTCCCTTATGGATTCTTGTTATACTAATTAGAGCGTGTCTGAAAATTGCTTTCTGCAAGATTTTGTCCCAGTTTGCATCAGGTTTTATGCTGGATTTGGGAGGTGTAGTGGGCTACATTGACGAAATTCAGCATAAAATCCGGTGTAAACTGGGGCGAAAGATTGTGGGAATGAATTTTCAAACACGCTCTAAGGCGACAGGAGGTATTTTTTATGGAAAAGAAAAAAATAACATTTGCTGATATTGCGAAATATACGAATTTTTCAAAAACAACAATTTCCCGGTATTTCAACGACCCGGATTCCCTTACCATAGAGAACCAGGAAACCATTGCAAAAGCCCTGAAAGACCTGGACTATCGGGAAAATAAGCTGGCAAAAGTTTTTGCTAACGGGAAAAGCGAATTTGTGGGCATTATCGTCCCAAACCTTTACCTGCACTATTATGCAGAAATGCTGAACCAAATCCTGAACACTTATGAAAGCTTTGGCTATAAATTCCTGATATTTGCAGGCAAGAACAACGAAGAAGCCGAGCGGAAATACATTCAGGAACTGCTGGCATATAAGATTGAGGGCATGGTCATTTTAAGCCATACCATCCCCTCCAAAGAACTGGCTTCTTATGGCATCCCAATTGTTGCCATTGAGCGGGAAGACCAATATGTGCACAGCGTAAACACCGACAACTATATGGGGGGAGTGCAGGCCACCAGCCTGCTGCTTAAGAACCAGTGCGATATATTGGTGCACATTAACTCCATTGTCCCCCAAAATGTCCCGGCCTTTGGGCGTATCCAGGGTTTCCGGGATACCTGTACCGAACATGGCGCAGAGTATGAAATCATCCAGAAAGATTTGGGGCACTCCCATCAGGAAATCCATGCATGCATGACAGAATTGTACGGGCATATTCAAAAAAAATATCCCCATCAGAAAAAGGGGATATTCCTTGCCAACGATACCCATGCCAACAGCATGTTAAATATTATTTTCCGGGAACACGGCGCCTTGCCAGAGGAATACCGCATCATAGGGTTTGACGATTCCCCGGCATCCGGGCAGGCCATCGTCCCAATTTCCACAGTCGGCCAGCAGATTGGCAAAATTGCACGGGAAGCGATGGAAGTATTAGTCATGCTTATGGACGAAAGGAAAAAACGCCGCCCCAAACCCCAGGCAGAGTTAATCCATAAGCATGTTACCCCTATTTTGATACGGAGGGAAACAACGGATTAATTCCCTTATTTTTCCCTCCGCTTCTTCCCTGCTACCATTTTTCCATGGGCGTAACCACTGGCTTTCCCTCTGCGTCCAGAAGGGGCGTAATCCCACCTCTATACCCGGCAAAATTGACAAGGTAATTCACGCCTGTTTCCCTGTCTATCCATATTTCCATACCTTCCACTGTGCCCTGCTTATAGACCTTTTGAAACCTGTTGTTTTTCTTCATCTTATTATTTTCTTTCCCATCCAAATTTAATAAATTTTCTCGGCATCCTTCGGCAAATGCCTGACATGCTCCAAAAACGACTGGGCTGCCTCCCCTTCCTGCACATCATACACATAACCCAAGCCATCCGCCACTTCCACAGCTACACGCCCAAACAGGCTGCACATCCGGACAACCGCTTCCCATGCATCCTCAACCGTCCCTCCAAAATATGTGCCTAAATATTCCTGATACTCCTCCTGCCCCAGCCAACGGCTCAAATATTTTGCTGATTTCCCTACGCTGGCTTGGAAGCCCGTCTTAAGGCCAGCCTTCCATGATAACATCTTTTCCAATTCCTTGCGGACAACAAAATTCGCCATATCCTGTACATAGGGCAGTTCTTCCCGCCAAAGGCCTTTTGCCAAATTGTTGGTACACCACCAGAATTCATTGGCGCAGGCTGAAAGCTGAGCCTGTGACGGCTTTTTTACATGATAATCCTCATCTGTTGCCTCTGGCATTTCCGGGAGGAAATTATCTTTGTCCAACAAGATTCTGCACAGCTTGTCCTCACAGATATGCGCTTTGGCATGGGGGATGGATTCCACATGGAGGTCCACCCGAACCCCATCGTCAAACTGCATCAGCCATCCATACATATTCTCTTTGTCGCTGGGGCAATCCGGGTGCTCGTCGGGGCGCTGCATATAGAGGACAGTGCCGAATTTACGGATCCAATGCTTCTCCCGGATAAAATCTGCTGTCTGGGTAACAACAAAAACAATGTCGTAATCTTGGAATATGTCTTTCGGCACATTCTTATTTGTCCGGGAGCCGTTTAAGTACACTGCCCGGATCCGGCTGTCTGCATTTGCAATATCCAAAAATAACTGGTACATCGTTGTTTCACTGCGCATAGATTACCTCTAATTGTTTGAACTTTATTTCAAAACGCTTGCTTTCCATTTATTGTTTGCCCTCCAAACCAATTAAACCTCACTCTGTTTTTTGCTGGCTTAAAATAAACGGTGTCATCTTCTCCATTAATCCCTTAGACAACCGTCCCCCTTTTTCCTTTAAAAGCCTTTGCTGCTCCGCTTTTACTCACTCTACAGCCTTCAATTGTCCTTCCAGCCGTTCACTCAAAATGGTATGTCCCTCCATAAACTATCTCCTTCCAAAACTTGTTATCTTCCTTCTCTTATTCTTCCCTCCACAGAACAATTTCCTTCACTCAGAATTTTTCTGCACCAGCTTCTCCAGCTGGGCCTCCACAACCCGGAAATGCTTGTCAAATGCTTTCATTGCTTCTGGCAGATCCCGTTCCCGCAGGGCATGATAAATGCCCCAATGGGAACGCCGCAGCAGTTCCGCCCGCATTTTATTTGTGAGTATTTTCGCCCTGAAATTTTCTATGAACTGATCCAGCAGGCCATCCAGCATGGAGCTGTACAAAATCAGTATCCGGTTATGGGAGCTTTTCACCAGCATATGGTGGAAATCCAAATCCAGCCTTGCGCTTTCTTTTGCGCTCATGGGCTGTTCCATTTCCTCTAAAATCTGGCGCATCCCTTCCAGTTCTTCTTCCGTTGCAGCCTCCACCGCCAGCCGGACTGCCGCATATTCATAACCTGTGCGGATATGGAAAATTTCCGCATAATCAATTTCCAGCAGCGCCATCACCATATTTACAGATTTCAGCATGTATTCTACCGGGTCGCAGCGGACATAATTGCCGCTGCCCTGCAGGCATTCAATCAGCCCTGTGATTTCCAGCATATGCATTACTTCCCGGATGGAATTGCGGCTGACCCCCAACTGCTCCGCGATTTCCCGTTCTGTAGGAATCTTATCATTTAGTTTTAGTTTTCCGGAAAGAATCTGTTCTGAAAAGTAATCAAATACATATTCATATGTTTTCTTTCCGTTTAATTTGGAATTATCCATGTTGTTTCCTTCTACCTTCTCTATTTTTCTGCCGTTACTTATTGCAATGATAGCGCCCCGTCTGTTATTCTAGTATAGTTCGGGAATATTTGCAAGGCTTTGGGAAATTATTACTCCGGCGATCAAATATCGCAGTAGATTGCGCAGAACAAATCTTCATATGCAAGGCGGAAGATTGAGCTGCAGCGAGGGCTACAGCGATTGATGAGGGTCTGCCCCGCTTTATCGGGCACAACGCGGCAGATGGAGGTTTGGGCAAGCAAAATGTTGTGATATTTAACCGCCGGAGTAATAACTTTCCCCGTTTTGGCACTGCCATATCGGCTATTATAAAAACGGAAAACAGCAGCCTTGCGCATACACCGCAAGCCTGCTGCCCCCAAGTGAATTATGTTGTATGTATGTGTATCAATAATCTGCCTTTCGGCAAACTATTACCCATGCAAAACAAAACGCCAAACCCCATCCTGGCAGTTCCCAGCCGTCAGGGGCTTTTCACCATCACGGATACCCCGTCCGGGATTACTGCAATATGGGCGTCCTGCCCTTTTTCCTTAAGCGCCCGCCCCAACGCTTCGTTGACGTCGGCGGCTGTTTCAAATCCCATCTCCTCTGCCAGGGCACGGTATTCTTCACACATCACATAAATGACCTTGTGGTGGATTAAAATACGGCTCTGGATTTGGTATTCCCATTGGTCTGGCTTTGTCTGGCCCTGTGGGACCTTTAAGATTTCCTCCATCAGGGCTTTCGGGCTTTCACAGTTTTTCAGCGCCTGATAAAAACCTTCGCCCCCATGGCCGTCCCCGCAGTTGGATACCATAATGATAATGCCCCCATCCTTTGAAGCTGCTTCTGCGGCTGTCATGCCCTTTACAGACTGGTACATGTTCTGGTCCAAAGGATAGCCGCCATTGGTGGAAATTGCAATATCTGCTGGTTTCTTTGGGCTTACCTGGCAATACTGCTGGAGGAACCGGCAGCCGGCTGCATGTGCTTCATTTGCATCGCCGGCCACCGCATGCACTACCTTCTTGTCTGCGTCAATAATGACATTGACAATGTACTGTTGGTTCGCCATCCTGCTTGCGGCAACCATGTCCCTATGGATAGGGTTGTTCTCCAATATGCCGGTGCGGCTGTATGGAGAATCTATAAATGCGGAACAGTGGTTTCCCAATACTGTCACCGCACTGGATACACCGGGCAGGACGCTTTTGCGCCCGCCGGAAAATCCCGCAAAAAAGTGTGTTTCGATAAACCCTTCGCTTACCAGCAAATCCGCTTCTGCTGCAATTTTGTTAACCAGCAAAGGCGCGCCGGAAGGAAGTACCCCAAGGTTGGCCATATCGTCCATATTCTGGCTGTCATGGACTACAATCTTTTCATGGTCCACAATTTCTTCCCCAAATTTGCCAACCAGCTCATCCCTTGTGGTCGCCCGGTGGAACCCTGTGGCAATCAGCAAGGTAATTTCTGCCTGCGGGTTCCCTTCCCGGATTTCCTTTAACATAAATGGGATAATATGCTTGCTGGGCACCGGCCTTGTATGGTCGGAGCAGATGATAACAACCCGCTGTTTCCCTTTGGAAAGCTCCGAAAGCTTCGGGGAGCCGATGGGATGCCCCATAGCTTCCAAGACAAGCTCATCTTCTGTTTTCCCAGTCTTTGGCATGGATTCAATGGAAGATTCCAAAACCTCATAATCTAATTTTTCATCCAGATGCAGCGTCATGCCTTCCCTGGAAAATGGCAATTTCAAATCCATAAAATTCACCTCTATTTTACGCCCATCCAGCCTGCAATAACCATCATCTGCACTTCGGACGTGCCTTCATAAATCTCTGTAATTTTAGCGTCCCGCATCATACGCTCAATGGGATAGTCCTTGGTATACCCATACCCGCCATAAAGCTGCAGGCAGCGGCGCGTCACGTCAGAAGCATTTCTGGATGCCACCAGTTTTGCCATAGCCGCCTTGTGGGAGAATGGCTCATGGTCGTCCTTTGCACATGCCGCCTGGTACACAAGGAGTTTTGCAGCCTCTGTATTTGCCTGCATCTGTGCCAGCTCGAACTGGGTATTCTGGAACTGGGAAATGCGGCGGCCAAACTGCGTCCTCTCCTGCACGTATTTCACAGTTTCTTCAATCGCGCCTTCCGCAATGCCAAGGGCCTGCGCTGCAATGCCCACGCGCCCGCCATCCAGCGTCATCATGGCATATTTAAAGCCTTTGCCCAGTTCCCCAACTAGGTTCTCCTTGGGTACGATGCAGTCCTCAAATATTAACTCGCAGGTAGAAGATGCACGGATGCCCATTTTATCCTCTAATTTCCCAATGGAGAATCCCGGGAAGCCTTTTTCTACGATAAATGCGGAAATCCCTTTGGTCCCCTGGGACTTATCTGTCATAGCCAGCACGAAAAATACGTCCGCTGCCCCTGCGTTGGTAATGAAAATCTTAGAGCCATTCAATACCCAGTGGTCGCCTTTGTCCACTGCAACAGTTTTCTGCCCGGAAGCGTCTGTCCCTGCATTGGCTTCTGTCAGGGCAAATGCGCCAATCCATTCGCCGGAGCACAATTTCGGCAGGTATTTCTGCTTCTGCTCCTCGGTCCCAAACTGGTAAATTGGCGTACAGCAAAGGGATGTATGGGCGCTCACAATTACGCCTGTGGTCCCGCAGTATTTGCTCAGTTCTTCCACGGTCTGGATATAAGCCAGGGTATCCATGCCAGCCCCGCCATATTCCTCTGGGAACGGAATCCCCAAAAGTCCCATCTCCGCCATTTTCTTCACGTTTTCCATAGGGAATTCTTCGGTCCTGTCAATTTCTGCCGCCAGCGGCTTTACTTCATTTACCGCAAACTCATGTACCATGTCCAAAATATCCTGATGAATCTCATCCCTTTTAAAATCCATAACTTCTTCCTCCTTCTTTCTCTGTCAGGTTCTGGGGAAGGGCAGCCCTGCATGGGCCGTCCGCCCCCAAAGGGCCTGGTATCTTTTATGCTTTCCGTGCCTTAAATGCCGCTGTCAATGCCGGCACAACTTCATTCAGGTTCCCAACAATCCCATAATCTGCCACATCAAAAATCGGCGCGTCCTCATCCTTATTTACTGCAATCACCGTGTCAGACCCGGAAATCCCTGCCAGATGCTGGATTGCCCCGGAAATGCCGATGGCAAAGTAAAGCTTCGGCGCTACCGTCTTGCCGGACTGCCCTACCTGATGCGCATGGGGCATCCATCCTGCGTCTACCACTGCCCTGCTGCACCCAACGGTTGCGCCCAGCTCGCTTGCCAAATCCTCCAGCAGCTTAAAGTTCTCCTCAGAACCAACCCCGCGGCCGCCAGACACAATAATGTCTGCTTCTTCCAAATTAACTGCCTCTGCAATCTCGCTGACACGCTCTACCAGGGTGGTACGGATTTCTTCTGGGGCTACATGGATTTCTTCTTTTACGATTTCCCCGGTGCGGCTTTCGTCAAATGCGCCTTTCTTAAATACCCCAGGCCTTACGGTCCCCATCTGGGGACGGTGGTCCGGGCACATAATAGTTGCCATCAGGTTTCCCCCAAAAGTGGGTCGGGTCCATGCGATATTGCCGCTTTCCTCGTCAATGTCAATGCCTGTGCAGTCTGCGGTCAGGCCTGTCTGCAGGCGGCAGGACACCCTTGGCCCCATGTCGCGGCCGTTGTTGGTTGCGCCAATCATCAATGTTTCTGGTTTATATTTTTCCACCAATGCCACCATTGCCTTGGTAAATGCATCAGTGGTGTAGTATTCATATTCCGGGCCGTCTACCATAATGGCGGAATCTGCCCCGTAGGAAATGGCATCCTTTGCCACGCCCTCAATATCCTTGCCGATGACAACTGCCACCAGCGGGCAGCCTTTCTGGTCTGCCAGCGGCCTTGCCACGTTCAAAAGCTCATATCCAACATTTTTTGGTTTTCCACATTCTGTTTCAATGAACACCCATATATTTTTGTAATCATTCAGATTGCCCATAGTAAGCCCCTCCTTATAAAAGTTTTGCTTCTTCCAGCAGTTTCACTACTTCCTTTGCTGCGTCTGCAGGTTCCATGCCTGCCAGCTTCACGCCGGATTTTTCCCGGACTGGCGTGTACGTCTTTTTCACCCTTGTGGGGGAGCCGTTTAAGCCGCACAGCCCCAAATTAATGGACGGGATGTCTGCTTCTGTCAGCACTGGGATTTCTTTTTTCTTTGCAGCCATTTTGCTCTTAATGGTGGGATAACGTGGTTCGTAAGGCAGCTTCACAACCGTAACGACTGCCGGGAGCTTGGTGGAAATCATGTCGTAGCCTGCATCGTATTCCCGTTTTACCTGAATTTCCCCGTCCTTTTCCACAATATCCAAAGCATATGTAATCTGGGGCAGCCCAAGGTGCTCTGCAATCTCCGGCCCTACCTGTGCAGTATCGCCGTCTGTTGCCTGTTTCCCGCAGAGGATTAAGTCAAATTTCAGCCCTTCTTTTTCCTCAATTGCCTTGATGGCTTCGGAAAGGATATAGCTGGTGGCAAGGGTATCGGAACCGCCAAAGCTGCGGCTGGAAATCAGGTACCCGCCGTCTGCGCCTACGGAAAGGCAGGACTTGATAGCTTCTTTTGCCTGCTCAGGGCCCATGGAAATTACAATCAGTTTCCCCCCAAGCTGCTCTTTGAGCCTTACGCCTACTTCCTGCGCATAAGTGTCAAAAGGGTTTACAATGCTGGGCACGCCTTTGCGGACCAGTGTGTGGGTTTCAGGGTCTACCTTGATTTCGTTTGTATCAGGTACCTGTTTCATGCAAACACAAATATTCATAATGCTTCCTCCTCATATTTTTCTATAAACGGTAACAAACTTTTCCGGGATTTAAAATCATCTTGGGGTCAAATACCTTCTTAATGCCTTCCATAATTGCCATATTGGTTTCCCCAACGGAATCTACCAGATACTTCACCTTGCCGGAGCCAATGCCGTGCTCACCGGAAACAAGCCCGCCGCAGTCCGTTGCTTCTTTATAAATAATGTCAAAGAATTTATCTACCCGGCTCTTGAACTCTTCCTCCTCCAAATCATTGGAGCACTGGTAAATGTGGAGGTTCCCATCCCCGGCATGGCCGAAAGATTTAATGGTAAGCCCGCATTCCTCACCTGTCTTGTTGACAAATTCCAGATAGTCTGCAATCTTATTTACCGGGACTACCACGTCGCATTCATCCAACAGCTTGGTTTCTTCCATAATTGCTTCAAGGAAGGAAGAACGTGCAGCCCATGCGTCTTTCATTTTGGAGGGGGTGTCCGCCACCAGCACGTCAATGGCGCCTTCCTCCAAAACCAACTCCGCTGCCTGCTCTACCAAAGCGTCCACTTCATCCTCTGAATTCCCGTCCAGGGTCACAAGCAAATATGCGCCGATTTGCGTCCCGTCCAGTTCCTGCGGGAATACAGATTTCCCAATGTAACGCTCGGATGCCAATACGATTTCCCGTTCCATAAATTCAATGGCCTGTGGGTCCATATGCGCCATCTTAAATTTGGGGACGGTGCCAAGTGCAGAATGTAAGTCCTCAAAGGGAATAATCAAGGATGCTGCTGCCTTTGGCGCAGGTATGATTTTCAAAGTCAGCTCCGTGATAATCCCAAGGGTCCCTTCGGAGCCAATCATTAAGTTCAGCAGGGAATAACCGGAAGATGTCTTGGACACGGTTGCCCCTAAGCGGGTGATTTCCCCGGTGGGCAGCACAACGGTCATAGCCCTTACATAGTCACGGGTCGCCCCATATTTTACAGCCCGCATGCCCCCTGCGTTCGTTGCCACGTTCCCGCCGACACATGCAAATTTTTCGCCCGGGTCTGGGGGATAGAGCATGCCCTTCCCCTGGCAGTCCTCTGCCAAATCATTGAGAAGTACGCCAGCTTCAATTTCTACCACAAAATTTTCCATGTCATAAGATTTAATCTTATTCATCTTGGAAATATCCATCAGCACGCCGCCGCAAAGCGGTACCGCCCCGCCTGCAAGGCCGGTCCCGGCTCCCCTTGGAGTCACTGGGATATTGTTCTCATAACAGATTTTCATAATCCCGGCTACCTCCTCGGTAGAACGGGGCTGGACGGCAACGTCCGGCATATGGGTCCCATAAATAGGCATTTCGTCTTTGGCATAATCGGGGTTGATGTCTTCGCCTTCGAACACATAACTAGTGACTGCCTTTAACTGTTCCACGATTTCTGGTGTCAATTGGTTGTACATGTTGTTACCTCCTTAAAATTTGGTTTTCCTATTATAATCCCAGCAAAGCCCCTGCATAGCAGATCACGCCTGATAAAACCACAAACAGCAGGAAATATTTGAATACCTTGCTTAAAATCTTGCTTTCGGAGCCCACCTGGCTGATGGCCCCAGCGCCGATGGCAATTCCCTGGGGGCAAATCATTTTGCCGATCCCGGCTCCCATCACGTTGGCCGCTGCCATCCATGTGGGGTTTAAGTCCAGGGCCGCTGCAGTTTCGCTCTGCAGGCCGCCGAACAATACGCAGGTGGAAGTCCCGGAGCCTGTGACAAATGCCCCAAGCGCCCCAATCACCGGGGCAATCAGCGGATAGAAGGAGCCTGTCACTGCCACCAGGAATTTTGCAATATCGGAAATCATCCCGCTGTAGCCCATAATCTTTGCAGCTGCCATTACGGAACAGATGGTAAGTATTGTTTTCCAGTATTTCTTCAAGGTTTCTAAGAACACCCCGCCCATGTCCCGGAAGGTTGCCCCCTGGATCAGCCCTCCAAGGATGGCCGCAAGGAAAATCATAACCCCCGGCGTGTTAACCCAGCTAAAGCTAAGGGTTCCTCCGCCTTCCCCGGCGTATACGGAAACGGTGCTCTTAATGCCAGCAATGGCGTTATGTATTGGCGGGCACAAGGTGGATGCCGCCATCAGGAACAGGAAAATCAGGATAAAAGAACTCCAGGCCCTAAGCCCCTCTGCCACCCCCATGGCACGCTGTCCCCCTGCTGTTTCGGAAATCTGGATGGCATACTCCTCATCCGGCTCCTTATTGAAAATCCTTGCTGCTGCAATGATGCACCCCATGGAGCAGATGGAACCGATAATGTCCGGCAGCTCCGGCCCAATAAAATGCGCGGTAAAAAACCATGGGACGGTAAAGGATGCCGCCGCTGCCAAAGTAGTCGGGACCATGCCTTTCAGCGCCTTAATCCCTTTCCCGCAAATGCATACCATGAAAAATGGGGAAAGAAATGTCAGGATACATTGGATATTTACAATGCTTGCTGCCAGCGGGACAAGCTCCGTGCCTGTTACCGTGGCCAGCGTTACTGTGGGTACGCCTACGGAGCCAAAAGCCGTGGGCGTGGAATTTACTACCAGGCATGCCAGCACTGCGCTCATAGGGTCCAGGCCGATAGCCGCCAGCATGGACGCCGGGATTGCCACTGCCGTCCCAAACCCCGCCATGCCTTCCATGAAATTCCCAAAGCCCCAGCCGATAATCAGCGCCAAAACACGTTTATCCCTGGAAACTCCCGCCAGCATTTTCTTCACGGACTCCATGGCGCCTGTTTTCAGCGTCAGGTTGTAAGTAAACAAAGCCGCCACAATTACAAGGCAGATAGGCCATAATGCATTTAAGGCGCCTTCCAAGGCTGCTGTCGCAATGCACAGGGCGCTCAGGCCCCAGTACCCGGCTGCCAGCGCCGCCGTAACAGCCAGCGCAATGGCACACGCCTTGTGCCCCGCCATCTTAAGCCCGCTTAGGGCTGCAATCAGCCAAATAATCGGCAGCATCGCAAGTACAAATTCTAATAGCAGCAAAACAATTCCCCCTTTCCGATTGGCTAATCCAATTATTAGTACTTTTCTCATATTTTTAGAAAAAAGCTTTGTTTTTCCGTGATTATCCTCTATATTTTTTATATTGGGTAATCCAATTCTTGAGTATATTATAGCACTATTTTTGGAAACATCAAGGGCTTTTTATAATTCCAGCAATTTATATGAATTTTTTTATTATGTTTTGTGGAAATTTACAAGAATTGGATAACCCATTCAAGAAAAATATAGGGCAAAAGTATCAATTTTGGAGGTTTTTTTAAGAATAGACCATAAAATATCCAAAGGACTGCCGCCCAAAAAGGGGTCGTTGCAAAATAGCTGCTATATACAAAATATGGCATCTGGGACCCAAGGATCCCATCCATATATGGTATATAAACTGTATTTTACAACAGCCCCTTCCTATTTACGGAATCTCCCTATTCTTCCGTAAAATATGCCTCTGCTTTGCGTTTCCCATATTCTTCCTGGCTTATCTCCTTCACGCCTGTCAGCGTCCCATTCCCTTCTGCGTCCGGCTTTTGGAAGTCACGGACCGTTTCAATGTCTACCGTGCCTTCCCCATTCCCCAGCGTCCGCATGGAGCCGCTGAACTTCCCGCTGCTTAAGCTTTCGCCGTTGGAAGTAAGGATATCATGGAAATACCGTACCTTTTCCCCTTTGAAATACCACTGATCCTTTTTGGCATCGTAGGTTACGCCAAAAGGCTCATATTCCGCGGCAATTCTTTCCTGTTCCGCCTTATCCAGCCCCACGCCGTCTTCGGCAGCATAGCACACAGGCACGGGCGGGTTCTTGATTGCTTCAATGTCCCGGGCGGCAAATTCCTTCTCGGAAAATGGTTCCAGCCCAACTAATTCCCCAGCAGGGTCAATGGAGCCGTCCCAATTCGTTACAGGCTTGCTAAAATCCCGCACTGCATGGACATCCACCACGCCCTTTTCATTGAAAAAATCCAGCCCGCAAGATTCCTCTTCGCTTAACTGGTAATAATCTTCAAACCACCGGACTGCTTTCCCATTATACTGCAATTCATCCTTCCCTTCGTCATAAACCATGCCATATTGGCTGTATGGCTGGAAGGTTTTGCTGCGCTGCTTTCTTTCTGCTTTTGTGGAAATACCGCTGACATATGCCGCGCCATACCGTG
>OFHA01000657.1_pt1 | contig 28787 bp, 25 predicted proteins | sample 1521891 | NCBI WGS metagenome assembly OFHA01 (sample SAMEA3504089, study PRJEB24116) | mouse gut metagenome | biome: mouse gut; feature: mouse-associated habitat; material: faeces | place: Denmark | collected 2011
GTGGCGGCAGCACAGCCAGCGCCAGGGCCAAGGCACAGACCACAGGGGTGTAAATCCTGGAAAACCGGGTGATGAACTGTTCGGCAGGCGCTTTCCGGTCGGAGGCATTCTCCACAAGCTCCAGCACTTTTGCCACCGTGGACTGCCCGAAAGGCTTTGTGGTCTTTACATACAGCACTCCGCTCTGGTTGATGCAGCCCGAGATCACGTCCGATCCCGGTCGAACCGACCGCGGGACAGATTCGCCGGTAAGAGCCGAGGTATCCAGGCTGGAAGTCCCGGATTCCACCACGCCATCCAGCGGTACCCGTTCCCCGGGTTCCACCACGATCACAGTGCCGGGCTGCACATCCTCCGGATCGACCTGCACGATTTTTCCATCCTGCTCGATGTTGGCATAATCCGGCCGGATGTCCATCAGGGCGGCAATGGATTTTCTCGATTTGCTGACTGCATAGGACTGGAACCATTCACCGATCTGATAGAACAGCATGACTGCCACCGCTTCATCCAGCTGTCCGAGGGCCACGGCTCCCAGACTGGCTACAGACATCAGGAAGTTTTCGTCAAATATTTCCCCGTGCATGATGTTGATCACGGATTTTCTCAGAATGTCATAACTGATCAGCAGATAGGCAGCTGCCATGATCCAGACAAATCCCGGCCATTGTGCATGTTCGGAAACAATTCCCGCAATGTAAAGCAGGGTCGTGATTCCGATGCGGACCAGACCCTTTTTCTGTTTTTTTGTCATTGGGCAGACCCTCCGATCAGTCAGCAGCAGAGCACGCTGTCGCTGTCGACCCGACGGCAGACCTTCTTTGCTTCCTTCAATATTGCATCCAGCCTGTCTTCGTCGCAGTCCAGAACCAGCTTCTGTGTCATGAAGTTGACACGGGCATCATGGACCCCTTCAATTTTCCGGATGGCATCTTCCATCTTCGCTGCGCAGTTGGCGCAGTCCACTTCCATTTTGTACGTCTTTTTCATTGTGTGCCTCCTTGATTGAACGCTCGTTCAATTGTTATCTGTATTGTAGCAACAGTTGAGAGGTCATTCAACTGAAAAAATCGATTTTGGCTGATTTTGCCTCTTTGTTCGTTTCCCTTCACCCGACCTGCAGCGGATGGAAATCACCCGGACTCGGTCGTCCCTTCACTGTCTGGATGTGCAGGTACCTTCCTCTTTCTCCAGGACAGACCAAAGGTGTATGTTTACACGCCCGAAAAAAGACCTCCGGGGCTGAATCCGGAGGTCCTGTCAGTTTGAAAATCACCCGGCTGTCCTGTTTCAGCAGCCGAATCCCGTCAGAACAGCAGGGATCCGATCTGCCAGGTGACGAATGTCAGCAGCCACGCTACACCAAGCTGAAAGGCTGCGCCTGTGACCATGGTCCGCACTCCGCCTTCCCGGCGAATCGTCGCCAGCGAAGCCAGACAGGGCACATAGAGAAGACAGAACAGCATCATGCACCAGGCATTCAGCGGGCCAAAGCCGATACCCAGGAGTTCCTGGTGAAGCTGCTGCATGCCGCCGAAGCTGTTGACATTCGCAATGCCGAACAGCACCGCAGTGCTGGATACAACAACTTCCTTGGCACTGATCCCCGCAAGCAGGGCCACGGCAATCTGCCAGAACCCCAGACCGCAGGGAATCAGGATCCATGCCAGACCCCGGCCCAGTGTCGCCGCAAAGGATACACTTACGTCATCTGTCAGACCAGAGGGTCCCAGATGCATCAGGAGCCACAGAAGGATGCTTGCCACAAAAATAGTGGTTCCCGCTTTTTCCAGGAAATCCTTCACCTTGTCCCAAACGTAGACATAGATCGTATACGCGGAAGGCCGTTTGTAGGCCGGCAGTTCAATCAGGAGCGGCTGGACCTGGGCCGGTCTGTAATGTGCAGCAGCCAGGTCACTGCCAGCGCCACCAGAATCCCGATCAGGTACATGGAATACGCCGCCCACATCGCATACTGACCAAAAAACATACCGGAAAACAGGATGTAGATTGGCAGCTTTGCAGAACAGCTCATGAAGGGCGTTACCAGCATCACCCGGAACCTGTCTTTCCAGGACTCCAGTGTGCGGCTGGCCATGATGGCCGGAACCGTGCAGCCAAACCCCAGGACCATGGGGATGAACGCCCGGCCGGACAGACCCAGGTGTTCCATAATGTCGTTCATCACATACGCCACCCGGCTCATATACCCGGAATCCTCCAGAAACGCAAGAGCGATGAAGAGGATCGTTACATTGGGCAGGAACGTCAGAATGCCTCCAACTCCGGAGATGATGCCATCGCATACCAGGTTGATGACCCAGGGGGATGCGTGCATGGTTTCGAGCAGCGTGCCGACTCCCTGCGTGAACCAGTCAATCAGCGTTTCCAGCCACCCGGAAAGCCAGTCCCCCACATTGAACGTGAGTGCGAACACGAGCCCCATGACCGCCAGGAAAATCAGAACACCCCAGAACGGCCGAAGCACCACTTCATCCACTTTGTCGGTGAAAGAATCGCTTGCTTCCTTCCCCAGCAGCACCTCCGGCATGATTTTTTCAATTGTATCGTATTTCCCGTTGATGATGCGGTCACCGAAATCCGGGGTTCCTTTGGCCAGGTCCGGGTATCTGTCCATGATTTCCGGATCATGTTCCAGAAGCGCCAGAGCCGCAAACCGGGGATTGTCTGTACCAGCTGGCAGCCTTTGCTCCAGATCATGGATGCAGTCCTCGATATCCGGTGCATATTTCGTCACAAACTCCAGCTCCGCTTCCCGGTCCACCGCCCTTGGCCGGTGGTTGGAGGCATCTGCATCTTCGTACTGATGCAAAGCTGCGTGCAGCAGAGTCCGAAGGCCCTTCTTTTTCCGGGCCACGACCGGTATCACCGGAATACCCAGGAGCTCCTGAAGACGATGCAGATCCAGGTCGATGCCCCGTTTCTCCACGATATCCATCATGTTCAATGCCAGGACCGCAGGTTTGCCGAGTTCTATGAGCTGCAGGGTGAGATACAGGGACCGTTCCAGGCTGGAGGCATCGGCCACATCAACGACCACATCCACCTGGTCCGAAAGAATGAACTGCCTTGAAACCTGTTCTTCCATGGTGAAGGAAGACAAAGAGTAGGTCCCGGGCAGATCCACCAGACGGATTTTCCGACCGTGGCTTTCGATGGCTCCCTCCACCCGCTCCACTGTCACCCCCGGCCAGTTTGCCACTTTCAGGTTTGCACCTGTATAGGCATTGAACAGAGTGGTTTTCCCGCAGTTCGGATTGCCGATGAATGCAATCGTCAGCTCCCTGGAAGATGCATCGGGTTTGCTGTTTCCCGGAGAATGCGGCTTCATCCAGGATTCGCTGCGCTTTCTGTCCTCAGACATATTCCACTCCAATCTGGTCGGCCATGGCTGAACCCAGGGCAAACCGGGTTCCCCGCAGGTTGATCACCAAGGTCCCGGACCGCTTTTTCTGCAGAACCGTGACCTGTGTACCGGGGATCATCCCCAGTGCCCGGAGTCTGTGCTGTCTGGCAGAATCCAGGTCAATGGCAAGTACCCGGGCGCTTTCTCCCGGCTCAATGTTCGTCAAAGTCAAATCTATCACCGCTGAAAGTATACCATGGCTAACTGACTGTTGCCGGATTCTCACCGTCCTGCGGCGGATCCCCCGCTGATTTGCTGTGATGCCTGCCGGATTTGTTATAATGAGGGTCATGAAAAACACACAAAGCCCCGATCTCTTCCCATATGAAATACAGGACACCCTGGCCGTGTCCCGGGCCCTGAACCACATGCCCTGTCAGGATGACATTGCAGGCCTGGCTGCATTTTACAAAGTCATGGCCGACCCGACGCGCCTCCGCCTTTTGACGGCACTGGAATCCGGGCCTCTTTGTGCCACAGATCTGGCCAATGTGGTTCAAATGTCGCGTAGTGCCGTCTCTCATCAGCTCAAGGCGCTGAAAGATGCGCATCTGGTCAGAAGCGAACGGGATGGAAAAACCCTGCTGTATTCCCTGGACGATGATCATGTCGCCAGCATCCTCTGTGTGACCTGCGAGCACCTGCAGGAGGGCGACAAATGAAGATCCTCCTGTCACCGGCCAAAAAACTCATTCAGGATGATACCCACGGACTTGCCATGACCACACCCCGGTTTGAGTCACAGGCACAGACGCTGCTGGAAGAGCTGCAGTCTCTGTCCTATGAGGAACTCAAGGCACTTTACAAGGTATCTGACAACGTGACCCAGCCCATGTACGACCATTACCAGGCGCTGAAAGAAGGAAGAGAAACGGAACGGTATCCCGCCATTGTCATGTTTTCCGGCATTGCCTACCGGTATATGGCTCCCGGGGTCTTCACAGATGACATGCTTGCGTATATCAACCGCCACCTGCTGATACTCTCCGGGCTGTATGGAGCCCTTTCCCCGCTGGATGGGATCACACCCTATCGTCTGGAGATGGGGACAAAAGGACCGTTCAATCTCTACAGGACATGGAAGGAACCGCTGAAGGAACTCCTGCCTGAGTCCGAGGAAGTAATCAATCTGGCCAGTGCGGAGTATTCCCGGGCGGTCCGCCAGTTCCGCCCCGTGACAGATGTTCACTTTCTGCGGCCAAAAAACGGAAAGCTCCAGGAGACGGCAGTGTATGCCAAAATGGCCAGAGGCGCCATGGTCCGGTGGATGGCTGCGGGCAATGTCCAGACTTCCTCGCAGCTGCAGGGATTCAGCGAACTTGGGTACCGGTATGATGCCTCGTTGAGCAGTCCGGATTCCCTGGTATTTGTATATTCCGAGGAGTCCGAAGAACCGGATGCCACAGCCGGTCTTGTGCCGGTGGACCGCTGATACAGACAGCCGCTGCCACAGACAGCCGCTGGTACAGACAAAAAGCTGCAGCTTTGCCGCACATGGATCGTGCAGCAGGCTGCAGCTTTTTCTGAAGTATCAGGCAGTCTGCCGGCAGACTTCCGCTCCTGGCCGGGGATCCAGTATATCCAGGATATCCATCACCCGAAGCGTCTGCGCCATTGCTTCCCGATAGGCGGATTCATCGTTTTCCTCCATGATCCTGGCAAATTCCATGACTTCATAGACCATGTGATTTTCATCCTGGATGATGCCGATATCCGCAGACAGATCTTTCTCTGTTTTCCCGATCATGTCTCCCTTCAAAGGGACAAACCGCAGGTTCTGTACACGACCAGGGCTGGACTGAACCATCAGCGTGCCTTTCTCGCCTTCCACGAGGACACAGTTGGGTGCACTGCAGTTTTTGGCCTGTGTCAGGACAGCATGTTTGTCCTGCCATCCAAGGATCACCGTACCATCCAGATCGACGCCATTGTATCCCCGCTGCGTGACCATCTGCATTGTGTCCGGCATGCCATAGAGTCCGGTCACAAAATGCAGGTTGTATACACCCAGATCCCGAAGAGCTCCTCCGTCATACGCCGGATCAAATACATTCGTTACCTGACCATCCAGATACGCCTGATACCGGGAAGAGTACTGGGAAAAGCTGCAGCTGATCACCCTTGGCTGCCCAATCTTTTCCAGATTCGCTTTCAGCAGTCTGTAATTGGGTGTGTAGAGCGTCGTGATGGCTTCAAAAATCCGCCTCCCGTGTTTTTCCGCCGTTTCAAACAAGTCGACTGCCTGCTCCCGGGTGGAAGTGAACGGCTTTTCGCAGATCACATCGTGACCTGTCTTTAGAGCCCGCCTGGCCTGTCCGTAATGCAGGGAGTTGGGACTCGCCACATAGATTGTGTCAATGTCCGGATCCTGCAGCATGGATTCCAGATCCGAATAGGCTTTTTTTACCCCATGCCGGTCCGCAAACTCCCGGCCCTTTGCCGCTGATCGGGAACAGACTGCCACAACGGGATGCCCCGCCTGTTGCAGAGCCGAGATCATCCGTTCCGTGATGACACTTGTGCCTATGGTTCCAACTCTCATTTCCACTGACTCCTTCTCTTCGCTTTTCCCTGCTCTTCCACTACAGGTCTGTAAATCCTGAAGCATACGCCGTCATCCAGGTTGTATCCCTGTACAAGGTAGTTGTTCGCTTTTGTGACCTTGGATACAATGGACAGCCCCAGACCGAATCTGCCGCCTTCGCCTTTTTCATACGGACGGAACAGGGTATCGATTCTGTCTTCCGGCATTTTGGGACCATCATTGGAGATGCGCAGATCGTTTTCCCTGACTTGTATTTTGATGTAGGTTTTCGCATACCGGAATGCATTCTCCATGATGTTTTCAATCGATACACGCCAGGCCTCGATGAGTCCGTCGAAAAACACCTCTTCCACATCGGTGATGATTTCAATCTCCGGCCGGATCACGGCAGAGTTCAGCACCACCTGTTCGACCACATCCTTCATATTCGTGACCACCCCGCTCGCATCACTGCTGACCAGGTATTCAACACGGTTCAGGTACAGCAGGTTGTGGACTTTTTCCTCAAGCCGCTGCGCGTTGTGCAGGATCACATCCACACTGGAGTCAAGGTCTCCATAGGGATAGATCCCGTCCTTGATGGATTCGGAATAGGACTTGATGGTCGCAATCGGTGTCTTGAGATCGTGCGAGATATTGTGGATCATTTCCTCCTTGGCCTTGTCCTGGCGGGAAAGCTCATCCTTCATCGTCACGAGCTCATCTGCCAGATCCCCGATTTCATCCCCGCGGTTGATGTAAAGATCCACGTCCTTGCCCTGCTTGATCTGACTGATGTAGCTTCGAATCTGGTTCAGCGGCCGGATGATGGAGAACACCCAGATCAGCGTGGCCATGAGCATCAGAAAAAACACGATGATGATGACATAGACCGTGGAATTGATCAGCGATTCCCTGAACTGGCTGGCATACAGGTCATTCATGTACGTGACCAGGATCATGGGACCGGCTGCACCCGGCAGTTTTTCCATCCGGTAATAATATGTGCGGCCATCCTCCTGATACATGCCGCTTCTCACTTCCTCCGGCACAGCCTCGAAGAGACTGTCTGCCTGTGTCAGAAGGTGTTCCTGGATCCCGGATTCCTGCTCCGGCATCCGGCTTGCCATGATGATTTTTCCATCCTGCACAAGGAAGCTCGTCTGAGTCTCATCCGCCTGCAGGTAGGCACTCAGGTATTCCCGGTCCTCTGTGTCTGTATCTCTTGTGAGAACCGTTGCAATGGGTTTCTGGTCGCTGGCCATCATGGTGTACATCAGGTCCGTGATGGTCCTGTCGATGGAATCCGAGATGAAAAATGCGAAGAAGGCAGACAGAAAAATCAGCATGATCACGATCATGCTGAAAACCTGCTGCGTGAGGGACATCCTGGTGAACCAGGGACCTTTCTGCCCTTTCATCCCAGCCGGTATCCGTACCCGTAAATCGTATGGATATTCAGGTTGGGAAGCTTCTTCCGCAGCCGCCGCAGGGTGTCATCCACCACCCGGTCGGAACCGAAATAGTTCTCATCCCAGACATTTTCCAGGATCTTGTCCCTGGAAAATGCGATCCCCTTGTTTTTGATGAACATCATCAGCAGATCGAACTCCTTGGTCGTCAGCTCGATTTCCACATTGTCGGCATAAATCTTCCGCTGAACTTCATCCAGCTCATATCCATCCACCGCAATCCGGTTGCTGTTGTCCTTGTAGGCCCGCTTGATGATGTTGTTGACACGCAGAACCAGTTCCTTGGGGGAGAACGGCTTGGTGATGTAGTCATCCGAGCCTTTTTCCAGGCCTATGATCCGGTCAAATTCCTTGTCTCTGGCAGACATGAAAATCACCGGCGTGTCGGGATCCCGGAGCCTGATTTCCTCTATGAGGTCAAATCCGCTCTTGTCATCCAGCATGATGTCCAGGATCCACAGATGCACGTCGTCATCTCCAGCATGGGCGCTGGCTTCTTCATAAGTATAGTAGGAATGGACTTCATATCCCTCCTTGCGCAGGTATTGCGCCACCAGGTTGTTGATGTCCTTTTCATCCTCTACGATGCTGATCACTCGCTTCATGCAGGTGCCTCCTTTGCGCTAAAACCCGTTTTCTTCCAGATAATCCGTCACCGTCTTCACACAGTCACGGCAGATATCATCCGTTGCGGCTTCTGCCATGACGCGGACCAGCGGTTCGGTTCCCGAGGGACGGACCAGGATGCGGCCATTTCCCTGCAGTGCAGCTTCCGCCCGGGAAATCACCTCCCGGAGCCCCTCGTCCTCCATGACCGCATTTTTGTCCCGGACGCGGACATTCACCAGTTCCTGGGGATAGATGAACAGTCCATCTGAAAGCTCCTGGACCGTTTTTCCCGTACGTCTAAGTGTCTCCAGAAGCTTCAGCGCCGTCAGCAGTCCATCGCCGGTCACCATGTTTTCATAGAAAATAATGTGGCCTGACTGTTCGCCGCCGATCAGGTACCCGTTTTTCTCCATCTCCTCGAATACATATTTGTCACCCACCGGCGTCTGGATGTAATCGATTCCCGAGGCTTCCAGACCTTTGTACAGACCCAGGTTGGCCATCACGGTGGTCACCACCATGTTGCCCCTGAGCTTTCCCTGCTCCTTCATGTCCCGGCCGACAATGTAGAGTATATAGTCGCCGTTCACGAGTTCCCCATCGCTGTTGACCGCAATGAGACGGTCGGCATCTCCGTCAAACGCCAGACCCAGGTCGCATCCGTTTTCGCGGACAAACTCCTGCAGGGCTTCCGGATGTGTGCTGCCGCAGTGCAGATTGATGTTGATGCCGTTTGGCTCATCCCCTATGGCCAGAACTTCCGCCCCCAGATCCTGCAGGGTGCGAACGGCGGTGCTGGTGGCCGATCCGTTGGCCAGGTCCACCGCAATCTTCATGCCCGTGAGATCTTCATCCACCACGGATTCCAGCCAGCGGATGTAGAGGTCAAGGCCTTCGGGCCAGCACTGGAAGGTTCCAACCGCTTCCCCGTGAGCCACAGGAATTTCCGTCAGTCCATCCATATACGCTTCGATGGACAGAAGCAGTTCTTCTTCCATCTTCTTTCCTTCGTGATTGAAGATCTTGATGCCATTGTCGGTATAGGGATTGTGACTGGCAGATACCATGATCCCGCAGTCAAAATCCGACCTGTTGACCAGAAAGGAAACTGCCGGAGTCGGACAGACGCCCAGAAGCTTCACCTCGGCGCCGGTGCTGACAGCCCCTGCTGCAAGCCCGAGCTCAAACATATCCCCGGACAGTCTTGTGTCTTTGCCGATCAGGATCCTTGCATGGTTTCTCTGCTGTCCATAATACCAGCCCAGATACTGGCCGATGCGGACAGCCATGTCCAGCGTCAGGTCCTCATTGGCGACACCGCGGACGCCATCCGTTCCAAAATATTTACCCATTGGGATTCTCCTCCTTCTGCGCAGCCTTCACCGTGGCAGTCACTGTCTGCGGCTGCATTGTGACTGTGATTTTATCTCCATTTGCATTGTATGCCGCAATCACGGCTGAAACCGTAAAGTCTCCGCTTTGCCCGGATGCATCCACCAGCGCCTTGACTGTCCGGATGGCATTGAGTTCATTGGGAGAAGCGGTGATCCTCACTTTCGTCTGATCCAGGACCGGTGTCTGGAAATCCGACGCCTTCTGTCCGCTGCCCAGCAGCAGCTCAGGCTTGATGTCGAAGGTTCGTGTCTGTTTCTGGATGATATTGATGGAGCACGACTCCGGATTGACCGTGACTGACAGCGAATCCGGAACTCCGGAAACAGTCAGCGGGACTTCATTGCGGCCTGGCCCGAAACTTGTCAGGTTGGCGGTCACGGTCACGTTGGACTGCTGTGAGCGGAACACCTGGATATCGGCCGGTGTTCCCGTGACGGTCAGATCGGCCGTGTTGGGAAGACCTTCCACCTTGTATTGTTCTTCATCGATCCGGACCTCGACCGGAATGCCCGAAACATTCAGTGTTGTCTGGCTGCCGTTGACGAACATGGCTGACAGATCTTCGAAATTCACCGAAATGCAGATGGCCACAGCCGCCATCACGCTCACTGCCAGACTGGCCCTTTTGTTGTAGACGATCTGGTCAAAGAGCTTGCTCACCCAGTTCACAGCTGTCTTGCAGAACCGCCGCAGCCAGCGCATGGACCGGGAGACCCGTTTTTTGTCACTCATGTCTGTCTTTGCCTCCCGCATTGTACAAATCATCCACTTCAAGCGGCTTGATGCGTTCGTCCCTGGGTTTTTCCTGAGGCAGATCCCGCCTGGGAATGTTGAACCCCACCTTCCGGGCTGTATTCAGAACAGGCTCCATGCTGAATGCCGCCTCTTCTTCCGGTGCTGCCAGCTTGTTCATCAGAAAGCGGTGCAGTGCATCCGGGCTGTACTGCGTCAGCTGTCCGCGCATGGCGACGGAAATCGCTCCGGTTTCTTCGGATACGATGATGGTGATGGAGTCCGTGATTTCGGAGATCCCCACAGCTGCCCGGTGTCTGGCACCGTAGCGTGTCGGAAGGTCCCTGGCGGTGGGCGGAAAATAGGCTGCAGCACAGGCGATTTTCACGCCCTGAATGATCACCGCTCCATCATGCATCGGGGTGCCGTACTGGAAAATGGTCCCGAGCAGCTCGCTGGAAACTTCGGCATCCATGGTGATGCCGGTCTCGATGTAATCCTGCAGGCTCTGGGTCATCTGAATGGTGATCAGAGCCCCTGTCTTTGTTCTTGACATGGCGGAACAGGATTCCACAAGTTCGTCCACCATGCCGGAAATCTGGGAAACAGACACATTCTGGGAGAAGATGGCCGTTGTCTTTCCGACTTTCTCCAGCATGCTCCGGATTTCCGGCTGAAAGAGAATCAGCACCGCGACCACGCCCCAGTTCAGGAAGGTGTCTATGAGCCAGTTCAGCGCATGGAGTCCCAGCGCCAGGGCAAGCAGCTTAATGAGAATGACCACCAGGATCCCCTTGAATATCTGGATGGTCCGGGAATTGTTGCGGATGATGCGCAGACCTGAATACAGGACGGTGCTCACTGCCAGAATGTCCAGAAGCAGCTGCAGCCAGATCCAGACATCATTGATTGAAAAATCCATATCTGTCCCCCTTCATAAATCATGCTGCCCTTGCAGGCAGCGTGACAGTTCAGGCCAGCAGATCGCCGACCAGTTCGCTCAGTCCCGTGCAGGTGCGGGAAGCCTGTGCCTTGACTGCTTCCGGCGCAGTCACGATGGCTGCACTGTTGGGGACAGCTTCGATCATGGGCAGGTCATTCCAGGAGTCTCCCAGCACATAGACGTCTTCTTCATCCACATCCGCCCAGGAAAGGGCAAACTGCAGACCTTCGCCTTTGTTGACGCCCTTTGCCACAACATCCACACAGGTGTTGTTCGGATAGGCTGCCAGATGATCTCCAAAGAAGTGATTGATCTGTTCCGCCATGTCTTCCGCTGCCTGCGAATCCGTCATGGACACCACGATCTGACAGTAGCGCGGCAGAGACAGCGCCTCATCTTCCGGAAGGTCAGCCTTGACACCCGGATACCTGGGGTCTTCCAGCTGCGGATTCACGCAGATCTTGTGACGCGCCATGCCGTCATTGACCATGACGCTGCACACATCGTCCATCTCTTTCATGGCATATACCAGGTCAATGGCCGTGATGGTCTCCATATAGTTTTCCGACAGACGGCGTCCCTCTCCGTCGAATACAAGTCCGCCGTTGTTGCAGATGATGAAATCCGGATTCAGGTCGTACTTGTCCAGTTCCCGATGGATGGACAGACCGCTGCGTCCGGTCACAACAGCAAACAGATTTCCCGCCTCTTTCCAGCGCCTGATTGCATCAAGATCCTCCGGCATCACATCTCCGTATCCGTAACAGAGGGTGCCGTCATAGTCAGTTGCCAGCAGTTTCATTTTTAATACCGTTCCCTTCTAGAAAACCCTTTGACCTATTTTATCATAATTCTCTACTGAAACCGCTCTCTTTCCGAGTCATGACATCCAGTACCCTGTTCCAGAAGGATACTCCCTGCACAAGCACCGATGGGGGAACATCAAAATGCGGATCATGCAGAGGAATACCCGTGCCGGTTCCCAGAAAGAAGAACACGGAAGGAACACGCTGCTGGTAAAACGAGAAGTCCTCGCTGATCATCTCCGGTTCTTCCAGCCTGACGAGATCCGGCATGGAGTCCAGCAGCTTCCAGGTGAGACCCGGATGGTTCAGGACCGCCGGATATCCGTCGGAAAAATGAACGCCAATCCTGCAGCCGCTGTGCACCTGCGCATTTCGGGCCATCGACAGGATCATATCCTTGAGGCCCCGGAACACATTCGGTTCAAAAGCCCGGACTGTTCCTTCCAGTCTGGCGCTGCCGGCCACCACATTGCGGATGGTTCCGGCCTGCAGCAGGCCAAACCGCAGCAGTCGAAACACATCGGGAGACAATGCGGCTTCCCTGCGGTAAATGCTGCCGACCAGGTCTGCAGCTGTCTGCAGCGCATCGGCCCCTTCCCTGTATTTGGCGGCATGCACGCTGCGGCCTTCAATTGTGATGTCCACTTCACTGCTGGCTGCCATCATCGGACCGGGTCTCACACCCACTGTCCCAGCCTCCAGGTTCGGCCAGACATGGAGTCCAAAGGCGGCTTTGACTCTGTACTGTTCCAGGATCCCGGTTTCGCAGATCAGCTTCGCGCCTCCCGGGTTCTCTTCACCAGGCTGGAAAATCAGAAGGACGTTGCAGGCGCACTCTGTCCGCTCTGCAAGACTTTGGGCAAATCCGAGAAGAATGCTCATATGCGCATCATGTCCACAGGCATGCATGCGGCCGGGGACAAGACTCGTGCAGGGAGCACCTGTCTGTTCCCGTACAGGCAGCGCATCCATGTCGGCACGGAACATGAGGGTGGATTCCCGCCCGAAGTCGAACCAGGCCGCCACTGCATGCGGCATTGGTTCAAGGATCTGTGCACCGGTTTTCTCCAGGGCCTGCTGGATATAGGCGCTGGTCCAGGGCAGATCCAGCCCCAGTTCCGGATGCCGGTGGAGATCATCCTTCCAGCCTGTCAGCTGGCAGTCAGTTGTATCTGTCTTCATAAATTTGATGTCTTCCTTTCAGATTCTTTCATTTTCTTGCAAAAACAATGAAAAGACAATGCAGCATTCCTTGAATGCATCTCATGGCTCTGATACTATTACCGCAGATAGAGGTCGCGGAAGCGACTCCTGCGAGTCCAGCCGGCAGGCGCATGAGACCGCAGGGAGCGCTGCCGCCGAACTGCGTCTTCAGGCATGAAGAGGCGGTGGGCCGCCGGGAGAATATCCCGCGGACTGTCTGCAGATATTGCAGGAGCGCTATCCGAAGGTGGACCGTAAGCCGGCGGATGCAGTTGCGTCCGCCGGCTTTTGTCAAAGGAGATTTGTATGAAACTAAAAATCGCAGGTGTCGAAGCCTCTTCGCTTGCAGCCCGCTTCGGCACACCTGTCTATGTGTATGATCAGGGATCCCTGGAAAACAGGATGCGGGAATTTGCGGATGCCTTCCGTTCTCCTGAATTTGACTGTCATGTGGCGTATGCATCCAAGGCCTTCTGCTGTATTGCCATGATGGAGCTGGTGCAGCGGGAAGGGCTGTGGGCTGATGTCGTATCTGGCGGAGAACTGTATACAGCCGTGAAAGCCGGATTCAACATGAAGCACATCCTGTTACACGGAAACAGCAAAACCGATGCAGAACTCGAACTGGCACTGGAATCCGGGGTCGGGACCATCGTTGTAGACAATCTGTCCGAAGCCGGACGCCTGGCTTTTCTTGCACAGCATTACCCACAGGCAGGTACCCGCGTGCTGCTGCGGATCAATCCCGGAGTGGAAGCCCATACACACGCCTACATCGTCACGGCAGACATCGACAGCAAATTCGGAATCTCCATCACCCGGCCGGATGAAATCTGTGAAACCTGCCGGATCCTGCATGAATCCCCTGCCCTGACTTTTGCCGGATTTCACGCACACATCGGATCGCAGATTTTTGAGCCGGAGGCATTTGCAGCGGAAATCGACAAGGTATGTTCCTTTGCAAAGCAGTTCCAGGACCAGACCGGAATACAGGTTTCCTGCCTGGATCTGGGAGGTGGATTTGCGGCCAGATACACAGACAAGGATGACTGTCCTCCGATCCCTGTGATCTGCAGACAGATCCTGGAAGCTGCTGCCCGGGCAAAGAAACAGTATGGGCTGCAGGTCAAAGAACTGATCATCGAACCGGGCCGCTCCATTGCAGCCGAGGCAGGCTATACACTGTATACCGGCGGCGGCATCAAGGATACTGACCACCGCCGGTATGTATTCGTGAACGGCGGCATGAACGACAATATCCGCCCGGCGCTGTATCAGGCGGAATATGATGCGGATCTCGCCGACCATCTGAAGGAGCCGAAGGATGAAGTGGTCACCATTGCCGGAAAATGCTGCGAAAGCGGTGATATCATCGCATCCGATATCAGGCTCCAGCATGCAGAGCCCGGAGACATTCTGGCGGTGTATACAACCGGTGCCTATGGTCAGTCCATGGCCTCGAACTACAACCGTCTGGCAGTCCCGGGGACTCTGTTTGTCAAAGACGGACTGGCACACTGGGTCATCCGTCCTCAGACACCGGACGACCTGATCCGGAACGATCTGTCATTGAATCACACGGAGGCTGGTGAAGCCGAATGAACAGAACAGAACTGCCTGTCACGAAATATCATGGCTGTGGAAACGACTTTGTGATCGTTCACGCCAGGGATGTCCAGAATCTGGACTGGCCGCAGCTGGCAGTGGCTCTCTGTGACCGGCATACCGGAATCGGGGCAGATGGCTTCATCGTTGTCTGCACAGATCCCCTGGAAATGGTGTACTACAACCAGGATGGATCCCGGGCTCCCATGTGCGGCAATGGCATCCGGTGTTTTTCTGCCTTCTGCCTGGATGAAGGTCTTGTGCAGGACCAGGTCTTCGATGTTGAAACCATGGCCGGCACAAAAACAGTGACCAGGCTGCAGGACGGAACGTTCCGGGTGATGATGGGGCAGCCGGATTTTTCCCGGGAAACGATCGGCACTCCCTTCCAGGTGGATCACTACCTGCTCAACGATCATGAAATCACCAGTTTCTTCATGGGTACCATACATACAGTGGTCTTTACGGACAACGCCATGGGAAATATTGAGATCCCCGGGTCTGAAATCTGCCATGCCTCTCTGTTTCCGGAACAGACCAATGTCAATTTTGTCGAAGTGGTGGACTCCGGCCACCTCCGGGTACAGACCTATGAACGCGGATGCGGTGTCACCCTTGCCTGCGGCACCGGGGTCTGTGCCTCTGCCTATCAGGCATGGAGGGAAGGACTGACAGGTCCTCATGTGGACGTGGAGCTCCGGCGCGGATCTCTGCACATAGATATTGAAGACGGTACTGTCTTCATGAGCGGTCCGGCTGTCCGGATCATGAAAGGAGTTTTTTTATTTATGACAAGCCTGCCAACAGGGTCCATTGTGGCCCTCGTCACACCGTTCCACGAAGATGGAACCGTCAATACAGAAAAGCTGAAAGAACTGGTGGAATTCCACATTTCGTCCGGTACCGACGGAATCCTTGTCCTGGGCACGACCGGGGAAAGCTCCACCATGACGGAAGAGGAGGATGACCTGGCAGCCGGGGCGGTCATCGAAGCCGCAGCCGGACGCATTCCGGTCATCGTGGGTGCGGGTTCCAACAACACCGCCACACAGCTGGACAAAGCCCGGAAATATGAAAAGATGGGTGCAGATGGACTGCTGCTGATTTCCCCTTATTACAACAAGGCGAACACCGAAGGTCTTGTCCGTCATTTCCAGACTGTGGCTGACGAAGTCAGCATCCCCATCATTCTCTACAACATCCCCGGACGCACAGGGATGTCCATTCCCGTGGACGTTGTAGCCAGACTCAGCACCCATCCCATGATTCAGGGAATCAAGGAAGCGAGCGGCAACCTGTCCTATGCCATGAATGTATCCAGGCTTTTGAACGAGGATTTTGTCATGTATTCCGGGAACGACGACATTATTGTTCCGATGATGGGCGCCGGAGCTTCCGGTGTCATCTCCGTACTCGCAGACATTGCTCCGAAGCAGACCCACGAGATGGTAAAAAAATACCAGAACGGGGATACACAGGGAGCCCTGCAGCTTCAGAAAGATCTGCTGGATGTGATCCATGCCCTGTTCATTGAAGTCAACCCGATCCCTGTCAAGGAAGCAATGAACCTTATGGGGATGGAAGTCGGCGGCTACCGCCTGCCTCTGTATCCCATGGAAGAAGGACACAAAGAGACTTTGAAGCAGTCTCTGCAGGAAGCAGGCCTGCTATGAAGCTGATCATCGTGGGCACAGGGAGAATGGGACAGCTGATCCGCCAGAAAGCCGAAGATGCCGGACATGAAGTGCTGGCCATGGGCGACGTTCTGTCCCCTGGAGATGTTCCGGCGCTCTCGGCAAAGGCCGATGCGATCATAGACTTCTCGCACCCGGACAACCTGGACTGGATTCTTTCGCTTTCCGGCAGCGCCGCTCTTGTCGAAGGAACCACCGGGTTCGATCCCTCACACACAGAGCGGCTTCGGGCAGCCTCAGTCACCCGCCCTGTGTTTTATGCTTCGAACTATTCGCTCGGCGTGGCTGTTCTGCAGAAACTCGCGTCTGATGCGGCGAAAATGCTCAGGGGCTTTGATATCGAAATCGTGGAGACGCATCACAACAGGAAAGCAGATGCACCCAGCGGCACAGCGCTGTCGCTGCTGGATGCTGTAGATCCGGAGTCCTCTTTCGACCGGGTGTATGGCCGTCATGGCCGTCCAGGTCCCCGTACCAGGGAAATCGGCATCCACGCCATTCGGGGCGGTACCGTTGCGGGTGATCATGATGTGATCTTTTTCGGTCCCGACGAAGTCGTCAGGCTCAGTCACCACGCCGGATCCCGGGAGATATTTGTAAACGGTGCTCTGAAGGCTGCGGAATTTCTGCAGAAGCAGCAACCGGGACTGTATACTATGGATGAACTACTGGAGGAAACAGCTGCATGACAATGGTAATGAATGCCGAAGCAATCATCCGCTTCATCTCTGAATCAGAAAAGAAAACTCCTGTAAAGGTGTGGTTCAATGCCGATGCCCCGGTTCAGTTTCCGAACTGCCGGGTGTATGGCCATCTGGTCATCGGAGACTGGAAGGATATCAAACCGGTTCTGGATAGTGGCGCGATTGCTGACTACACCATAGAAAATGACTGCCGGAACAGCGCGGTTCCTCTTCTGGATCTCCTGAATCTGAATGCCAGGATTGAACCTGGTGCCATCATTCGGGATATGGTCTCCATTGGCAGTGGGGTTGTGATCATGATGGGGGCGGTGATCAACATCGGTGCCGTGATTGGGGACAATACGATGATTGACATGAACGCTGTCCTTGGCGGCCGGGCCATTGTCGGACGTCACTGTCATATCGGTGCCGGTGCTGTTCTGGCCGGAGTGGTGGAACCGGCCAGTGCGACACCTGTGGTGATCGAAGATGACGTCATGATTGGTGCGAATGCCGTAGTCATCGAGGGATGTCGCGTGGGGAAAGGTGCAGTTGTTGCAGCCGGTGCAGTGGTCATCGAAGATGTCCCCCCTTATGCAGTGGTTGCCGGATGTCCTGCCACGGTCATCAAAATGAAAGATGCCAGGGCTGCACAGAAAACAGAACTGGTGGATGCACTTCGCAGGCTGTAAAACGCTGAAATCGCGTGCCGGTCAGCCTGGACAGAGAAGAAAAAGGACTGATGGCTGCCGGTCTTGCAGCAGACAAAACCGGGCTGACGTCAGTCCTTTTTTTGACAGTATCGACCGGCTGCATCCATTGCCCACAGGTCTGAGATCCATTGTGGCAGGTACGGGGAACGGCGCCACAGGCATTACACGCGTTCGCCGGATACCGGCACGTCTTTTTCCTGGCGCAGCCTGCGCTTCTGCGCCCGGGACAGCGGGACGAGATCACCTGTTACCAGTTCCACATCTTCTTTGTGCCAGGAGCGTATGTGTTTGCGGTTGACGAGATACGAGACGTGTACCCGCAGAAATCCATAGGGCGAAAAGAGCTTTTCAAGATCTGACATGTTCATCCGCTTGTGGAACACGCCCTTGCGGGTGTGAAACCAGACCATTTTCTCAATTTTTTCCACATAAAATATTTCCTGGTATGGAATGTTGACATGGGTCCCGTCGTAGGCAAGGGTGTAATGGTCGTTTTGAGAAGACTGGGAAACCAGCCGCTGGCTGATGCTGTCCAGACCTGCAGCCAGCGAGTTTTTGCCAAGGTAGAAAATCCGCTCCCTGTCGTCATTCCCTTTGGTCACGAGAGGGTCCTCGCACAGGTAAATGAATACTGCGTCCGGATTATCATGCACAAACACGGACTCCATCCGGGGAGAACGGAACATTTCGTCGAAGATAAATATCTGGTATGATTCTTCCTTCATTTTTCTGGCAAGTTCGCTTGCCCTGAAGTAATGGCGGAAGACCCAGTCATTCTGACGAAACACTCTGGCCAGCAGAAAAACGATTTCCTTCGTTTCCTTTTCATGTTCAAGAATTGCTATCCGAATCATGTCAGTATCTGTTCCTGATGTCTTCAATGGCACATCGCAAATCACGCATCTCGATCTGGCGGCCGTTGTCCAGAATGACAACACCGGTGATTCTGCCAAAGTACTGGTGCTGGTCAGATTCAATCAAAAGCGCGTTGATATGGGCTGTCCTGTCCAGTTCAGGTGTGAATACTGCTTCAAACCGTCCATCTGAACTGGATACAGTCCATGGAAGCATGGGATTATGAGGAATCTCCAGGGTAATGTCATCCAGTTTATGCACAGCCCCATCATAAAATATGACGTTTTCGCTCGCGGCTGAAGTATCTCCAAAGCCATACCCGATGGAGAAACCAAATGGAATCCCGTTCACCTGCGTGGAGCACGTCCCCCAGAGCCAGTGGATGCGGTATGGCCAGACGCCTCTGCCCCGGTCAAGAATACCGGAATCCGTATCTGCATCTAGCCGTTTCACATGCCAGTCATGGACGATGGTGCCTGTCACCGGCATGCAGTTGATCTTGGTATTGTAATAGAATTTCCGTCTGTCAGGCCAGGGAGTCACGATGTTCATGGATTCCCGTGGCTCTTCCAGGAATGTCAGATCGGCACGGAAATCGCTTCCTCTGCCAAACTGCTTCCACCAGCACCACACGTGATGTCTATCCCCTTCAGATGTAAATCGAAGCATCATATCCTTGCCCGTCCAGACAATGACATTCTCCTGCATGAAAGGTGCACCGGCTGGTTTCAGGAGAGTTCGCGTATGGTCTGTGCCTTTTTCAAAATCCAGGAAACTGACGGACGCCATGCGAAGATATCCCAGATTGCTGATGGTAAATGCTGCTGCGAATTCATCTGTCATGACCAGGTAATAATCCCATTCCTTGATTCTGAAACCGGGCGCATGTATCCTGGACCGGTCATAGTTCCAGAGCGGGCGCCGGGCAAATCCAGGGGACAGGACCTGTCCTGTTTCATCCAGAAGTTCTGTGTCTTCTGTCAGAATGGTGTTTTTCATCTTCAACTTCATCAGCCCTTTCCACTGACATAGATTATATCGTCTGAGCTGAGTTTGGTACACTTTTCCGGATGATGACACAGCAGATTGTCACCAGGGCAGATACTCACACATCCTGCTGCTTTGCGTTTTGTCTCTGAATGTGAGGCAGACGCAGTCAATCGGGATTCAGATGCCGACAAAGACCAGCCATGTCATCGACAGAGAGTCGGGCCACTGTCCTGATGGAAGCAGAGAAAGGAATGTACGTCAAAAGGATCTGTGAGGATCGGAAACTAGAGAGTTTCTGCTTCCCCTGCATGCAGCTGAATCAGGAGAGTCCTATTCCATGTTCCAGACGTCCTGCTGTTCAAAGCGCCCCTGCCTGTATAGCAGAAACGGAGGACAACCCTGATATAAGACTGATCCTCCGTTTGCCTGTTACCGTGAAATCCCGGTATTTTCTTTTATCAGGAAGAGACTGTGTCTTCCTCTTTCTGCAGCAGATAGTGTCGAAGGGCACCAATGAGATTGGCATCACTGGAAAACCGGCAGGCTTCCACAATGGGTCTTGCGGCAGGAATGCAGGATGCCTTTCGTTCATACTGGCGGTCCATCACCTCATTGAGTGTTTCAATGAGCAGAGGCTGCCGGGAGATTCCGCCGCCGATGGCAATTTTCTCCACATCCAGAATCAGCTGCAGTCCCAGAAGTCCTGTGGCCAGCGTTTCGCAGAACCATTCCAGTTCATTCATGGCAAGGCGGTCTCCATCGTGTATGGCCTGGAAAAACTGTTTACCATTCATGTTGTCCGGATTCCGGTTTTTCGCCGCACAATACCGGTCGATCATGGATCTTGTACAGTTGATATTCGCCCACGTTCCGGTATAGCCACCTGTTCTGGTATCCCAGTGGACAGGAATACCGGAAAACTCACCGGCAGCAAAATTATGACCCTGCCAGAGTTTGCCATCAATGATCACTGCTCCGCCAATACCTGTACCCAGTGTCAGAATCAATCCGGAGTTTACATCTTCCATGGATCCTTGCCAGAGTTCAGCCAACGCCGCGGCTTTCGCATCATTGAGCACACAGATGGGAAGCAGAATATGATTTCTGAGCGCTTCAGGGAGATTTACACAGTTCAGATAACCCAGTGCGCCTCCAGTGTGAAAATATCCTGTGGAAGAATCAATTCTTCCGGGAGCGCTGATCACCAGAGCCTCTGGATTGGTATATTCAACGGATTCATAAATCTGCATCAGTGCCCGGATAAAATCGTCCAGGCTGGTGGTCGGTGTCTCTGTTTCTCCGGAGATTGAGATGTCTGCATTTTCATCCATTACGGCATACTTTATGGCCGTACCGCCAACATCCACAGCCAGATAGTTTTTCATTGTTTTCCCTCTTTCCGCATTGCATTCGCAAGCTGACTTGTCTTTCTGTATTCAGGGTACATCCTGCTTTGGTAAGCGTCAAATCAAGCCCGTCTGGTTAAGAAGCCTCCGATTGTTCAAAATCTATATGAACAGAGGAGGCTTTTTGTTATGACTGATTCCACCAAAGAGAGATGGAAGACCATATTCACAGATTTTGATTCTTCAGGATTATCTGCCGTTGAATACTGCAGGCAGAAAGGAATCAATCTCCAGGTTTCCTACCATTCACGCTGGAAGCCGAAGAACTCTGCAGCCAGGTCCAAATCTGCCTGTCGTGACCCATTATCCCCGTTTCCTGATCCGGCAGGGTCTGAAATCAGGTTCGTTCCGGTCTTCCTGAAGTCATGATCATGAATACAGCCATCCCGATCGTGTATATCTACAGGGCGTCACGTCCTGTAGATCTTCGCAAGGGGATCGACGGGATCGCCTCCATCGTTCAATCACTTTTACAAATGGACCCCTATGAACACTCACTTTTCATATTTACCAGCGGCAGCCGAAACCGCATCAAGATCCTTTATTGCGATGGTTCTGGTTACTGGTTGATGCTCAAACGCATGGACGAAGGCCGTTTCAAATGGTGTATCGGATCCTCCGATACCATCACGATTTCACAGAAACAATTCGCAAGACTGATTCACGGGTTCCCCATATCTGGAGGCAGATACAAATTTGTATGAGCGTTTAAATCGTAAGAATAATCAGATGGCTCCTCGCCCCGATACTTTTATCAGGGAATCATGTTGATAGATGCAGCGAATCTCTTTTCACGCAAAGAACCAGTCTCCAAAGAAGCCTTTGGCTCTGCCATCCAGGACATGTCTTCGGAAGAAAAAGACAGTCTTCTGTGGGCCCTGCTCCAGCAGAGAAACTCCAGGCCATACGCCCGGATAAGTTTGGTGCTTCAAGTGAAAAGGCTTAAACCCTGTTCGTTCATTTATTCAATGAAACCGAAACTGTCGATTAGATCGAGGAGCAGGCAGTGTGATGGATGAAACAGTACCGTATCTGCCGACAGATCTTTATGTCAAAAAGAAGAAATCGAGACCTGGAGTACGGTGTCTTCCGTGAAAGATATCGTATCCCAGGTCTCTTTTTTCGTATAGATGGGTTTGATTTGACGCTTACCTGCTTTGCAGACAATACAATGAAGTTTTTGCAGTCAGGAACCACAAACTGCTCCAGATCCGGGGAAAAGAGACAAAAAACAAGATGACTAAGCCGTAGCAAACCGAAAAAATAAGGAGAGCACTACATTTCGATGCTCTCCATTTTTCATAAATGACACTCTATATAAGGCTTTGTCGTCGCATTTGTACCATGCCAAAGTGCGGCTGCACTACACCACAGCTAATCGAATACTGCACTGACGAATACAACCATTCATTGTTTATAGGGATTAGTAAAATGTTTTGAACTGTTTTTGTAGATTGCTGACACTTTATTTCTGGTTCTCCCAACACTTTCAACCCACTTCCTGTCCTCAGTACAGCCCGCTTTTACGGCATTTCATCCAAAAATCGGCGCACTCATCCCAGGGATCCCTGTTTTTTGTTTTTTAACAGGTGTCAGCGGTCTTGAAAGCAAACGCGATGGCAGCCATATCTTCCTGTTTCCACTTCTTCTCCCTGTATCCGCTTCTTCTCACTCTCATCCTGTTTCCGCACTTTGGACATTTCCGGAAATCTCGATCCTTTTCTCCTTTTCTTTTCCTTCCTGTCGTACTGACTGTATCTTTTTCCTGGTCAGCCAGCTGTTGTATAACTTCAAGAAGTTTGGATGAATTATTTCCCATATACCCGTACCGTCTGCATTTTATAAATCTCCTGGGTAGGATATGCAGACAAAATCTTCTGATGAATTCATTCTCGTCCAGTGTCATTTCTTTGCGTTTACCGCCATCCCGATAGTCTTTGTATGTGAACGTCACTTTTCTATCCTCATAGGATATCAACCGGTTATTGGTTATCGCTGTCCGGTTGATGTATCTGCCTAGATACTCGATCACCTTCTCCGGATCTTTACCAAAATAACGGATCTCCACATTCCACTGGATCTTTTTCGCAGTCTGAAGATCATCCAGCCATGGTGATTCTGACTTTTCATATCTTTGACACAGCTTACGAAGAAAGATGTCCTTGAATACCTGTGCGAGTTTTTTAGCTGGACACAGGTATTCTCCCTTTTTCATCCTAAGATTTCCTTTTTCATCCAATCCTGCGCCATAAAGCACTGTATGGACATGAGGATGATAATTCATTGCGGATCCCCATGTATGCAGGACACTGGTGAATCCGGTCTTTTCCACTCCGAAATATTTTGGGTCAGCCAATACTGTCCTGATGGCTTCCGCCTGTGCCTGAAGCAGAAGGTTATACATGAATCTCTGGTCATGAAGGAACAGCCTGTTCAGTTCTTTGTCAGGAACAGTGAATATCAAATGGAAACATGGCGCTTCCACCGCTTTCTGTCTCTGTTTCTTCAGCCATTCTTCCCGTCGTACACTCCCGCATTGCGGACAGGCACTGTTTCCGCATGAGCAATATCCGTGTTCAACAGTTCCGCAGTGATCGCAGAGTCTGGTCATCGACCCGGCTGCAGGGGTATGACAGCAGGCTATGTCAAGAAGCACCTTTTTCTGCCCATGGGTCAAGTTCTTCAAAGCCGCCTTGTCGGGTGTAAGATTCTTGGATACAATCAACCCAAGTGATGGATTCTTCATCATGAACTCTTTCCTTCCTTTCTGGTCAGTACATCCGGAAGCTCAACGAGATATGATTCGTTGATATGGATATATGTGGCTGTCGTGGCGGCAGAAGCATGACCCATGAGTTTCTGTATCTGTGGCAGAGGGACATTTTTCCAGGCAAGCATGGTAGCGAATGAGTGTCTGAGACTATGGAATGTGTGTTCGGGAAGAGAAAAAGGAAAGCCTTTGATGTAATGTGAGAATTTCTGGGTGAGAGCGGAGGTTTTCATAGGGCATTGAGGGCTTTTTCTGTGAAAGAGGAAATCATCTGGTCTGAGGATCATCTGGCGGGAAAGAAAGAACGAATTCAGGATGGCCGCTGTAGAGGGAGAGTATTTCACAGTGCGTGTCCTATCGTTCTTTGAGTTTTCAATCGTGATCGTGTGGGAGACCTTATTGATGTGCCTGAACTGGATGTTCGTGATCTCCTGGATCCTGAGACCGCAGCCAAAGCTCAAGGCAATGGCAGCTTTCAATTCGAGGTCTTCACATTGATCGATCAGCTGTATCACTTGTTCCCCCGAAAAGAAAGGTTTGTCTGTCTTTGGAGGTCTGATCCTCGGCAGAGCATTCTTGTCGTATGGGATCATAAGGACTGTGCCACATAGATGGCGTAAGGCATAGACAGCCTGGTTATGTGTCCTTATGGCGTAGTTCTTATCATTGCGCAGATGATTGAGGAACTTCTGGCAGTCATACAGGGTGATGGTTGAGGGATCTTCAACATCCACATAATCAAAAAATCTCGTCAGCCATGTTTTATAGATTTTTACTGTTCTTTTGGACAGTCCTCGAATATTGAGGGTGAGATCTATTCGGTCGGTAAGCTCGAGTCTGGTCAAAAAAACCACTCCTTCGAGTGGAATATAACGAATCGACAGTATTTTTGGAACCCCTTTCAGACACATAGCAGTAATCAACGGTGTAAGGCGGGGACGAACGGAATTCGGCTGGCCGCAACGCGGCTTGGTACAAATACAACAGAATTTCGAGAAGAGTACAGGCATCTGAATGACCTCAAACGCGAAATCTCGATTGAAATAGACAGCTATAGTCAGAAAGAATGTGGATTGGCTCCTGATATAAAGGGAAATCTGGACTATGAAGCTGTATCAGCATGGAAAGTGGAAACAGATCAAAAAGATAGATATAAGCAGGTTGTTGAAGAATACAGGGAACAACTTAAAAATCCATATAGTGCAAGAATAGATCTGATCAATGCAGACACTGGTGTCTGTGAGAAATACTACATTGGAAAGTCAGCTATTATTCTGGATTACATGAAAGCCAAAGTTGTCAGCTGGTATACAGAGTTTGGCGATTTTTGCAAAGCCGGGAGAGTGGAAGGCAAGATTTACAATACAAACTACCGGCTGGATATGAGAAGAAATATCCATATCGATAATGGAAAACTGAAAGAAGTACAAACCGATTTTCAGTCTGGTTCTGAGATTTTAGGTAAGGATGTTGTGGATCATTTCCTGCTGATGGTATTGAAAGACAAGAGACGCAGTTCGCAACTGACGGATATCATTGCCACCATCAATCAGAAACAGAACGAAATTATGCGATTGCCAGAAAACATGGACTTTGTTTTACAGGGATGTGCAGGCTCCGGAAAAACGATGGTACTGCTGCATCGACTGTCGATTCTTCTGTTCCACCGAAAATGGACAGGAATGCAGAAATTCCGCATCATCACTCCAAACGAGAATTTCAATCTGTTTGTAAAGGATTTGAGTGAGAGTCTGGATTTACGGGGTATTCCTCTTCGGTCAGCAGGGAGTTATTATCTGGATTTGATATCTTCATATGGAATCACTGTCAACAGGAATGCCAGGATACTCCACGAAAAGGAGCTTGATCCCGAGACTTTAAGCAGACTGTATTCCGAAGAGTTTCAACAGGAAATACTGGATTCTCTGCAGAGAATATGGACGAGTGCGAATAGCAAATTATCCAGTCTTGATTTTTTCAATGTAGCCAGACTGCATGGAATCGATTTGAATAACATAGACAAACCAGGCCTGAAAGCCTATGACAAACTGTCCGATGCACTTGGCAGCCTTACGAAGCTCATTGAAGAACTGCTGAAGTGGGAAACGGAAGTAACCACAAAGCTCAATGCAGATCTCAAAAAGAAAGGGACTCTTTCTGTTGAACTGGAAGAAAAAAAGCTGAACCTGGCAGCCAGAAAAATTGTCCAGCATATTCATGAAGCGGAGAACAAAATTGAAGCGGAGCAGATTTCTTTTCTAGAAGAACAGGAGAAATTGTTTCCTAATGAAAAGCTGATTATCGATGATGACTCTGATATCTATAAACGGTTAAGCCGGATAGGTTTCTCAAAGGCCTTCAGAGAAATAACGACAGTTTTTATGACAGGTGATTTAGATGATTTGACGGAGTTAACACAATCCATTGTTCAAATTCGTGACTGCTTTATTGGGTATGTAAGTCCACGGATCAAGAAGGATGAAACTATCAAGAAAGATCAATATCACGGATCATCCTGGCTGTTACTGTCGGTTGTGCGTTTACAACAGGAATTTGATGAGATCATCACCTTGCAGAACAATCTGATTAAACTTTGCACTCTTTTTGAGGATCAGAATGATCAGCCTTTACCGGGAGGTTTAAGAGCCTTTCAGAATATCCCTTCTGTTCGCGAATACATCAGTAAAAAGGAAAATCTGTTATGGATCCGTGAAAAGCTGGGAAGTATTCCAATGGAAGTCGAAAACTGCCGACAGGAGCTTGCAGAGATTCAGAAAGAAAAAGAGCGGCTGCGGATAGACCAGCAGTTTCTGAAATCAGCGGGATCCATCATAGAGTCATTGTCCTTTCGCAGAATCTGTGATGCCGCTGTGAAAAGGCCTGTCAGGAAACTGCTCAATATTCGAGAGAAGAAAGATGAGTATTACCAGGTCGAACTCTATCTTTGGCTGTATTGCTGCAGTCTATATTTTCCAAATGTGGATCACGAAGAAAAACTGGTCTCCGTTGATGAAGCACAGGATTTATCTGCATGTGAACTGCAGACTTTGAAATGTGTTTTAGGACCCAAGTGCCACTTCAATCTGTATGGTGACATCAATCAGCTGGTTTATTCTTACAAAGGGATCTGTGACTGGAAAAAGTGCAGCCTCACAGCTGATCTGCCAGTTTATGAGCTGAATCAGAATTACAGAAATACAAACCAGGTGACTGAGTTTTGCAATCACTCACTGGGAATGAATATGCAATCCATAGGAATCGAGGGAAAAGAGGTGCAGATTATACCGGAAACTCAGCTGCGCCTGGCACTTACGAAATTTACTCCATCCAAAAACCGTTCCTTTGCTGTGATTTATTCAAAGGAACATGATGAAGTCCCTGTTTTGTTGACAAATATTCTTGGTCACAGAAACGTTGTCATTGGTGGCCTCTATCCAAAAAAGGTTTCAGTGCTGACAGTGGAAGAAGCAAAAGGCCTGGAATTCTATTCAGTCCTGGTATTTCCGGAGGGTATGTCGAATAACGAACTGTATGTGGCGTTTACAAGGGCACTTCATGAATTGACAGTTATTACATAATAAGTGAAATCGGAGGAGTCAGTATGACATTCCTCCTGTTCATGAGTCTCGTATTCTCTTTGCCGGGATTGATAGAATAGAAGAAAGAACACGAAAACAGAAAGGAGCCTTTGATGTCTACACACAACAAGCCAATTTCCCGAAAACTGGCGGGAATTCTGACCTGCACGGTATTGTCCATGGGTCTGGTGTCCGGCTGCTCTTCTTCGGAGTCCATGAAAGAATCAGACAATCTGACGGCGAATATGGAATTCAAGAAAGTCGCCTCTGAATTCACCACAGAAGAATCCACAGCCCTCGCCGATTTCTCCATGCAGCTCTTCCAGAACCTGGGCAGGGAAGACGAGAACCTTCTCCTGTCCGGCAGTTCCGCCTGGATGGCCCTGGGCATGGCTGCCAATGGCGCAGAAGGCGATACCCTCAGGCAGATGGAAACCGTTCTGGGCCTGAACAAAGACCAGATCAACAAAGCCGCGGCTGCCTGGTTCAGTTCCATGGAGGACCAGAACAGCCTGACAATGGCGGACTCGATCTGGCTGAAAAACGAATTCCGGGATGAGGTCGCGAAATCGTTTCTGGAAACCTGCGCCCAGGATTTCCGGGCAGAAGTGTTATCATCGACCCTGGACCAGAAAGCGGTGAAGGACATCAACGACTGGACGTCAAAGCACACCGATGGCCTGATTCCCGAACTGATCAAAGAAATCCCGTCTATGACACAGATGATCCTGGTCAATGCGGAGGCCTTCAACGGAAAATGGGCGGCACCCTTTGACGAAGCGGACACGAAAAAACAGACGTTTCACAACCAGGACGGATCCGAGAGTTCTGTGGACTTCCTGAACGGTCATGCCGACTGGTCGGTGGAAAACGATGAGGTTGTGGGATTCATCAAGGAATACGACGAATCGCGGTACGGATACATGCTGCTGCTTCCCAAAGATGCGGACAAACCGCTGTCTGACACAGTGAAATCTCTGGATGGCGCTGCGGTCACCAACCTGCTGTCGAATCGCATGAGTGCGGATGTGCAGGTTTCGATGCCGAAACTGGACCAGGAAAGCACCCTGACGCTCAACGATGCCCTGGCAGCCTGCGGTATGACGGATGCCTTTGGTGACCAGGCGGATTTTTCGGCCATCACCGGATCGAAGAACGATCTATATATCTCTTCTGTGCTTCAGAAAACATACATTGAGGTGAGTGAGAAAGGTACGAAGGCGGCAGCCGCAACGGAGATCGGCATTGAAACGATGGCCATGCCCGTGGAAGCGGATCCCGTGGTTGCCGACAGGCCCTATGTCTATATGATCGTGGACCTGGACCACTCTGTCCCTCTGTTTGTGGGCCGGGTGGTGAACATCCAGGAATAGTGAGAGCTG
>OFHA01000659.1_pt1 | contig 28781 bp, 29 predicted proteins | sample 1521891 | NCBI WGS metagenome assembly OFHA01 (sample SAMEA3504089, study PRJEB24116) | mouse gut metagenome | biome: mouse gut; feature: mouse-associated habitat; material: faeces | place: Denmark | collected 2011
GCTGGTGTGGCGGAATAGGCAGACGCAAGGGACTTAAAATCCCTCGGTGGCAACATCGTGCCGGTTCAAGTCCGGCCACCAGCATTAAAAAACCATCTTATAATCATAAGATGGTTTTTTAATGCAAGGAAATTTTTGCTGTGGATAAAAGCCCGTTTGTATGTGAATAAAGGATTGTCTTAATAGAGCTTAAATCCGCCCAGAGTTGGAACCCGGCAGCCGGCGTAAGTAATGTAGAGGGCATGGATGCCGTCCGGTATATGGCACGGTGCACTGAATGTTTCCCAATAGTTGCATTCTTTTACGGGAATGCTGGCGCAGATTTCCCCTGAAGGAGAAGTCCGTACCTGAAAACAGCCATCCATATAGCCCCGGGCTTTGATATCGATCCAGGTAATGCCCCTGCAGTCAAAATATTTGAATCCGGCCGTTGCACCGTCCGACATATTACAGACATAGCCGGGAAATTCATCCCCGTCGTTGCCGTCCTGTGAGATTACAGGGCGGTTTTTTTCGTCTTCCTGCAAATCGGAATGGATATTCCAGAGATTGCAGGCGATAAAGGCATCATAAAAAATTCCGGTTTTCAGGGGAGCGCCGTTTAAGCCGCAGGAAGTCATTTCAACCTGCCGTATCAGTCCGTCCGGGGTAAAGGAGATTTCCTCGGCACATGCCTGTCTGCTGAACTGGGTGCCGTTTGTGGGGCGATGATAGAACATATACCACTTTCCGTTGATTTCAGTAAAACTTCCGTGATTATTGCAGTGCAGCGCAGTTTTTAATCCGGCCGGCTTGTAGGAGTCAATGCCCACATCACAGTTGTCAATGATAACACCTCTGTAAGTGAAAGGACCCATGGGATGGGCTGCCGTGGCATAGCACATCTCATGGTTATGGACAGAGGAATAGATAAAATAGCAGATATCATTCCGCCTGCGCATAGAGGAGGCTTCAAAAAAGGCATGTCCCTCAAAAGAAGTGCCTGCTGCATGCCGGGCATTGGGAATGATTGTTTTCGGTTCATTTATAACCGTCAGCATATCAGGTGCAAGGATTGTGACGGTGGAACCGCATACAGTATCATTGTCAGCCGGGCAAAAGCCGGTATACAGATAGACAGTATCCCCTTCCCTGTACACACCGGGATCAAACTGCGGCGCATCGCCTCTGCGCTCCCCGAGCGGTGTTCCGTCCGTGTGTTTTACAAAGCCGTAAAATTCATACTTTCCGGCGGGGGTATCACATACTGCAACAGACACAATGTTTGACAGGTTGGGAATATAATACATATAATAACGTCCGTCCGGTCCCTGCGTCACATCAGGGGCGAAAAGAACCATTTTGCCGTTCGTATTGCGGGGGTCCTGCTCCCGGCGATAGATGATGCCTTCGTATCTCCAGTCTGCGAGATCGTCCACCGGAGCGGACCAGCATACATAATCCCCGAGACAATAGACATATCCACGGAAATGATCATGGGAACCATACAGATATACCCGATCGCCGAATACGTGAGGTTCGCCGTCCGGTATATATTCCCAGGAGGGAAGAAATGGGTTAAAAGCCTGTTTTTTCATAGTGAATTTCCTTGTGTAATTTTTAAATTAAATGGAAGGGCGGATAAGCCGGCGCTATTGCGGATGTATATTTCAGCATAATCTGCGTCACCCAGCGAGACGGAAAGTGATACAAAGCCATCCGGGACATCCTCAGGCAGTGTAAGGATAAGGGAGCTGCCTTTTGCGGTGACATCTGCGGGCTTTATATCCCTGTCTCCGGCCCGCACATTCCAGCTGGAGGGCTTGGGACCGATATCCATGCGGGCAGCGTGACTGAATGTGATCAGGATCTGCCGTTTGTTGAGCAGGGCGGCGCAGAGGGCTTCGGGAGCATCGCATAAAAGGTCCTTTTCCCCGTATATATGTCCCCTGGCAAGCAATGCCAGCCTGCGCCCCACCTCCATTTTTTCCTTCGGGTGAATATCATAATAGTTACCCAGATCCATGATACCCGCCAGGTAGACATCGGGGACAGTTTTAGCAACCGCAGCCTGTTTTTCTCTGACAAGAGCGTACCCCTTATTGTCACAGTCCAGCCATTCACCGAAGGGGGCAAGCTGCACGATCAGGAAAGGCAGATTATCGTTCCATAGTTTGCGCCAGCTTTCGATCAGCCCGGTTAAAAGTTTGTCATACATAAAGGCGTAGTCTCCGGCATCGGATTCTCCCTGATACCATAGAATCCCTTTAATGGAAAAGGGAATCAGCCCGGACAGCATGGTATGATACAGACCGCAGGGGCGGTTCATATGATAGGGGCCCATCGGAATAACAGGATCTCCGGCATGGGATTTCATATATTCCATCTGCCAGCTGCGGCCGCGCCCATAGAGAAGAGGTTCAAAATCGTCTCTGTGCTCTGCAGAGTCCTCGAACTCCCATGCCAGAAGACTGTCTGCAGTAAGCTTTTCGGAAGAAATTCCGCAGACTGCCTCCCGATATTCTTTCAGATAGCGGTCGAGGGGCGGCGCACAGAGCACCTCTTCCGGCACCCAGGCGGAAGCGGTGGAACCGCCCCAGTTACAGCCGATAATGCCGATGGGGATACCGGCCGCAGCCTGGATATCTCTGGAAAAACTATATGCCGGTGCAGAAAAATATTCCAATGCCGGATCGCTGTCATCAAACCAGAAGCCGTAACCGGATTTGTTGTGGGTTGTGTGGCCTTCAAAAGCCCTCTGCGGCACGTTGTACATACGGATTTTTGGGTTGCGGGGCAGCTTTTTTGTCTCATCCCAGTCTTTGTCATATTTCAGAAAAAATTCCATGTTAGATTGTCCGCCGGCGAGCCAGATATCGCCGAAGCCTATGTGGTCAAGACAAATGTGTGCCGGGGGAGTGCTGCCGAATGTTATACAGAGCCGGTACCCTTCTCCGGCATTTTGCGGCGGGAGGGTGATACGAAATCTTCCGTCCTGATTGGCGCTGCACTCTCCCCTGAGAAAGGGCGGTGTGCCGCGGGGGGCGTTTTCCCTGTAAAAGGCAGCAGTAATAGTTTCCCCGGGGGATGCTTCGCCCCACAGGACAATTTTTTTTCCCCGTTGGAAGAGCATACCGCTTTGAAATATTTCTGCAAGACAATGTTTTTTCTTCTGAGTATTCATCTGAGTATATTCCACCTTTCTGTTATTTATTTTAAATTTGATATCAACACGGTTCGCGGGTGCTGCCCGCCGGCTGAGGGAATACATCCGGAAGGCGTAAGGAAACGCTCGCCCGAGAGGAATCAGTAACTGTACATATTTCTGAATTCGGTCGGAGTGCACCCTTTTATGATCTTGAACATTCTGATAAAAGAAGAAAGAGACGAAAAACCACAGCTCATAGCGGCATCTGTTATGGAGTTTTTCGGTTCGGTCAAAAGTTCCGCCGCCTTTGCGATCCGTTTCTGATTTACATATTTATAGAAAGACACATTTGTAAACTGTTTAAATAGCCTTGAAAAATAAAACTTGCTGAAACCGCACATATCAGCCATGTCGTCCAGATTAAGATCATCGGAACAGTGAGCTTCTATGTAATCGCAGATTTTAAGGAATTTTTCCAGATATTCCTTCTGCTGTCCCGACTTTCCGGATCGGTCGGCGGTATGCCCCACATAGTTGCGGCCGATTAATGTCAGGATTTCGAGCAGCTTGCTGTAGATCATAACTTCGGAAAATGAGAAGGCCGTGTTGAGGTATTCATTCCGGATATCCAGAAGAAGTCCGCAGATCTGTCTGTGAATGGCAGGGAAATCCTCCGGGGTAATGACAAATAAAGGAGAGAGGATATTTAAGAGCGGCTCGATATCTTTCATGAATCTCAGAGAAGCCGTATCCGGCTGGAAAATGATTCGGCGGCCGGTCGGGGGGGCAAACAGCGTATGGATGCAGCAGGGGCAGATCAGGGCGATATCTTCTTCCCGCAGAATAACCTTTTGGCTGCTGCATTCAACGGTATAGATGTTTTCCGTGGGCATAATGATCTCCATTGTGGTATGCCAGTGAGGCGGGTAGTCTTCATACTCGTCATTGTCATATAACTTGATGGATGTGCTCAGTTTATAGTTGACGGTTTCGAAAATGCCATCCAATGTCTCGATCATGGGAAGCTCTCCTTTGCCGGAAATATCAGTTTATTTTCATAGTATAATAAAACTGAATTTTTGGACATATAAAAGTTGCTTATAAAGTATTAAAAATTGCCCGGGCAAAATTCGTGTTGGTAAAAATATACTAAAACAAAAAATAAAAATTGTGACAAATGCACAAACATATAATTATATAAAAATTTATTATTGAAAAAACATGTAAATATTTACCGCTATACAGATATTCATAATGCAGAATGATAACAAGAATTGATAATCAATAAACAACAATTTGAAAGCATGGGAAACGGGGCAGTGTTATCATAAAAGTACTACATAAAGTTCTGGATACTTTAAAACTGTAAACTGATAAGGAGGATCAACAAAGATGAAGAGGAAACTACTGGCAGCTATTTTATCGATAGCAATGACAGCAACGCTTTTGACAGGATGCGGCGGAGCCGGGGAAACACAGGCACCGTCTGCAGAGGGTGAAACATCTGCCGGGACGGCGGAAGGAGAAGTGCAGGAGATCCAATGGATGTTCTGGGATGACCTGAATGCGACGGAAGACCTGATCTCCAAGGGATATGCGGACGTTATCGACAGATTTAACAAAGATTATGAGGGACAGTATCATGTGACGGCGGTGACGACCAACCTGGAAGAGTATTATCCGAAGCTTAACGCGCTGGTTGCATCCAATGAGACACCGGACGTATTTATCGTAAGCCCGGGGCCGAACCTGGAGGTCTATGTGGAACCCGGCGTGGCGGAGCCGCTCGACCTGGCGGACGGCTGGAAAGATACTTTTACATCCGACGCGGTGTTCTCTCAGATGACATACGACGGAAAGATCTATGCGATACCCCTGAACATTGCCGCGGCATGTGCGTTCTACAACACGGAAATGTTTGAGGCGGCAGGCGTCGAGGTGCCGAAGACGTGGGATGAGATGCTGGATGCCTGTGAGAAGCTTGAGGCGGCGGGTTACACACCGATCACGATCTCCGCGGGTACGGCATGGTGTCTGTCTATGGTAGCGGGTTATCTCTGCGAGATGGAGGGCGTTGATCTGGCAGCGCTGGAAGACGGTTCTGCGAGCTGGGAGGACGGCAAGGTGGAATCCGCGGCGGCAAAACTGGTGGAGCTCTCCAGCTATTTCCAGAAGACGGCGGCAGGTGACACAAACGATGTGGCTACGGCAAACTTCTATAATGAGGAAGCGGCGATCCTGATCCAGGGTTCCTGGGCGATCGCGCAGATCAATGGTTCCAACCCTGATTTTGAGTCAAAGTGCGGCGTGTTCCAGTTCCCGGGCGTTGACAGGGTGATCGCGAAGTCCGACTCTCTCGCGATGAGTTCTTCCACAAAGTACCCGGAGGCATGTATCGCGTTCATGAAGTATTTCACGGATGATACGGCACAGAAATATACGGCGGAGATCGGCGGAAAGATCCCGGTGACTTCCGTGGAGTATGACGAGTCTGTGGCGCCGGCGCAGCTCTCCTATGTGATGGATGTGTTCAGCGGAGCAAAGGGAACCTTCGGATTCTATAATGAGTCCATGCCTTCCACGGAAGCGGGCGCATACTTCGACGATACGATGGTGTCCGTATTCCTGGGCGATATGACACCGGCGGAAGCGGCAACGGATATGGAAACGTTTTATGCGGATAACTGCCGATAGATTTCGGCGGCGCGCGTAGCGGATGGAGGAACATCAGATGGATAAATTATTACGGGATAAAAAAGCAATCATGGTATTCTTAATGCCGGCGCTGTTTCTGTTTGTCGTTGTGCTGTTCGTTCCGATCTGTCAGTCAGTATATTACTCTTTTTGTGAATACAAAGGACTGACGGCACCTGAATTTATCGGACTCAAGAACTACAAAGACCTGCTCAAGGATAAGAGCATGATGTTTGCGTTAAAAAATTCCCTGTTTTTTCTGGTTTTTTCCTGTGTCACGCAGTTGGTTATGGGATTGTTTCTGGCTGCGCTCCTTACGAATATCAAAAAGGGGCGCAACCTCTTTAAAAACATTATATATCTGCCCTGTGTTTTATCTTCAACGGCACTCGGTCTTTTATGGATGTTTATATTCAGTCCGAAACTGGGTATCAATCAGGCACTGGAAAAATTCGGTATGGAGGGTCCTCTGTGGCTTATGGATACAAGCGGTTTTATTATACTGCCGATGTGGGTCATCGCTTTTGTGGCACTGTGGCAGTATGTGGGGCAGTCAATGATGCTCTATATGGCGCAGATATCGGGAATCAGTACGTCCCTGTACGAAGCGTCCTATATTGACGGATGTAATAAGGCTAAGAGCTTTATCCATATTACACTGCCTCTGATCAAGCCGATGGTGGCGACGGCGATGTCGCTCAACGCGATAGGATCTCTGAAATTTTTTGACCTGATATTTAATATGACGGAAGGCGGGCCGAATCACAGGACGGAGGTTCTGGCAACGCATCTGTACACACAGGGTTTTAAGTACAATAAGTATGGATACGCCAGCGCGATCGGCGTGGTGCTTATCGTGATGTGCCTTATCGTGACGGGATTGATCAATAAGTTTGTCAAGACCGAAAACTATGAAATGTAGCGGGAGGAAAGAAAATGAGTGATAAAATGAAATCGACCACGGTCAAAACGATCATATACATATTTCTGGTCCTTGTCGCAGTGATATATATTGCGCCGCTCTTATGGGTGTTTATGGTATCTTTCAAGACGAACGCGGAGATATTCTCTTCACCCTTCTCATTGCCGGAAAGTTTTTATATCGATAACTATACATTTTCGTGGACGGCGGGAAAACTCGGTATCGCGACGCTGAATTCTTTTATTGTGTGCGGTATTACACTGATACTCAGTATGCTGATCGGTTCCATGGCGGCGTTTGCCATCGGCAGGCTACGGTTTAAACTGGCTAAGCCCTGTATGACATTTTTCCTGCTGGGCATGATGATACCGGTGCACTGTGTGATGATCCCGCTGTTTACCCGGTTCGCAAAAATAGGATTGTCCAATTCCCTGATCGGGCTTATCATACCGTACCTGACATTTTCGCTGCCGACGACCATATTTATTATGACGGGCTTCTTTCAGAGCATGCCCAATGAACTGATCGAGTCGGCATGTATCGACGGCTCTTCAATCTACGGAATCTTCTTCAAGATCGCGCTGCCGCTCTCGAAAACGGGACTTTTTGTGACAGGACTGATGACGTTTGTGGCAAACTGGAACGAGCTTTTACTTGCGATGGTATTTATTTCAGACGATGCGAAAAAGACGCTGCCGGTATCTCTGTCAAAGTTTGTGGGACCGTATAATACGAATTACTCGCAGATGTTCGCGGCGATCATTATCGCGATCATACCTACGGTTATCGTATACTGTATTTTCAGTAATCAGATTGTAGACGGGCTGACGGCCGGAGCCGTGAAGGGATAATCATTCAGACAGGAAAGGAAAACGAGATGAGTAGAGAGAGAGAGCCTCTTGTTACACACATTTATACAGCGGATCCGTCGGCACATGTGTATAATGGCAAAATATACATATACCCATCCCACGATATCCCACATGACGGGGAGGACAATGACAACGGCGATGAGTATCAGATGCAGGATTATCATGTTCTGACAATGGATGATATTGATGCGGAATGCATAGATCACGGAGAGGCCCTGCATATAAAAGATGTGCCGTGGGCCGGAGATCAGATGTGGGCGCCCGATGCGGTTTATAAGAACGGAAAGTGTTATCTGGTCTTTCCGGCGAGGGATAAGGAAGGAAATTTTCGGCTCGGAGTGGCGAGCGGAGAGGACCCGACCGGACCTTTTACCGCACAGCCCGGCTATATCGAGGGAAGTTTCAGCATTGATCCGGCCGCTTTTATGGACGATGACGGAAAAGTATATGTCTACTTCGGTGGTCTGTGGGGCGGTCAGCTGGAAAAATACCGTACCGGCGTATTCGATCCGAACGGAAAGGAGCCGGGAGTCGGGGAGACGGCGGTTATGCCGCGGTGCGCGGTGATGAGCGAGGATATGACATCGTTTGAGGGCGAACCGGCGGAGATATTGATACTGGATGAGAACGGGGTACCCCTGCGTGCTTCCGATGAGGATAAGAGATATTTTGAAGATCCATGGATGCACAAATATAAAGGAAAGTATTACCTGTCTTACTCTACCGGTACAACGCATTATATTGTCTATGCTACCGGAGATGATCCGATGGGGCCTTTTACATACCGGGGGCGTATCATGGAGCCGGTGATCGGATGGACGACGCATCATTCGATCGTGGAATTTAAAGGAAAATGGTATCTGTTTTACCATGACTGTGAATATTCCGGAGGGATAAACCACCGCAGGACAGTAAAGTATACGGAACTTCATTATAATGAGGATGGAACCATACAGACGATCTATCCCTATGAAAAAAATTAAATAAAGAAAAAAAAGAACTGCCATGCCGGGTGCATAGCAGTTCTTTTTGGGTAGAATACAGGTCCGGAAGAGAATATTTTTAGATATCCCACTTGCCTGCTGCGGCATGTCATGGTAAGCTGTATAATTATATGAAATAAAAATTTTACATGGGGGATATGTTGAATGGAAAATCATGCGAAAAGAGGTAATTTTACTGGCTCAATCGGTTTTGTACTGGCGGCGGCAGGGAGTGCCGTGGGGCTTGGAAATATCTGGAGATTTCCGTATCTGGCGGCGAAGGGCGGCGGAGGCGTGTTTATTCTCTGCTATATTATTCTGGCGTTGACTTTTGGTTTTACGCTTCTGACAACGGAAATTGCGATCGGCAGAAAGACGGCACAGAGTCCTTTGACGGCGTATAAGAAGATTCATCCGAAATGGGGGGGCATCGGTGTTCTCGCCTGCCTGGTACCGGTGATCATTCTGCCTTACTATTGTTCGATCGGCGGCTGGGTATTAAAATATCTGACGGTATTTTTGACCGGTCACGGTGTGGATGCGGCGCAGGACGGCTATTTTACCGGTTATATTACCGGGGTATGGCAGCCCATTATCTGGCTGGTTGTTTATCTGCTTCTGACTGCTTTTGTCGTATACAGCGGTGTGGATAAGGGGATTGAGAAATACAGTAAGATATTGATGCCGATTTTGCTGGTGCTGATAGCGGGAATTTCCATTTTCTCTCTGACACTTGCGCATACGGACGATACCGGTATGACAAGGACCGGGCTGCAGGGGCTTTCCGTATACCTGATACCGGATTTTACGGGTATGACCGTACAGAGATTTTTCGTGATACTGATGGATGCCATGGGGCAGCTTTTCTATTCAATCAGTGTTGCGATGGGGATTATGGTAGCCTATGGTTCCTATGCTAAAAAAGAGACGAATCTGATGAAATCCATCAATCAGATAGAATTTTTTGATACATTGGTGGCGCTCCTTGCCGGCCTTATGATTATTCCGGCGGTGTATACGTTTATGGGAATGGAAGGCATGTCAGCAGGTCCGGGACTGATGTTTGTATCGCTGCCGAAAGTGTTCGAGGCGATGGGCGGAATCGGCAATGTGATCGGCTTTTTGTTCTTTTTGATGGTAACTTTTGCGGCGGTGACTTCCTCGGTGTCGGTAATGGAAGCAATCGTATCAAGTACTATGGACAAGTTCCGTCTGACAAGAAAGAAAAGTACGGTCCTGGTGACAGTGTATGCCATTGTAGCCGGTATTACCGTATGTCTTGGATACAATCTGCTCTACTTTGAACTGACGCTTCCGAACGGTGCGGTGGCACAGATTCTGGATGTGATGGATTATCTGAGCAATAACCTGTTTATGCCGCTTGTGGCACTGCTTACCTGTATTTTGATAGGATGGATTGTGAAGCCCCAGACTGTCATAGACGAGATTACGGCAGGCGGGAACAAGTTCCAGAGGAAAACGCTTTATATTGTGATGGTCAAGGTGGTTGCGCCGGTAATCCTGTTGTTATTGTTGCTGCAGGCGCTGGGACTTAGCTTTTAGCAGGAAGTAAGGGAGAGAAGCCGCCGGAGGTAAAGATTGAAATGAGGATAAATATAAAAAATGGGAGCTGCTGAAAAGAGTGTTTTATTTGAACAGATGCCTGTGCCAAAGGCGGCAGGGCGTCTGATGATGCCTACGATCTTAAGTTCGCTTGTTATGGTTATTTATTCCATGGCGGACACCTATTTTGTAGGACGGCTGAATAATCCCATCGAAAATTCTGCGGTGACGCTGGCAGCACCGATGCTGCTTGCGTTTAACGCGGTAAACAATTTGTTTGGTGTGGGGAGTTCAAGTATGATGAGCCGGGCACTGGGAGAGCAGGATTTTGATAAGGTGCGGAAGAGTTCGGCATTTGGTTTTTACTGCTCGCTGCTTTGCGGGATAGCAATGTCACTGACATGTACGGTGCTGTTTCGTCCGCTGTTGTATCTGCTTGGAGCTGACAGTGCAACTTTTTCAGCCACGGCAGCTTATGTGAGGTGGACGGTTCTGTTTGGCGCGGCACCGTCCATACTGAATGTTGTGATGGCATATCTGGTGCGGGCGGAGGGAGCCGCGCTGCATGCCAGTATCGGTACTATGAGCGGCTGTATTTTAAATATTATATTAGATCCGATTTTTATCATGCCCTGGGGACTTGGCATGGGGGCATCAGGGGCAGGGCTTGCAACGTTTGTCTCTAACTGTGTGGCATGTAGTTATTTTTTTGTAATGTTTTTTGTAAAACGTAAGAGTACCTATGTCAGCATTCGCCCCGGAGATTTCAGACCGCAGAGGGAAATCGTGAAAGGTGTATGCAGTGTGGGTATCCCTGCTTCCATTCAGAATCTTTTGAATGTGACGGGGATGACGATTCTGAATAATTTTGCGGCCGCTTACGGACCGGATGCCGTGGCGGCGATCGGTATTGTTCAGAAGATATACATGGTGCCGATGCAGATCGCTATGGGCTCGAGTCAGGGCGTGATGCCTCTTGTGGGGTATTCCTATTCCGCAAAGAATTATAAGCGCATGAAGGAGACGGTACTGTTTATTGCGAAGGTGATGGTGCCCATCATGGTGGTTTCGAGTATCTTCTGTTATTTCAGGGCGGGGTGGCTTGTCAGTCTGTTTATGAAAAAGGAAGAGATCGTCTATTACGGAGGGATCTTTCTGCGGGCAGATTCCCTTGCCATGACGTTCCTTGCCATAGATTTTCTGGCGGTAGGTGTGTTCCAGGCGATCGGCATGGGAAAGAAGTCCCTGTTGTTTGCGGTGCTCCGCAAAATTATATTTGAGATTCCGGCGCTGATCATACTGAATATGCTGTTTGGTGTTTACGGTATCGCCTATGCGGCGTTTGTGGCGGAGTTCATGCTGGCAATATGTGCGGTGTATATGCTGCGCCGGATATTCAGGAGTTTGCAGGTGTGACAGGCCGGAAAGCAGCGAGTGCGAAGGGACATCTGCGGAACTGCAAAACGGCAGATGTCCGTGAAGTGCACAGGAGAATATCAGATGTGTAAGCATCTGCGGAACTAAAATAGAGGAGAGGACATGGAGAGAATATATGATACGGTGATCTTTGATCTGGACGGAACTTTGATGGATACGCTGGAAGATCTGGCGAATGCGGTGAATGAGATTTTGAAAAGGCACGGCTATCCGGTAAAAACGATGACGGAAGTACGGCGCATCGTGGGGAACGGGCTCAGACAGACGTTGACATTATGTCTGCCGGAAGGGACTGAGCAGCAGGAGGTTGAGAGGCTTCTGCCCGAGTTTGCGGCATATTATCAGGCACATTGTCAGATCAAAACAAAACCTTATGACGGGATTATGGATACGCTGAGAGAACTCTGCGAAAGAGGGTATAAGATGGCAATCGTCTCCAATAAGAGGGATGAGGCGGTAAAGACTTTAAATGAGGAATACTTTCAGGCGTATGTGAAGGTTGCTATCGGGGAAAACGAAGATATGGGCATAAAGAAAAAGCCGGCGCCGGATACGGTATTTCAGGCGCTCAGAGAGCTTGGCAGCGTCCGGGAGAGGGCTGTTTATGTCGGTGATTCGGAGGTGGACAGAATGACTGCGGAGAATGCCGGACTGCCCTGTGTTTCCGTGGACTGGGGATTTCGCGACAGGGAGGAACTGGAAAGGCTTAAGCCTGCTTATCTGATCAGCAGGCCGGAGGAATTGCTGGAAATCTTATGTTGATCTTAAACGGTATTATATTTATTGTTACGGCAAATTACTATGCTCTTGCGGCGCGGTTTGGTGAATATCGGGTGATGGCGGGGGCAGTTTTGGCGGTATTGTTTTTGCTTGGAAATGGCAAGCCTTCTCTGCGTGATCGGAAAATCCCGGACAGACGGCTTCGGATCTGTCGGCAGGGCAGCGATCTGCTGGTGTTGTTTTGTATCAGTAGTGCGGGAGCGGGTGGAGGTGTATGACCTGCCGGAAAGACTTCTGGCCCAACAGCTTTTTACCGGAGAAGTGAAAGTATGGCTGCTCCATCTGCTGAATGTGTTTCTGGTGGAAGCCGTTGTTTTCTGGAACGGTATCATCCGGGTTTATCTGACATCAAAACAGCTTGCTTTGAAATGGCGGCTGCTTGGGCTGATCTGTGGGTTTATGCCTGTTGTAAATCTGGTGGTGCTGTATTATATTATCAGGATCACGGGATATGAGGCGAAACTGGAGGGAGAAAAGCTGCTCGTGAACGAGGAGCGGAAGGGAAGGAGAGTCTGTGCGACAAAGTATCCGATCCTGCTTGTGCACGGCGTATTTTTTCGGGACTTCAAATATCTGAACTATTGGGGCAGGATTCCCGGAGAACTTGAGAAAAACGGTGCGGTGATCTATTATGGAAACCATCAGTCGGCGGATTCCGTGGAGGGCAGCGCGAGGGAGCTTTCGGAGAGGATCAGGCAGATCACGGAGGAAACGGGCTGTGGGAAATTAAATATCATAGCTCATTCCAAGGGAGGGCTGGATTGTCGGTACGCGCTTTCCGAACTGGGGATTGCGGACCGGGCAGCGTCCCTGACCACCATCAATACACCCCATAAGGGCTGTCTTTTCGCGGACTATCTGCTGGAGAAGATTCCGGAAGAGATACAGCGGAGAGCGGCGGATACTTACAACAGGGCGGTGAAAGTGCTGGGAGATGAAAACCCCGATTTTATGGAGGCGGTGCGCGATCTGACGAAGAACGCCTGTACCGCAAGAAATCAGCATATTAAAGATGCTGCGGGGGTATACTATCAAAGTGCAGGTTCTAAATGCAACGGGGCCTTTAACGGACGTTTTCCCTTAAATGTCACGTATCCGCTGGTAAAACATTTTGACGGGGAAAATGACGGGCTTGTTTCCACGGAGTCTTTCCCCTGGGGTGAGAATTTTTATCTTGTCACGGTAAAAGGAAAGCGTGGCGTAACTCACGGAGATATGATAGACTTAAACAGGGAGAATATCCCGGGGTTTGATGTCAGGGAGTTTTATGTGAATCTGGTGGCGGACCTGAAGAAGAAAGGGTTTTAAAAGTGGTATTGGACAAATACGGAACTGGAGAACAGTATTTGTCCGTAGGGCACCCAGAGAATTTACGGACGCATAAGCGGTCGGAAATTGCTCTGCCGTAATGGTGCAGGGAGGACAAATACGGAACTGGAATAGGAGGAAAAATATGGCAGCATTACATTTAACAACGGAAAATTTCAGAAAGGAAGTACTGGAGTACGAGGGAGAGGCTCTGGTGGACTTCTGGGCGCCCTGGTGCGGGCCATGCCAGATGGTGGGACCGATCGTGGAGGAGATTGCGGAGGAGCGGAAGGATGTGAAAGTCTGCAAGGTAAATGTGGATGAGCAGCCGGATATTGCAGGAAAATATAACGTGATGTCGATTCCGACGATCATAGTATTCAAAAAAGGAGAGCCGGTGACGGTATCGGTAGGAGCGAAGCCGAAAGCGGAATTATTGGCGCTTCTTGCAAAATAAATGGGAGAACCTGCATTATGAAAGATGTGATTATTATCGGAGCCGGAACGGCGGGACTTACGGCCGCGATTTATGCGCTGCGGGCGGGTAAGAGTGTTCTGGTACTGGAACAGAGTTCTTACGGCGGGCAGATTATCAACACGCCGCATGTGGAGAATTATCCGGGGATTGAGCGGATTTCGGGATATGAGTTTGCCTCCGGCCTGTTTAGGCAGGCTGAAAAACTGGGTATGGAATATCGGAATGAGAAAGTGACGGATATCCGGGAGGAGGAAAACAGAGAGGCGGCAGGCGGCAAAAGCGGGAAGATCGTGGAGACCACGGAGCGCAATTACCGGGCAAAAGCCGTGATTCTTGCGACCGGAGCAAAGAACCGTCCCTTGGGGATCGAAAAAGAGGCGGAATTTATCGGCAGGGGAATTTCCTACTGCGCTACCTGTGACGGCATGTTTTTCAGAGGGAAAAAAGTGGCGGTAGTCGGCGGTGGAAATACTGCGCTGGAGGATGCGGCATTTTTATCAAACTACTGTGAGAAGGTATATCTGGTTCACAGGCGCGAGGGCTTCCGCGGGGAAGATAAGCTGGTCAATGAGCTGCGGGAGAAGGAAAATGTGGAATTTTTGCTGAATAAGACCGTGCAGGCGATTGAAGGGGAGATGGCGCTGCAGGCTGTGATCCTTCTGGATAAAAACAGCGGAAAAGAGAGCAGGCTGGAGATCAGCGGACTTTTTGTGGCAATTGGGCAGATACCGGAAAACGAAGTTTTTGCCGGGCTGGTAGAGTTGGACGAGGGCGGCTATATTGTGGCGGGGGAGGACTGCAGGACGAATGTGGATGGTATCTTTGCCGCCGGAGACTGCCGGAAAAAAACTGTGCGGCAGCTCACCACGGCGGCGGCGGACGGTGCGGTAGCGGCTCTCGCGGCGGCACAGTTATAAAAACGGCCGAACGAACCGGAATAAAACAGCATCTGCCCGATGGGCGGATGCGGAACTGGAATAAAACAGCATCTGCCCAGAGGTACACAGGACGATTTGCAGATGCGGAAGCAGATGCAGATTGTCCTCGGATATGGGTGTATCGATGGGCGGATGCGGAACTGGAATAAATACAGATGAAGAAAATTTGGGCATTATATAAAAAATATGAGGAACTGATCAATTATCTGGTGGTGGGAGTAATGACCACGGTGATCAGTTGGACGGCGTATGCCGTATGCAAGCTGATCATGAATGTGGACCATCCGGTTATTATGCAGATAGCCGTATTTTTGCGATGGTTTGCAGGACTGGTATTCAGTTATTTTATGAGCCGCAGGTTTGTATTTAAGAGCAGGAATCCCAAAATTTTAAAGGAGGCCATTGATTTTACGGCTTCCCGGATCGTGACGCTGTTTTTGGATATGTTTGTTATGTGGATACTGCCTACGGTATGTAAGATGGACGACTGGATAGCGACATTTATCTCGGCGGTGCTGGTTGTCATTATGAATTATGTCTTCAGCAAATTTATTGTTTTCAGGAAGAAGAAGGCGTGATTTTCCACTGCGGCGGCTTATGTGGAAGCCGTGTGTAACAGTTCGGCATATAAAAATGTGTGATGGGAAAACAGAATCCGCCCTTTTCCGTCCCGCCTCAGATTCCTATTTTCTATTTATCTTATACTAATGCCTTCATATAAATCATTTCCTTCCGCATCCATTACAACAATGACAGGAAAATCCTCCACCTCCAGCCTTCTGATTGCCTCCGTCCCCAGGTCTTCATAAGCGACTACTTCCGATTTTTTAATTGCTCTCGACAAGAGAGCTCCGGCACCGCCGATTGCCGCAAAATAAACACAACCATTTCTGATAACGGCATCTTTTACTTCTCCGCTTCTTTTTCCCTTTCCAATCATTCCTTTCAGCCCTAAATCCAACAGCGCAGGCGTATATCTGTCCATCCTCCCCGAAGTAGTCGGTCCGGCAGAACCGATCACTCTGCCTTCTCTCGCCGGTGACGGTCCCAGATAATATATGATATTATCCTTCAATTCAATGGGAAGTGTTCCGTCTTCCATAAGTGTTTCCGCCATTCTCTTATGCGCCGCATCCCTTGCGGTATAAATGACTCCGGTAATATATACAAAATCTCCGACTTTCAAATCGCTTATTGTTTTCGCATCCAATGGGGCTTGAATGTATTTTTCCATATTCCCGCATCTCCTTATCGGTTCCATTTCCGTATGCTTCCTACCATATTATAAAATAATATCGGCAAAACCCACAACCTTACAACACTCTCACAACATGCCGGTTGACATGGCAGCAAATATTCACCGCCACCGGCAGTCCCGCAATATGTGTCGGATAAGTATTGATATGTACCGCCAGCGCAGTGACGGTTCCGCCCAAGCCTCCCGGTCCGATACCGGTTTGATTGATCTTTTCAAGCAGCTCCTGTTCCAATTCTTTTATATAAGGAATCTCTGAGAACTCCTGCACCGGTCTTATGAGTGCCTGCTTTGCAAGAATCGCACATTTTTCAAAAGTGCCTCCTACTCCCACCCCTACTACCATGGGCGGGCAGGCATTAGGACCTGCCTCCCGCACTGCCGCCAGTACCGCCTGCTTTACCCCTTCTATCCCATCCGCCGGTTTCAGCATAAATACTCTGCTCATATTTTCGCTGCCAAAGCCTTTTGGCGCAACCGTAATCTTCACCTGTTCTCCCGGCACAATACGACAGTGGATCACCGCCGGCGTATTATCTTTTGTATTCTCTCTGATCAGGGGATCTCCCACCACGGATTTCCTCAGATATCCCTCCTGATATCCCTGCCGTACCCCTTCATTAATGGCATCTTCCAGGTAACTGCCTGCAAAATGTACCTCCTGCCCTATTTCCATAAAAATAACCGCCATTCCCGTATCCTGGCAAACAGGTATCATATCCTCACCGGCTATTTTCATATTTTCACAGAGTTTCTCAAGAATGTGCTTTCCAACTTCGGACTCCTCCGATGCAGCCGCCTCCCTTACCGCCTGTTCCATATCCGGCGATAAAAAATGATTTGCCTCAATGCACATTTCTTTAATATGTTTTATAATCTCTTCCGTCCGTATTATCCTCATATTTGATCCTATCCAAACTGCCCTTGAGCAGATAAATTTTTGAAATTATTTATTCTTCCACTATCAGCTTCCGTATTTCTTCCAGCTCCGCATCCCCAGGTTTCCCCGGCTTCCAGCCAATAACCTGTCCATCCCCCTCATAGCGCGGAATCAAATGTATATGAAAATGAAATACTGTCTGCCCGGCTACTTCTTCATTATTCTGCACCAGATTAAATCCGTCACATGCAAGCCTCTCTCGCATCCGCAGTGCCATTTTTTTTGTCAAAGTCATTGCTTTCCGCGCCTCTTCCTCTGGTAAGTCAAAAAGATCCCTGTAATGATTTTTAGGCAAAATCAATGCATGCCCCTTTGTTGCGGGCCCCAGATCAAGAATCACTTTGAACTCCTCATCCTCATACAACGTCTTTGACGGGATCTCCCCCGCTGCGATCTTACAAAAAATACATGATTCATCCATCATTTCCCTGTCCTCCGTTTTATTTTGTGAATACCTTTTTATTATTGTGCCATTTACAGCCTGTCCTTATTGAACACAAAAAGCTGGTCCAACTGTCTGAGCAGTTTAAAGTCTCCCTTCATCTTCATCACGCCGCTCATAAATCCTCTCTGAAACGTCATTCTTCCATGTATAATATCATTCATGGTTTCCTCTGTCATCTGAATTTCCACATCCACCCTCTCCCTGTAATCATAGCCGCATGCCATATCTTTTTGATCTATTTCAATATACATTGGAAGTTTTTTGGCATCAAAGACAATTTTATACATTCCTCTGAACCCCACGGTCGGTTCAAAATGTTCTCTCAATGCCTTAAGAAACATTGTCTGGTCATCCTGCTCATTTTCTCCTAATTTATCCCGGAAAATACTGGTCAGTTCTCTGATATCTTCTTTTGTTTTCTGCACATAGCTGTCATCCGAGGCATACTGAGAAAGCTGTTCCGCCTCCTTCGGCGTAAGATCCATATTCTTCGTAATGGCTACAAAGCGATTTACCGCCTGATTGCTGGCGGGCAGCGCAAGAATTTTTTTATTGATCGTGCGATACATATCCTCCGCCTTCTTTTCTATCAGATCATTATAAGCTTCATTATTTTCCAATACGGCAATGTCCTCGATATAGCCACAAATACCGCTGCATGGACGCCCCCCGAGAATTTCCCACGCCGAAGCCATATTCAATTCTCCGTCTCTTTCTCCATAAGTCGTAGACATCACCACCGGACACATATAAATTTCAGCAATTTTCTCTTTGTCCCCATAAAGCCAACAGGCATCCAAAAACTGCATCATATAGCCTCCAATGCCATACCATTCCACTGTGGTCGCAAGGATAATGCCATCCGCATCCTTCAAAGTCTGAGGCAGCATGGTAATACTGTTTTTCATATCATACAGCATAAATCTTTCGATTGTGACATGAAGTTCCCTGAATACCTCCTCCATCTTCTCAATCGCATAAAGAGTAGGATCATCAATCAATCCCCGCCCGCCATAATAAATATTAATTTTCATATGTGTCTCCTCCCCCCTTTAAGTTCAGTATAAAGATATAAATAATCATTAACCCACCACCGGCAAACAATCCGCCGATGTGAGCCGCATTATTTACATTTGATGTGCGCAGTCCCATATATGCCATATAAAATATCATAAACCCCATTCTTCCTATTGTAATATTGCCATATCTTCCTTTATTACACAAGACAATAATAAACAACGCACCGACAATGCCAAATACCGCACCGCTGGCACCAATAGAGTTCGCATATTTTCCGGAATAACATTCATATGCCGCGTACAAAAGGGAACCGGCTGTTCCGCTGAAAAAATAGAGTATTGCATACTTCCGTTGCCCAATATACGTTTCAACCAGCTCACCCGCCAAATACAGCATTAACATGTTCCCTACCAGATGATCCGCATCAGCATGCAAAAACATGGAGGTAATAAGGCGCCACCATTCTCCCCCGTTTAGTAAATACCGAACACTGAACGCACCTTCCTCATATAACAGATCACCGGTGAAGAGGCTGATGACAAACAACATTATATTAATCACAATAAATCCGATCGTAGCAATCTTTTCTTTCCATATGGTTACATTCGTCCTGTTCATACGCCGCTCCATTTCCATACGTTTCATTCTACTATAGAAGTGCCACTGTTTACAAGCGGCATCTTAATTTATCGCAGCGCAAAACAGGCTTTTTGCTTCCCTGCACTTTTTATCTGAAAATAAATTGTACCCTTCCGAAGCCCACCTCATCCTCCTTCTCTAATATTACTTTCTCGTTAGGACGCAAACGAATCCCATTATGGTAAGTACCATTGGTCGAATTTAAATCCTGCATCCGGAATGTTTCTTCTTCCATATAAAATCTGGCATGCATTCTGCTTACGGAGGAATCCGAAATAATTTGATCGGAAAGCGTACCATCTTTTCCGACCGTACACGGCAGGCTGTCTAAAACTATTTTTTCCCGGCGGAACTTTCCTATTCCATACAGCCTCTTTTCCTGCGCCTCGCCAATGTCAAAATACACGGTTTTTTCTTCTGTCTCCTGCTCCTTTGTCAGTTCGGCATGATACGGAATTTCAACTTTCTCCGTAGTTGCCATACTGGTATCTTCCTGATCCGTTTCTCCATAATTCCTGCGTTTTCGCCATATGTAAAACAACAGCAGCGTTAAAACAGCCGTTACCGCCCCGCCGGGCAGAATCACCTCCCCCATACTCCTTCCGAAAAAAGCGGTGCCACCCGCCGCAAGACACCACAAAACAATCAGCAATATCTGCAGCCCTTTTTTTGAAGTCTCTTTTTCCGTTTCTATGCCGTATTCTGATTCTTCCACCTCCTCCCACTGATCATCTATGACAATATCCCCCTGCATATCCTGCTCCGGCTCCGGTTCCTCCTGAAATTTTTTATTCTCCCTTTCCAGAAAGAAGTCCGGCTGCATCCTCCCCGCACAAATTTCCTCATAAAAACGATAAACCGTCTCCGTCAGTCTCTTATCCTCATAGTCAATATGCATCACTAAAAATTCCGCGAGCTGCTCTCTCTCCGCCTGTATCTCCGGCAGATACTGCTCCTCCTGTTTTGGTACATAGACAAACTTCCATCTTTGTGCATTCAGATCCCAAAATAATCCCATTGGCTCTAAGCAAATCCCATCTCCCGGCAAAAACAGTTCTCCGCACTGCTCTATCGCTTCATGAAGATTCCACATAAAAGTTTGAAATGCTTTCTGATCCATCGGCTTTTCCCCATGGATTATCTCCATATTCTGCATCCCCGAAATATTATAGTAAAGAAATGTCTGCCCATCGAGCCTTCTTAACTCAACCGCCAAAAACTTGTCTGTCACGTTTTCTACCAGCATCCGCAGTGCAAAGTCATTCTCCGTTTTCATGTACGGAACCACCAGATAATTATAGCGCAGATCATTTACAAACTCAGCTCCCTGCATATTTCTCCAACCTCCTGCATATTCTGATAAATCCTACCGGATCATATTTTTTCGCCTCATATTCTGCCGCATATCCGAAGGCTTTCCAATGCTCCCCTTTTGCCAGATTGTTTAATATGGTATTTACCTTTCCGCCTATTCTGACTTTCGCTTTATCTTTTGATAAATAAAACTCTTTTTGAACCGAATGACTGAATAATAACTTTTTCTTGCCTGCAAGCTCACCTTTTTCCATCACTTTTCGTATTACCTTTGCCTCATCTTGCTCTCTCATATCGGATGCACGCACTACGATCATCTTGCCATCCTGCTCCGCGATACACCTGTCATATTGAAAAAATCCTGCAAAAATAATAAAAAACAGAGAAAATAATACCATTGGCATTAAAAGTGCGGCTTCCACTGTCATATATCCATGTAATGTATGTTTCATATTTATCGCCCTTTCTTTCAAATGTGCCCTTTTACCAGGCACCTGTTATCACTATCTGCCACAACATTCCCGCTGTCAAAAAGGGAAGAAACGGCATCGTTGTTTTACGGTCCGCTTTTTTTCTTATCATTCGTATGATACCAATGATACTGAACAATATCATTCCACCTGTTACGGCTCCCAGCAGCTTTTCCCCGGAAACAACACTTCCCAGAATAATCAGACAGACTGCGTCCCCATAACCGATCTGCTCTTTTGTCATAAACGCAAGCAGCGAAGCAACTATACCAGGCAATATATTACATATTCTTTCTTTTGCTGTCATATCCTCAAACATAAAGGACAGCATAAAAAACAATATACCCGATGCAATAAGCATTTTCAGCGACAGCTTTTCCTCTCTGATATCCTGTATACAGCAAAGACCTAAAAAAACAATGATTGTCAGTACCTTTGCAGCTTCCCACATATATATCTTCCTCCACATTGTCTACATCTTTTTCCTGAACTTTCTTTTATCCTCCGCATTTACTGCACGCTCCTCTTCCCCCTGTTTCGCTCAGTTTCACTTCATAAATGGTACGCTTTAATGCGGAGCACGTTATACCCAAATGGTAATTTGTCCCATAATCTGTTACGAAACAGTTTCCCTCCGCCAACATATCGGCACAACGCGGGCAGGCATAGTAAACAGCCCCGCCTTTGTTCCTGATATCATCCACTTTATCCAACGCAATACTGTGTATACTTGGATTCAAATAGCTGCAGCTGCGATTTTTATGATAAACTGTTCCTGTCTCGGTAATATACACATACGTCTCCTCACTCTCCTCCGTTCCTGCGCCCCCGCCAAGCACATAACCGGTCCACGCATGTCCATAGTAATGATTTTCCACTGTTTTTCCAACAGGCGTCAGAGATGGAAAAAGAGGATGGATCTGATAACTGCAATCTATATGGATCGTACCATCTTCCTGCGTCCTGCCGCTTACCAAAAAACCTCCTCTCCCGCCTGTTACCATTCTCTCCCACCCCGGGTAGCTGTTTAAATTTTCTATGATGTCTCCGTGCCCCGACAGGGAAATTAACAGCATTTCTATCTGTGAAAAATCCATTTCTTCACTATCCGGAAGAATATTGCCTGCTGCCTCTTTTGCATATAAAAATTTTGCGCTCTCTCTTCCCTTCTCCCATAAAGTTTCCGCAACACTGCTGTGAATCCTGTATACTTCTATTATCGAAAGCAGGTTCATAAAAAGCAGGATGAATATTGGCAGTATTAATGATGCTTCTACGGTCATTGCTCCGCTTATGCTTTTTCCAACTGAGTTTTTTGCTTTTTTCATCCTCTTCTTCCCTTTTGTCTTTTTGCATACTTTTTTGATAAAAGGGCGGATAACAACAGCTTTTTGTCTTGGGGAATTTTGATGAAACGTGAGCCTTTGCCCGGAGAGAATTTTGTTTACGAATTATTATATTATTTACAAAAAGCTGCTGTTATCCGCCCTTTTATTTTTCTAGTAATAATACGTCCTTATAAAAGAACAGTTTCCGCTGTCATCTTCAAACTCCGTCACCGCCTGAAATCCGCTGACGCAGCCATCCATACGAAAATTTTCATTGAATGCCGTCTTTCTGATATCCATCTCCATGACATCCATCATGGAAAACAGCAATTCGTTTTCTTTTTTTGACATAAGAAACATGGACAGATACTGCCCGTAATCGAGTCCTTTAGATGTGTTTTTATTTATGGCGCCGCCTGAAAAATTCAAAATACTGCTTAACCCTGTCTGCCAATCCGATGCGGACTTCAATATCGGAACCTTTCCACCCGCCAACAAAAGCTTTACATCCTGAATGCTTTCAATATATGCCCAGGCAAAGAGGATGGAAGTTTCCAGCATTGGCTGTAAATACGGCGCTATTGCCACCGCGGCAACCGAAGCCGCCATCGCTGATATCTCCGCCCGTTTTGCCGTATCACCATATAAATATGCCGCATTGGCAGCCTCCCGGAACAACAGAAGTTTGTTCACCACCGCCTTCAGATTTTCCACATCCGAAGATTTCCCTGCAAGCAGATATTCCACCTGGTAATCCAGTGCCGCATTCTCCTTCTCCATTCCGTAATAACCATATTTCTGAAAAATATAAGCCTGCAGAAGGATATCCTCCTTCAGCTCCGTCAAGGCATTTCTCCCCTCCTCTCTCTCCGTCAGAATACCGGTCCCCTGTAAAATATCATTTCTGCCGGAGAGATACTGATCCGGAGATATCCCGCTGCCCGAAATCCCTGAAGTATCCTCTACCACCAGATTCAGGATTCCCTTATGTCGGAGTTCATTTACGGAAGAGGCCGGATTTACGATCGGTACCTCTTCCTCCACTTCGTATGTGGTTGTTTCTCCCGTTTCCAAATTATATCTTTTTCTGGTCTCTTTTTTTACCGGCGGCGGTTCTTTTGCCAGTCTCTCCTCATTATTATCGCGCATCCTGATCAGTTCCTTTTCACTGACCTGGTCCTTTTCGGCAAAATCATATGCTGAAAAAAGTTCTTCCAACGCCTCTATTCCAAAATAATTTTCTTCATATTCCGCTATCTGCCTTTTCAGAACCTGCCCTCCATGATCCGCAGCAACTTCTGCCTCCCGGATTTCAATTGCTGTCAGGCGCCCTTCCATCAACCCGGTGTCCTGCAGATTTTTATTTGCATAGTCTTTCACATGCTCACCCAAAGCTTCTATCTCCGGAAAACCGCTTCCATAAGATGTATCTATGAAAAACAGATCATACTGCCGAAAAAGTTCCTGGTGATATTCTGCCAGCGCCGACCACCCCGCCGTATTCAGTGCAAGTTCTTCCTCCATGCGAATCGTATTTTTCTTTACCCCCATAAGGAGTACCATAACGACCGACAGCATAACCGTAAGGGAAAGTGCCAGATAAATTGTAAGATATGCTTTACATTTCATACTAAATGCTGCTGCTCTGTGAGGCGATTTTTGCAAAGATATCATTCACTATCTGAGTCAGTTGTGTTTTAAATATAATGACCAGGCCAATCAACACTACAATGATCAATATAACCTCCACTGTTCCCATTCCATCTTCTTCTCTTAAAAAGTCTTTCATCGATTTTTTCATCCTTTTTTCCTCCTGTTTTTTCATTTTTAAAAAGTCATAAATGCCGGCAGCAAAATCATTAACATAACAACACAGAGCATCATCATCATTGGCAGCAGCAGTTTTGTTCCCGCCTCTTCTCCTGCCTTTCTTGCGGCATTTTTTCTCTCTTCAAATGCCATCTGGCTTTCCTCTTTAAAAAGTGCCCCCAATCTGGTGCTCCCTTTTCTCAGATTCTGCATAAGAAGTGTGGAAAATTTACCATATATCTGTATACCGCACCTCTTTCCAAAGCGTTCATATGCTGATATTTCCGAGATCCCGCTTTTCATTTCCTGACAGGTTATCTTCATTTCTTCATAGACGGGATTTTTTACGGCATTTGCATCTCTTTTTTCATAATCTGCACATATTTTCTCCCATGCCGTCCTGATTGTCATACCGGCCCCTAAATAAATGGATAACTTGCTGACCACTTCGGGATACCCGAGATACATCTGTCTCTCCCGTTCTTTTACCTCCTTTTTCAGATCTTCATCTTTCAGGAAGTATGCCGTCCCGGCGCCGCAGACCGTAAAAAACAATATGATCAGCAAATTCTCATTTCCGCCGCTGCTCCAAACCAGTTTTTTTCCCTCCAGTTCTGCCGGAAGGAGCAGAACTTCGCTTTCTCTGCTATGCCTTTCCACTTCATTTACGGCCCGCAGCAGCTTTTCCTTCTCTTCCTCTTCCTTTGTGAGCGTCTGCGGGTATATATGTATATAGATCAGATATTCCGCCCTGAAATCATGATACGTAAAAATCCCACGCAGCCCCACCTGCTCGCCTTCCTCAGAAACAGGGGCTTTCTGCAATTTCCCTTCCGCATCGATAAGCCTGTAATTCTGACTCTCCCATTCAATCCGAAACGGATACCCCGGAAGTTCTTTTACCAGCACCAGGTCCGTTTCCACATGTTCCAGTCCCTCATTTTCACCCAAAATGGCTCCTTCCAACTTATCCAACGCCTCTTCATACAGCTTTTCAATCTGTTTTCTTTCATAGATCCGTTCTCCGATCTGCAAAATCAACTCATGCTGCATGTTCTCGCCTACGGTAACTTTCACCGGAACTTCCCGCATATTTCCCTGAAAGCCCTGCCTGCAAATTTTATTTTCTTTTACGACCGGTTGTAATATCTCTGCCAAAAGCATTCCGCCGGTAAGGATTACGCCGATCAGGCACAGCAGCAGAGAAAATCTGATTTTATGTATATAATATTCTCTGATTTTTTCTTTTCCGGAAAACGGATACAACCTTTCCAGATTCCCTTTTACCTGCGCTGAAAGCCATTTTTGCTTCGCATCTTTTTTCGCAAACCGGTTAAATAACATTTCTGCCGCTTTGTATAAAAAATCTTTTTTCATATGTTTACCATTCTTTTTGTATGTTATCGCATCGGCTTTACAGAGAATCACCCTCTAAACCTTTATTTCTATTATCCTTTTTCCCGACACATAAGCCGCGATATAGACAGCCAAACATATCGTCATGATCACTCTTCCGGCGGATGTTGTATATAAAACATCGAAATAGCCGCCGGACGCTATACTTACATAGAGTATGATCGCAAAAGGGATAACCGACATAATATTATGTTCCAGCCTTTTTGCAGATAATAATACCTGTATCTCTTTCTCTACCTCTATCTTTTCTCCGATTAATGCCGCCGTCTCATAAATAATTTCCGTCATATTGCCGCTGCTCTGCTTCGTTATGACAAAAATATCAGCAAATTCCTGAATTTCTTCCAGCTTTGCCCTCCCGGCAAAATGCCCCATCAATGTCTCGATACTGATCCGGTTAGCCAACCCCTGCACGATTTTATATAATTCCTGATAAATCGGCGCCTCTTCCCCGTGCAGTACTTTCATTTCCTGTAATGTTTCCCGAAATGCGTTTTCAACGGCATAGCCTGCCCTCAGATTCGCGGCAACTGACAGGATCGCATCCTTAAACTCACTTCGCAGCCTTTCTCTTTTTCTTTTTCGCTCCTGTCTCTCCAACATGGTGAGATACATCAGTCCCGCCGGCAGCATAGCAGGAATCGCTTTATAGGTTCTATAAAAAAACATTCCCAGAAATATGGTTATCCCGATTGCCTGGATACTCCTTACGGCCTTTTGCATACCGGTTAAACAACTTTCTTTTCCGTAAATTCTGCTATACCAATGAAAGACCTGCCGCCTGCATTTTTGCCACATTTTCCAGTTCCCCTTCTCTTTCCAGCTCTCCGCTCTCATATCGATATGCAAAAAGCGGCTTTAGCCTGATTTCCTGCCCTTCATAAGGACAAACCTCCGCAATCTCCAGCACTTTCCTGCTTTTATCCCGCAATCGTCCCAGATGAATCATAATATCGATTGCCGATGCAATCTGTCCTCTGATCGCGGATATCGGGATATCCATGCCCATCAATACCATAGTCTCCAATCTGCTGATCATATCCGCGGCACTGTTGGAATGGCCGGTGGAAAGGGAACCATCATGCCCGGTATTCATAGCCTGCAGCAAATCTATCGCTTCCGCCCCTCTGACCTCCCCCACAATGATACGATCCGGCCTCATTCTGAGTGCGGTCCTGATCAGATCCCTTATAGTGATTGGCAGACACCCCTCCGCATTGGCATTTCTTGTCTCCAGCCGTACCAGATTTTCTACCGAAAACAACTGCAGTTCCGCACTGTCTTCGACCGTAATCACTCTCTCTTTTTCAGGAATAAAATTTGATAAAGCGTTTAGAAAAGTCGTTTTACCGGAGCCGGTTCCTCCGCTGATAAGAATGTTATACCCTGCCAGTACAAGTTTTTTCAGAAATGCGCCATGTGCCTCCCGCAGTGCACCGAGTTCAATCAATTTTTCCATATCCATCGGTTTTTCCGGAAATTTTCTGATCGTAACGATCGGTCCGTTCAGTGCAATCGGCTTTAATACCACATTGACACGGGAACCATTCTCAAGCCTGGCGTCCACAATAGGCGACATTTCATTTACAACCCGATTACAGCCCGCCACCATCTGCTGGATAATGTTGTTCAATTTCTCCTCCGAATCAAAGCCATTTTCCCAGCGAAAAAGCTTCCCATCCTGTTCCATAAAAATGTGATCCCTGCCGTTGATCATGATCTCCGTTATTTTCGGATTCTCGATCAGTTCCTGCAAAATATCAAGCTGGCGCATCGACTGGAATATCTCTTTTCTCATCTGCTTCCGTTCTTCCAGCCATAAACCCTTTTTCAGCGCAGTCTCATGTATCTTTTCATCGATAAGCCCAAATAATTCCTCTTCTTCGAGTTCCTTTGTAAAATCAAGTTCTCTGAATAGTTCCTGCTGTATTTCTTTTTTGATATCCTGATAATACTCTTTTCTCTTTTTCCTGTTTTCCATACCATCTCCCGCTTATAGCAGCCCATCTTCCGTCAACTGTTTTTCCACATAATCTGCCAGTTCACTGTGACTTAAGTTCTCCAGTTGAAAGGACAGATTTTTAAAAACCGGCAGCCTGCACTTCTCCGTCTTTTCAAGAATCTTTCGATGTTCTTCCTGCTCCAGCAGTAACTCATACTGTGCCAGCTTTGCTTTTGCCATACGGTCATCTCTGATCAGCGTATAGATTTTGTCACAGTCTTCCAGCAGAGAATACACACCCCTTACCTGTTCCGTCAGATCAAGAAGAATCGTTTCATATCCTCCTGATTTCGCAATCCTGGTGAGAATCGGTATCCACTCCTCCTCTTTCAGATCCTGAAAGTCTTCAAAAGAAGCGGCAGGAGGAATAAAATACAAATCTCCCATCTTCTGTACAATACTTTCCAGCCTGTAAGAAAATTTATCTCCCGCATTGTCATAATAATAGAGTACATCTGTCAGGTTTCCTCCAAAGCGTTTCCCAAGCAGCGTCTCAAAACCGGAAATCTGCTTCTCCGTGTTTTCAATGGCCTTTACCGTCAGGGAAATCTGCTGGTCCAGCAGCTGCTTGCGCTTGAGGGCGCTGCTGCGCTGGTTCTTCAGGTCCGCCAGCTGGCTTTTCAGCGAAGACGTTTCGTTGGCCAGCTCCTTGGCGTCGCTTTTCAGCTGGTCGATTTCCCCCTGGGTCACCGCCTGCGCCACCGGCACCAGCCCCTCCGCCGGGGCCAGCGCGAACAGCAGCAGCATCGCCATGACAAACGACAGGATTCTCCGTTTTCTTTTCATTTCCGTTATACCTCCATGGTCCTAAGCCCCCGGACCAAGCCGGCGGTGAGAAACAGTATAACACAGGCCCCAGAAAAAATCTACTGGTTTTTGGATGTTCCTCTGTAAATTCAGCGGAAGAACATGTGGCAGCCGATGGTCGAATCGTATGTACGATTGGCGCGCACCCACTGCCCCTTGGACAGGGCGGGATTGAAGAAATACAGGCTCTCCCCCGCCGCGTCCACGCCGGCCAGAACCAGCCGCGCCGCCAGG